>ENA-USZK01000017-USZK01000017.1-human-gut-metagenome-genome-assembly--contig:-NODE-17-length-72666-cov-11.276984_pt1 | contig 72666 bp, 61 predicted proteins | sample MGYA00250043_ERZ773534 | MGnify/ENA primary metagenome ERZ773534 (study PRJEB29103, sample SAMN06112056) | human gut metagenome | biome: human gut; feature: ankylosing spondylitis patient; material... | reverse complement strand
GCTAAAAACATTCAGGGCTGAATTCAGAGGAGTGAATGATCTGAAGTTCTATCTTTATAGGGTAAAACAGTTGTTTGCATAAGAAATACAGATTGTTAAAAACACAACAATATTATATGAGCCGTTTTTATTTTTAATAGACTTCTTGGAGACAGCGAGTCTGGTATTATAACTATTAAAAGAAAAACTTACATATTACTATCAGCCCTACTCATATCGATCGGCGAACTGGTTTACATTCTGTATAGACCGCTAACGCTCTATATGTTTAAACCGCTTGAGCAGATGGGCTTGCTCGACGATGTCAGAGCCTTAAGGTCTGCGCATTGGTTTCCGCCTATAGAGACGGTTCCTGAATGGGTTGTCTATAGCCTACCCGACGGAATGTGGTTGTTGTCATACATGTTTGCAATGGAATTCATATGGAACAACGACGGCAAACACATACGGCTATTTTTCGTTTGGGCTATGCCAGCGGCTATCATAGCGCACGAGTTCTGTCAACTCATGGGGCTTGCCAGCGGCACATGGGATATTCTCGACTTAACGTCTTACTCAATCGCAATCATCATTTATTTACTAACAAAAAAACTATAATTATGACACAAAGCATGTCTTTAAAGCTTATCTGCTCGTGCATCGTTGCGGCAGTTTTTGTGATTGGAGCAGCAAGTTGCGCTACTTCCTCACAAACATCAAAGTACCAACAGGCGCTTGATAAACAACTTCAGCAAAACGGTACATCCAACTCAAACGAATCACCAACAAGCAACTAAAATCAACACATTATGAAAACATCAGTAAAAGTATTAGGCTTTGCAGCCGTTTCTGTATTACTCGCATCATGCGGTTCGAGTAAAGTAGCCAACTATCTTGAGGCATTCACCCCCGAGGAAAGCGGTCTTAACCTTGTGAAGCTCACCGACGAGTCGACCAACAGTATCATCTCCGGCAACTCAACTAAGGAGCCAGCATTGGCCAATCGTGCTTACTACAAGAACTCGAGCTGGGCATACAGTGCCGAAGCCCACTTCAAGTGGTGCCCGTTACGCACTCTCGCTATCTCGCCCGATGGTAGCAAACTGGCATACCTCTACAAGGCTAACGGTCAGACAAACATCATGGTGAGAAACGCAGGTGCCCAGGGTGCTGCCACACAGCGCACATTCCGCGACGTACTCTCGTTCTCGTGGGCAAAGGACAACAAACTCTACTTCTCCGATCAGAACGGTGTCAACTATTACATCTCTTCTGTCAACGCCGACCAGGGAAGCATGATGCAGCAGATAACCAACGGTTCGGTGGCGGATTGGAACCCTGCCTCACTCGACGGTCAGAAGGTATTCTTCTCACGCCAGTCGGCTAATGGTCCGTCGGTATGGTCGCTCGACAGAAAGGACGGCACACTCACATCGTGCGCTTCCGGCTACAACGTTTGCCTTATCCCTAATGACCCGGAAGCTTTCTACTGCGTCAGAAACTCTTCTGCCGGACGCAGCGAGATATGGTATATCAATTATATTAAAGGACAGGAGACACTTATCCTTACCGATGAGAAACGTAGTTTCGCCAACCCTGCTCTTTCGCCCGACGGCAAGTGGCTCGCAGTTGAAGGCAACTCTACATCGGCTATCAACAACGTTGTGAACACCGACATCTTCGTGGTAAGAACCGATGGTTCGCGATTGACACAGCTCACCTTCAACCCGAGTTCCGACATGTGTCCGGTTTGGGCTAAAGACGGACGTAGCATCTACTTCCTCTCGACCAGAGCTAACCGCGAAAGCAAATACAACATCTGGCGAATGAACTTCAACATCGAATAAACATCAATACAAGAACAATGAAACGAATAGGACTTATTATCTTATCGCTTCTAATGACGGTCTGCGCTACACAAGCGCAGACTGCCAACGACTCGGTAAGAATCAAGCTGCAAACAACAGCTGGTGCGGATATCGCCATTGACGGCGATTGGTCGTCAACCAACATAATGTACACAAAAGTAGCAACCGGACAACACAACGTAACCGTAAGATATGGCAGCTTATTTGAAAAGAACTACCCTATCGAAGTCAGCACTACCGGCAACACCGAATTCTCTTTCCTCATCGAAGGTGAAGCCAATATCAGCAGTATGCCACAAGCCACAATCATCATAGACGGCATACCACAAGGACTGACTCCTCAAACTCTAAAAATCATCGGCACACACAACATCAAAATCAAGGGCGACGAGAAAGAGTATTTCGACATTAGCGACCAAATCACTATCAACCCGTTTGAGACGAAAAACTTCTCGTACACACTAAAGAAGCGTCCGCCACGCCTGTATGGCATGGTGATAGCCAACTACACTGGCTGCAACGCTTTCGGCGCGACACTCGCCTTGTGTCGCAACTGGGGTGCATACCTACGAATTGCCAATGCAGGCGGAGATTTTGGTATAGACTCAGAGGGTTATCCTGAGCCTTATTATAAAGACGGGTATTACGGCACTGGCATATACAAGAAGAAGGACCCGGCATACGCAACCGTTACAACCGGAGTTATGAAACGTTGCCACAAATACTTGTTCGCTTACATAGGAGCTGGATACGGACAATATGTACAGAAGTACGAACAAACGAAAGACTTGGATGGTACCGAGTTCTCCTACAACCACGAACGTTATGTATCCGGTGCCAAAGGCGTTGCAGGAGATATAGGTATAATCGTAAAGTATAAAGCCCTGCTGCTGCAGGTTGGATATGCCTCAATATTGACCGGAAAATTCGGCGACACCAAGTGGCATCACGACCCATACATAGGCTTAGGCATCAGCATCCATAAAAACAAAAAACGCAACTAATCATGAAGAAATATCTTTTTATACTATTGGTCTGCTTTGCAGCTATCTCCTGCAACAGCTACGATGACGAAATAGGATATGTTGTCACAACAGAGGGCACATGTCTTCAAGACGTAATTTCTGCAAATCACACTTCCTGCAAAATAAAATACGGACAGATCATAAAAGACGTGGCAGGTAACCCAAAGCTCTCAAAGGTGATTTTCAAACTGAATGGAGACGGCGAAGAAGTGATTGTAGACGCACAGAAAGGTGATGACGACCTCTACTATGCTGAGATAGAAATCCCGTATGATAGAAATGTTACGATATATACTGTAGCAACCATAAATGGGGAAGACGAGAGTATATCGGTGCGTACACTACATTACAACAAATCACATTTTTGTCCTGAGATAGCCGACTCTATATGCACAAATCCCCAAAACTACGATGTTATACGGTATATTGCAGAATGTAAGAACTCCATGTTTGAAAGCAAAATATCAGAAGCAACGGTTACTATTGGTAAAAAGACTTATCCTTTGACTATTACTGACGACAATAAAATCTATTGCGATATAGACTTGTACGATATAGCCAACTGCTCTTGTTATCCTGTATTGACAATCAAAAATGAGGTGGACGAATACAAAATCAACGGAGGTGCTTATATAGAAGTTGAAAAAAATGCTATAACTGGATACGACACATCTGAGGACGGCAAAGAGATAGACGGATGTATATATCTTGCCGGAACTAAATGGGCAAAAGGAGTTATTGTCCAAGGTTCTGATTGGAAGAATAATTTGGACATCAACGAAGAAAATGGGGTAAAACAAGAAGCCAATTTCTGGAACTATGATTTAGAGCACAATAATTTAGATGGGTATAAAATCCCGTCATTAGATCAGGCAAAAAATCTAATTGATTATTGCTCCATACAAAAAGTACGGGCAAAAAACACATCCAATAGTCTTCAATATGTAGTATATCCTGCGAAGAAAAATGAAAGGATAAAAAGTAAATTCACTCATATCAAATCGACACCAATTGCTGACATTAGAAGAAATGGAGTATTTATTAAGTCCAATGAAAGATATACCTCTATAAAATATAAAAATGCATATGGTGGCTATGATGCAAGTGTTTATTACTATTATCCAGAAAATGATAATATGTTTAAGAAATATTCTGCTAATACGCAATATTGTCTACTATTGCCTATTAAAGATTAAGATTGTTGCATCCTAACAGACAACAATAAATACTGTCCACCAGGCACCTCAAATGATTGGTAGCGCAAGCAGAACCGTGCATAGTTCTGTTTACGCTACCTTTTTTAATATGCAAACATCATCCGCATCGACCGACGCAGACATACGCATCGACCGACGCAGACATCCGCACCGACCGACGCAGACATCCGCACCGACCGACGCAGACGTGCGCATCGACCGACGCGGATGACAAAAGAGCTGAAACTGCAAGAAAAAAATATTCGCTACAATATGTAATAAACACCGAAGGTCTGCGTTTACTAAATATAAAAACATCTCCAAAACATATAAAATAGCTTTGCCTATGAAGTATTTTACTCAAGAAGAACTACAGCCTTCGGAAAAGACGTTGAGCTTCATCCGACAGATTGCCTACTCCTACAGACTGGCGCAGGCGAACAACCGCAACAAACCGTATTGCGTTAGTTAAAGAAAACAACACCCTCGCCAACTTGCCGGCTCGTTAGCTCGCACAAGTTGAGGACTTACAAAATCGAAAACAAAAGAAAGTAAACAAAAAAAGAAATGGAAACTCTTATATCACCTTCGCTTCTTTCAGCGAACTTCATCGACCTGCGTTCGGACATCGACATGATAAACCGCAGCGAGGCTGACTGGCTACACCTGGACATCATGGACGGCGTGTTCGTGCCTAACATCTCGTTCGGCTTCCCCGTCATCCAAGCGGTGGCTAAGGAATGCAAGAAGCCGCTCGACGTTCATCTTATGATCGTGCATCCGGAACACTACATCAAGGAGGTGGCTGCAACGGGCGCCATGATGATGAACGTACACTACGAGGCATGCACACACCTGCACCGCACTATTCAGGAGATTCACGCTGCGGGCATGAAGGCTGGTGTGACGCTCAACCCGCACACTCCGGTGAGCGTGCTCGAGGACATCATCTGCGACGTGGACATGGTGCTGCTGATGAGCGTGAACCCTGGTTTCGGCGGACAGAAGTTCATACCGCACTCGGTGGAGAAGACGAAGCGCCTGCGCCGCCTCATCGACGAGTCGGGCAGCAAGGCTCTCATACAGATTGATGGTGGCGTAGACGACAAGTCGGCTCCGCTGCTCGTAGAGGCTGGTGCCGATGTGCTCGTGAGCGGCAGCTACGTGTTCAAGGCTGCAGACCCTATCGCTACAATACATGGTCTGAAGCATTGCCTCTAAGCAAAGTGGTTGCTGGCTGTTCAGCACTCTATAAAGCAAAAAAGCGGAAACCTTTACGATGAAGGTCTCCGCTTTTTCTATTTTACATACTAGTATCCCGCTTCATTTCTTCTATAGTGACAGCGTCAACGCCATACAAATATAGACATGGGTTGTTCTGTTGCCATGGTACGGCTTATGCTTATATACTACGTCAATTTTATCGCATTTATGAAAAATCCCGAAAAAACTTGGAATGATTTCCTTGCAAAGGAGATGCAAAAAGAACGCCAGAACCAAGTCTTTTCGATAGTGGGGCTTACTTTTGAAAAAATAGACCCCGAAGTCCAATTTTACTGGGCTTCGGGGAGGATATTTATGCTATTTGGAGTTTTACCTGACAGCAATAAAAGAAAAATGAACCGGTGGGGTAACATTACGAAAATTAATGAGTTTAAATTTGCTTATTACAGCATCCCATTTTTATTTATTCGTACAAACGTCTACCCTGTACTGAGTTGGTGTTATCTTTATCTTACTCGGCTCTTCTATAAATGGATTTTCCATGTACCACATTCGAGGTTTGTTTAATACATCAAATACAATGACTATAGAATAGCGGTCCCCAAATATTTTTGCGTGTTCCAATTCATTTCTTGTTATAATGAAAGAAAAATCAGTTCGGTTAACTTTCGTTGTCTTGACTTCAAGATAAACCTCTTTACCTTCTTTATCAAAAGTCAAAATATCATATCCATAGTCATCGCTTTCTAAAGACATGCGTCTTACTTTGGATAAAACATCATCAGGGAACCCCCAAGCCTTTAATTTTTCTATTTCATTTCGTAAAACTAATTCTTCGCCTCGATCTCCTATTCTCTGACTTATTCGTTGCTGTTCAGAATAATCTATATTGCCTTTTACTCTAATATTCTCGCTTTTTACTCTTCTGGTATTGGCAAAATCAGAACTCTTTGTAATATTTAGTTCAACTTCGTCCGCAGGTTCTGTTAGTGGGGTGTCTAAAACTTCTATGTTTGTAGTACTATGAACAATTGTCCCCATGCTATCTTTTACAAAAGAATCTATGGAAAACTTTTCCTCTTTTGATATTTGGTCTTCTTTATTTTCTATTCTATCAAGAATTTTATATTCCTCTACATTCGCACTTTCTTTTAATTTTTCTGTATTCTTGAAAAGTAATTTATTCTGTGCTTTTTTAACGAGACTTAAAAATCTCTCTTCATCAATTTGGGGGTTAATTTTAACATAACGTTTTGTTAGCTGTTTTATTGTTGATTGAGATAACCATCCATCTTCTAATGGCATTTTTATCGTTCTTAATCTCTTAGAATAATGTGCTATTAAATAATCTATAACTTTGTTATCATCATTCCAAATTTCATTATTGCCTTTTACATCTATATAGGCAATTGTCAACCTTTTTATTGTTCTACTTTTGTTTTTCGATACTTTTGTTTTTCCATCATATTTATAGTAATTAACAGCACTAAAACTCTTATCACGTTGATATTGAACAGATGATACCATTAAGATCTTGCACATATTTTTATACTTTTCATCAAGAGTATATGCCATATCTATAAGACTATCAATATCGTAAACGCAAAATAATTATTATAAAACTTCTCATAATATGGCAAATCAGATTTAGCCTTTATACAAGCTTTAATACCGTCTAAAAGTTCTTGCGTTACTCTCGCCTTAGGTCTATTTTTTTCAAATGCATCAATGATATATCCATATTTTGTATGAAATATCTTTTTCTGTGACTGAGCTCTTTTTTGGTTGAATAATATTTTATCTAATGATTCTAGGGCTTTCCATCCATGTTGAGACAAAGATTCTGTATTGTAAAGCTCATGGGCTATTGATTTAGGTGAATAGCCTTTGAGATATTCTAAGTTCTTCGTTTTAGAATATGCAACTATATCGCCTAAATTTAATCCGTATATAACTTCTTCTGTATAAGAAAGCTTCATAATTCTATTCTCAAATGTTTGAATTTATCAATTTAACTTTTGTATATTTCACTTCAATGTAAACTTTGTGATTTTTTCAATATGTCTTTCATTTCTTCTACGATATACAGCTGATTCCTTCTATACACCATTGCATGATAAATCGGACATAATGGCACAAAATCTCTATCGACATCAAACTCATATCCAGACTTCATTGCTGATACTGGAGTTGTATGATATACCTCTATAAAATGATATCCAATATCGCCATATAAATCACCTTAATTACGCAACACTATTATAAATTAAACTTTTTAAGCACCTGAGTAACAAAAAAGTTCTTAGACTAGCTAAGCGGTAGAGCCGGTTACTTGGACAAGCCGAGCGACCCAGGGTTTTGCCATGTCGAAGAATTCACTTATCTTAGTGTTGCAAAAAGAAAATAAGAAAATCCAACGATAGACATGGCGAAGATACAAATTAAATCTGAGAAACTCACTCCTTTTGGAGGAAAATTTTCAGGTCACAGAGCAATTTAACTCCTCATTGTCATCAGTAATCGACACAATGATTTGGGATAAAAGCGTTTATCTTCAGGTTTATATCTGTACCAGCCAAGTGGATCTGGACATCAAGGCGGTATGTGCTGAATATCTATACCTGTAACAATGCTTACACAGATGTATTCCAGACTGATTTTGGATATAAGCTCTTTTCTATTTACCTATCGTGTATCTAACGCCCAGATTAAGATTGAAGTTGAGCGGTTTCTCCTTGTATATCGTGCTGAGCGTGGAGCGGTCGTCGAAATAGTAGCTAACGCCTGGCTCGACGTAGACGCCCACATTGCGGAGCACGTCGAACTGCGCTCCGAGGGCTGCGTTGACGGAGAGCTGCCAAGGCTTCGCAGCCACATCCTCCGCCTCGTGCTTCTTCTTCTCGCCGCTTATCACGTACTCGTGTGTCGTCTTGCCCGACACGCACTTCTCTGTTAGCAGTCCGGCTGAGGCGTAGACGCTCAGTCGGCGATAGCCGAAGGCGCGATACTTCACGTTGAGCGGAACGCCGATGTAGTCGAGTTTCTGACTGCCCGACGAGTAGTTGTCCTTCGTGCCGTCCTTCATGTCAGAGGAGAGTCGCGTGTAGCTCACGCCGCTTTCCACGCTGAGTCGGTCTGTAAGGCGATAAGCCACGTTGAGCCCTACGCGCACCGGCAGCCGGTGCTTGTACTCGGTCTTTACGCTCTTGCCTTGGTTGAAGATGCCGATGCCGAGCTGCGGATTGTCTGCCCATATCACGTCGTCTGGACCTACCGCTTCGACATACGTAGCGGTAGAATTGGTGACTGACGATGCGCCCATGCCGGTCATGGCGCTGGTGGATAGTGTCCAGCGAGCCGCGCCTTCATGCCTGCCCCGACTGTTGTCGGCTGGCGTGTATGCAAGCAGAGATGTTGAGGGGTTGAGATGTTGAGGGGTTGAGGGGTTGTGGTGTTGTGATGTTGAGGGGTTGAGATGTTGTGATGTTGAGGGGTTGTGTGGTTGTGATGTTGAAGGGTTGAGATGTTGAGGGGTTGAGATTTGTGCAGATTCGCTGTTCTGCGTCGGCTGCGCGATAGCGTCGGCTGTCTGCTCTACCCTACCGTTCGGTTGCAGAACGGCAGGGCTGTTCTGCGTCTGCGCATACACCGTAGCGGCGGGTGCGACGGCGTTCTTCGCCACATATCGGTTCGTCGAAATATCGGCTACTCTGCCCTGAGCCACCTTCACTCCGCTGACAGTCTCCTTTCCGCCGTCGGCGAAATACTGGTATCCCGCAATAAGGGCAAAACACGCTGCGGCTGCACACGCCGTGCGACGCAGAGCTGGCTGCAGGACGAAAGGCGTCTGGCGCTTCTCCGCCTGGGCACGCTCCGTCTGAGCAATACGCTGGTGTATGGCTTCCCAAAGTCCGTCGGGAGCATCGGTCTCGAAGTTGCCGAGGCGGTCGTGTATGTCTTCTTTCCAATTTCGCTTCATAGTAGAAAGGAATTACTGGTTCTGTATTGTTTTATCTTTCTTGCGAGCATCGCCTTCGCCTTGTGCAGCTGCGATGCCGACGTGCTCTCCTTTATGCCGAGCAGCGAGGCTATCTCCTTATGGCTCTTGTCGTCGACGACGTAGAGGTTGAACACCGTGCGGTAGCCGTCGGGCAGTTCGCGCACGAAGCGGTGGAGCACGTCGGTGGGTATGCCTTCGGTCTGCAGGTCGGTGTCGGGCACGTCGTGCGGCAGGTCGGCTATGTCTACGAAGTCGAGCCGGCTACGGGCGCACAGAAACTTCAGTGTCTCGTTGAGCGTGATTTTCGCCATCCATCCCCTCAGCGATCCCTTGCCGCGATACTCGAAGGAGTCTATCGAGGAGAATATCCTTAGGAACGACTCCTGCAGAACGTCTTTTATGTCCTCATCATCGGTGAGATAGCGCGAGCACAAGGCAGACAGATAGCGCACGCGGAGCCGGTAGAGCGGCTCCGCGGCAGACGTGTCGCCCTGCTGCATGCGTTGCAGCAGGCGCTCCTCGCTATCAGACTTGTGAAATGAGAATCGGAACATTCTGAGGGTTTATGTGGTGAAAGGTTAATCGACGAAACGCGACTTCGCTATGTCGCCTGTTACAATCACGCTCTTGTCGCTGTGCATCTTCAGCGGGAACTCCATCGACTTCTTGCCGCTGAACGACTTCCAGTTGAGCTTTATCTTCACTTCCTCGGGATGGTCGGGCCACATGCTGTTGAGGTCGAAGGCGATGAGCGCGTCGCCCAGCACGCCGCTGATGTCGCCCTGAGCGTTGTGGCGCAGGTCGAACTCGTATACATTATCCTTGTTGACGCCGCCCACGAGGTTGATGATGTGCTTGCCGCCGCCCCAGATGGTGCGCAGGCGCAATGTGAGGTAGCCGTCTTCAGCCACCGTCACCCAGTCGCGCACAATCTCTATGCCGTCGTTGCCGTACAGCTTCTCGTCGTCGCTGCCCTTCGACACGACAGGCTGCTTGGTGCGTATGCTGTCAATCCAGTTGACGCGCACGGTGCGCAGGTTGCCTGTGGCGTTGTCCTCGTACTCGTAGCTCACGAGCGCACGCACCTTCTTATCGCCGAAGGGCGAAGCCTTCATGTTGGTAGGAAAGAGCACGGTCTGGTCGTCGAGCTGCATGCGGAACGACTCGGAGGTGACGGGATATACGGTGACGAGCGCCGTAGGACGCTGCACATTATAGTTGTCCGAATCCATATCGCAGGAAGTCAGACCGAACACCGAGACTAAGAAGCCCAAAACTAAAACAGAGAGTTTTCTTGTTTTCATATCACTTTTCTTTATTGGTTTTCTATCTTTATGCTTATTGTTTCAGCCGATTTAAGAATCGGTTTCAACCCATTAAATCGCAATAGATAGGAAACCTTGCCTGAGAAACTGAAAAAAACACATTTACCGCAAACTGGTAACACCATTACCGCAAACCGATAACATCGTTACCGCATAGCAAAAACACGGTTACCCGTTCGTGGTAACATTGGCAAATTGAACAGCTAACAATGCAAATCGTAGGAGGAGGGTGTGTCAAAACTAAAATATTTGGCAAATTGAATAGCAAACGGTTCTAATCGTAGGAGGCTACGGCATTCCTGCCGTAGCCATTAGTAACTGAAATACAACTGTTTGCAATGGCTACGGCAGGAATGCCGTAGCCTCCTACGATAAGTAAAAGCTACACCTCACCTTACATCAGCTGCAGCGAAATGCCGTTGCTCTTCGCCATGCGACGCATGTTGAGCAGAGCATAGCGCATACGGCCGAGGGCGGTGTTAATGCTCACGCTCGTGGTGTCGGCAATCTCCTTGAAAGAGAGTTGCTGATAATAGCGCATGTACACCACCTCGCGCTGAATGGGTGGCAGCATATCGAGAAGACGGCGCACGTCGTTCATCACTTGACGGTTGACGTATGCGCTCTCTATGTTGCCCTCCATGATGTCGTCGCCACCAATGTTCGAGAGGTCGTTGTCCTTTCCGGCTTTCACGATGCAACGCGACGACTGGTCGCGATACCAGTCCATGATGGCGTTGTGGGCGATACGCATCACCCACGCGCTGAACTTGCCACTGACCACATAACGACCCTCCTGAAGACGTGTGATAACCTTTATGAAGGTCTCCTGGAAGATATCATCAGCGGTTTCGCGGTCGTGAACCACGAAAAGAATGTATGAGAAGAGGTTCTGCTGATTGCGCGAAAGCAACAAATCGAAAGCCTTATTATTCCCATCGACATATGATAGGGCCAACTCTTCGTCGGTCATATCCTTTAAATTCTTCATTTTCTTAATCGGTTTTTGTTAAGTAAATGTGCTTCGATAGGCAATAAACAGGGGTTTAATGAATTAAAAAATATAGTTGCTTTGCATTAACGCATTGGCAAAGTTAAACTATTTTAATGAAATTCCCAAAGAAAAGCCAAAGTTTTTTGAATTGTAGAACTTTTTTCACCTCATTGTAATTGCTTTTCTCATATATAATATATAACTTTGCATTGTCAATAATAACGTAATCGAACATTATCAAATAACATCTATAAACTTAAAATTAAACACTATGATTAAAACTTTACGCTACACATTCATGGCTGTCATAGCACTTATATGTGGCTCAATGTCAGCACAGGAAGTACAACCCGAAGTGACACTTGATTTCACATCAAACGACACTTGGAAAATACCTGTAAAGGAAGCAATGGGTACAACAGAGCAGACTTTTACAAATGGTACTTACTCTATTAAACTGGCTGCACCTGTCGGTTACTACTACAACACCAAGGACAAATTCCTTATGCTTGGCAAGAAGGGCGCAACATTGACTCTTCCGGCTTTCACATTCCCAGTTTCAAAGATTGAGGTTGTTGGTACAAACAATGCTTCTGCAAAGGTTGAGCAGAACATCTTCGTTGGTGAGAGCGAGGTTAGCACAAAGACTGTAGGTGCTAATAAACCAAACACTTACGAAATTGGCGCAGAAAACCAGGCTATCGGCACCGAATACGTATTCAAGGTGCTCTCTGCTCACAACACTCAGATTACAAAGATCAACATCTACAAGGCAGAAGGCAAACAGAAGAAGTCTGCAGGCTTGAAGTTCTCTGAGACAACCGTCGACTACGAGCTCGGCACAACATTCACTGCTCCTACATTCACAAAGGCAACAACAGCTGCTGTGAAGTTCGTTTCTGACAACGAGGAGGTGGCTACTGTAAACGCTGAGGGCGTTATCGCAGCAACTGGTAAGGAGGGCAAGGCTGTCATCACAGCTACCTCAGAGGAGAACGATGAGTTCAACGCAGGCAATGCTACTTGCACTGTTTATGCTTACCGCATGAACGTGTACAAGAAGGCTACCACAGTAGAGGCTGGCAAGCAGTATCTCATCGTGGCTCAGCGCGACAACAAGACATACTACGCTGCTCCTGTTAAGTACAACGCAGAGAAGCCTTACGGCTACCTCAACTCTTTCTCAGTTGACGGCATCGTTGACGAGCTCAAGATCAAGTCGTCTTACAACGACGCATTCACATTCGAGGGCGTTGCAGGTGGCTACGCTATCAAGGACGCTAACGGCTACTACCTCTACATGGACGGCTCACACAATACATTCCAGCTCGGCAACGAGGCTAAGGCTTGGACTGTAGAGCCTGCAGAAAACGGCACATTCACCATCACAAACAACGGTAAGTTCATACAGTACGGCAACGGTACATTCACCACATTCGGTGCATGGACAGAGGCTCAGGACAAGGCTGTTAAGCCGATGCTCTTCGTATTCGACGAGGCTGCTGGCATCAACGGCGTTCAGACAACTGTTAAACCGCAGAGCAACGTACGCTACAACATCGCCGGTCAGCGTGTAGGTGCCGACTACAAGGGCATCGTTATCGTGAACGGCAAGAAGTATCTGCAGAAGTAATTGCTTCACACTGAAGCAAACTGAAATAAGCCGGCTGACAGATTGATGTCTAAGGCTGGTAGATGGGCTGATAGATTTGCAAGAAAAAACACAAATCTATCAGCCCTTATTCTATTGGCATACAGCAAGAAACGGTGCTGCTGACAGATATGACACTATTTTTCAAGAAACAAATAGTGTGATATCACAAAGGGGGTGCACTTGTCCCAAGTGCACCAACCAGTTAAATAGTACATACTACTCGGTTGGTGCACTTGAGACAAGTGCACCCCCTCCCCCTATTATATTTCCACACGCTTCATCTCTGCCTCCACGATGTTCGTAAGCTCTACAAACTGCTCCACGGAGAGCTGCTCCGGACGCTTCGTCATGATGTCCTGTGCGTAGAACTCGGCAGAAGCCGAACCACCAAATATCTGGCGCAAGCTAACGCGCAGCATCTTGCGACGCTGGTTGAACACGGTCTTCACGACGCGCTTGAACAGACGCTCGTCGCAACCGAGGTCGGTCACAGTGTTGCGCGTCATGCGTATCACCGCACTCTTCACCTTTGGAGGCGGATTGAACACCGTCTCGTCGACAGTGAAGAGATACTCCACGTCGTACCAAGCCTGAATGAGCACCGACAGGATGCCGTATGCCTTTGTGCCGGGTGCAGACGCGATGCGCAGAGCCACCTCACGCTGTATCATACCCGTGCAGCAAGGGATAAGCTCCTTGTAGTCGAGCATCTTGAAGAATATCTGCGACGAAATGTCGTAGGGATAGTTGCCCGTGAGTACGAACTGCTTGCCGTCGAATATCTCGTTGAGATCCATACGCAAGAAGTCGTTACCGATGATGTTCTCGCGGAGCTTCGGAAAGGTCTCGTTGAGGTAAGCCACAGACTCCTTGTCAATCTCCACCGCCTTCACAAGACGCGGCTTGGTGACAAGAAACTGTGTCATTACGCCCATACCAGGTCCTATCTCCAACACCGGTATGTCGGGACAAGCGTCCACCGTGTCGGCTATAGCCTTCGCTATGCCGAGATCGGTGAGGAAGTGCTGTCCAAGGTTTTTCTTCGGTCTAACCGCCTTCACCATTATTCAGCCTCCTGACGGTCGTCAACGTTGTCGCCCTCTGTGGGTGCAAGCACAGCCTCGAAGTCGGTGATGCCGTTGCTGACGAGAATGTTGTACCACTGGATGAGCTTCTTGATGTCCGAATCGTGAACGCGGTCGCGGTCGTAAGCCGGCAATACCTCTGCAAAGAAGTTGTTGAGCTCGTCGGCTGAGCACTTCTTGTAGTTGAGCGAGCACTCCTTCGACTGCTCCTTCTCGCCGAGGTTCTTGAGCACCTGCCACAATGGGATGTCCTCAGCATCGGTGTACATAGCGATGTCGCCGAGCGATGTTACACGGTCAGAAGCAAAAGCCGGCATACGGCGGTGTGTAGCGTCGAGAGCCTCAACGATGAGGTTGCGGTTGCCACGTGATACGAGTTTGTAAAGTCCCGGCTTGCCGGCTATTGAAAGAATTGTTTCCATTGTCTTTAATGTTTATTTATTAATTATTGATTATTGATTGCTATTTGTCTTAATATATCGTCGATTTGCACTTGCAGGTCGCATACGCCGTCGTTCTGGATGCGGAAGTCGCTACGTTCTGCCATCTCTTCTTGGCTCATCTGCACATCAATCCACTCGGCTGCACGCTCATGGGTAATGCCGTCGCGCTGTACGATGCGTTGTATGCGCACCTGGCGTGGCGCTGTCACGCAAACGATGCAGTCGAACGCTATGCGCCGGTCGAACCCACTCTCGAAGAGTATGGCGCTCTCAAGCCACTGCTGCCCCGAGGTTGCGAAGTCGGTTGCCACTGCGGGATGAACGATATCGTTGATGGCGAGTTTGTTTGCCTCGCTTGCGAGTAGGAACTCGGCAAGCACCGGCTTCTGTAGCACGCCGTCGGCTGAGTAGACTGCGTCGCCAACAAGTGTCTTTAGTTGCTGCTGCAGTGTGGCTGATGTGCGCATAAGTCGCTTAGCAGCCGCATCGCAGTCGTACACCGCTATGCCACGCTGCTCCAAGAGTCGACAGACGTAGCTCTTACCCGACCCTATTCCGCCTGTTATTGCTATCTTCATTGTTTATAATCTTTAGAAGTTCAAGAGATCGAGAAGCCAGAAATGTCAACACATCAACATCTCAACACCTCACCATCTCAACACCTCACCATCTCAACACCCTACTGCTCCTCAATAAGATAATCGACCTGCGTCATCTTCAGTCGGGCGTTGCGCACGCCTTGCGGAGTTTCTCGCAGATGTATGCTGCACTTGTCCGACGGGTGGTCGATTATCTCGTTGTAATCGACAACAACAGCGAACTGCTCAGGCGATATGCTGCGGAACATACTTGCGCCAACAATGAAGTTCACCGTCACACGCTGCGGGAAGGTACGCAGCACTTTGCCCTCAGGCATATTGATAGCCGTGATTGGCACCTCGATATTCTCCTCGGTGAGGATATCAGGATAGAGCCCTATTCGCACGGTGTTGGGCACTATCTTCACACCCTTTATCGTCTCCAACGCTACTGTCCGTAGGACGGTGTCGTTGAAGTTGGTGATGTTGATGGGCACAGTCTTCACGAAACGCAGCGAGTCGAGTGCCTGCTTGCTGCCGTAGACTGTGACTTTCTCGGGCCAGAAGCGTGTGCGAGCGAGGTAGAACGACTTGCCTGGCACTACGTGTCCTGCCATCTTTACCGACACCTGACGCGACAGTCCGTAGTTGTAGTGGAAGTCGAGACGATCGGGTTTCACCTGCACTATCTTCGACGATCCGCTGAAGCGCTGATTAATCATTTTCATCAGTTCTTGCGACGACACTACGCCGTAGCCCGACTGACGTGTGATAGCCGACTGGAAGTTTACGTTGATGGGGCGTATGCCTTCGCCATACGTGTAGGCAAGGAGTGCAAAGCCCTTGTCGCGCACGGTTACGCGCACGGTGTCCTCCATGTCGCTTGTAACGACCACATTCTTCGGTATGTTCACAAGGTACGCGGGTACGCCTATCTCCCTCTCGTATGTTTCGTTGAGCGCGGTCATCAGCCAGAAGATGGTGCTCAATACGAGAAAGAAGAAAAAAGTCAGAAACTCCCTGTTAGCTGAACTGAACAGGAAGTTTCTGACCATATTGATTATTTGCGTCAAGCGTTTTTCCATCGAATCATCGATTAATGAATTAACTTCAAACGATTATCTCTCGAAGTATCGATAATGAATTGAGACTCTGAAGCGTCGTTTCTCAGTATGGAAGACGAACGCGAGTCCTTGTTATGACTTTCGATTTACTTCTGTGTCTGCTGTGCAGCATCGGCGAATACGCCACCCTTGTCGACTGTAATAACTACGCCACGCGCAATCTCTACGTCAACAGTGCCGGCAGCGAGGTCTACACGGCGTACAGTAGCGTGGATGCCACCACCTACCATCACATTGTCGCCCTCCTTGAGTGCATTCTGGAACTCACGAATCTTCTTCTGCTGCTTCTGCTGTGGGCGAATCATGAAGAAATACATGATGACGAAGATAGCTACCATCATTATGAGCATACCCATGCCACTACCCTGCTGTGCTGCTTCTGCAGCGAGTACTGTTGTAATCATTGTTGTTTTCTTGTTTTAGTTAAGTTGTGTGTTGAACGGTTGAGCCGTTGACATTTGCCTGCGCTTCAACATTTCGCCATCACAACATTAATATTATTGTTTTCTTGCGATATTCTCTCTTTGTCTTCCGCCTTACTCTGCGTCGGTTGTCTTCTCTTCCTGCTGCTCCTGAGCAGCCTGCTCAGCCTGCTCAGCGTAGCGTGTGCGGAGCACTTCGCCGTCTTCGAGAGCCTGCTGTGCGCGGTTGAGACGCGGTGTGGCAGGGCGGCGTGGTGCCTGGCGGCGCTGCGGACGGTCCTCAATGGTCTTCAGGAGCTTGCCTGTCGACATGAGGTAGCGTGCTATGGCATCAAGCATACCGTTGATATACGAGCCCGACTTCGGTGTTGAGTAGAGCTTGGCGAGTTCGACGTACTCGTTGATGGTTACGCTCACCGGAATGTTCGGGAACGTAAGCATCTCGGCTATGGCAATCTGCATTATCACTACGTCCATGTATGCTAAACGAGAGAAGTCCCAGTTGCGCGATGTCTCGCTCATATAGCGCTGATACAAATCGGCATTGAGTATCGTGGCGCGGAAGAGCTTCACTGCGAAGTCCTTGTCCTCGATGTCCTTATACTCCGGCAGGAGTTCCTGCTTTGCTTTATTCTCTGGCTCGAAGCGCTTGATAGTCTTGAGCACGAATGTGTCCACCACTTCCTTATCGTCGTTCCAATAAAGACTCTGCTCTTCGAGGAGCTGGTCAAGGTCTTCGTTCTCCTGGATGAGCTGACGATAGAGCTTGCGCCACAATTCGCGGTCTGCCTCATACGAGTTGTCCGTATCAGCCATATACTCAACATATGCCTGACTCTGCTCAATCTGGTTGCACAGACCGCGCACAAACTCTACACTATTTGCCCACGACTGCTTCTGCGTCTCAGCAAACTCGTTGAGTTGCTTGTTCTCCTCAAGCTGCACTGCGAACTTGTTATAAGCGAATTTCTGCGACGGCATTTCTCCACCCTCACGCAGTGCGCGCTGCGTTGCTACTTCTACACGCTTGCGTTCCTCCTGTGTGATGGCAACGATGAGTTCCAAAAGATAATTGTACAAATCGTAAGCCTTAGACAGACTGAAAAGCAATTCCTTCTCTGCGCTGTCCATGAGTTTGTTTCCGTTCTGATAGTATGCGTAGGTTAACTGAACTATCTTAATTCTGATTAATTCGCGGTTGATCATCCTTCTCTTATATACTTTATTATAAATACGTATCTTGCTGTTGTTTGCATAGATTAAAGAAACGCTGGGCGAACCAGACTAAACACTGCGACACCCTTGTCTCAATAACAGGTGCAAAAATAACTAAATTTGGCTGAACCACCAAGCGAAACGTACATTATTGTGTATTTTTTAATGTATTTTTTGCTCAATTCGGAAGAAATGCGTACCTTTGCACCGCTTTTTTGAGCACATCCGTACAGAAATATAAAAATTCTCGTGTGATGGCGAATTAAGGCATAAACATTATTTTATCAACTTAATTTAGAGTAACACAAATGAAAGAGATTAACGTTACAGGTCAGAAGCGTACAGACCTTGGCAAGAAAGCTTCAAAGACATTGCGTAAGGAAGGACTTGTTCCTTGCAACCTTTACGGCCTCGCAGAGCAGGACGGCAAGCCAGCAGCTATGGCTTTCGCAGTTCCTATGACTGAGCTCCGCAAGATTATCTACACTCCGCACATCTACGTTATCAACCTCGTTATCGACGGCGAGTCACGCACAGCTATCCTCAAGGAGATCCAGTTCCACCCGGTAACTGACGCTGTTCTGCACGTTGACTTCCTCGAGGTTAACGACCAGAAGCCTATCACAATCGGTATCCCAGTTAAGCTCACAGGCTTGGCACAGGGTGTACGTGACGGTGGTCGCATGAACCTCTCTATCCGCAAGATTGAGGTTAAGGCTCCTTATCAGCAGATTCCTGAGCACCTCGACATCGACGTTACTGCTCTCCAGATTGGCAAGAGCATCAAGGTTGGTCAGCTCAACTTCGAGGGCCTTGAGATCGTTACAGGCAAGGAGGTTATCGTTTGCTCAATCAAGATGACACGTGCCGCTCTGTCTGCTGCTGCACAGGCTCAGGCTTAATGACATCAGATAGAAATATAAAAAGCGCATGCGTCAACGACGCGTGCGCTTTTTATTTATCTCAATACCTCAACATCTCAACCCCTCACCATCATAACATAACAACCCAACATCATGGACAAATTCTTAATAGTAGGCTTGGGAAACCCCGGCGCCGAGTACGACCACTCACGCCACAACACGGGCTTCATGGTCGTTGACGAACTGGCGAAGTCAGTAGGTGCCACCTTCGAAGACAAACGCTACGGCTTCGTGGCGGAGACATCACTGAAGGGCAGAAAGGTATTCATCCTCAAGCCGACAACATACATGAACCTCAGCGGCAACGCCGTGCGCTACTGGCTGCAGAAGGAGAACATCGACCAGGCTCGTCTGCTCGTTGTTGTCGACGACCTCTCTATTCCGCTCGGCGACTTCCGACTGAAGGGCAACGGCTCTAACGGCGGACACAACGGACTGGGCAACATACAGCAGCTCATCGGTCAACAGTACGCCCGTCTACGCATGGGCATCGGTGCCGACTTCCAGCGCGGTGCACAGGTAGACTGGGTGCTGGGCAAGTACAGTGCCGAGGATATGGAGACGCTGCAGCCGAGCATTGACCAGGCGGTGGAAATAATAAAAAGTTTCGTGCTTGCCGGACTGAACATCACAATGAATCAGTTCAACAAACTCGGAAAGAAGAAGAAAATAGGTTAGGTATCGCTAAGCCTTCTTAAGCCCCAATAAGCCTTTCTAAGCCTTTGCTTTTTACTTTTTTACCCTTTTACTTTTTTTACTTTTAACATGGAAGTAGCACGTATAGACAAATGGTTGTGGGCAGCGCGCATATTCAAGACACGCTCCATAGCTGCCAACGCCTGCAAGAACGGCCGTGTCATGCTGGGCGGAGTGACCGTGAAGCCGAGCCGCACAGTGAAGGTGGGCGATGTGGTGAGCGTGAAGAAGCCGCCAGTAACCTACTCGTTCAAGATATTGAAGACGATAGAGCAGCGCGTGGGCGCAAAGCTCCTGCCGGAGATTTACGAGAACGTGACCGACGCAAAGCAGTACGAACTGCTTGAGATGAGTCGCATCAGCGGATTCGTAGACCGCGCACGCGGCACTGGCCGCCCCACTAAGAAGGAGCGTCGAGCACTGGATGCCTTCGCCGAGCCTGCTATGTTCGGCTTCGACGACCTCGACGACGAATTTGATTTCGACGAGTAACGCTTCATAATTATTGCTGTCCGCTAAAACTTTTTAAGCATAAAAATCAGGGCTGGATTCCTTGCTTGGAATTCAGCCCTTTTAGTCACCTTTGTTTTTGTCATTGCTTTGAAGCTACAAAACAGCCCTATAAACCTTTGCCATTTCAACAAAAAAATCCTCATCCAATCGGACCTGTTTATACTCCTTCGTCCTCGTCTTCGAGTTCGTCCTCGCTTGCGGTGTCGAGCTTAGTGTCCTTCGCTATGCTCACAGCACCCATGCGCGATATCTTCACCACGAGCGGTTCGTACTCATCACTCATCCTGTCGGGCGAACCGACGCTCGCTGCGAAGCGCAGACTCTCGCCCTCCACACAGTCGAACACCACACCGAGCAGCGCCCCTTTGGCATAAGCATCGCTAATGTACTGCGTGAAGTCGCTCTTGAGGAACGTGCGCTCGAAGAACACCGAGCCGTCGCTACGCAGCACGCGCACCGTGATGGTGTTGTCGTAGTAGCTATTGCCCATCTCGTCGAACGCCTGTGGTAACGAGGTGTCCGACTTACGCTCTACGCACACCTTATACGTAGATCCGAGCCATTCAACATTACGTTTGTCTTCATAGCCACTCATTGTCTGAGTACCTTTCTTCTGCACTTTCGCACGTTTGTGCACTATTATGTTGTCGCTCTTCGGCTTCTCCGCACACGACACTACAAGCATCGCTGCTGCACAAAGCACAATACAACCTATTGCTTTTTTCATATTTATCTTGTTTGGTATAGGGGCAAAGGTATAAAAAATATTCCATATACATATAAAATACGTTTGCCCTTTGAAAGAAAAACCGTACTTTTGCATATACATCAGAAAAATAAATATGAGGAAATTATATTTCACACTTTGCCTTTCTGCTGTCGCATTGTTGTTCTCTTGCGGCAACGAAAAACAACCGGAAGCACCCACACCTGCCGAAAAGTCAGAGCAGGAGGAGCGTGTAGATACGCTCGCGATGCTGGTGATGCAGGTACAGAAGTGCTCGCGACTGTACACAACGGAGTATCGTGTGCACAAGATTGTGACACACGACGACCAACTCGCACTGAAGGGAAAGCTGTTCAGCAAGGACTATAACATCAACCTGCCTCTCGGCAAACGAAAGGTGGCAATACCCATTGATGCTACGATGAAGGCTTACATCGACTTCGCCGACTTCTCGGCTGCCAATGTGCGCCGCACGCCGACACACATAGAGCTGATACTGCCCGACCCACACATAGTGCTCACATCGTCGCGCATCAACCACGATGACGTGAAGGAGTATGTGGCACTGATGCGACGCGACTTCAGCGACGAGGAACTTGCCAGCTACGAGCTTCAGGGACGCGACGCCATCATCAAGGACATAGCGAAAAGCAACATCATCGAGCAGGCACGCATCGGAGCCACTAATGCTCTGGTGCCCATGCTGCGCCAGTTGGGCTTTGACGAACCGAACATCATCATCTCCTTCCGCAAGAACTTTACACCACAGGAGGTTGAGCAGCTCGTGGATGCAAGCACCATAGAGAAGAAGAATGGTGGTGCGAACAGGCGATAAACATCTATACAACTGAACGAATAAAATAAGGGCTAAAGGATGGAAACGAACAATCTAAAACAAGATAAGCAAACAACGCCGCATACTGACAAATCGAGGTTCGGCTTGATGGCGGTTCTGAAACGTGTACCTCTATCTATATGGCTGAAACTGACATTCGTCGTGCTGATTGTCGGTATCGTCGTCTATCTGATCAGCAGCATCAAGACCGTCGTGACAACAACCAACACCACGGTGCCGGATGTAGTGAAGAACGAAAAGATTGACGTAACACCGACTATGATACGTTCGATAGAACAAATCGGCGAGTGGTCGTTCCTTGAGATAAACGATGAAGAACTGGTGGACACCGTGCGTCGCGGAATATTCTCCAACGACGAATTGGTGCGCATCTATTATGGTACGCTACGCTTAGGCATCAACCTGAAAGACGCTAAAGAGGGATGGCTCAGTATGTCGGGCGACACGCTCGTGGCAAAACTTCCACCCGTGCGACTGCTCGACAACGACTTCATTGACGAGACACGCACACGCTCGTTCATCGCCTCGGGCAAGTGGTCGAGCGTAGACCGTAAGGAGATGTACGACCGTGCTGTCCAGAAGATGCGCCAACGCTGCCTCACAAAGAAGAACTACGCTGCTGCACAACTGAACGCCAAGGAGCAGTTCGGACAGATGTTGCGGTCGATGGGCTTTGAGAAGACACGCGTGGAGATAGGCAGCAAGTGAGCAAAAACGTAGCAGACGGCAATACACCGAGCCAATCCATAACAAGAATGAGGAACTTATGCAACAACGAGTGATAATATCCCAAGACATAGAGCACGACCTGGCGCAAGCCATCGCCGAGACGGAACACGACCGTGTCTTCGTTCTCACCGACGACATCACGCAGGAGTGCTGCCTGCCGAAGGTGGCAGTGCTGTTCGCCAAGCACAACGCCACCATCATAACGATACGTCACGACGATACGAACAAAACGCTCGCCACGCTCGCCGACGTGTGGACAGCACTGCAACGGGGCGGCGCAACACGCCACTCGCTGCTCGTGAACCTCGGTGGCGGCATGGTGACCGACCTCGGCGGCTTCGCTGCTGCCACCTTCAAGCGCGGCATCAACTTCATCAACATCCCCACAACGCTGCTCGCCATGGTCGACGCGGCGGTGGGAGGCAAGACGGGCATCAACTTCGGCGGACTGAAGAACGAAGTTGGGGCGTTCGCCAACGCACGCTACGTCATCGTCAACACTTGCTTCCTCGACACACTCGACACCGCAAACCTCTGTTCGGGCTACGCCGAGATGCTCAAACACTCGCTGATAAGCAACGCGCAAATGTGGGCAGAGCACGTCAACTTCGACATCCTGCAGCCAGACCTCGCTGAACTGCAGCGTATGGTGGCTGCGTCCATCGCCGTGAAGGAACACATCGTTGCCGACGACCCACACGAGCATGGCATCCGCAAAGCACTCAACTTCGGCCATACCATCGGTCACGCCCTGGAGGAGTTCTCAATGCAACAACCAGGGGGTGCAGTTGTCCCAACTGCACCAACAAAGCAAGAAATACCAAAAGGAGGTGCAGTTGTCTCCGCTCGGCTATTGCCGCTTGCCAGAGCAATAACTGCACCAAAGAACACTCTGCTGCACGGCTACGCAGTAGCATTCGGCTTGATTGGCGAACTATACATCAGTGCACGCAAAGCCGGATTTCCAACCGCCCGTCTCCATCAAACGACTCGCTTCATACGCGAGAACTACGGTGCAGTGGCGTTCACATGCGACGACTACCCCACTCTGCTCAACCTCATGCGCCACGACAAGAAGAACACGTCTGACACCATCAACTTCACACTGCTCCACGACATCGGCGACATACGCATCAACCAGACAGCCACCGACGAGGAGATACGCGAGGCACTTGACTTCATAAGAGAAGGATATTGACTGTATCACACGAAATTAACAACAAACAGATATGAACATAGACAAGATAAAAGAACTACTACTGAAACGCGATGGACTCTCTAATACGCTCGGTATGGAGTTCATCTCCACACCCGACCCCGACACATGCCAAGGTCGCATGAAAGTAGACGAACGCAATCGTCAGATATTCGGCTTTCTTAGTGGCGGTGCCTCACTGGCTCTTGCCGAGAACTTGGCTGGAGTAGGCTCGCTTGCGCTCAGTCCGAACAATATATGTGTAGGCATCAACGTAAGTGGCAGTCACGTGAAAGCGGTGCTCGACGGCGACACCGTGACGGCTACTGCGCGTATCCTACACAAAGGAAAGACGCTGCACCAGTGGCATGTGGACATACGCAACGAGGCAGGCGATCTGATTTCGTCGGTAGAGGTGACTAACTTTGTGATGAACAAACCGAAATAGAATGAGCTACGTATATTTCCGTCTGCCTCACTCTACGCACGTTTTCCGCAACCGCCTGTCGACCGAACCCGAAGAGATTGCTTCGCTCGCCGAACTGAACGGACGGCGTGGTTTCGTGATCGCTCCGTTCGCCCCGTCAGACGATTGTCCCATTCTCCTGTTACCCACAGAATGGGAGGAGGTGGACTTGAACTTTAGTGGAGACAATCAGAACGGCGAGCAAACGCATCTTAGCTCTAACGACGGCGTATCGGCGATGCTGCTCGATGCCGACTACGAGGAGGAACGCCAACGCTATGCCGTCGACTTCCACAACTACCACGGACAGCTGACGAATGATGCGTTTCAGAAGATAGTGCTGGCACGCTGTGCGCGACTCACCGCTACGGAGAAACTCTCCCCGCTCACGCTCTTTGCACGTGCCTGCCACCGCTATCCGCGCATGTTCGTAGCGCTGTTCTCAACCGAGCGCAGTGGCACATGGCTCATAGCCACACCCGAGACTCTCATCAGCGGCACCGACGGCGCAATGCAGACCATGGCACTTGCCGGAACAATGCGGCTGAGTGGCGCAAACCTCGATTTCGACGTGGAGGGCGGCTCGATAGGCAAGGACGACATTCACTGGAGCACAAAGAACATAAAGGAGCAACGCTACGTGGAGACGTATATAACCGAATGCGTGGAGCAGTTCAGCGACGACGTAAACGTTGAAGGACCGTTCACCGTGCGTGCCGGTGACCTCGTGCACCTGCGTTCCGATATACGCTTCCACCTGAAGGACACGGCGCATTTGGGCAATCTTATTAACGCTCTGCACCCTACGCCTGCCGTTTGTGGTATGCCGAAGGATGCCACACGCGACTTCATCATCAACAACGAGTCGGGAGAGCGCAACTACTATAGCGGATTCTCCGGTCTGCTCGACCCCAACGGCGACACTCACCTCTTCGTCACGCTGCGCTGTATGCAGATAGAGAGCGAGAGCGAAGCCACTGCATATCGCCTGTATGCCGGCGGCGGACTGCTGAAGGACAGCCAATGCCAGTCGGAGTGGGAGGAGACGGAGGCGAAGATGAACACCATGCGACAACTGTTCAAGCACATATAAAGCATTTGCGACAACAAACGAAATAATGTACAGCAACAAGGAAAACATAAACATACTCACATCGCTGCTCCTCGAATGGGGAGTGACGGACGCGGTTGTGTGCCCAGGCAGTCGCAATGCTGCCATCGTGCACAACCTCAACGAGTGCGGCACGATACGCTGCCACCCCATCACCGATGAGCGTTCGGCAGCGTTCTACGCCATGGGCATCGCCCTCAACACGAAGCGCCCCACCGTGGTATGCGTCACATCGGGTTCGGCTCTGCTCAACACCGCTCCGGCTGTGGCAGAGGCTTACTATCAGCACGTACCGCTCATCGTCGTCGCAGCCGACCGACCGCAGCAATGGATCGACCAGCTCGACGGTCAGACTCTGCCCCAACCCGATGCGCTCAATCGGTTTGTGCGCCGAGGCGTGTCGCTGCCCGAACCGCACACCGAAGAGGAGCGTTGGTACTGCAACCGTCTTGTGAATGAAGCCTTGCACGCTGCTACATTCCGCCAGCCGGCTCCGGTGCTTATCAATGTGCCCATCACCGAACCGCTCTTCACGTTCGACGTTGCCGAACTGCCGAAGGAGCGACGCTTCCGTATGCTCGACAGCGAGGCAGCACTGACCAACACCACCGTCGAAGTTCTGCAACAGGAACTGTACCAGGCGAAGCGACCGCTAATAGTGGTCGGACAGATGGCTGCCGACAGCTTCGGATGCTCCGTCTTCGAAATCAACGAGCTGTCAAAACACTTCGTCGTTTTCGCCGAACCGCTATCGAACAGCGGCGAGACAATCCACTTCGACGAGGCGGTGAGGTATCTCACGGCGCATCCCGAACTCTCTCCCGACTACACGCCCGACTACATTATATATATTGGCGACACACTGGTCAGCAAGGCTACGCGCCGATGGCTGCGACAGACACAGGCTCCGTCGTGTCTCATCACGGCAGACCCACTGCACGCGAGCGACCCACTCATGTCGTTGCGCCACATCGTGACATGCGACAACGCCAACCTTGCGCTGCTCATGCCCATGCTCTACGACATATATACACACCGCCGCCTGCACGCTAACGACGAAGTGGCGTGGCGTAACGAGGAGAGCAGAACGATGTTTCTGAACAAGTGGAAGAGCTTGCTCAGTCAATGGGCAAACCACGCTGCCGCATACGAGCCCGAATACTCGCAGATGGCGGTAGTAAAATACTTCGAGAAGCTGATAGAGGAGTCTGCCGTATGCGTGAATACCCACTACGCCAACAGCACCGCCGTGCGCCTCGCCTGCATCTACGCCAACCATTACGTGTGGTGCAACCGCGGTGTGAACGGCATCGAAGGCTCACTGTCGACGGCTGCAGGCTTCTCACTCACCGACCACGACCTGAACGTCTGCATCATCGGCGACCTCAGTTTCTTCTACGATCAGAACGCATTATGGAACAACTGCGTAGGTGGCAATCTGCGAATACTGCTGCTCAACAACTCCTGTGGTGGCATCTTCAAGCAGCTACCCAACCTCCACCGCAGTCCGGTGGCTGACACCTTTGTGGGTGCAAGCCATACGACAACGGCGCAAGGCATCTGCGCACAGAACAACGTGGAATACATCGCGGCACACAATCAGGAAGAAATGCAACACGGAATAAGCGAACTTCTAACACGCAAGGGCAATCGCCCCGTGCTGCTTGAAGTGTTTACGGATGCAGCGATTGATGCTGAAACACTCAGCAGATACTATTAACTTAAGTTTCGCAAGCGAAAGTAGTTAAGAAGTTAAGGAGTTGTCGCGCCCTACGGTCGCTAAGGAGTTAAGCCATTAGTTTTTTTTGCTTGATTTACAACATTAAAAGCATTTGGCTTAACTTCTTAAATTGCTTATAATGCCATATCAAACAAAAAAACTAATGGCTTCACTCCTTAACTTCTTAACTCCTTTAACTCCTGAATTCTCGAAAGTTCAGCTATTAATAAATACGAACGTCAACAATCACCATGCTGCCCACCGCCTCGTTGATACGCTTCACCAATTGGGAGCGCATCATCGTAAGGTCCTGGCGCAGTGCCGGACTTTGTATCTTCACGAACAACGTTTGGTTCTTTATGAATTTCTCGCCAGTGTACCGCGCCACGCCTGCACCTACTACCTTATCCCAAGCATCTACAGCACGCCGCTGCAGCAGAGGAGTCTCAAGACCTTCGCGTCGCAGATACATATTTAGCAAGTCGTTAATCGACTTTACGTCACGTCTGAACATACACTTTATTTATTAGTCGGTTGATGAGGAACTATCTCGCCACCCTTCACGTCGAACAGGCGATAGTCGTAACTTACACTATCGAGTATGCGGTCAAGGTGTTCGCGGTTGGTGTCGGTGATGAATATCTGTCCGAAACCATCGCCCGACACCAACTTCACAATCTGCTCCACACGATGCGAGTCGAGTTTGTCGAAGATATCGTCAAGCAGTAGCAACGGTGTAGTCTGCGATGCTGTGCGACGCAGGAAGTCGAACTGCGCGAGTTTCAGTGCCAGCACGAATGTCTTTGTCTGACCCTGCGAGCCCTCACGTTTCATCTGATAATCGCCGAGCATCATCTCCAAATCGTCGCGATGCACGCCATGCAGCGAGTAGCCCACAGCTCTGTCTTTGAATCTGTCACGCTGAATAACGTCCAATAGCGGTCCACGCTGCGCGTGCGACACATACCTTAGCGACACCGTTTCTTTACAATCCGACACGTGCTGATATATGCGTTGGAACACGGGCACGAGTCGCTCCACGAAGTCCTCACGCGCACGGAATATAGTCTCACCGTGCCGTGCCATTTCCTGCTCCCAGATATCAAGCAGCGCAACATCAGGTTCCTGCTCCATCTTCAGTAAAGCGTTGCGCTGCTGAAGTGCCTTCGTGTAGCTATTAAGAGCATCAATGTACGTGTTGTCATACTGCGATATCACGATATCCATCAGTCGGCGACGCTCCTCACTACCACCAGCGATGAGCGTTTGGTCTGCAGGCGAGACGAAGATGAGCGGAATCAATCCGATATGCTGCGAAAGACGCTTGTACGCCTTTTTGTCGCGCTTCAGTTGTTTCTTCTGTCCACGCTTCATGCCACAATACACTGCCACTGGTTCCTCCTCATCAGTAGCATACGCAGCGTCGAGCATGAGGAAGTCGGCATCGTGCTTTATTATCTGCGAGTCGATCGGATTGAACGCACTGCGACAGAACGACAGGTAATAGATCGCATCGAGCAAGTTGGTCTTGCCCTCGCCATTGCTACCGAGAAAACAGTTGAGTTTGGGCGAGAACTCAAGCGAAGCCTCACCGATATTCTTGAAATTGAGTATGGATAAATTGCGTAATATCATGTAATTATATACCATGTAGACCCACCGTGGGTCGCCATTATAAATAGAAACAACACGTTGTATTACTGCAAAGTTACCCCATTTATTATTGAAAAAAGAAAAAAAGGCAGAATAAATTTCAATATATGAGATAAAATCAGTAATTTTGCTCCTCGCAATGTGTTGCATTGCAAACTATAAACCGATAAAATAAAAAAACAAAATAACAAATGACAAACAAAATTGATTTTGGTGCAAACTCACACGTAGAGAGCGCCAACAACAAAGAAGATTTCTTCTTGAAGTTCAAAAAGCAGATAATCATCGGTGTGGTAGCTATCCTCCTCGTCGTAGCAGGTGCTATCCTTTACAACGCTTACGTAGCAGGTCCGCGTGAGGACAAGGCAAGCACAGCTATCGCAAAGGGCGAGCAGTACTTCAACGCTGAGCAGTTTGACAAGGCTCTCAACGGCGATGGTGCAGGCTATGTAGGCTTCGTGAAGATCGCAAGCGACTACAGCAGCACCGACGCTGGCAACCTCGCTAACCTCTATGCAGGTCTGAGCTACTTCTATCTCGGCAAGTACACAGAGGCTGTTACATACCTTGAGAAGTTCTCTACAAAGGGCGACGCTATGGTAAGCCCGACCGCTACAGCTGCTCTCGCTAACGCTTACGCACAGACAGGCAACGTAGACAAGGCTATCAGCACACTGAAGAAGGCTGCTGACATGGCAGACAGCAAGGCTGACGACGTGAACAACAGCATATCGCCTACATTCCTCCTTCAGGCAGGCAAGCTTCTCGAAAGCCAGAACAAGAAAGACGAAGCTCTGAAGCTCTATCAGGACATCAAGAAGAAGTACGTAAACTCTTCTTTGGTACAGAGCTCAGAGATCGACAAGTACATCGAGCGCGTTTCAGAGTAATCGAATAACCAAATATGGCTACATCACTCCATAACCTCTCACAGTACGACATAACCACCATCCCCGACGCAAGCAACATGTGCTTCGGCATCGTGGTGGCCGAATGGAACGAGGAGATAACAGGCGCACTGCTCGACGGAGCCGTAAAGACTCTCGAGAAGCACGGTGCTCTGCCCGAGAACATACACATCAAGACCGTTCCGGGAAGCTTCGAGCTTATCTACGGTGCTCACCAGATGGTGCTCCACGGAGGCTACGACGCCGTGATAATCCTCGGAAGCGTGATACGCGGTGAGACTCCTCACTTCGACTACATCTGTCAGGGCGTAACGGCAGGCATCGCACGCCTTAACACCACAAGCGAGATACCTATCATCTACGGCTTGCTCACCACCAACGACCTGCAGCAGGCACTCGACCGCTGCGGTGGCAAGTATGGCAACAAGGGCGACGAATGCGCTATCGATGCTATCAAGATGGCGAAGTTCTAACGAATACATTTTTATAACATACAAAAAGTCCGACAAGATCAATCCACTTGTCGGACTTTTTTTATTATACTTGAAACCCTACATATTTCTTATTATTGCTATCCAATACAACTTGCGATCAACTAAATTATGGTTAGCACTTACTTCCTAAAATATATTTTATACAATACCACTATCGAACAAATCGCTTCTGCAACAACAGCAATAGGTAGGCAATACAGAACAGAATCAATAAAACCCAGATTACAATAATAGAGAAAAAATTGCATAGGCAAGTAGATTATAAAAAAACCTGCAGAAACACAATACATAAAAGGTAGCGGTTCCTTTTCCAACCATAATTGTTGCCCACAATGGTTACAAGTGGTAGAATACTTTGTTCCTTTTATTATATACTTTATGCATTTTCTTAAGGATACCTTTTTATGACAATAAGGGCATTCTCTATTTTCCATTGATGTTTTTATAAATTACAACTTTTGCTTTGCTATTTCAGTGACAACAAGGCTCACCCGATAACGGTTCAAGAGGAACAGACAGAGTAAAGCGGTCGGCAAATCTGCCGACCGCTCCTTTCTTTCGTAAGCATCAGGCGGACAAAGAAAGGAGCAAAGCCCCCCCAATGAAAAACACCTCGTTACTTTTGACAGTGAGTTGAGACGGCTCTGAAATGAAAAACGAGGGGGCAGTTTGCAATCTGCACTCTCTTGTTTTCTGTTATTCGGAAACAAGAATTTTATTTTTCTCTCTGATATTTAGCAATAAGTTTTTTTAATATTAAAAGTATGTCATCAAGGGAAATGCCACTGCGTTCGCTCATCATGGCAATAGTTGCTTTAGGAATGATGATGCGTGCAAGAGGCGAATTGAGCATTTTGAAAGCAGAATTCATGCTTGGCAAATCTTTCCGTAACTGTGGGTAAATTTTGAACAAATCCTGTAAGCGAGTGCTGGCAGAGAGTTCTATTGTCGAGTTTTCTTTTGTAGCATGTATATCATCTGAAGTAGAAATTTGATCCTCCATTGATTTTACCCCTTGTGTGTCATTTGACCATGTCAGCAGCGTGCGTGAACCTTGAAGCTCACGAATGCGACTACAATCTTGCATCATTTCGAGTACGCCTCTGAATCGTCCTTCCGCATCACGCACGGCTACATAATAAATATAGATGAACACACCGGGTTTGTTAATCCAAAAATCTACGCTATCTTGCTCTCCCGAGCGGAATTTGGCAATAATTTCCTCAACGAGGTGAACACTGGTGCGTGGGTGGCAGTTTTTCACATCACGTCCGATAACATTCTTGCTGCGTGGGAAGATGCGGTGGTTGGTATCTGAATAGAAGCGAACGAGTTCGTTTTCATCTACATAAGATATATCTACAGGAAGATGCTTGTAAATGAGGTTGATTTGTTCGAGGGAGAGTTTGCCTGTTGTAACGTCGAAAACTCGGTCTGTATCACCTCCTCCCAGCCCATATTTACTAAGAAGCGCAGATAGTTCTGAGGCGAAACCGTCAGGGACTGTTGTGGGCTGGGTTTCTGTTTTGTCTGTATTTTGGAATCCTTCTACATCAATCCATGCAAAGCCAATTTCGTAATCTCCCGAACGCATCTGTTCGAATTCTTCTGGAGTAATCATTGCCAAAGCAGTTGGGTAGAGTACAGATTCTTCTTTCTGTAAAAGATCCAGCACATCTGCCACAATGGTAGACTGCATCGCCAAAAATTCCTCTTCTTTGTCTTCCTCAATAAGTTTTTTAGCATCGCGTATTTCGTCTCGCACAAAGTCGTCGAGCAGCCACATCGTAGTCGTGGGGCGGTCAAATCCTTTCTGTTCGAGTATGGAGTAGAGCTGGTTCTGCTTACGCGAAAGGTGAGTACGAAAAGCCGCTATTTGGTCGTACAATTCGAGCCACTGATTCTTGATAATCGGATATTGTACAAGGTCTTCTATGGCGAGCATGTGGCGACGCATTTCATCGTTCTCTCTGTAGTAGCACATGATAGGGTGGTTGAGAGGAAGATTTGGGCGATTGGTGTCCATCACTTCATCAAACAGCTCAATCATTTTTTGAATATCCTCCTTGCGGCACTCGTTCTCTTCTATGGTTTTGAGTTCCTGTTCTGCCAATGCAATTTCATAAGGGCGGATTTCCCCTATTTGCTCTCTGATTCGGGTTCTACCCTCTTCCAATGAAATATCTCCTCGTTGGTATGCCTCTTTAATCTCGAGTATTTTACCGAGTTTCTCAAGGTCTGCACTCGGCAGGTGTTTTTTCATATCCATAACGTTATTGTCTGTTGATGAGGTAAACGAAAAAATCACTCTCTTCTATGGCATTTACGCCTACATGAGCTTCGCCGGGAAAATGTAGAACGGTGCCTGTGCTGATACGATGTATCTCGGTATCGTCAAGAACAACCTCCACAGTTCCTGCCACAATGGTGAAGAATACTTCCTGTCCTTTATGGTCGTGTGAGGGTATTTGTTCTCCGCTTTTCAGATGCAGGTGTACAAGCATAAGTTCCTTGTTGTTAATCACCTTACCTAAAGTATTGATTTCCTGCCCAATGGGGTTAATTGTCTGTTTCATAATTCTTCTTTTTATTAGGGTTTATAGTTTTAATGTAATATTGGCACGGAGCGAATACCGAAAGAGGCAATCACTCCGAAAACTTGATTTAAAGACCGTCGTCACCGCTTGAACTACCGCCTCCATTGAGTTTTGGCATTGGTTCGGTCTTGCCTTTCTTGGGCTTGGCGGTCGTCTGTTCGTAGGTAACGTCGGTCAGCGTGAAGTACTTGCGCGAGGGTGAGCAACCTGCACGGTCTTTCCTGCCTGAGGACCGACATTCATCTTGCGTTCCATAAGAACGAACTGCAACGGTTTATTTGCAAAAATACAACACTCTTTCTAATATAGCCAATCATTATACATAAAAGACGTTAATTGCATTAAAAAAATTATTGCTGCCCATACATCGGCTGTCCGTTAAAATGTGTATCTGTGTTCATGGTTACTTGAATTAATATTTACAAGAAACAAAGGTAACTAAAAGGGCTGATACTTCGTGAGAAGTGTCAGCCCTAATTTATTTTATTTGAAAAGTTTTAGCGGACAGCAATAATTCTTATACCTCAATTTCTATCATCCGCATCGGTCGGCGCAGACATCCGCAACGGTCGGCGCAGACATCCGCATCGGTCGGCGCAGACATCCACAACGGTCGGCGCAGACATCCGCATCGGTCGGCGCAGACATCCGCAACGGTCGGCGCAGACATCCGCAACGGTCGGTGCGCATCGGAGAGGCAGTCTATCTATACTGCGCGATGCGCTCCTTACACTGCTCCATGAGCCACTTCGGAGTGCTTGTAGCACCGCAGATGCCCACCGTGTGCACATCGTCGGTGAACCACGACATATCTATCTCGTCGGCACTCTCTATCTGATAGCTACGCACATTCACGCTGCGACACTCGTTGAAGAGCACCTTGCCATTGCTGCTCTTGCGTCCAGATACGAACAGAACGAGGTCGTGGCGCGAGGCGAAGGCTGCGATGTTCGGCATACGGTTAGCCACCTGTCGGCAGATAGTGTCGAAGCTGCGGAACGTGGCACCCTCCTCAATGTGCTGTTGTATGTAGTCGATGACGCGATGGAAGCCGTCGAGCGACTTCGTGGTCTGCGAATACAAGTAGATGTCGCGTGAGAAGTCGAGGCGTTCCACGTCCTCCACCTTCTCCACCACGATAGCCTTGCCCGCAGTCTGCCCCACCAAACCGAGCACCTCGGCATGTCCGCGCTTGCCGAAGATGACGATCTGCGCATCTGGTGCCGTGTCGTACTGGCGCTTGATGCGCCGCTGCAGTGCCAACACCACGGGGCATGTGGCATCTATTATCTCTATGTTGTTTTGCTGTGCTAAGGCGTAGGTCTCCGGCGGCTCGCCATGCGCACGCAGCAGCACCTTCACGTCGTGCAGCTGGCGTAGGTCGTCGTGATTAATGGTGACGAGTCCTTGCTCGTGCAGTCGCTCTACCTCCATGCCGTTGTGTACGATGTCGCCCAGACAGTAGAGTGCATTGCCCTTGGCAAGTTCCTCCTCCGCCTTCTTTATGGCGGTAGTGACTCCGAAGCAGAAGCCGCTACCCTCGTCTATCTCTATTGTTAAATTCATTCTGCTACAATTACGATCGTAATACCTTTCTTATTATAGTAACGTGTACAGAGCCTATTCTGCTACAATTTTAATGGTTGTCTTCGGCTGGTCGGGGTCATTGGTTATCATCAGTACACGTGGTTTAGAGCGTGCGGTCTTCAACAACTTCTTCTCCGCAGTCACCTTCAGCTTAGCCGACTCACCTGGCTGCAGCGTCTGCTTGTTGAGCGACACCTGCAAGCCCACGGTGAACATCTGCAGACTCTTTATCTTCAGTTCCGAATTGCCGTCGTTGCGTATTACCACCTCGCCTTTCAGCTTCTTCTTCGTGTCGAACTTGCCGAGGTTAAGCTCTGCGGTAGAGAGGTACAGCTTCGGCGCATTGGCCAGCTGCTGCGCTGTGAGGTTGTCGAACTTGGGCAGAAGCACTGCCGAGACGCTTATCTCCTTCTCGCGGTTCACCTTGTCGCCAGGGAACGCACCGAGGAACACAGAAGTCTGCGTCAGTCCCATATCGCCGAGCTTGCGCGAGTCGAGTGTCATAGTGATAATGCCGCTATGACCGGATGCAATCTTCGAGGGTGACACATCTGCTGTGAGATACTGCGGAAGGTGCATCACCACGGGTTGCACCGTTGTGCTCGTTGCGTTGAAGATATGTATCTTCTTCTGCGGACGGTCGCCACGGTTCACGTCGTCGAACTCCACGTCGTTGCAGTCGGACTTGATATTGCCCAGCATGAAGTTGTAGTTGCCACCATAGTCGACCATCTCGCGCACCACGTTGCCGCGCACGCGCAGCATCAGTGGCTTGTCTGCACCCTCGCTATATATACCGACATACTTGTCGAAGTGGCCCATCGTCTCGGCATCGTAAGTGACGCTGACCATGAACTTGTCGCCTGCTTCTATTCTGTCCTTCGGATATGCCACACTGGTGCAGCCACAACTGGTGCGCACATCGATGATGCGGAGCGACTTGTTCGACATGTTTCTCACTTCAAAATCGGCGGTGGCAGGTGATTGATACATCACCTGTCCGCAGTCGATTATCTCGTTTGTCGCCACTATGTTCTGCGCCATTGCTCCGAAGAGCGGCATCGTCAAAAGTGCGACACTAATAAATATCTTCTTCATCTGTATATGTTATTTTTTAAGTTTCGCAAACGAAGTTCTTAGGAGTTAAGGAGTTAAGAAGTTAAGAAGTTAAGCCAAATGCTTGTAATGCCAAATGCTTGTAATGCTGTAAATCAAGCAAAACTAATGGCTTAACTCCTTAGCGACCGTAGGGCGCGACAACTCCTTAACTTCTTAACTACTTTCCTTAACTTCTTAACTCCTTAACTTCTTAACTACTTTCCTTAACTTCTTAACTCCTTAACTTCTTAACTTCTTAACTTCTTAACTTCTTAACTCCTTAACTCCTTAACTTCTTAACTTCTTAACTCCTAAGAACTACCGCTTCACGCTCAGCACGATAGCCTTAGTACGTGCTGCGAACTCCGGACTATAAGCACACTGTACTGTGCACGTGCCTGTCTGATAAACACCCTTACGATCTACGTAGTACTCGGTCTCAACGACGTGCTTTCCCTTCGGGAGGCGGTCAAAGTAGTAGTTCGTGGTGTTGTCCTTCGGCGCACAGTAGTAGGCTCCGTTGTAGCCCGAGAGCTGACCAAGCGGCTCCAGACAGGCAGCACGGCGGTCGACGAGCTGCACGAAGTCGTAGTCGCGCTCCGCCTTTATGGTGATGCGCACCGTTATGCGGTCGCCAACGGCGAGAGTTGCGCCGTCAGTACTTATCTTCTTGCCATTCTTCAGCACCTCGCGCACTACGCTCATGCCCTCCGCAGCGTCAGCCACATCAGCTATAGGCTGCTCAAATTGGGCATATACTGCGCCCCACGACGTGCCTTCAGCCGGCTTCTCCACGCTCAACGTCTTCATCCGGCTGCCACTCTTGGAGGTCTTCACATAGCCTAAACCAGCCGTAGCCTTCGGCATGTCGAGTTTCTGACCGTTGAGCTTCAGCACAGCCATCGGCTTGTTGACAGCGAGCGACGAGCAATCGCCACCGAAGAACGCATAGACAGCATTCACAGAGTTTATAGGTGTGTTCCAAGCCTGTGTACGCTTCGACTGCAGTAGCCATTGCTTCATCTCGTTCACGGTCTGCACATCGTTCGGAGCAACCGATTGCAACGCCTCTATAGCAGCCACCTGCGACGGAATGCGGTAGTCGAACCATGAGTAGAGTGCCTTCGGTGTGTCGAAGTAGCGTCCCATTGGCTCCTTATATACTGTATATTCCTTTATGCTCTGCACCATGTCGGCAGCCTCAGCATGGTAGTTGTTGCCGGCAAGCACCACGGCTGCCACACTCTTTCCGTATATGGAGAACTGCGCTGTCTGCCGAGCGAGCAGCCTCAAGAGATAATTGGCGTTGTCCTTCACCATGCCCTTGAGCTCGCGCTTTGCGAGAGTCGTAGCATAGAGATACTCCACAGCCAATTCGCTCGGACGCAGGTTCTTTACGTCCTTGCTTGCCTTCATCGCCTTCACCTCCTGTGCTATATGCTTGTCCATGAAGCGGAAGGCAGCATCCATCATGCCCTTCACCTCTGGTTGCACGCCCATCATCTTATCGAGTCGCGCAAGCGTTGTGAGCACGCTCTGCGTCATGTATGGCGAGCCTGTCATGCCCTGCCACCACGAGAACGAACCGTCGGTGTTCTGCAGTTTAGAGAGTCGCGAGAAGTCGTCGTAGAGTCGCAGATACGTTATAGCCGGATCGAAGTAGTCCATCAGTCGCAGCTTCTGCTCCGTCTCGCGTGTAGCATCCATCACCCATGGTGTCTCGCTGAGCAATGTCTGCTTCAGTTCGGCATTGCCCTCGAGCTTACTCTTTAGCGGCAATTCATCTACGCCAATCGTTGTCTCCTCTTTCCAAAGCTCGACCATGTTGTGTATTGCGTCCGACGAATTCATCAACAAGTTACTGATGCTATTGGCAAAATACGACGATACCAACGATATGGCGTTGTCGCCCTCAACAGCGGTCATCGACGGCAGTGCCTGTATCAGCAGCCACTCGGGCGAGTTGGTGTACTCTACTGTGAGTCGGTTGCTCTTGTCAACCACCGTGAAGAGCTTTGTGAGGTCGATATTCAGTTTTCCAGGTTCGTTCATGGTGAACGCCTGCGAGTTTGTAACCACCTCCTTGTCGGGCAGAACGGGCAGGTAGTGCTGTTCGCCGTCGCTAAATCCGCGACCGGATGCCGTCACGCGGCACACAAGGAGTCCGTCGTTCTCAATCTTCGACATATCGAAAGCGAAGTCGGCAACTGACGTTCCGCCTGCCTCCACCATGAACTTCACGTCCTTATGCCATACCTCCTTTTCGGTTTCGGGGTTGAGGAACGCAAGGCGCACCGTGCCACCGACCTGCTTTTCGGAAGTGTTGAAGATACGCGTAGAGAGCACACCCTTGTCTGCCCGACGCACGAAGCGCGGCACGTTGGGCTGAACCATAACGGTCTTCTTCGCTACGGACGTAGCACTGATTGTGCCGTTGTTCATCGCCTCGTCGTGAGCGAGGGCGCGTAACTGCCATGTGGTGACACTCTCGGGCAGTGTGAACTGCAGTTGCACGTTGCCCTTGTCGTCGGTAAGCAGTCCGGGGAAGAAGAATGCCGTCTCACTGAAGTTCTGACGCACCTCTGCAGTGGTTGTTTTTGTATCTTCACCGCCTACCTCTGCTGCATCAGAAGCCTCTCTTTTTTCCAAAACGGCAGCCTTTGAATACATCTTCGCATTGTCAGAGCGTGTGACACTGCACAACTCTTCCGCTACTACGTAGCGCGCAACGTCGTAGAAATGACTGAAGTCTATCGACGGTTCGTACAGGAACTTCATCGGCATCTCGCTATACAAGAGCAGTTTGATGCAGCGGTAGGCCTTCCAGGAGAGCCACGGCACATAGTTGTACGTAGGCAGACCCAACTTAAAGCTATGCTGTCTCAACTGATCGAGCGACTTGTCGTAGAGCGTAGCCATCAGTTGCGCCTTTGCCGGTGTACCGTCGGGGTTAGTAATGTTCAGCGTCCAGGTCTCACGTTGTCCTGGCACGAGTCGGTCGCGGAAGGTTGTCCACTTGATGTTGAGGTGTGTGTCGGGCTGCGGACGCTCTATGCGCTCCGTATGCAGATATGCCTTGCCGTTCTTCACCCACGCTACGGAGAGAGTGATGCCGTCGCCCCACTCCTCTTTATATGTTATCGCACGAGTGCGCACCTCGTTGCGCAGGTCGGCTCTGCCGTTCTCTATAATCTTATCGCCGGCAATAAGCGTGTAGACAACGTGCTGTATGCTGTCGCTCGAGCCGAGCTGCACGAAGACAGGAGCCGACTTGCTCTTGAACTGTCGCGCTGACACGTAGAACCAGTCGTGTGTCTCGATCGGCGCACGGCGATCTTGCAACGTGAAGGTGACGAACGACTGCGTCAGGGTGTCCGTTCCGCAGTAAGCCACGAGGCGGTGGCGCATTGATGCGAGCGATTTTCCGTCAAACGCAACCTCGGTGTTAGCCTTGCATGTGTAGCGGTCGTTGTCGATATAATAGGTCACGTCGCCGTCAATAGGTTCGCCGGCGTTGTTGAGATACGCGAACTTTATGGTGCGCAGGTCGTCGGCGAGTGTCTGTTCGGGTACGTCGCAGGTGAGCAATGTGGGGCGGTCGCTGTATGGGAGCGACAGTTCTGCTCTCTGTGTCTCGCCCGAGACATCTGTGACGTAAGCCGTAACGAAGAAATTGAAGTATCGCTTTACCGACTCATCGTACTGTTCGGGCATTATTATAGGCACCTTCACCGTGAACGCTCCGTCGCCCGCGGTCTGTAAGGTGTCGGTATAAATAGTAGTCGCCTCATTATCGTTGGGCATATCGGTATAAGTCCTGTAACGCCAGAAGTGTGACGGCTGGCGCACTACCTCCACCCTCACCTTCGCTCCCTGCACGGGCACACCGGCAAAACTCTTTGCCGTGGCAGCAAGGCGCACAGTGTCGCCGGCAGCATAGCTAACAGTAGGCTGTTCTATCTCCACGCTGAACGTCGGGCGTTTATACTCTTCGACGGTGAAATAGCAGGACGCTCTATCGCCGCAATCGCTATACAACGTATAGGTTCCGGTTTTTCCGACCTGTGGCAAGGTGAAGTCGGCAGCTGCCATGCCGTACTCGTCGGTCGTGACAGTAGTCGTAGCCACCTCTTCATAGTTGGCATCGCGTAGCGTGAGTGACATGGTCTGCTGCTTCTGCACTTCGCCACGCTGACTGTCGCCGTAATACTTATAAGCGATTGCTGCTACGTGTACGGTCTGACCAGGGCGATATATACTGCGGTCGGTGTAGATGACGGTTGAGGTCGTTACCCTCTCGCTACTCTGTTTACGGTAATAGAACCTGTCGTTGATAGGCGTTACGGGGAAGGCAGGCTCGTCGGCAGTGGATATCGAGTAAGACTCTGGCTCGCGGTCGCCGAAGTCGATAATCACCTCGCCGTTGGTGTCGCACTCGTAGTGCGACTCAAGCTGTATGTCCTTGGCTGTGTCCTTCGCAAATTTCATCGAGACTTTTGCGCCAGGCACTGCTTCGCCCGTTGTAGCGTTGACCACTGCGACGCGGTAGCGGTTGCCGGGCAGAGCCTCTATGAGCGGATAGATATTGCAAACGCGCAGCAGGCTACGTTCAACCGGAACGTTGACATTGTCGGTAGAAAGCTCTACGAGATAGAAGCCCGAACGCAGTCCAGAAATCTCAAGCGTGTCGCTCACGGTCTTGTAAGCCGGCAGTCCGACATATCGGCGCACGTCTGTAGAAGGTGTCTCGCCGGCTACGATGTGACGGCGCAAACGGGCATAGTCCTTATCGCTGTTGAGGTTGTACGTACCAGCATCGGTGATGTCCAGTCGGCTTGCCGTAAGGCGCAGCTCGCCCACGTTGTTTACCCCCATGACAATCACCTTGCGTGTAACGCCCGGCAGAGCTATCTCGTCGTCAAGCATAGCGTGAACGGACGGCAGTGTCAACCGGCGCTGAGCATTGCGCAGTATGTTCATGCGTGTCCATGCTCCCCACTTGGTAAGGGCGTAGTTGATGAAGTTGTTCTTCTCCTCGGCTGTCACATCCTCGGCGTTCTTCATGAACTCGTAGCGAGCTATTGCCACCTCGCCACACACCACGAGGTCGCTGTACTCGTTGATGAGCGAGTCGAGCGACATGATATACTTCGACTTCTTCACGCGTGTGCCTTGGGCGTTACGGTGCTTCTGCTTCACCATCTGCAGAGCGGTGAGACAGGCTCCCTCGCGCTTGCCGTGCGCAGCGTAGTAGTCGTGCATACCGCGGTAGTCGCCGGCAGCGATGCCAATGATGTGGAGCATGTCGTCGTAGTAGTATTTCGAGTCGACACCGTCCTCGACGAACGGCATATAGCTGGTGCAGTAAGCCGCAGCCAACGCCTCGGGATGCTCCATAGAGCGGCGGAAGTACTCGGCACCAAGCTCCTTTGCGTCGTCGAAAGCGTAGCGATACCGGGTGTACATCTTGCCCATCACCGACTGATAAACGGCAGCCAGCACAAGGTCGCCCTTACGCTCGGCAGCATCGCCACAGTTCTTCAGACGTTCGGCAACCACCGGAATAGAGTCTCTTGAGAGCTGCGACAGCCAGTCGAGCTGCGCCACCTGCGCCTTGAGCAGATGTCCGTAGGCACGCTCCTTCTCCGCCTTGCCGCTTATCTGCGCAAGCACTTTCAGCACCGTCTGCGGATGGTCCTTCCTCACCGCGCCGTCGTATTTCTTCCAAAGCGATGTGTATGAGTCTGCCATTGCCGCCATCGGCAACAGCAGCATGGCTATGAATGTGGCAATTATCGTTCTTTTCATAACTCGTTATGTTTTGTTCTTTACAAATTGGTATATACCTTATACTATGCAAATATAAGAAAAAAACATAAGAGATAGATAGTTAATAGAAAAAAACATTAGGCACGAGAAAAAAAAGTAGCAGATAAAACAAAAAATGTTCGCAGATTTGCGAATATTGAATAAATATATTACCTTTGCGACATGAATATAGTGTTTGACAAGGAATATTTATCTGACTTATATTTCAATGGCAAAACAAATGATAAAAAGCACCGATTTCAGCCAGAAGTTGTGCGTAGCTATCAGAAAGCAGTCGTCATATTGGCGAATGCAGAGCGCATTGAGGATTTGTATGTATTCAAATCGCTAAACTATGAGGTTCTTGTGGGCGACAAAAAAGGCATTTCTTCTGTAAGATGTGGACGACAATACCGATTGGAATTTATAGTAAACGACAACTCAGAGGACATAACTATAAAAGTATGTCATCTGTTAGACATTAGTAATCATTACAAGTAAGAAACGATATGAAAGATTTGAAAATATACTCTTTAAACAATCTTGTTCCGTCAACCCCAGTTCACCCTGGCGAAATAATAAAAGACGAGATTGAGGCACGTGGCATATCACAACGCAAATTTGCCTCCATAATAGACTGCTCGTACACGGTACTGAACGAAATCCTCAACTGCAAACGCCCCGTCACTACCGATTATGCTCTACGTATCGAAGCTGCTCTTGGCATAAAGGCATGTATGCTTGTTAATATGCAGGGCGAATACAGCCTACAGACCGCACGCCGCGATAATCGTATGGAGGCTATTTTAAGCAAGATACGCTCAGCGGCAGCGGTATTCTAATTGTCTTGAGCCATCACTTGTCAATCTTCGCAATCTCCTGCGCCTCCCAGTCTTCCCATTGCTTCATGGCTTCTTTCCAGTCGGTCTGCTCGCCTGCAGCCACGGCTTCCTGCTGGCGCAACGCCTCGTCGCGCTCGCGGTCGCGCTGACGCTTCGCTTTCATGTCGGCGATGGTGCGGTCGTCGAGGATAAGGATGGCTCCGCGCTGACGCGCATCAAGCAGCTCCTTCAAGCCGAACGCCTTACCCGGCTCGTTGAAGTCGGAGATATTGAACTCGTAACCCACGCGCAACTGGTGGCGTATCTCTTTCTGTTTAGCACGATTGGCTGAACCTTTCAGACTCAGAAGTCGCGCTATTGCGTCAAATTCGCTCTGCGAGTATTTGTTTCTTCCCATTGTTTTGTTTGTTTCAAGTTAAGCTTTTCTCATAGATTTCGTTCGCCACCCGATCAGATTTCGTTCGCCACCCGATCGGATTCCGTCCGCCACCCGATCAGATTCCGTCCGCTGCCCGATCGGATTCCGTCCGCCGCCCGATCGGATTCCGTTCGGTGTCCGATGACTTTCGCAGCACTTTCGGCATCGGAATGTTGATATTTCCGAGCCTAATATTCATACTTTTGTTGGGCTAAAACCAGTCAAACAGGTGTGAATTGTTAAAAAACCAACTTTTTAGTCTTAAAAACTTGCTATGTTCGACGGAAAGCTATATATTTGCGATATCATTTTAGAGATTTCGTCTATTACGAAATCGATTCATTGAGGTTGGCAGCATCCTGCGCCAACCTCTTTTTTTGTATCTGTACCGATGGTACTGCGTCTTCTGAATACCTTTTCACGTTAGAAGCTAAGCATAAATCCGAAGCGCACACCGTTCTTCTTTATGCCAGGTCCGTGATAGTTCATACGGCGGACGTAGTCGATGGCGAGCAGCTTGAAGATGTTGTGCACACCTACCGTCACTTCCCAATACGGCTCGTTGTTTCTGAACTCGCGTGCACCACTCGGGAACTGGAAGAGCATCCGGTCGTTCTGATTACGCTGCAGGAGTGGGTTGTTCTTATCGGTGAGCGAACCCCACATGCCCTTTACGGAGATGTACTCGCGCCACTTCAGCTTCTTTATGAGCGGTATGCGGTTGAGCAGCTTGCCGTTCATATCCCACGCCACTGACGCAAAGGCATAGCGGTCGGTGAGGAACTCCATGTTCTTCATCATTGAGAACGTGCCCTCCCACTCGAGGAAGGTGATGTTGACGGGCGGCATTATAAGCAGCGGGAACGGCACTTTGTTCCATTGTACGCCTCCGTCCAAGTGGGTATCAACATATCCCCACGAGCCCAACCAGAAGCGTTTGTATATCTTCGCCTCGGTGTAGTTGAGATTGTACTGACCGCCGAGCACGTTCTTCACACCGGTGGTGTGGCTGAGTGAAAACTCCGGCGCGTCGAGATTGACAGGCCAGCGGTGCTGCTTAGTGTTGATGAATGTCTGTCCGGGGCAGTAGCGCAGCATCAGCCGTGCCTCGGTGGTGCGTATCTGTCGCACGTACTCCTTGCCGTTGGGGGCTGGGTTGAACGTTGCGCCAGGCATCTTGATGAAGGCGAGGTCGCCCGTCGGCTCGTTGCTCTCGGCTTTGAGCGACGTGTGGAACGAGAGTCCCCAGTCGGTCTCGTACACGAAGGAGAGCTTCTGACGGTTGTAGAAGTACATCTGGTCTACCTTCTGCGTGCGGAACGACATGAACATATTATCCTTGTTATGGATGAGGAACTTGTCGGCAGGCGACATTACGTCGTAGCCTGTCTCGAAGATAATGTTGCGCTGCGGGAACTCGAACGGCACATTCTTCTTGGCGTTGAGCGAGTAGGTCACCTCCGTACCGTAGTAGTGGTTCTTCGACTTCGTACCGTATGCGTAGTAGCCGTTCCAGAAGAGGTGCTTGCAGAGGTTGGCTGTGGTGCGTCCGCTCAAGCGGAAGCGCCAGTTATCGACGAAGTTGTTAGATATGATAGTGGTAACTGGTCCGATGTCGAACATCGACTTCTTGCGCATCGTGCCCGTCTCTACGAAGTTCTCGGCGAAAGCACGCAGACCGAAGAGTATCCATTTGAAGTTCTTCGACTGCTCGATGCGGTGGATGAATGCCTTCATCGACGACTCGCCGTGCGAGAGTTCCACTGTGCGGTACTTAGCCCAGAACTCATCGTCGCGTATCATAGCGTCAGCCTCATGCATGGTTTTTGCCTTGCCACGGAAGAGCTTCGAGGGCAATTCGTCGAAGGCGTAGTCGTTGTAGCGCGTGGCTTTGGTGACGAGCATATTGGCTCCGAGCAGCTTCATCTCGGCAGCCATGTCGTCAACCGACAATGCCCACTCGCCATTGGGCAGCTTTGTGTACTCCTGCGTGATCTTCATGTTGTTCACGAAGTTGACATCCGACTTCTTCGGAAGCGTGAACGAGCAGCGCTTCACGTGCAGCGTTGAGTCGGCAAGCACGTAGAGCTCGCCACGGAAACCGAAGTCCTGCTGGTTGTTCGGTATAAACTCGAGATGATAGCAGAGGTCGCGGTCGACGTACACCGTATCCTGTATATAGAAGCGATAGAACGAGATGGCTGTCTCGCCGATTGGCGACGTGAACTGATACTGCAACAGGCGCATGTGGTCGTCGTAGATATCCACGTCGGTGAACACCTCCTTGAGGAGGGTGTTGAGTATATCGCCGGTCTGAAGAACGTTGTTCACGCCCTCCGAACGCTGACCCTTAATGATGTCCTTCTCCACCTTCGGGTCCTTGCGGTAGATGTGCTGAGTAACCGTCTCGTCAACACTGACCGGCAGGATGAGCTTGCCGTTGTATGGCGAGGTCTCTATCTGCTCCTTCACGTAGGCACGCTTCTTGAAGAACTTGCCCGAATCGAGGTCGGCAGGCTTTATATCGTTGAGCGAGAAGGTTATCTTCTGGTATTTATTGTACTGATAGTAGTCGTAGTTGTCCAGGTGGCTGCGCTTCTTGGCAGCGATGACGCGCTTCATCAGTTCAACCGCAGGGTTGTTCTTACGCGAATAGTGCTCGCGCTTCTGCTTGATGACCACTTCGCCAAGGCTGTGCGCATCCTCCTTCAGCACAATCTTCAGGTGCGACGGGGTGCTGGGCGTTACCTTGATGGTCTGCGGCTGAAAGCCTACCGAACTAAATGTCAACTCCCAACCATTATGACGCGCAATCTTGAACTTACCGTCCAAATCGCTCGCTTCTGCCACATGATGCCCCTTATATATAGCACTTGCCAATGGTATCGGATAACCATCGGAGTCGTAAATTTCGCCTGTAATCTGGGCTTTGACCGAAATCACCAAAGCCAATAAAAGAAATGTAATACTAAAAAACCTCTTCACCTTACTACTTTGTATATATTTATCCTATTGTTCAAAGAAAATGGTCATAAACACCACTATATAAAGCATTTACAAACCTATAGCCGTTTCATCTTGCAAAGTTATATATAATTATTAAAAAAGGCAAGAAAACTTTTTGCCTTTTAATATTTTTCTACTAATTTTGCATACTATTGCGTCACAACGCAACATATATACGATATTTACACATTAATAATATATAAATAATATCTTCTTAATTTAAGTACGCCCACCGATGAACAATACAAAAGAAAAAGCAATCATGTTTGGCAAAGCGCAATGCTCAGCATGGGTAGCATCGGCAGTGGACTTCGGCATAACGCTGATACTTACAAGCTTTGCGGGCGTGTGGTACGGCTACTCCACGTTCATCGGTGCTGTGTGTGGCGGCATCACCAACTGTGGCATCAACTATCGTTGGGTGTTCCACGCAACAGGAATGAAGAAGAAGTACATGGCGATGCGCTATCTGTTCGTATGGATAGGCAGCATCGTGCTAAACACCTTCGGAACATGGCAGCTGACAGAGTTAAGCGGAGTAAACTACATCATATCGAAAACCATCGTGGCTGCTTTTGTAGCAGTGTTTTGGAACTATCATCTACAACGCACATTCGTATTCCGCGCCAATCATGCGAACGAATAGAATACTTTATATAAAGAAATAACAAACATTTAAAACAAAAAAAATAAAAGAATATGAACTACAGGGATTTCTTGCAAAAGGTTATCTATGTCATTATCAACCCTATCATTAAAGGCATGATAAAGATTGGCATTACTCCCAACTTCATCACCACAACAGGCTTTGTGCTCAACCTCGTAGCTACGGCTATGTTCATCTACGCTGCCGAGGTGGCAGAAACAGAGGCTTTCGCATGGATTGGATGGGCTGGTGGCGTGATACTCTTCGCCGGCTTGTTCGACATGATGGACGGCAGACTGGCCCGTATGGGCGGCATGTCGTCGACGTTCGGTGCCCTTTGGGACTCTACGCTCGACCGCTATAGCGAGCTTTGCACACTCTTCGGCATCTGCTACTACCTGCTGATGCAGCAGAACGAATGGGAATGGGCAGGCGTAGTTACGTTCGCAGCAATGGTAGGCTCGGTGATGGTGAGCTATGTACGCGCTCGTGCCGAGGGCTTGGACATAGAGTGCAAGGTGGGTCTTATGCAGCGCCCTGAGCGAGTAGTGGTAACGGCGGTCGGAGCCATCTTCTGCGGCGTATGCGCCAATGTGTGGGTGCTCGTGGTGCCGATGATTATCATCGCCGTACTCGCTAATATCACTGCCTTCTGGCGCGTCATCCACTGCTACAAGGTGCTCAACGCAAAGGATAACAACAAATAAAACCAACCATGTTCAGCATAAAGCTAATCATCATTTGGGCAATACTCGTTGCCATCAAGCCCACCCGCAAGCTCGCCTTGGCACTCACGCCATGGCTTGTCTTTGCGTGCAGCTACGACGGTATGCGCCTTCTGCCCAACTACGAAGTAAACCCCATCGACACACGCGGCATCTACGAGGCCGAGAAGTCGCTCTTCGGCATCACGACAGCCACCGGCACACTAATCCCAGGCGAGTGGTTCAACCTGCACAACTGCGCCTTCGCCGACTTCATGGCTGGCTTCTTCTATCTGTGCTGGGTGCCGGTACCATTGGGCTTCGCCATATACCTCTACCTGAAAGGCAAACGCGAGATGTACCTGCGCTTCTCGCTCGCCTTCCTGTTCGTCAACCTCGTGGGCTTCGTGGGCTATTACATACACCCAGCCGCTCCACCATGGTACGTACTGGAGCATGGCTTCACACCCGTGCTTAACACGCCGGGCAGCGTAGCCGGACTCGGACGTTTCGACACGCTTGTCGGTGCGCCTGTGTTCCACTCCATCTACTGCAACAACTCGAACGTGTTCGCTGCCGTACCCTCGCTGCACGCCGCATATATGCTCGTAGCTACAATCTACGCCATAATAAGTCGTCAGCACAAACTCTGCATCGGCATATTCGCATTCATCTGTATGGGCATCTGGTGGACAGCGGTTTACTCCACACACCACTACATCATCGACGTGCTGCTGGGCATACTCACAACCATCGTATCACTGCTCATACTCGAACGCCTGCTGCTCCGCACCGAATGGGCAAAGCACTTTATGGCGCAATATGCAAAAAACATTTAATTAGAACTAATGTAAGACTTTATTTATGTTCATATCCATGATTTTTTAATACCTTTGCATCTAAATGGATATGAACATAAATATACTATCGAATTCAGAGGTTCAGACTCTGAACGAAATAATAGAAAACGCACAGAACATAGTGATTTGCTGCCACAAGTCGCCCGATGGTGATGCTCTCGGATCATCACTCGGTTGGGCTAACTTCTTGTCTTCTTGCGGCAAAGCATCAACAATAGTTGCGCCCGATGCCTATCCCGACTTCTTGCAGTGGATGCCCGGGGCGAACAGTATTGTGCGCTACGACAAACATACAGAACAAGCCACCACTCTACTGCAGAACGCCGACCTCGTATTCTGTCTCGACTTCAACGGCAGCGACCGCGTAGACGAGATGAAGGATGCGCTCGACGCTTCGCCCGCCAAGAAGGTGATGATCGACCATCATCTCAATCCACGAATGGAAACCGTGCTCACTGTGTCGCACCCGAACATGTCGAGCACATCGGAGCTCGTGTTCCGCATCATCTGGCAGTTGGGCAAGTTCGAGGAGATGTCGAAAGAGTGCGCCGTGAATATCTACTGCGGCATGATGACCGACACGGGCGGCTTCACTTACAACTCCACACAGCCCGAGATATTCTTCATCATCAGTCAGCTGCTCACCAAAGGCATTGACAAGGATCGCATATACCGCAACGTGTTCAACAACTTCAGTCAGTGGGCAATACGTCTGCGTGGCTATCTGATGAGTCAGAAGCTGAACGTCTTCTCAGACCTTCACGCATCTTACTTCACCATCTCAAGACGCGATATGCGCGACTTCCACTTTATCAAGGGCGACGCTGAAGGACTCGTCAACGAACCGCTGCGCATCAAGGGTATGAAGCTCTCTGTGTCGCTACGCGAAGACGACCGCCGCGATAACCTCATCTGGGTGAGCCTACGCTCGGTGGGCAATTTCCCATGCAACAAGATGGCGGAGGACTTCTTCAACGGAGGCGGACACCTCAACGCAAGTGGCGGACGACTCAACTGCTCGCTCGCCGAAGCCGAGAAGGTGGTGAGAGAAGCGTTCGCCTACTACGAGGGCGCACTCACTGGATGGGGACCACTGCCCAAGAGCAGGAAAGAACAAGTAGAGAACGACAATAACAAATAGGAAACGACAATAACCAATAACAAACAGAAATACAAGAATGAAGAAGCAACTCAATCTTATCATCATGACACTGCTCGCTGTCGTGACTCTCGTTTCGTGTAGCGACAGCGTGACATACGCTGACTTGAAGAAAAAGGAACGCAACGCCATAAACAGATACATCTCAAACCAAAAGATACAAAAGATATCTGAGGCAAAATTTGAAGAGCAGGGCTTCACCACCGACACCACGAAGAACGAGTACGTACTCTTCGAAAGCAACGGCGTATATATGCAGATAGTGCGCAAGGGCGAGGGTGCGAGCCTCAAACCAGGCGAGACAGCCACCGTATTGTGTCGTTTCAAAGAGTACAACATACTCGAAGGCGACTCGGCTTTACAACTCACAAACATCCTGCAGTACAACTGGCAGGTGGACAAGATGACGGTGAAGAACACATCGGGCACCTTCACAGCGTCGTTCATCAGTGGCGAGAGCCTCATGTACACCCGCTACAGCTCGCAGGCTGTGCCGTCAGGATGGCTCGTACCATTGTCGTACATCAACCTCGGACGCATACCGAAGGGTGAAGAAATTGCGAAAGTGCGCCTCATCGTGCCACATACGCAGGGACAGAGCGACGCTTCGCAGAATGTCTACCCATGTCTGTACGAGATAACTTATGCCCTCGGAAGATAATCAACACTTAACATTCAAAACACCACATGACTCTTATTAAATCTATTTCGGGTATCCGCGGAACTATCGGCGGCCCCACGGGCGACACACTGAACCCACTCGACATCGTTAAGTTCACAACCGCTTACGCTACACTCATGAAGCGTCGTGCTACAGGCGAAGGACGCAAGAAGATTGTTGTAGGACGCGACGCACGCATCTCAGGCGATATGGTGCGCAACGTGGTTTGCGGCACACTCATGGGTATGGGACTTGATGTCGTTGACATCGACCTCGCCACAACACCTACAACTGAGTTGGCTGTGCGCTGGACGGGCGCACTCGGTGGCATCATCATAACAGCAAGTCACAACCCACGCCAGTGGAACGCACTGAAGTTGCTCAACAGCGAAGGCGAGTTCCTCACCAAGGACGATGGCAACGAGGTGCTCAGCATCGCCGAGAAGGAGGACTTCGACTATGCCGATGTCGACTCGCTCGGATCATATACACGCGACGACTCGTTCAACCAGCGCCACATTGAGAGCGTACTCGACCTCAAGTTGGCTGACGTAGACGCTATACGCAACGCAAAGTTCAAGGTGTGCGTTGACGCTATCAACAGCGTTGGCGGCATCATCCTACCCGACTTGCTGAAGGCACTCGGCGTAGAATATACCATCCTTAACTCTACAGCAAACGGCGACTTTGCCCACAATCCCGAACCGCTTGAGAAGAACTTGCAGGGCATCATGGACGAGATGCGCAGCGGCAAGTACAACCTTGGCATCGTTGTAGACCCAGACGTAGACCGTCTTGCATTCATCTGCGAAAACGGCAAGATGTTCGGTGAGGAGTACACACTTGTAAGCGTAGCCGACTACGTGCTGCAACACACACCTGGCAACACCGTGTCGAACCTCTCTTCTACACGCGCTCTGCGTGACGTTACTGAGCGTCACGGCGGTACATACACAGCTGCCGCAGTAGGCGAGGTAAACGTTACGACAAAGATGAAAGAGGTAGGCGCCGTTATCGGCGGCGAAGGCAACGGCGGCGTAATCTATCCGGAGAGCCACTACGGTCGCGACGCCCTTGTAGGCATCGCTCTGTTCCTCTCTTCACTGGCTCACAAGAAGTGCACAGCAAGCGAGCTCCGCGCCACATTCCCCAACTACTTCATCGCAAAGAACCGCATCGACCTCACTCCATCTACCGACATAGACGCTATTCTCGAGAAGGTGAAGGAGATGTATGCATCGGAGAAGATTACAGACATCGATGGCGTGAAGATTGACTTCCCCGACAAGTGGGTACACCTGCGCAAGTCGAACACCGAGCCTATCATTCGCGTGTACAGCGAAGCTGCAACAATGGAAGAGGCTGACGCATTGGGCAAGAAGCTGATGCAGGTGGTTTACGATATGCAGTAAAAGCATAAAGAACGTTATTACTATGCAACGTAAATACAGTTATTAGACCATAGTAACAATAACAATAAAAGGCGTGTCATTGTTTTGACACGCCTTTTGTTGTTAATATGCTTCGCGATACTTGTTCTCGTCTTTATCCTCGAGCATCGAGAGATAACTCTGATAGCGTGAAGCAGCTATGTAATGTTCCTCGACAGCCTTCAGCACGGCGCATCCTGGTTCGTGCGTATGCGTGCAGTTATTGAAGCGACACTCCTTCGAGAAGTGGAATATATCCTTGAAATAACTTGTTAGTTCTTCGGGTTCCATATCGAACGTGCCGAAGCCCTTTATACCCGGAGTATCGATAAGATATCCGCCCTCGGGCAGTTCGAGCATCTCCGAGAACGTCGTGGTGTGCATACCAGTGTTATGCGCATCGCTAATCTCCGATGTACGCAGATTGGCTCCAGGCAGGATGTGGTTGATGAAGGTCGACTTGCCTACACCGCTATTACCGCTCAGCAGTGTCTTTTTATCCTTCAGCATCGCCGGAATGGCATCCATGCCCAGTCCCGTAGTGGCAGACACGGCAACACACTTATAGCCCACCGTCTCGTACAGACGCATCATCATCTCCTGGTAGTGTCGCTCCTCGTCAGAGAGTATATCGGTCTTGTTGAACACCAGCACTGTCGGCACGCTGTATGCCTCCGCCGTAGCGAGGAAGCGGTCGATGAAGATGGTACTCGTCTGCGGATAGTTCACCGTAACGATGAGGAATGCTTGGTCGACGTTGGCAGCGATGATGTGGCTCTGCTTGCTGAGGTTCTGCGACTTGCGTATGATATAGTTGCTGCGGTCGTGAATGGCTGTGATGAATGCCGTTCCCTCCTGATTGCGCACTATATCCACGATGTCGCCCACAGCTACCGGATTGGTGCTGCGTATGCCTTTCAAGCGGAAATTACCCTTTATCTTGCAGTCTACATCGAGGCCTTCGTCTGTGCGAACGGTGTACCAACTGCCTGTATTCTTGATTACTAATCCGTGCATCTATTAAAAGTAAAAAGGTAAAAAGGTAAAAGAGTAAAAAGAGCAAAAAAGTAAAAAGAGTAAAACATCATTTTAATGAATCATTATTTCTTATCTTTTTACTTTTTTACTCTTTTACCTTTTTACTTTTACACCGTCATGATTTCCTTCTGCTTAGCAGTGAGCAAGTCGTCAACTTTCTTCACGAACTTGTCGTGTACCTTCTGAAGTTCACCCTCAGCGTCCTTCTCCAGGTCTTCAGACAATCCGTCTTTAATAGCCTTCTTGAGCTTATCCTTTGTGTCCTGACGTGCGTTGCGAATCTCCACCTTAGAGCGCTCGCCAATCTTGTTGCACTGCTTCACAAGTTCCTTACGGCGCTCCTCTGTAGGCTGTGGGATGCCGAGGCGGATAATCTCACCGTTATTCTCAGGAGTGATGCCTACATCACTGTCCATGATTGCCTTCTCGATGTCGCGAATCTGCTTCTTGTCGAAAGGACGGATAGCGATAGTGCGTGGATCGGGCACCGTAACGTTAGCCACCTGGTTCAATGGCACCATAGAGCCCCATGAGCTCACGCGTACACCATCGAGGATTGCCACGTTGGCGCGTCCGGCACGGATACGTGCCAACTGCTCTTCCAAGTACATAGCAGCCATTTCCATGCGCTCTTCTGCGCCGTTCAATGTTTCTTTTACGTCTATCATAATTGTTTTATTATTTATTTCTGAACTGTTTTAGTTATTCGATTTGCAAATTTACAGAAAATAGTTGATAATACGAAATAACGCCTGTTGTTTTTAATTCAAAACTCAAAGCTTAACCTTCAAGCAACGCACCGCGCCACCCTTGGTGAGCTTCAGTACATAGATGCCTTTTGTCAATCCGGCTGTGCTAAGCGCATTAACTCCACGTGCGCTCAGCACGAGTGCGCCAGTTGTATTGTACAAACAAGCCTCATCTGCACGCTCGTCGAAGAGCAACATGTCGCCTGAGCGTGTCACACTCGTCTTATCACCACCAATGGTGAATATGCCTGCAGCACCATTGTCCTTATAAGCTATGCTGATGAATGGTATCAGCTGTTCGCCCCATACGTTAGCATCTTCGTTCTCACCACTGCAATAGGCGATATGCGGATTGCCTTCCGTCTCCATCATGTGCCAGTCGGGATGCTTCGTGCTATCCTTAATGTATCCAGTGCCGAGCGGACACTCGAACTTCATTATCACGTTACCTCCCTCGTACTTATATGGTGTTGTGAAATTAACAACCAGTTCCAGGTCGTTGGCATTGCCTTGGATGGTGATGTTGCCGTCGAAGACTGTTGTGAATCCGTCCTCGTCGAACACTGCGTCGCCACCATCCTCATCGAGCATATCGGTGCGTGTGGTCGACTTGATGCTGATGCGTGCCGGGAAGGTATAAGCCTCCGCATTCTTGCCGTTGTAGAGGAAGCGCATACCTGTTATCTCGATGCCCTTCTTCTGCATCTCCTTCTCAAGGAAGAGTGCTTGACACTGCGAGTATGGGTCGAGCATAAAGAATGGGAAACGCCATCCCCTGCTATTGTCTTGGTTCAGTGTGAGCCACTTGTCGGCATCTGCAGCCGATACCTTCACCTCTAACGGTGTTGCCAGAACGTTATCTGCCGGGTATGTATCGCCAGCAAGCTCCACCTTAGCCACTACCTTTATAGTGCCCTCTGCTCCTGGCACCCAGTTGACTGCCACTTCTACCGTCTTATCTGGTGCCACACTCTTGCCCTTTGCCTCGCCGAGCACTTCGTTGTTATCGGCGTTGAGCAGCAGTACGCGATAGTCGGCTACCGTTGCCGAGCCTTCGTTGCGCACGTCTACGGTGAACGTCTGCTGACTTTGGCTGTTCACGAGCTGCGAACCGGTGAGTGCCTGCACGCTGATGTCCTTCGTGCTATACTCTCGTATGGACACATCCTTCAGATAAATCTGTCCGTGATTAGCTTCGCTACATGCCTGGAAGGCGATGCGTGCAGAACCTGTTGCCTCTGGTTGGAAGTTGTCCTTGCCGTAGAGGAAGATGTTCGATGCGGTATGGAACTCGCCCGTCTCCTTTATGAGTTTGGTCGCACCGGTAGCTATCGGTTCCGAACAGAACCACACCTTCATCTGCTCCATCACCTGTTCGTGCTTATCGGGAGTCACCCAGTTGGCTGACGAGTAGGTGTAGCGTACCTGATATGTCTTGCCCTTCTCGAACTTCAGCGCAGGCGTGTAGAGCCAATCGTCGGCATTCTTGTCCGTGCGATCGTATGTAGTAGTCTGCGTAGGAGTGTAGAACGTCCATGTATTACCGTCGTTGTTCTTGTCTACAGTCACCCAGCGGTCGAAATCGTCCTGTGTGGTGAGCGGCGAAGTGAATGGCACGCTGTCCTCCGGTCCGAAGCTCAGCGTCTTCGACGTAGCCGAAGCACCCACGCCCTTCTTATTCACAGCCGTGATGACATAGCTGTAGCCCTTCTGCACGCTGACCGCATCCGTTGCACGCAGCGATGTAGTACCTTCCACAACCACTTTATTGTCTGGCATACGCACCACGTTATACTTCAATGTAGTATTATCAAAATATCCGCCATGCTTACCCTTTGCCGGTGCTGCCCATGTTATCTCGGCGTTGCCACCGTGTGTAGTGAGCGTCACGTTCTGTGGCTCGCCTGGCAGGTCTTCGCCCACGTATGCAGCAAACTCCTTGTACACGCCGTCGCCCGCAGCATTGTACGGCACTACCTTATATATATAGTAACCATCCGTCGCAGGCTTGTCTGTCCATGCCACGGCTTTGCCCTGCGTTGTCTCGGTTGAGGTGTACACGAGCTGATTGTTGCGATACACCTTTGTGCCGGTAAGTCCTGTTAGTGCCGCACCAAGATAGTTCACGCTTGGCGTTGTCCACGAGAGCTGTGCTGAGAGTGCACCCTTAGCATCTGCCACAGCTTTAAAGCCACGCGGATACGACGGAGCACCATCGGCTACATACTGGTACGGTATGCCCATGCCGAGGAGCTGCATCTCGTTGTCCATAAACTCCTTCTTAAGCGAGGCACCCGTCTTCGGGTCGAGCTCCACGAGGTAGGCATTGCCATCGGAGGTCTGCGCCATCCACCACAGGCGGTGGGTGGTCTTGTCGAACTCCATCGTCTGACTGTAGTCGCCGAGATACACGTTGGTATTGCCCAGATCCTTGTACTCGCAGGTCTTGGTGGTCTTGTTTATGCTGCTGATGTCTATCTTGCTCAGATAGCTCTTCATGCCGCCCTTGCGCACAGCGTACAGACTACCGTTGTCAGCTGCGAGCGTGTAGAGGAGCACGTTGTTGAGCGTAGCTACAAGCGAAAGTTCGAGTGTGGTGCGGTCGATTTCGTAGAGGTACGACTTGTTCACAGATGTGTCATAATGCAGTGCGAAGATGCGATTCGTCTTCGGGTCGTATGTCATCTCGTCAAGGATAAGCGGTGCCTCAGTTGTAGAGTTCACTATCTCGCGCTTAGCGGTGTACTCGCCCGTGTTCACATCCACCACACTGATGGCGCGTGGCATGAGCGTATTCTCGTAGAGCGTGGTCTCGTAGGCATAATACTCGTTGCCTACATACGTGCCGGCTGTAGTGATAGGTGTCACTCCTGCCTTATAACCATAGTCGCGCACCCACTTGTGGGTATTCGGATTGGCTGTATTAAACTTCACAAATCCGGTGCCGTTCACATTCTTCTCATAGCGCAACTGACCGAATATGTCAGCCTCGCCGTCCTGCACATCGTAAACATACTGACCGGTCTGCGCTACCGTCTGCACAAAGGGTGCTGAAGCTAACGTGAGCAGACAACCAAGCGTAAAGACTTTTCTTTTGATTGTAGGCATAATCTTATGTTATTTAAAATTAAGTATTTGGCTACAAATATATATAAAAATCCCGAATAATGGTTCTGTAGGGATAAAAAAAACAGAAGTTTCACCCATTTGCGAAACTTCTGTAAATATTTATAATGCTATTTTTACCGACTTCTCAGTGCCGCCCTGCTGCAACTTCACAACGAACACGCCGTTGCCGAGTTGCTTGAGGTCGAGTGTCTCACCGCTCACAGCGAGCTGCTTAGCGTAGAGCTGCTGACCAAGTGCGTTGTACACTGCCACGCGAGCCGTTCCTTCCGAACCGAAGAAACACTGTACGGTGCGTGCCATGCGATTGGTAGTGATGCTGAACATCTGCTCGCCAACTTGTGTGTCACTGATGCCGGTTGTCTCACGTGCGAGTTTCAATCCCTCGAAAGCGTCAAGCTTACCCGCACCCCAACTGTTGCGATCCGACTTCTCTGCACTACCCGTATAGGTGTCGTGGCGTGAGGTCTTGTTCAGAATATCGCGCACGTCAGCCGGCGAAAGGTTGGGGTTAGCCTGAAGCCAGAGAGCTACGGTGCCGGTAACGACGGGCGAAGCCATTGACGTACCCATATTGGCATCGTAGTAGTCGTCGCCACTCTTCACGGCGCACGTCGAAGCACTGAAGCTTGCATAATACTTGGATGTGGCGGAGATGAGCAGACAGCCAGGAGCCGTCACGTCGGGTTTGGTACGTCCGTCGAGTGTAGGGCCGTGGCTTGAGAACAACGAGAGCTGTCCTTTGCCGCCTACCAGTTCGGTATTGATGCCGTAGAGATTGCCACTGAGCGTGGTGTAATCCATCTTCGTGTTGTACGAGCCGACACTGATAACATTATCGCTCACGCCGCCAAGCTCACCCACAGTGCAGTCGGTGTCGCCCTCTGTCCAGCCGCGCTTGCCTCCGTCGAGGAAGTAGCCTTCGGTAGCATTGTTCCACATGTGGATTGACGTGCCGGCATCGCTCGTTGCGACGATACCTATCTTGCGGTTCTCGGCGATGCTTGTAGCGCGACACATGAGGAGCACCTCCGTGCGCTCGTTGTCAGGGTTCTTCTGCAGAGCCATCTGCACCGTCGACACCACTCCGCTACCGTCGGGAAAGGTGTACTTCACGTCGGTCTCGCCGTCGGACGCTACGGCTGGCGACTCGTACATCACCTTACCCTTCAACGCGTCTACAACGACCGCCTTCACCGTCAGCGGTGCACCCTTGCTGCTCCATATGTCTACGTAAGCCTGCTTTGTGGTGGCATTCTCGCTGAAGCCAATCATCGTCTTGAGCGATGTATCGCCATCCTCAAGGTCTTTCGACACGTGCAGCGCCGTGCTGCCCTCGTTGCCTGCAGCTCCGACGATAATTCTGCCCGGACCAGTCATTGCTTCGAAAGCTTGGTCGGTAGCTGATGTGCCGTCGTGCGGACCGAGGTGCGAACCCAGACTGATGTTCACGACGCAGGGCTTGCCCACGCTCTCGGCGTAGTCGAAGCAGTACTGTATGCCGTCGGTGATGTTCACATTGCTCGAACCGAAGCTCACGAACACGAGTTCGGCTTCGGGCGCAACACCATAGTAGGATGTCGTGCGGTCGCCGCCGGCTGCTATGCCTGCCACGTGCGAGCCGTGGAATGTTGAGGAGATGTCGTAGTTGACGGCACGCATCTCGTCAAAAGTGGCGTACTCGCTGCCGTAGCCGAACTTGGCAGGCGACTTTCCGCCCTTTGCGTTCTGGTCCCAAACGCGTGCAATGCGTGTGCCGATGCCATCGGGATTGGTGAAGGCGATGTGCGAATACTGAAATCCGCCGTCGACGATGCCTACCACTACGCCCTTGCCTGTGTATGCACCAAGTTCGGAGGTGGTAGACTGACAATCGTCTACCTTCGTTTCCTTACGCGCCACGTCAAGCAACATACGCACATCTGTGCCTACCTGCACGCTCTCCACCTCGTCGAGTGCTGCCACAGCTTCAACAGCCGTGAGGGGCAGACTGACAGTGAGCAAGCGGTCGGTCACTACGTTGCGCACTTCTACGCCCAACGATTCCAGACGGCTGAGACAGTCGTCTACAGAGGTGTTATGACTTGACGGAGCAAGGGTGAGGAAGGCATCCACCTTCTTCACCGTTGCCGACTTCACATGTTTCTGTGTACTCATATCCTGAAGCATCAGGCTCGTACTTGGCGAAAGCTTCTGTGCGAAAGCCGAACTGCCCACGAAGAGCAGCGATGCCAATAGGATGGTTGATTTGTTCATTGGTTTATTTTATGAAATGTTGTTATGGTGAGGTGGTGTTTATTGTTGTTATGGTGAGATGCTGAGATGGTGAGATTTGCATTTGTCAACATCTCAACATCATATCTCAACATCTCAACACACAACACCTCACCACCTTTTATTAATAAGCTTCAAATGTACCCTTGTAGTTGACAACAATGCGTGTGTTGTCGCCACCGTTCGTGGTATAGCTGTTAGTGTACTTGTTGGTTACGTCGAGCAAAATCTCGTACACGCCGTTCTCGTCCTTGCTCACAGTGAGCGTGCCATTGTTAGGCATATTGCCATAGCCGTGACCGGCTGCATACGACTGCAGCTGGATGCTGCCAGCGTTGTACTTGATGTCTACAATCTTCTCCTGACCGACGTTAGCAAGATCTATCTCGCCTGCGTTGATGAGGTCGCTGCCAACCTTCACCTCCACTCTGTCTGACGATGTCTTGCCGTCGCCTTCGGGGATAAGATAGAAGGTGAAGTTGCCTTTATACTCCTTCATGTACGATGTGCCGAGCTGTCGTGTGATGGAGACCTCACCGTCAGCGTTGTAGTACTTATACTCGTTCTCTGCCACTACCGACGGTATTATCTCGTCGAGCGACTCTGTATTAGTCAACGCACCGAAGTAAGAGAGGCTGACAGTTTTGCCGTCTTCAAGCACTGCTTCGAGACTCACGTATGTCTGTCCGTTGTAGCCCTGTGCGGTGGTGATGGTGCCCGACTTCACCTTATCATATACGGTGCGTGTAGCGTAGTCGATATAGCGGAAGGTGTAGCTGTCTGCGTCTGTAGCCATATCAATCGTTCCGTTGTAGAGTTTGGCAGCCGAAACGCTGAACCATACTGCGACGTTGGCACTGAGGAAGTCGGCTGGAGCCGTAGCCGCTACGTCAGCGAAGGCGAAGTTAGTAGGTTCGCCCGTCGCTTTGGGTTGTACACAGAAAGCGGAAGCCACCTTTGAGTGAGCAACAGCCTGCTCAGGAACACTAACCTTTATGCTGTTTTCAACAAGATAAATGCGTCCGAAAGCACCCGTGTACTCACAACGAACTTCGTCACCACCATCTTCTGCCTCAACAGAGATTGTAACGTTCTTCTTAAACTTGTCGAACTTCACCTTAACCGTACCCTTCTTGAGTTCGCGTTCTTTGTATCTCAACACAACACCTTCCGCAGTAGCAAGGTCTACATCTTGTCCTATTAAAGATGTAGGGAGTTCGATTGTAATATCAGGAATAAGGTTGCTCGCGACATTCTCAGCAGTATGAATCGCAAAAAGGCTATTTTCGTCGCTCTCTGCAAACAGCACCGTGTTCACCGGATTTACTTCTTCGTTAAACGCCCATTGGTTATTCAAGTCGGCATACACCTTATCCGAGAAGCTTACGCGCTCCACATTGTCCACCTTATACTCTACTTTTGTGCCGTCCTTCTGCTGAACGGTCATTATTCTCTTTGTTGTCTGTGCGTAACTGGCACTCATCGCCATGAGGCACAACATTGTCAATACAGTCTTTTTCATCGCTTCACTATTTTTGTTATAACTCCATTTGATGTTCTCACAACGTAAACACCACTATGCAGCGACGATACGTCTACCGGTTTTGTTGCGTCGGCTGCGAGCACGTGCTGTCCGCCTACGGTGTAGACAGCGAGACGCTCGCCCTTGGCTGCGCCTTCTACGAGGAGTGTGTTGCCTACGAGTTTCACTGTGGCTGCCTCATCGCCACTCACCTTGTCCAGACCTGTCGACAGGTCGTAGTTGAGTTCTACCGGACCACTCCACTCACCCTTAATCTGATAGCCCTTGCCGTCAGCCAGCTCGATGGTGAACTTATACTCCTCGTTAGCCAACTGCTCCACGCCTACACGTCCGCTATAGACGAAGGCGAAGCTGTCCACTACGCAGTAGCGTCCCTTCTCGAAGTGTTCATAGCGTGTGCCGGTGCGTCCGCCGACGTTGTCGAAGTAGCCACGTGTCATCTTGTAAGGCGCATAGAGGTTAGTCCACAGGTGGTCGTTCTCCATCAGCTCGTATGTGCCTGAAGGCAGATAGGCTGTGCCAGGCTTTGTCTGGAACTCCATACGGAGCAAGTCGCCCTCGTCGCCGTCCTTACCGCTTGGCGAACCGAGGTCTACGGTGAAGATGTTCACGCCGTTCTGGTTGCCGAGGAAGTAGACGCGTGCCTTCTTTATGTAGTCGAGATTGAGCTGCACGTCGCGGTCGAGGTTCGACTCTACGTACTTCTCCTTGTCGTCCGACACGTCCACGATGTTGAACTTGATGTTCTTTGCCGTGCCCGTCACCTTGTGTCCGCGGTCGGTAGTACAATCCACGGTGAAGTTGAATGTACCCTCCTCGTCGCCCTCAGTGATTACGACCGTGCCGTCAGTGATGTAAGCATAGTCGTAGTCGGAATCAGATCCGGTTATGGTCTTGCGACGTTTGATGTATGTACCCATGAGTACGGTCATGCCGTTGTAGTCGATCTCCATACCAGGGAAGTAGGTTTCGCTCTTGAAGTTGCGCGCCATGGTGTATGTGCCCGGCATGATTGTAGCCTGCTTCGGGTCGCCGAAGAGACGGTTGAAAGCGCAGATGGCAAGGTTAAATCCCGTGCCCTTCATGTTGCCTGTCTCAGGGTCGAAGTCGCAGTCGAAGAGGTTGATGTATATATTGCCCGTGTTCGACTCCATCAGGTTGCCATGATAGTAAGCCATACCGCCTGTGAACGTCGTGTTCACGTCGGTAGGTATCTGCGGATATACCGTCGTGCCGGTGTTCATATCTACGAAACTGAGTGTGCCGGTGTACGTGTACTGCACGCCGTTAGCGTCGGCGAAGGTCACAGTGTACGAGTTATCGGTGCCCTTCTTCACCGTCACGTCGCCCTTCAGTGCGTATTCCTTACCTGGTTTGCCGCTGAGTCCGTACTTAGTGGTGTAGGAGTAGTCGGCATCGTAATACAGACTGCCCTCGCCTGCCTTGAATGTTCCCTCGGGCAGTTCAGTGCCTGTGCCAGCCGGAGCATACAAGTCGATGGCTGCCACGTTGGCGTTGGTAGCCACGATAGTGCCTTCAGCCGAGTTGAACACTGCGTTTGTCTTGTCCGAAACTACGAGATAATAGTTGTCGCAGTTGTTGGTAGCCTCAGAAGCTGCGGTGTAATACGAAGCCACGACGTGACTCATAGCGAGGGTCTTGGCTTCGTCTGCCTTAGCTGGCACAGAGAAGCGCGGCGAGTTCTTTACGAATGACTTCTGCGCTGCTGTGGGCAGCGCAAGTACAGAAAGAAGAAGTGTTATAAAAAGTATAGATTTTTTCATCGTTTGATTAATTTAAATGTGTGTTCGTTCTCCAATGTGAGCACATAAACTCCGGGCTTGCAGCTGTCAAGGCTCACGCTCACAGCTCCCTCTACTACGCTCTTGCGCGCCACAAGTGTGCCGTCAGCAGCGTAGAGCGTGGCAGTTTTCGCCTTTGTGCCACCCACCGTCACAGTACGGTTGTCGGTGTACGTCAGCGAGAATGTCTTGCTCTCGGTGCCCGCAATGGCGGTGGGCACGACATAGTCGAAATAGAACTCGGCTACAGCCGACTGTTCATAGTCGGTCGTAACCCCTACAGATGTCACCGTCAGTTTGCCATCGGCGAAACCAACTTCGGGCTGATCGGCAAGGAAGAAGCTTGCCGTGCCGTCATCAACAAACTTTAAGACGAGTGCTTGACGCGGTGTAGTGTCGGTATCATCGGCATACGTAGCCAACGATGGTGACAACAACAGCAACGCAAGCAACGCCTGCAATCGTCTTGCTTTCATAGTCTTGTTGCTTTTAGTTTAACTTCATGATAATATAACTCTCTTTTACCTCTGCAAATATACACATTATAATCCATCCAACCTTAAAAAATCGTATTTTTTAAACAAACAACCGCAATTTGCTTACAAATAGCAACCGCTTGAATTAGTAATTACCAATTCGTAATTGTTAATTTTGATACTGATAGCTTCCCTACTTTTACCGCATAAACCCTCTGTTTTCACCACCGTTCGCGTCCGCCACCCGATCGGATTCCGTCCGCCACCCGATCAGATTCCGTCCGCCGCCCGATCAGATTCCGTTCGCCATCCGATCAGATTCCGTTCGCCACCCGATCAGATTCCGTTCGGGTGACGATGACTTTTCGTGAGGTTTTATTGGACAAAACAATGCGGAAACCTACTTAAAAGCGCGAATTATTGATATATATAATAGGTGGAATGAAGTTTTTTAGTTAATTTTGCGAATGATTAAAGCTACACACCCCATACTATAACTTTATATCTTTGGAATGAAAGAATTTGTAATATCAGAAGTAAAGGCTGAGACAGCCATACTCGTAGGTCTTATAACCAAGGAACAGGACGAGGCAAAGACAAAAGAATATCTCGACGAGCTGGAGTTCCTTGCCGACACCGCAGGTGCCGTAACCGTAAAGCGCTTCACGCAGCGCGTGGGCGGACCAAGCTCCGTGACGTACGTGGGTACGGGTAAGCTGGAGGAGATACGCGAATACATAGAGGCTGAGGAGGACGCTGAACGCCCCGTCGGCATGGTCATCTTCGATGACGAACTCTCGGCAAAGCAGATGCGCAACATAGAGAAAGTGCTGCAGGTGAAAATCCTCGACCGCACATCGCTCATCCTCGACATCTTCGCCATGCGCGCGCAGACGGCTGCGGCAAAGACGCAGGTGGAGCTGGCGCAGTATCGCTATATGCTTCCGCGTCTACAACGTCTGTGGACTCACCTCGAACGCCAGGGCGGCGGCTCGGGCTCGGGTGGCGGCAAGGGTTCTGTGGGTCTGCGCGGACCTGGTGAGACGCAGCTCGAGATGGACCGCCGTATCATCCTCAACCGCATCACGCTGCTCAAGCAGCGCCTCGTAGAGATTGACAAGCAGATGAGCACGCAGCGCAAGAACCGCGGACGTACCATACGCGTGGCACTCGTGGGATACACCAACGTTGGCAAGTCGACCATCATGAACATGCTCGCAAAGAGCGAGGTGTTCGCCGAGAACAAGCTCTTCGCCACGCTCGACACTACGGTGCGCAAGGTGGTGATAGACAACCTACCGTTCCTGCTTGCCGACACCGTGGGCTTCATACGCAAATTGCCCACCGACCTGGTCGACTCGTTCAAGTCGACACTCGACGAGACGCGCGAAGCCGACCTGCTGCTGCACGTGGTAGACATCTCGCACCCCGACTTCGAGGAGCAGATACGCGTAGTGGAGAACACGCTGAAGGAGTTGGGATGCGCCGACAAACCATCGATGATTGTGTTCAACAAGATTGACAACTACACGTGGACCGAGAAGGAGGAGGACGACCTCACGCCGATGACGAAGGAGAACATCACGCTCGACGAGCTGAAGCGCACATGGATGGCACGACTCGGCGAGAACTGTATGTTCATCTCGGCGAAGGAGAAGCTGAACATCGACGAGTTCCGCGAGACAATATACCGTAAGGTGCGCGAGCTGCACGTGCAGAAGTATCCGTACAACGACTTCCTGTATATGGATGTGGAATAAGGTGATGAGGTGGTGAAAAGGTGTTGTTGTGGTGAGATGGTGAGATGGTGACATATGCAAATCTCAACATCACAACATCTCAACATCATATCTCAACACCTCAACACCATATCTCAACATCATATCTCAACACCTCAACATCTCACCACAACAACATCTTTACAACACCTCAACATAACAACATCTCAACACCAAAAGCACATGATATATCGCAACTTAACCGAAAACGAAATCTCGACTCTACAAGCCAACAGTTGCTGGGCAGAAGACTGGCAACGCATTGAGGTGAGCGAAGATTTCGAGCCTCGCTTCTTCCACGGCGTAATGTTCTACGGCGATATACGCCTCGGAGCATTCACAAACAACGTGGAGGTGAGCCGCGGCTTCATGAAACACGCAGGCGTGAACAACGCCACACTGCGCAACGTAACCATTGGCAACAACTGTCTCATAGAAAACATTTCGGGATACATTAACAACTATGTCATTGGCGACGATTGCATCATATCCAATGTATGCACTATGGAAACAACCGACGGTGCAACATACGGAGAAGGCAACTTGATATCGGTGCTCAACGAGGTGGGCGACGGAAACATTATACTCTTCCACGGACTGACAAGCCAGATTGCAGCACTTATGGTCAAACACTTCCACAACCGACAGCTGAAGGATGCCATACGCCGACTGATACGCGAAGAGATAGAACGCACTTCGCCAGATATGGCAACCATCGGCAACCGCGTGAAGATCGTGAACACTAAGGAGATTACGAATACTGTTGTCTACGACGACTGCGAGATAGCGGGCGCAGCACGACTCAGCGACTGCACCCTAATGAGCAACAGCGATGCATCGGTGTACATCGGTACAGGAGTAATCTGCGAGAATTCAATCATCAGCAACGGCTCGGCTATAACCAACAGCGTGAAGATGCAGGACTGCTTCGTTGGCGAAGCATGCAAACTGAGCAACGGCTTCACCGCAGCAGGCAGCGTGTTCTTCGCCAACTCGTACATGGCGAACGGAGAGGCATGCGCAGCGTTCTGCGGTCCGTTCACCGCTTCGCATCACAAGAGCTCACTGCTCATCGGCGGACAGTTCTCGTTCTACAACGCCGGCTCGGCTACCAACTTCTCCAACCATGCCTACAAGATGGGACCTATGCACTACGGAACGCTCGAACGCGGATCGAAGACTGCCAGCGGTGCATACATACTGATGCCGGCGCATATCGGTGCCTTCTCCGTGTGCTTCGGCAAACTGATGTACCACCCCGACACACGCTCGCTACCCTTCTCATATCTTATAGCATACAACGACACCATGTACCTGGTGCCAGGACGCAACCTGACAACCGTGGGACTGTACCGCGACATACGCAAATGGCCAAAACGCGACATGCGACCAAACGGCGCACGCAAAAGCATTGTCAACTTCGACTGGCTCTCGCCGTTCACCGTGGGCGAGATACTGCGCGGAAAGAAGATTCTGGAAAATCTGCGCAACGCATCTGGCGAAGATGTGCCGACGTACAACTATCATGGATATGTCATCAAAAACTCGTCGCTGCGCAAAGGCATCAAATACTACGACATCGCACTGCGCATATACATGGGAGCGGTGCTCAAACGCCATGCACCGATGGAGCCGACAACGAACGTGGGCACCGGACCATGGACTGACCTGTCGGGACTGTTGCTGCCCGTGTCGGAGGAACAGCACCTCGTGGACGATATTCTCTCGGGCGAGATTGACACCACCGAGGATATTGCCGAGCGATTTGAGGAAATAAACGCCAACTATTCCGAATACCGCTGGGCGTGGTCGTATCAGATGATTATGGACTACTACGGCTTCTCAGAGCTGAACGAGGAGAACGTGGAACGAGTGAAGCGCGACTACGTCACGGCACGACGTGCATGGATTGCCGAGATTAAAAAGGATGCCGCAAAAGAATACCAACTGGGCGACGTGGAGGAAGAGGTGTTCAACAACTTCAACGAACAGCTAGACAAGGAGGTTGACTTTGAAAACCAGAAACTCTATATGTAATATTTTAGACAAAACAACAATAATGAAATTCAAATCCTTTCTTATTGCCGTAATACTCTCACTGGGAACAGCGGCTACTGCCTCAGCATACGAATACGAGACAGTGAAGGGCGACCCGATGCAGACACGCATCTACACACTGCCCAACGGACTGAAGGTTTATCTTTCTGTGAACAAGGAGCAGCCACGCATACAGACTTACGTGGCGGTGCGCACTGGTTCGCGCAACGACCCTGCTGAGACAACGGGCTTGGCTCACTATCTGGAGCACCTCATGTTCAAGGGAACACGTCTTTTCGGCACCACAGACGCAGCGAAGGAGCAGCCCTATCTCGATGACATCGAACACCGATACGAGCACTACCGCACCGTGACCGACCCCGAAAAACGCCGACAGCTCTATCACGAGATAGACTCGGTATCGCAGATTGCTGCGCAGTATTTCATACCGAACGAGTACGACAAGCTGATGGCTGCCATCGGAGCCAACGGCACCAATGCTTATACAAGCAACGACGTGACGTGCTACGTGGAGGACATACCGTCGAACGAGGTGGACAACTGGGCACGCATCCAGGCTGACCGCTTCCAGAACATGGTCATCCGCGGATTCCACACAGAGCTTGAGGCTGTGTACGAGGAGTACAATATGCATCTCACAAGCGACTTCGACAAGGAGTGGGCTGCACTCGGCAAGAAACTCTTCCCTACTCACCCCTACGGCACACAGACCACTATCGGTACGCAGGAGCATCTGAAGAACCCATCAATCACGAATATCAAAAACTACTTCAAGCACTACTATGTGCCGAACAACGTGGCTATCTGCATGGCGGGCGACTTCGACCAGGAGGCTGTGATGGCTACCATCGACAAGTACTTCGGCTCGTGGAAGAAGAGTGAGCAGGTGAAGTACCCGCACTTCGCACCGGTGAAGTACCTCACGGCTCCGGCTGATACTACCGTAATCGGACAGGAGGCAGAGAACGTGTTTCTCGGCTGGAAGATGGACGGGGCGGCTTCGCTGCAGGCTGATACACTCGACGTCATAGACCGTATGCTCGCCAACGGCAACGCCGGACTCATCGATATCAACGTAAACCAGAAGATGCTCTGCCAAGGTGTGCAGTCGGGCAAGATAGACATGCGCGACTACTCGCAGTTCATTATGATTGGTCAGCCCAACGAGGGACAGTCACTCGACGAGGTGAAGGCTATCATGCTCGCAGAAATCGAGAAGCTCAAGCGTGGCGAGTTCAGCGACAAGCTGCTGCCTTCGGTTAAGAACAACATGAAGCTCGAATTCCTGCGCTCGCTCGACAGCAACGAGAGTCGCGCAACGTCGTTCGTCAATACCTTCATCTACGGACGCCCGTGGAAGACGCAGGTGGAACGCTTCGACCGCATCGCCGACATCACAAAGGAGCAAATCATGGACTTCGCCCGACGCCATTTCACCGACGGCTACGCCATCGTCTACAAACGTCAGGGCGAAGACCCCACACAGAAGAAGATTGAGAAGCCCTCTATCACGCCGATACCTTCCAACCGCGACCTGCAGAGCACACTCGTGAAGGAGATAAAGGAGTCGAAGGTGAAGCCTATCGAGCCGGTATTCCTCGACTACACCAAGGACTTCGCTCGCACTACTACAAAGAAGAAGCAGCCGGTCTACTACATCCAAAACACGCAGAACGACCTCTTCGAGCTTCACTTCGTGTACGATTTCGGTTCGGAGGCTAACAAGTGGCTACCCTACGCCACCGACTATCTCGACCTGCTCGGCACCGGCACGATGTCGGCAGCAGAGGTTAAGGAGCGTTTCTACGAGCTTGGCTGCGAATACAGCTTCACCCCCACATGGTCTACTATGACCGTATCGCTTAGCGGTCTCGGCGAGAACATGACCGAGGCAATGAAACTCATGGAGCAAATGCTCAACAACGCAAAGGTTGACCGCGAGGCTTACAGCAAGTACGTTGACAACCTGCTGAAGGGTCGTCGCGATGCGAAGCTCAACCAAAAGGAGAACTTCTCAGCACTGCGCAACTACGCATTCTACGGCAAGTACAACCCCACACGCAACGTACCCGACAGCACAGAGCTCGTAACAACCCGTCCGCAGGATGTTATCAATATGATTGCTGCGCTGAAGAACTACAAGCACGACGTGGTCTACTACGGTCCGCTCGCCATGAAGCAGTTGCTTGCTACCGTCAACAAGAACCACATCACAGCGAAGACTCTGCAGGACGCGCCCGAGAACAAGCCGTACAAGATGGTGGAGACTCCGAAGAACGAGATACTCCTCGCACCATACGACGCAAAGAACATCTACATGATGCAGCTGCACAACGTCGACCAGAAGTGGACTCCGGAGGACGAGGCTAAGATTTCGGTGTTCAACGAGTACTTCGGTGGCGGCATGAACGGCATCGTATTCCAGGAGCTGCGCGAGAGCCGCGGACTCGCCTACAGCGCATTCGCCGACTACAGCACAACGAAGCGCAAGGAGCATCAGACCAACTATGCTTATACATACATCATCTCGCAAAACGACAAGATGATGGACTGCATCCGCGTGTTCAACAACATCCTCGACACCATGCCGCAGTCGCAGGCGGCGTTCGAACTGGCACAGCAGGCTGCCGTCAAGCGCATCGCTTCGCAGCGCATCACCAAGGCTAACATCATCTTCTCTTACCTTGGCAACAAGCGCATCGGCATCAACTACGACTTGCGTCGCGACATCTACGCTGCCATGCCGAAACTCACACTCGAGGACATCGTGAAGTTCGAGCACGACAACATGGCTAACAAGCCGTGGCTCTACATTATCCTCGGTGACGAGAATAACCTCGACATGAAGTCGCTCGAGAAGATTGCGCCCGTCAAGCGCATCGCTACAGAAGAAATATTCACTTTTTAAACCAAATAACACTATGGCAACAACACCAGATTTCAAGTATGCTCCTATGTTCCAGATGGGCAAGGACACTACCGAGTATCGCCTGCTTACCACCGAGGGCGTAAGCACAGGCGAGTTCGAGGGTAAGACAATCCTTAAGGTTTCGAAGGAAGCGCTCACACTGCTCTCTCAGCAGGCGTTCCACGATGTAGAGTTCATGCTCCGTCGCGAGCACAACCTGCAGGTGGCTCAGATTCTCTCCGACCCAGAGGCATCGGAGAACGACAAGTACGTAGCTCTGCAGTTCCTCCGCAACGCCGAGACAGCTGCCAAGGGCATCCTGCCTTTCTGCCAGGACACCGGCACCGCTATCATCCACGGCGAGAAGGGACAGCGCGTATGGACCGACTTTGAGGACGAAGAGGCTCTCTCACGCGGTGTGTACAACACCTTCACCGAAGACAACCTGCGCTACTCGCAGAACGCTCCGCTGAACATGTACGACGAGGTGAACACACGCTGCAACCTCCCTGCACAGATCGACATCGAGGCTGTAGAGGGCGACGAGTATCGCTTCGTAATGGTGGCTAAGGGCGGTGGCTCTGCCAACAAGACATACTTCTACCCGATGACTAAGGCTACCATCCAGAACGAGGGCACACTGCTGCCGTTCCTCGTAGAGAAGATGAAGAGTCTCGGTACAGCAGCTTGTCCTCCGTACCACATCGCATTCGTTATCGGTGGCACATCGGCTGAGAAGAACCTCCTCACCGTGAAGCTCGCTTCTATCAAGTACTACGACTCGCTGCCTACAACAGGCGACGAGACTGGACGCGCCTTCCGCGACATCGACCTCGAAGAGAAGCTCCTCAAGGAGGCTCACAAGATCGGTCTCGGCGCACAGTTCGGCGGCAAGTATCTTGCTCACGACATCCGCGTGATCCGTCTGCCACGCCACGGCGCAAGCTGCCCGATCGGTATGGGCGTTAGCTGCTCGGCTGACCGCAACATCAAGGCTAAGATCACTAAGGACGGTGTGTTCCTCGAGAAGATGGACGCTAATCCTTCTGAACTTATTCCGGAGGAACTCCGTCGTCCGGGCGAGGGCACAACAGGCATCGAGATCGACCTCGACAAGGGTATCGACGCTGTACGTGCAGAGCTTTCTAAGTATCCGGTTAGCACACGCGTTAACCTCAAGGGCACTATCATCGTGGCTCGCGACATCGCTCACGCTAAGCTCAAGGCTCGTCTCGACGCAGGCGAGGAGATGCCGGCTTACTTCAAGAATCATCCTATCCTCTACGCTGGTCCGGCTAAGACTCCGGAGGGTTATCCTTGCGGTTCTATGGGCCCGACAACAGCCAACCGTATGGACCCGTACGTAGACGAGTTCCAGGATCACGGCGCTTCGCTCGTGATGATCGCTAAGGGCAACCGCTCACAGATGGTGACAGACGCTTGCAAGAAGCACGGCGGTTTCTATCTCGGCACAATCGGCGGCGTAGCAGCTGTTCTCTCACAGAGCTCTATCAAGAGCATCGAGTGCGTAGAATATCCCGAGCTTGGCATGGAGGCTATCTGGAAGATCACCGTTGAGGACTTCCCTGCTTTCATCCTCGTTGACGACAAGGGCAACGACTTCTTCCAGCAGCTGAAGCCCTGGTGCCCTAACTGCAAGTAATCCCAGGGGGTGCACTTGTCTCAAGTGCACCAACCAAGCAACAACTGCATACAAACATACGACTCCCATAACCTGCTTACGGCTATGGGAGTCGTTTTTTTGGTGGCACCCTTTCTACTTCACGAGCACCTTTGTCGTTATGTTGCCACGCTTCACGATGTTTATGCCCTTTTGTGGAGCATTCAAGCGACGACCATTTACGTCGTAGTACTCTGCAGCAATATTGTCCGTTGCCGAAACCGCATCAATACCACTTGCTGCCTTATACGTGAAATACCCCGTAGTGTAGTTTGCCATCTCCTTACCAATCCTGTTTGGATCATAAGGCACAGCACCCACAAGTTTCTTACAATCGCTAAACATTTCGCCATCTTCTGAACATGCTGTTGTCACAAACTTATCGCTTGCATAGATTGTGGCGAGGTTTACACAATTACTGAACATATAGCTCATATAAGCCACGTTCTGCGTATCGAAATTAGAGAGATCGAGGGAAGTGAGGTTGCCACAACCACTGAACATACAATGCATATATGTCACATTCGCAGTGTTAAAGTTAGAAACATCAAGTGAAGTGAAGTTGCCACAACCGCTGAACATAAAACTCATATTTATCACATTCGCTGTGTTGAAATTAGATACATCAGGGGAAGTAAGGATGGTACAACTACCGAACATATAAGCCATATCTGTCACGTTCCGTGTATCAAACTTAGATACATTGAGGGAGGTAAGGCTTGTGCAATTATAGAACATTTCTCTCATACTCGTTACTTTCTCTGTATTGAATTTAGAGACATCAATAGAGGTGAGGTTGGTACATCCACTGAACATACCATACATATTCGTCACATTCTGTGTTCTAAACTTAGAGACATCAAGTGAAGTAAGACTATTACATCCATAGAACATAGCAAGCATATCAGTCACATTCGCTGTGTTAAAGTTAGAAACATTAAGCGAGGTGAGATTGCTACACCCTCCGAACATTCCTCTCATATTCGTTACTTTCTCTGTATTGAATTTAGAGACATCAATAGAAGTGAGGCTACTACAAGTATGAAACATAGCCCACATATTTGTCACATTCTGTGTATCAAACTTAGATACATCAAGGGAGGTGAGATTGCTACACAACTGGAACATGGATTCCATATTCGTCACATTCCGAGTATTGAACTTTGAGACATCCAGTGAAGTAAGACCATTACATAAACAGTATTTACAACCGATTATTACTCAATATTTTATAGATAATAAGTCAGAAATATGGTTGTTATTTTTAATTGCACATTCTAAAAGGTGAAGATTTAACGCTTTTATTGATTATTAACTCAAAAAGGACATCAACTTGGGTCGTTTCTTCTCTTTTCCTTGCTATTCGTTTCCGATATTCCACTTTTGTTTTGGTCTATCTCATATGTACTGCAAAGGTATTGATTTTTGTTTGATATTGCTCCTTGCTTGCTCCTTGTCGTAGATTAATTTTCACACAGGAATTTTTGTTCTCTTTCTATAGGGGCTTGAAACAATCCATTTATTGGAAACAATTAAAGACGGAGCTGGTTTGCCCCAGTGCTTTTTAAGAAACAGGGCAATTATTTTATCTCCACAAAGGCTCTTGTTCCCAATTATGAGGAAAGCCTAATAAACGAGTTCTTACTGATGGGTATTTCGATAAAAGCTGCTTGAAATCTGCAACAAAAGTGTTGCCCATAGAAATGGAGTTAAGCCAATACACCACATAGCAGAGTTGCGGATAAAGTGTTTGTTCACGGAACGAGAAATCCGTAATCCATGTGTTTGGCATACGCATAGGCATCATTGGCTTGACAGGAAAGACCCGATTTGACAGTCTTGAATGATGGGCGCAGCAATTACGAAGTACGGGTCTGGGTACGGATTAAAAGGCTAAGTGATTATTTTCAGTCATTTAGCCTTTTTAATTATCTAATTTTTCCCCACATTTTCCCCACAGCTGTCTATTTATATATTTTAGAAACATATTTTTCCGTAAAATTATGTACCTTTGTCGGCAAATAAAGATATTCTCGTCAAACAAATATAAATAATATAAACATGGAAAAAAACAGAAAAAAACAAATCGTAGTTTTGAGTATAGCTTTAGTTTGCATTTTCATCTTGGTATTTTCATTGTTCCATAAATCAGCGACAAAAGATAGCGCAAATCCTCCTTTAACAAATGTTTTGACTGATAGCATTTCTCAAATTGTCTCAGCTTGTCCTGGCGAAATTGGTGTGGCGGTTATTGTTAATAACAGAGATACGGTTAAGGTCAATAATAAGAGTGT
>ENA-USZK01000016-USZK01000016.1-human-gut-metagenome-genome-assembly--contig:-NODE-16-length-73396-cov-6.085885_pt1 | contig 73396 bp, 82 predicted proteins | sample MGYA00250043_ERZ773534 | MGnify/ENA primary metagenome ERZ773534 (study PRJEB29103, sample SAMN06112056) | human gut metagenome | biome: human gut; feature: ankylosing spondylitis patient; material... | reverse complement strand
TTCAATGAGCTGATTATTGTCGTAAAGCCAAAACTTGCCGGCGTATTCCGGGTTATTCGTGAGGAATTTGCGCCCGAGATGGACCTGCCCAGTTTGCGGATCCAAACGCCCGACATGGCATCGTTTCTCAATGCGTGACTGTTTCTTTTCCGGATCCCAGCGATTGCGATAGCCGTAGACATAGGTACGCCCATCGGCATCCGTGTACGTAGAGAAAGACCAAGGTTTTGGCGAAGATGGCATGATGTTGTCTATATTAAATAACTATAGACTATGATAAAGATAAAGCAAAGATTTGTCAAGTTTTTATTAAATAAAAACAATGGATTAGAAAGAATAAATAGGCCGACTTTGCGTCATATCAGGACCTCCCGGAGCTAGTCTCCGGGAGTTTGGGATGTGAGCAAAGCAAACACCATTGGCCGCAACGGGTGTTTGAATAAAAAAAGAAGGCAGGCTCCCTCTTTGAAAAGGGAAGTTCCTGCCTTTTTGCTTTTCTCCGGAAGTTTCCTTCCGGAGGGTGCTGTTCAATGAAGGATCAGCAGCGGCGGGCAAGCTCAACGGCCTTGCCGATATAGGTGGCGGGCGTCAGGGCCATCAAACGAGCCTTGGCGTCAGCAGGGATGTCGAGACCGGCAATGAAGGAGCGGATCGTTTCCTGATTAATGCCGTCTTTGCCGCGCGTGAGCGCCTTGAGCTGCTCGTAGGGATGCGGCACTCCGTAACGGCGCATGACGGTTTGCACGGCTTCAGCAAGCACTTCCCAAGCAGCGTCGAGGTCAGCAGCGATCTGAGCTTCATTTACCTGAAGCTTGCCGAGACCGCGTTCAAGTGCGCTGTACCCGACAAATGAATAGCCGAAGGCAACGCCGAGATTACGCAGCACGGTCGAGTCCGTGAGATCGCGCTGCCAGCGCGAAATCGGGAGCTTGCCGGCCAGATGTCCGAGGACAGCGTTGGCTAGACCAAGATTGCCTTCGGAATTTTCGAAGTCGATCGGGTTGACTTTGTGCGGCATCGTGGAGGAGCCGACTTCACCTTCCTTGAGCTTTTGACGGAAGAAATGCATGGAGATGTAGCCCCAGACATCGCGGTCAAAGTCAATGAGGATGGTGTTGGCGCGCTCGATTTCCTGAAAGAGTTCGGCCATGTAATCATGCGGCTCGATCTGAATCGTATGTGTGTTGAACACTGCGCCCAGACGTTCTTCAACAACTTTTTTCGAGAAGGCTTCCCAATCGAAGTCCGGATAGGCAATCAGGTGTGCGTTGTAATTGCCGACGGCTCCGTTCATCTTGGCGAGGATCTTCACGGACTTGATGGCTTCAATGACGCGTGCAAGGCGGACTGCCACATTGGCGAATTCCTTGCCGACGGTCGTGGGTGAAGCCGTTTGGCCGTGAGTGCGCGAAAGCATCGGGATCTCGGCCCACTGGTGAGCGTAGTTGGCGATGATGCCGTGGATCTTTTCAAGGAAGGCCACCAGAGCGTCACGGCCCTTCATCAGCATCAGAGCATGGCTCGTGTTGTTGATGTCTTCACTCGTGCAGGCGAAGTGCACGAATTCAGCGGCGTTTTTGAGCTCTTCGTCGTGAGCAACCTGTCCTTTGATCCAATATTCAACGGCCTTGACGTCGTGATTGGTGGTCTTTTCGATTTCTTTCACCGCAGCGCAGTCGTCAAGCGAAAAATGCTCTGCGAGGCCGCGCAGGAACGCTTTGCCGTGATCGGAGAGGTGCGGCAGTTCCGCAAAACCGGCTTCGGAGAGTGCAATCAACCATTCGACTTCAACGCGTACGCGTGCATTCATGAAGGCGTATTCGGAAAAGATCCCGCGCAGGGGATCGCACTGGCGGGAATAGCGGCCGTCGAGCGGAGAGAGAGCGGTAAGAGGATTAAGCGCCATGACTGGAGGTTTCTGAAAGTTCAAAAAGGCACGAAAACCGGACGGCAGCTGCGGTCGGAGAGGACCGAAATAGGGTTCGTCCGGGAAATCGCGCCATTTTAACGCAGAGGTCTTCAGGCTCGGGTCAAGTTGGGCCGTGATAATCAAAGATTGAGCGGCATGCGTTCTGCGCAAAGCCGCAAATCTCAATGAGCTGCTAAGAAGGAAAATTTATGTCGAAGATGCCCACATCCCCGATCTCCCGTCGAACGCTCTGCGGCCTAGCCGGTTCAGCACTTTTTCTTTCACAGTTCCCGCGTGCGGCATTCGCCGCAGGCGGTCCGAGCGGATTGAAAGTGGATTTTCCTCAGCAGGGTGAATTGGGCGAGGTGATTGGCAATCCCTACGACATCGCGCCGCTCACGGCAGTCATCAAAAATGGCGGCGTGGTGCTCACCAAGGCTCATGTACGCGTCGTGCCGAAAAAGGGCGGCGTTGAAATTGCCTACGATGTAGGGCCAACGACGCTGCGCACCTATGGCGGCATCCCGGTCTTTGGCCTTTATCCGGAGTATCTCAATACGGTTGAGGTGACGTGGACGAAGCGCGAGGGCGGAAAACTCACGGAAAAGGCAGAAACTTACCGTATCTGGACGCCACCCGTTTATCTGGATCCTGCGTGGACAAAGGGGCGCCCAGTCAAGACGTTTGAAACGGAAATCATTAAGCCTGCATCAAAGGAATTCGCTGATCGCCTCTACTTGTGCAACAACCTGATGGGAAGCTCCCCCAAGGGCAAGCGTGCTGTTTGGAACAATCCTTCAGGCGGTGCACTGGAATGGAATTCTTATCCGCAGAACGCCATTCTCGATACGCAGGGAGAGGTGCGTTGGTTCCTGCAGCCGCAAGCGATTTACGATCCGCGAAGCATTTATCGGGCAGGACTCATGATGGGCTTTCACCAGAATGCCGACGGTGCACTCTCCTTCGGTTATGGTCAGACCTATGCCAAATATGATCTGCTCGGACGTGAAATTTTCAATCGACGTTTGCCAGAGGGTTATGCAGACTTCAGCCACGCCATGGCCGAAGGCCCGAACGGACACTATTTCCTGCGCGTTTCCTCAGCAGATCTTCGCCGTGCAGACGGCACTCACGTACATACGGTGCGAGACGTTGTGATTGAAGTCGACGCCTCCGGCCGAGTGGTTGACGAGTGGCGTCTTTTTGAAATCCTGGATCCCAACCGCAGCATTGTTTTAAAGGCTATTGACCAGGGGGCGGTCTGCCTCAACGTTGACCTCTCCAAAACGGGTGAAACGCTTTCTGCCGAACAGCTCGCCAAGCTTGAAGCCAAAAATGCCTTTGGCGATATTCCTGGGACGGGAGCCGGCCGCAACTGGGCGCACGTCAATTCGGTTGACTACGATCCTGCCGACGATTCGATCATTATTTCGAGCCGTCACCAGTCTGCAGTCATCAAGATCGGGCGAGACAAGGCGGTTAAGTGGATTCTCTCGGCGCCGAACGGATGGAATGACCAGCTCAAAGGTAAAGTTCTTACGCCAGTGGATGCCGGCGGCAAGCCCATTACTTGCCGCATCGGACGCTGCGAAGGTGAATTTGACTGGACGTGGACACAGCATACTGGCTGGAAAGTCGATGAGCTGAGTGAACCCGGAGTCACTGTGCTCACGGTGTTTGACAATGGTGACGGCCGCGCTTTTCAGCAGCCGGAGAATGCAGCGGAAAAATACAGCCGAGCGGTGATGTACCGCATTGATGAAAAGAAAGGCACGGTTGAACAGATCTGGGAGTACGGCAAAAAACGCGGTCACGAGCTCTATAGTGCGATCACATCTTCCGTGGAGTATCAGGCTGATCATGACTCGCTTGTCGTTTATTGGGCTTCCAGAAAACTCGCTGAGGGCGGAGAACCAATCCTCACGGAATTTAAGCGCGGCGGTCAGGAACCCGTCTTTGAAATGGCGCTCAAGGGAACCATGGGCTACAGGGCGGTTGTCATTGATGTGAAGAAAGCTTTCAATCCGTGATTGAGTGCTTGCAAACCGACACCTCTCGTTGCCAACGGTTGCAAACCCGAGGATTTTCCTCATTTTCACCTCAGGTAATGCCCTTAAATTGAAAGTCATCCAGAGAGCGAATGCGCAAGAGCTTCGCTTTCTGGATCACGTTAAAACTCACAAAGACGCGCCGGCCAACAGTGCCGGCGAAGGATCGCAAATGAATAAGAGCACCAAGATCATTTCTTCGCTGGCTGCCCTGGGCGCCCTCTGCGTCGGTACGGCGGCGATGGCCTCCCCCTGGCATAACGGCAATTGCCCTGGTGCCGGCGTTCCAGAGGCTCAATGCCCGATTGCTGCGGATGGTCCGCGAGCGGATGGCCCGCGCTTCAATAAGCCGTCCCGTCAGGTCGATCCGGCAGTTCGCGCGGCACGCTGGGATGCGATTGCCCGTATGCTGACAATCAAGCCCGAACAGGAGGCGGCTTGGAAGGCCTATACGGCTGCTCGCGATGCTGAACGTACACCGATCGCCAAGACCGACGATAAGAAGCTCGCCGTTGATGTACAAACACGTCTGCAGCTTCGCGCTGATCGCGCTAAGGTTCGTGCGGACCTGCTTGCGAAATCTGCCCAAGCGCGTGCAGATCTGCTCAATGTGCTTTCACCCGAACAGAAGTATGTGCTCGAAGGCATGGAATTCCATCATGGTGCACGCATGATGGATCGTGGCCCGTACCATAAGGGCGGTTTTGATGCCGACCGCGGTCCCGGTCCGCGCGGTCCGATGAATGCAGCGCCCTGCTGCCAATAATCCGATCGTCGATTGAGGGGCTTGCTTCACGCAGTCCGTTGAAATAAACGGCCGCCTGCAGTACTTGAATGAACTGTCAGCGGCCGTTTTTATTTTCGTTGTTTATTCCGCAACAGGCTACTTCGTTGCGGCGAAGACCTTGGCGAGTCCTTCAGGTCGAATGCCGTCGAAGGAGACGTTGAAGAGTGTTTCGCCTTCGGCAAGAATGAGCTCGTAAAGCAATCGAATAGGGGCTGCATCGCCGAGTTTTCGGCTGATGTGCGCACGGTGAACTTCAACGGTACGCTGCGAAAGTTCGAGCAAAGCGGCGATGTCGCCATTTTTAAGCCCGCGGCAGATCAGCACAAAAATCTGCCGTTCACGTTTGGAGAGTGACTCGAAGCGTTCGGCAAGCCGATTGCGCTGTGCTCGCCGTAAGGCGCGCTCAAGTCCTTCGGCAACGGCGTCGCCCAATTCTTCGGGGTCGACGGGTTTCTCCAGAAAACTCACAGCACCTTGTCGGAGCGCACGAACGGCCGCGCGAATATTTGCAAGGGATGAGAGAAACACCACGGTCACCGGACTGCGTCGAAGCTCCAGTTCATGCTGCACATTAAATTCGTCAAGCGACGACTCATTGAGACCGGCGAAGCGGTCAGCGATGACAAGGCATCCTGGCTGCATGAGATCGGCCTGGGTAAGGAAAGCTTCCAGCGTAGGATAGGAGGCTGCTTCAAAGCGCGGCTGCAGAGCGAAGGTGAGTGATTCGCGAACATCATCATCGTCAACGACCCAAACCGGACCAGTGAGTTCTGCCGGAGTATCTGCAGGCTGAAGTCCGTCCTCATCGGCGGCTCGCCCCGCTGTTTGACTGCTGTCATGCCGTCCCTCCGACGTCGGCGTAGATATCGGGGCAGACCCGTATCCGAAAGCGGCGTCAAAAGGAGATTCAGCCGCAAAGCGGCGTTGGTCTGATGGCAGAGGGTTGGGCATGAGACTTATATCCGGAAGTTAATAAGCAATCCTGCGTATATTTTACGCGGTGGTGTCAAATGCTCGCCATGTTGATTTTCCATAGGTCAGAGGATGCAAAGCGCAGCAATCTGGTGCATGCTCACAGATACAGAAACAACGGCAGAGGTTGACCGTGACGAATATGGAGCCGCTCGATGCGCTTTTTGATGATGGTCCGCCGGCAGAGGCGCCCATTGCACCGCAGCCGCCGGACGGCGCGCTGCGCGATCTTGCTGCGCGTCTGCCGCGAACGATGCGGCTCGGCACCTCCACCTGGAATTTTCCGGGATGGCGCGGAATCATCTGGAGTCGTGGAAGCGGCTTGACGGGATTGGCCGAGAATGGGCTGACCGCTTATTCGAAAAATCCGTTGCTGCGCACGGTAGGGTTGGACCGCAATTTTTACCGTGCACTGACGACCGCGCATTTTGCCCACTATGCTGCGCAGGTGCCCGAGGACTTTCGCTTTATCGTGAAGGCGCCGCGGGAAGTGACAGATCCCTACGAACGAGACGACCGCGGTCGTCCCACGGGCACCAATCCGCTTTTTCTCAATGCTCATGCCGCAGTCGATAAATTCCTTGGCCCAGCAAGACTCGGACTGGGGCGCAAGGCCGGACCGCTCGTCTTTCAATTTTCCCCGGTGCCGCATCCGGAATTGCGGACGCTGGAAGCTCGAATCAAACTTTTCGAGCGTATTACGACTTTTCTCGCCGAACTGCGCGCGCCTGGCGATGGACTGCTTTTGGCCGCTGAATTTCGCAATTACGAGCTCTTTACGCCGCGCATGATGAAGCGTCTGCGCACACTCGGTGTGTCGCCTGTGATTGGTCTGCATCCGGCAATGCCCGGTATTCGCAGACAGACAGAAGCACTGCGGTGCTGGGCGGGTGAATTCCGGGAGTCTGAAGCGGAGCAAAGCGGCGAATCCGACGTTTTTGTGCCGAAGGCATCAGGCTCCTCCGCAGCGCCCGCAGCCGCGGCAGACTGGCATCTGCCCGGACCCTTAGTCGTGAGATGGTCGCTCGCGGCACATCAGTTCTATGACACTGCAAAACAGAGTTGGGCGCCTTTTGATGCTATTCATGCTGCCGATCCGGCCACGCGTGCCTTGATTGCTTCACTGCTCGTCAAGGCAGCGCGTTCAGGACAGGATAGTTTTTTAGCGGTCAACAACAAGGCCGAAGGATGCGCACCCAAAACGGTGCGCGGCATTGCCGAAATCGCTGACCGCATTCTGGAGGCGGACCGTCCGGTGGTGCGATGAAGCTGCGACCTCACGGTCCGTGCCGGTCCAATTACCACTCCGAGAGAATAGAGGGCTCCGGATCGCGCGGCTGCATCGGCTCCTGAGGCAGGCCGCAGAGAATGAAGCCGAGGAGACGCTCCGTCTTCGGGTCAAAGAGTCCCTGAGGATCCTTTATTTCACGCGAGGTAAGTGTTTTGGCGGCAACCCCTTCGGCCCAAAGAACGTTAAGGAAGTTGGTCAAAGCGCCGCCCGCGGTCATCAGGTTTTCCATGTCCATAATGACAGGCGTATCGGGCGTGGGTTTCGGACCGATGATGACGATGCAGGCGGCACCCTTGAGTGCCTTGCTGCGGGCTCGGTCGCGAAGCACCTGATCGGCTTCTGGGGGCAGCGCCGATTCGAAAACGTCGGCGAGTTTTTCACGCGAAACCACCTTTACAAAACGGCACGGAAAGAAGGGGTTGTGGGAAGGCGCAGAGCGTGCGGCGCGTGCGGCGCGCACAAACACGTCATCAGACGGTGCGTTATGAGTCTGCTGCTTCGGACCCACCGAGCGGCGCTCGGAGATGGTTTGGGCAAATTCGTCTGCAAGCATGATTGTTGATGATCCTTTTTCAAAGCATTCATGAAGGCGCCGAAAGCGCTTCAAGAATTCTGCAAATAATGGAGGCTAAAGCCTTCGTAGCTAACCGTAGAATGATGAACCTGCCTGCCGGTTTTGAGTCTTCGCGGTGACGCAAAGTTGCAAAATCCAGCACTGTCTAAACATTGCTCCGATCCATGCTTTTCCGGGCAAGAGTGTGCACTATGAAACAAAGCCTTATCGACATCACGCCCAAAATGGGCGTTCGCACGCCGGTTTATCCGGGAGATCCGCCGTTTGTCGTGCGGTTGACGGCTTCTGTTGCCGCAGGAGATCCGGCGGATGTTTCTGCGGTGAGCTTTTCGGCGCACTGCGGAGCGCACGTTGATGCGCCTGCGCATCTCTTTCCTGGGACAGGAGACGCCGCATCGCTGCCGCTGGAACGGTTTGTGGGTCCCTGCCTTGTCATTGATCTCACGGAGCTGGAACCCGAAGCGGCACCGAGTGAACTCGTGCGGCCGCAGACCATTGCTGCAGTCAAAGCGCTGATGGGCGGCAAAGCATTGCCGAGCAGAGTACTGATAAAAACACGCCGGTCGCAGCCGCCGGTATGGAGCAGTGATTTTCGAGCGCTGTCGCCCGAATGTGTTGAAGCATTTTTGGCCGAAGGTGTGGAGCTTGTGGGGGTTGACGTGCCGAGCATTGATCCTGCAGACAGTGAGGAGCTCCTTGCGCACCGCATTGCACTCAGCCGCGGTTTGACCGTGATGGAAAATCTCGATCTTTCCGCCGTAATGGCTGGCAGCTATGAATTGATTGCCTTGCCGCTGCCGCTCGAAGGCGTAGAGGCAAGCCCGGTTCGAGCAGTGCTTCGTTCCATCCCGTAATTCATTCTTTTTATCTCAATAACGCACAGGAATGCCAAATCATGGCTCACAAAGTCTTTGAAAAACCGATTCGAGTCCACTTCAGCAACTGCGATCCTGCGGGGATTGTTTTTCATCCGCAGTATTTTGTGCTGATCAATGAACTGATGGAGGATTTCTTGGAAGACGTGGCGGGCGTGGGTTTTATTGAAATCCGCCGCTACGGTGTGGGTTTCCCAGTGGTGAGCGTCAAGACGCAGTTCACCAAACCCTCTCGTCCGAGTGATCGTCTCATGGGTCAGGTGTGGGTGGAAAAAATCGGCGATAAGTCGATCCGTTTTGCCTTCGTGCTGAAGGATGAAGCCGAGGAGCGCCTGCGCTGCGTTGAAACTTCCGTCTGCGTGAAGCTCACTTCAGACGATCAGTTTGTCTCTTGGAGTATCCCTGCCGAAATCCGCGAAGCTCTTGCTCCTTATGTGGTTGAGAGTGAGTCGGAATTTCTCCAGATCCGCGCCTGAAGCGGCTCCTTTAGTCCATTTCGTACAAACGGACACGAGGATCAGACCAGAGTGTGCGAAGCACCGCCTCTCTGGCGGCGTCAGCGCCTGAGGCAAAGAAGCGCTCAGTGCCGGGAGCAGTTTGGGGTGTGGCAAGATCGAGCGCCGCCAGTCGGCGCTCGAGCTGCTGAGCGACAGCGGGTGCCGGATCGATGAGCGTCGCTTTCGGTGCGTGCTTGGCAATGGCGTGCGCGAGGAAGGGATAGTGAGTGCAGCCGAGTACGATCTCGTCGACATTGTGGGCCGTGAGCGGATCGACATAGCGGACGAGCAGTTCATGCACGTTCGCGGAGTCGAAGTCGCCTCGTTCGACGCATTCCATCAGACCGGGGCAAGGCACATCCCAGACAGTCACTGGCATAGGACGAGAGACTTCCGCCCATTCGATGGCACGATGCCTGACATCGGCATATTTCTGGCTCTCGATTGTGCGGCAGGTGGCTAGAACGCCAATGTGACCGGTTCTGGTGTGCCGCAGCGCAGGGAATACGGCAGGTTCAATCCCAATGATGGGCATGGACAGACGTGCCCGAAATGCACGGATACCTACGGCTGTAGCTGTATTGCAGGCAAAAACCAGTGCTTTGACCTGCTGCGCGAGAAGAAATGAGACGACGTGCTCGAGCCGCGCTTGAATGTATTCGCTTGAATTGTCGCCGTAGGGTGCATAAGCGCAGTCGGCAGCAAAAACGAGGTCTTCATTCGGGATCGCAGCGCGAATGGCGCGGGCGACTGAAAGGCCGCCGAAGCCAGAATCGAGAATGCCGATGGGACGATTGGAACTCACCTCGATTTCCCCATAATGCGCGGATACTCTGTGATGAGGATGCCCAGAACGATGCACAGGCCGCCCGTGAGGCCGAGGAGTCCCAGTCGTTCTCCCGCGAACCAGCCGATCACGGCGGCGAAGATGCTTTCAAGTGCAAAGATCACCGCAGCCTGTGCGGGCGGCACGTATTTTTGCGCCCAAGCCAGAAGAAGCTGTGCACAGGTCAAAATGACGGCGAGCCAGACGACGCCGAAGACGAGATTGAGGTCAAGTGCGGTGGGGGTGAGCGTCCAGCCGACAGCAGGCGCACAAAAGTGCGCCACCGCGGTCCCGGCGAGCGCAAAAAGTGCAACGAGCGCAATCTGAACAAAGGCGATTTCAGGGGCCTTGCAGCGCGGTGCAAAGCGTCCCATCAGGATAATTTCAAGCGCTGACAAAAAGGCGGAGAAAATTGTCGTCCATTCGCCCCAGCTCGATGAAAACTCTAAATTGAAAGGATCCGCAAGGAGCACTAACCCGCTGAAAGCTACTGCAGCCCCCGCGAAGGCGCACAATTCCGGCCGCCGACCGGCAATCGCCCAAAACAGAAAGGGCGTAATCGGCACATAAAGGGCCGTGAGAAATCCTGAGGTGGAGCTCAGAATTGTCATCAATCCGATGTGGTTGAACAGGTAGGAAGCGTAAATCACCACCGCACAGACGGCCCCCATCTTCCACGTTTCAAGCGGAATGCGAAAGATCCGGCCGCGAAGCCACAAGGCGACGAGGAGTGCACCGACGCCAAAGCGCAGAAAGACCAATGTGAAAGGGTCAGTCGATTCAAGCGTGCGCGCTACGGTGATGAAGGAGCTCCCCCAAAAGCCCGTAGCAGCAATGAGTGCTAAAAAAGGCAGCAGGGCGGACTGGCCGACAAGTGCTTTTGGAATCACTTGTCTGTCTCCATGCGGCGGTTCCATTCAGGTTCGTCAACGCCGCAGGTGGCTTGTCCATCTGTCCAAACGATGACGGGACGTTTAATAAGAAGCGGCGAAGTGGCAAGGAGCTGCTTAATAGCTGCCGGATTTTCAGCCGCAGCCGTCCGCACAGACGGGTCGAGAGATTTCCACGTCTGACTCGAGCGATTCAGCAGGCGTGCTGCGCCAATTTCGTCCATCCATTTATCGATCAATTCGACTGAAGGCGCTTCAGTCTTGAAGTTGTGAAAGACGAAGTCCACGCCGTTCTCGCGTGCCCACTGCAAGGCCTTTTTAACGGAACCGCAGTTCGGAATGCCGTAAATGTCGATCATGATGAACTAATCCGAAAAAGAAAAACTGCCGGCAGATTATCCGCCGGCAGGATGTTCGGCAAGTCTTAGAAATGTATGCCAGAGCTTTCGTCAAGCTGAATGGTCCGGCCGTGAGGTCGCTGCGCCGGCTTCAGGCCGTTGCACGCTTGAGCCGGTCGTTGACCGCGGCCCATTCAGGGGTATCCGCAGGCGCGGCAATGAGGATACGTCCGCGGGTGCAGTCATTGCCCTCAAAGGCGTGGTCAAGTTCATGGAGTGCTTCGTAGAGGGAAGCGCCGTAGGACAAAACATCGTCTGGCGCTTCAACGAAAGCAGCAAGCTCTGCATTTGCGGGGAGCAGAGCTCGAAGCATCTGCGGACCCATCACAGCAAGCACAATGCCTTCACTCGCAAGTTCGGCCGCACGCTCTGGGAGCCGTGCCGCAGGGAGCAGCTCGGCGCGCGTTTTGGGCGCGTAGTGACTCTTGAGTCTGCCCGAAGCACGCGGCGCATCTGCGCCAGCATCTGGAACAGGACAATCGAGCACCTCTTCGAGCATCGCACGAGTGATAACGCCGTGCCGGAGAATTTCCGGACGACTGCCCGAGAGATTGATCATTGTCGACTCAATGCCGAATTCACAAGGACCGCCGTCCAGAATCAGATCGAGCTTGCCGGCGGGTTTTTCGCCCAGGTCTTCACGTACATGCTGAGCTGTCGACGGGCTGATGCGGCCGAACGAGTTGGCCGAAGGCGCCGTGAGACCGCGGTGCTTCGGACCGCCGTAGGCTGCAAGCAGCGCGTGCGCCCAGGGGTGAGACGGGCATCGCAGCGCCACAGTGTCTTGACCTCCGGTTACCCAGCTGCCGCAGCGAGGCTTCTTTTTAAGCACCATCGTGAGCGGCCCCGGCCAGTAACGGTCGGCAAGCTTTTGGGCTTCCGGCGTGATTTCGGCCCACCAGGGAATGTCGTCGGCGCTGGCCACATGGACGATCAGCGGATGGTTGAGCGGACGCCCCTTGGCACGATAGGTGGCGGTCACGGCCGCCTCCTGATCCGCATCAGCAGCCAGGCCGTAGACGGTTTCGGTGGGCATGGCGACGAGCCCGCCGGCTTCCAAAATCGCTGCGGCCCGAGCAATAGCAGCCATATCGACCGGCTTTACCGGCGCAGCTGACTGCGTTTTGGCTGTCGGCATCTCGAATGCGGTCACAGTGCCTCCTTGGCGGACAATTCATCTGCAAAGGGAAGTCCGAGGAGCTTAGCGGCATCATGCGCACGCGAAAGTGCTTGAGCCTGATTGGTGCCGAGCACTGTAACGTGCCCCATCTTGCGGGCGCGGCGAGCTTGTGCTTTGCCGTAAAGATGAAGCTTCACGCCGGGCATTTTGAGGAGTTCAGTCCAGGGCGGCGTCGTCGGTTGATCGTCGGCATCGAACCACAGGTCGCCGAGAATATTGAGCATGACTGCCGGTGCAATTTGCGTGGTGTCGCCTAAGGGCAGTCCAGCCATTGCGCGAACCTGCTGCTCGTATTGGCTCGTGCTGCAGGCTTCGATCGTGGCGTGTCCTGAATTGTGCGGACGCGGGGCGAGCTCGTTGGCAATGAGTTTGTCGCCATCAAGGACGAAAAGCTCAACGCAGAGCACGCCCACGTAGTCGAGGGCATGCGCTATTTTTTCTGCGTATTCCTGCGCTCGAGAGGCAAGCTCAGCCGAAATGCGCGCGGGCATGACGGTGTAGGCCAGAATGCCTGAGCGATGATGGTTTTCGCAGACCGGAAAAACCGCTGTGTCACCAGCGGCATTGCGGCAGATGATGACCGAGACCTCCGTTTTGAGCGCGAGCATCTTTTCGAGCACGCAGTCGACGCGGCCGAAGGATTCCCAAGCAGTTTTGGCTTCAGCTTTGCTGTGCACTCGAGCCTGTCCCTTTCCGTCATAGCCGAGGCGGGCTGTCTTGAGAATGCCGGGGAAGAGGTCATCAGAGAGCGACTCAATGTCTTCAATGCGCTTAACCGCTTGGTGCGGCGCGGTCGGCACGCCTGCACGCTCAATGAAGGACTTCTCGACATTGCGGTCCTGTGTGGCCGCAACAGCGTCTGCATGCGGCGCCGTCGGGAGACCGAGGGCAGCGAGCGCTGCAAGGCTCTTGGCCGGTACATTCTCGAATTCTGTCGTCACAGCCTGAGCGCACTGAGCGAGCGTCTGGAGGCCCTCCGCATCGTCGTAGCTGCGGGTGATCTGCTTCAGCGACACTTCACCCGCAGGCGAATTTTCGCCCGGTTCGAGCACGGCAACGTGGTAGCCCATACGGGTAGCGGCTTGCGAGAACATGCGGCCGAGCTGACCGCCGCCCAAAAGTCCGAGCGTGGCGCCGGGGAGAAGCGTTTTCATTTCACTCATCACAGCGCCTCAGGCGAGTTCGTCGACAGGGAGCGTCATGGCGCGGGCTTTTGCATTCTGCGCGACACGGAAATCGGCGAGACGGCTCGACAGTTCGGGATTGTTGAGCGCCAGAATCTGCACAGCGTAAAGCGCAGCATTGGTGGCGCCTGCTTCGCCGATAGCGAAGGTAGCGACCGGAACGCCCTTAGGCATCTGTACGATCGAATGGAGACTGTCGACACCGCGGAGATATTTTGACGGGACAGGAACGCCGCAGACAGGGAGCGTGCATTTGGCGGCGAGCATGCCGGGCAGATGCGCAGCGCCGCCGGCGCCCGCGATGATCACGCGAATGCCGCGTTCAGCAGCTTTTTCTGCGTAATCAAACATTTCGTCAGGCATGCGGTGTGCACTTACGACGCGGGCTTCAAACGGCACGCCGAAGTCTTTAAGCATCTGTGCGGCGTTTTTCATCACTTCCCAGTCGGAATTGCTGCCCATCAGGATCCCGACGAGGGGTTGCTCAGTCTTGGCCGAACATTCGGCGCATTCGTTTATATCTGCCATTTCTTGAAGTTGAAAACGCTGTGAAAATAAAAACAAAGCAGCCGGCCGGAGGCCTCCGAGGAATTAAAAGTCCTCTCGAAGAGTCTCTGTTGCCGGCTGCGCGCAATGCGGGAGACCCTTTGGAGCATGCTCCGAAGGGTCGCATGCCGTTACGGTTCGATGTCGGTGCCCGTCAGGCGGCGGAGTGCTTCGCGGTACTTGTCGGCCGTCTTTTCGATGACTTCTTCAGGGAGCTTCGGAGCCGGCGGGGTCTTGTTCCAGGGCTGCGTTTCAAGCCAGTCGCGAATGTACTGCTTGTCAAAGCTCTTGGGTGAAGTGCCGACTTCGTAAGAATCAGCCGGCCAGAAGCGGCTCGAGTCCGGTGTAAGCACTTCGTCCATCAAGAGTACGTTGCCGTCATCGTCAAGACCGAACTCGAATTTCGTGTCGGCGATGATGATGCCGCGCGTGAGCGCGTATTCGGCGGCACGCTTATAGAGTTCGAGCGTGGCGTTGCGGATGGTTGATGCGATCTTCTCGCCGTACATTTCAACGACGTGTTCATAAGGAATGTTTTCGTCGTGAGTGCCGAGCTCGGCCTTTGCGGCCGGCGTGAAGATGGGTTCAGGGAGTTTCTGCGCCTGTTTGAGTCCGGCGGGGAGCTCCACGCCGCAGACCTTACCGGTGGCGAGATAATCTTTCCAGCCGCCGCCGATGATGTAGCCGCGGGCAACACATTCAATAAGAATGGGTTTCAGGCGCTTGCTGACGACGGCACGGCCTTTTACCTGATCAACCTCTTCGGGCTTCACCACGGATTCCGGGGCGATGCCGGTGAGGTGATTGGGGATGACGTCCTTGAGCTTCTCAAACCAGAAGTTCGTCAGCGCAGTCAGCACCTTGCCCTTGCCCGGGATCGGATCGCCGAGAATGACGTCGAAGGCCGAGATGCGGTCCGACGCTACGAGAAGCAGTTTGTCTTCGCCGACGGCGTAGCAGTCGCGAACTTTGCCGCTGTAAATCTGCTTAAGGGACGGGATGTGTGACTTGGAAAGTCCTGACATGAGAAGAGTCTCCCGAAAAAGAGAAAAAACATTGGCTCGGATTTTAAGGCTTGAAGACACCTAACTTCCAAGAAAACTCAGGTGAATCGCAGAGTCTTCTTTGCGTCTGCTCAGAAAAAGAGCGCCCAGAGTGCAGGAAGTGCGATGAGTCCCCAGGCAGCCGCAAGAATCAGCAGAGCGAAAAAGACGGCAGCACTCCCCATATCTTTGGCACGGCCGGCGAGCGGATGGATTTCCATGCCGATGCGGTCGACGACAGCCTCAATGGCCGAATTGAGAATTTCAACCAGCAAAAGCAGGAGCACCGAGATGACGAGAAGCGCTTTTTCTGGCAGGGTTACCGGCAAAAAAAGTGCCGTGGGGATGAGGATCACGGCCAGAAGGAACTCTTCACGGAAGGCCGCTTCGTGCTCAAGACCCGCGCGGATTCCTTTGATCGAATAGCCTGTGGCGTTGATGAGGCGTCGCAGTCCTCGTTTGCCTTTCAAGGCCTCGGCGGAGGATGCGGATTGCTGCGGCTCGGTCATATAGAGGTACCTAAAAGGGAATCATCAAGACGACAAAGGCGCGCCTGAAGATCCACAGCGGATCTTCTGCGCGCCTCTCAGGAGTTCGTCACAACATCGGCAGCAGCCGCTTAGAGGACGTGCTGACGAAGCGTGCCGTCGGCGTAAAGCGCGGCGATCTTTTCGAGCGGAATCGGCTTAATCTTGGCGCCCTGCCCCTCGCAGCCGAAAGCCAGATAGCGTTCGCGGCAGAGGTTTTCAGCAGCCTTGCGGGCGGCTTTGAGGTAAGCACGCGGATCAAAGCCTGAGGGGTTCTCAACGAGATAACGACGGATGGCAGCAGTCATGGCGAGACGGATATCCGTGTCGACGTTGACTTTGCGTACGCCGTGTTTGATCGCTTTCTGAATTTCTTCAACCGGTACGCCGTAGGTTTCGCGCATGTCGCCGCCGAACTCGCGGATTTCAGCGAGGTATTCCTGCGGGACAGAGGAGGTGCCGTGCATCACGAGGTGGGTGTTGGGCAGACGCGCATGAATTTCCTTCACACGGTCGATGGAAAGGATCTCGCCGGTGGGGCGACGCGTGAACTTATATGCGCCGTGCGAGGTGCCAATGGCGATAGCGAGCGCATCGAGCTGCGTTTCGCGGGCAAATTCAGCGGCCTGATCCGGATCGGTCAGGAGCTGCTCGCGGGTCATCTTGGCATCGGTGCCGTGGCCGTCCTCTTTGTCGCCCTTCATCGTTTCAAGCGAGCCGAGGCAGCCGAGTTCACCTTCGACGGAAACGCCGATGGAGTGAGCCATTTCGACCACGCGGCGGGTGGTTTCCAGATTGTATTCGTAGGTGGAGATGGTCTTGCCGTCGCTCATGAGCGAGCCGTCCATCATCACTGAAGTGAAACCGGAACGGATGGCGCCCATGCAGACCGCCGGGCTCTGACCATGGTCCTGATGCATGCAGACGGGAACGTCCGGATAGGCTTCGACTGCGGCTTCAATCAAGTGACGCAGGAATGCTTCGCCGGCATATTTGCGGGCACCGGCCGAAGCCTGCATGATCACGGGAGCGCCGACGGAGCTCGCTGCGGCCATGATGGCCTGAACCTGCTCGAGGTTGTTCACGTTGAAGGCAGGAATGCCGTAGCCGTTTTCAGCAGCATGGTCAAGCAGCTGACGCAGAGAAACAAGTGCCATTGGAAGAAACTCCGGAGAGAAAAGACGGCGCACGTCCGATGCTGAGCAGCTCGAGCGAAATCAAGCAGATTTCGCGAACTGCGCCAAGGACAGCTGGGTGTCCTGCAGCGCGTACGGGCGCCTCATTTTGAAGATATGCCCCGCATTGTAATGGCCGCGAGCGCGTCGGTCGAGGCGCCTTGGAGCGCAAGTATGCAGTCTGTTTTAGCCTTGCTCAACCAATGTCTTGTCGGCTGCAAGCTGCTTTTTGATGCCGGTGAGAATTGCCTGAGCAAGTTTTTGCTGATGATTGGCGTTTTTAAGCAGCTGCTCTTCCGTCGGGTTAGAGATAAAGGCGGTTTCTACCAAAATGGAGGGGATGCCTTGCCCTTTAAGCACCGCGAAGCCCGCTTGTTCGACTTTGCCCTTGTGGAGCCGATTGATGCTTCGCAGCTCATCGAGCACTGCAGCGCCAAGCCCCAGGCTGTAGCCGATGGTCCACGTGGAAGTCATGTCGACAAGCACGGTCGCCACTTGTTTGTTGACGGTGGCGATGTTGACGCCGCCGATCAGATCGGATTCGTTCTGATTTTTCGCGAGCCAGCGGGCGGCAGCGGATGTGGCTCCTTTCTGACTCAGTGCAAAAACGCTCGAGCCGCGTACATTGCTTTTGACCCAAGCGTCGGCATGAATGCTTACGAGCAGGTGTGCTTTTACTCGGCGAGCAATGGCGACACGTCCGCCCAGACTCACAAAGTGGTCGGAATTGCGCGTCATTACCGCTTTCATGCCGGGTTCCGCACCGATGAGCTTCACGAGGCGGCGTGCAATGGCGAGTACGACATCCTTTTCACGAGTGCGGCGTCGACCGATTGCACCGGGATCCTCCCCGCCGTGACCGGGGTCGACAACGATGGTAATGACGTTGGAACTTTTGGCGGCCCCAGTCTTCTTTGCAGAAGACGATGTCGATTTTGAGTCTGATGGTTTCGCAGCTGCTGAGCGGACAGGCTCTTTTGGTGAAGGCGTCTTGTCGGCAGGCTTAACCGGCAGCTTTGCACTTTCTCGGGGAGTATTCAGACCAGCAAGAATGTCAGCCAACGGATCGGGCTCGTTCGCGTCCGAGGAAAGTCCGCCCATCGCAGAGAGGAGCGGATCTTCATTTGGGTCGGCTTCACCGGCGAGAATTTTGCCGACCTCATCCTTAGGATGCGCAGGATAAATGTCAAAGACCAGACGGTATTGGTAGTCGGCGAAGGGCTTCAGCAGGAACACTTCGGGCTTTACGTCCGTTTTGAGATCCATAGCCAGACGCACAACGCCCGGCTTGTACTGACCGATGCGCATCGATTGAATATAAGGATCATCAGGGTTGACCGCAGCGATGAGCTTTTTAATGCGCTCGGTCAGCGCGAGTCCTTCAATGTCAATGACGAGTCTTAGGGGTTTGGCTGAACGGACGAAGAAGTGCTTGTATTTGAGCGGTTCGTCAGTTTCAATGGTCACGCGGGTATATTCCGCCGCAGGCCACATGCGAACGTTGACGAGTTTCGCGCCCCACGCGATCTGGCATGGGGCGAGCGAAAAGAGCAGTGCGCCGGCAGCGCCCGCAATCAGACGGCGCCGTTCCATTGCGCCTCCCAACGGCGGAGAATTTCGTGTCCAAGGTTAGAATGGGCTTCGACCTGTACAGCGCGTCCGTAACCTTCGACGGCCAGTGACACGGTCAGGTCGGCCGCAGGTACAAACGGAGCGGCTTTGCTGCTCCATTCGGAGGCGCAGACAGCTCCCGCTGCATAAAGGTCGGCAAACCCCGCATCTTCGAATTCTTCGGGTGTTTCAAAGCGGTAAAAATCAAAGTGATTGACTTTGAGTCCGCCTGCTTCATAAGTTTCCAGCAGCGTAAAGGTCGGGCTTTTGACTGCACCCGTCCATCCGAGTCGGCGAAGCATCGCGCGGACCAAACTTGTCTTGCCCGCACCAAGATCGCCCTCCAGACGCATGGCCAATCCTGACTCAGCCGCGTCAATCTGCGGCCGCAAAGCAATAAGCACGTCTGCCAAAGCAGCGCCCAGACGGTCTGTATCGTCCGGAAGCGGCAGTTCAACAGTAAAGAGTGAGGGCGTAGACACAGAGAAACACCGGCAGAAATATATGACTAGAACTTCTTATTGTAAATTGAAGATGTGAGACGCATTTACTGCGAGGCGGCATCTTGAAATGGGATTACTGTATGATTTACATGCTTACCATCAAATTGAAACAGATTGTTAGTAATGCTTGTCCGCATGTAAGGTGTTCTGCATAATTGCACTCCTCCGATCCCGAGGCTGTACAAGTTTTGGTGATCGAGAGATGCCGGTGTAGCTCAGCTGGTAGAGCAGCGCATTCGTAATGCGAAGGTCGGGAGTTCGAATCTCTTCTCCGGCACCAGAATTTAGAAGCTCAGATGATTTCGGTCGTCTGAGCTTTTTCTATTTTGCGCCTCCCTGACGGACAGCCGCTGCGGCAGAAATTTTTCCGCGCTCCGGCGCAATTGCGCCGGACTGGAAACGTGCGGAACCCAGAAAATATTGCTCAATACATGATGGATTAAGAGCGGGCAGCAGCCTGCTGCAGTATTTCTGGGCTGAGAAGTTTGATAGCACCGCGCAGTGTTGCAACAGCGCCTTTCTTGCGTAAGGCGCTTAAGGCACGCACGAGACTCGCTCGGTCGACGCCGAGTAAGGCAGCGAGTTCCGACTGAGTGATTTTCAGAAGGTTGTTGGTAGCCATGACGGCGCCGGCTTCATTCCTAAAAAGCAGCAGGAGCGTTGAGGCGAGCGCTGTCAGCGTGTTTGGCGAAGTTGAAACGTCGGCCGCAGAGTAGAGCAGCAGATTGACGAATTTGGCATACCAATCGATGGTTGCCAATGCAAAGTCAGCAGAACCGCGCAGATACGCTTCAATATCGACCGCAGAGAATTCAAGCGCAGCAACTGCAGTCACTGCTTCTGTGAGGTGACGAGTTTCAATTTCAAATCGATTGCGGTGAATGACCGGAAACATTGTTCCGGGGCCCTGCCACGCAATCACACGGTTGCTGCCGGAGACACTGATGATCGAGGTACGCGCGAGTCCGGCGTCAAAGAAGAAAATTTTCTCAAAAGGTGTCCCCGCAGCCCAGAGACTTTCGCCGCGTTCAAATCGGCGCACACGGTGCGGCAATGAAAGGAGTGCTGTGCGAAACACGGAGAAATCTTGAGTGAAGAGATAGCGCGGCTGAAGCATGACCCACGATGATTTTGAGGAGGCTGAAAATGCATAAAGTGAGAATAACGATTTTGAAAACAACCTTTGATTCTGAACTGGCCCGCGAATACGGCGCAGCAGGCTTGGGTCCCTGTCCGATGATGAAGCGCGGGCAAGTCTTTTATGCAGACTATGCGAAACCGGACGGTTTCTGTGATGAAGCTTGGAAGGCGATTTATCAGTATGTATTTGCACTTGCGCACGGCAGCGGAAAGGATCTTTTTTATTTCGGCGACTGGATTCGCGAGCCCGGTGTCGCCATCGTTTCTTGCAATGATGGCCTGCGGCCGGTCATCATGAAACTTGAAGCAACGGACATTCCGTCAAAGCTCGACTACGAGCCGGTTCTCCATAGTCATAGCTGAGTAGTCTATGTTTCTGACTTGCTAAAAAGATAATCCTCGGGCATACTTCGTCTCCTCTTTGCAGTCCGCAGTTCTTGTGCAAGTGTGAAGAGACAGATGGCGCCGGTGTAGCTCAGCTGGTAGAGCAGCGCATTCGTAATGCGAAGGTCGGGAGTTCGAATCTCTTCTCCGGCACCACAGGTATTCAAAAGCCCAGAAGATTGAGATCTTCTGGGCTTTATTCATATTGATATCCGTTTTGTGCGGTTGCGGTCCGCGGGCTTGATATAGGCCGGCGAACCGCTTCAGGATTACTTAGCTGAGGTGGTTGAACCGCCCAGTTTTTCACCCATTGCGTCAGAGAGCTTCTGCAGGATCAAGCCTTCAATGGAGGCAGAAGAGATGCCTGCGGCAGAGAGTTTGCCGTTTTCATAGCGAATGTTCTGCAGTGAAATCTTGGTAGGCACCTTATCTGAGTACTTCTGAATCTTTTGAGCAGTCTTGTCTTTACCCATGAGGGAGGAGATGAGTGAGGCCACTCCAGCCGCTTCTTTGAGAACTTTTGTCTGCTTTTCTGCGGGTTGGTCAATTTCAGCCTTAGCAATGATCAGCTTAATAGGATCCGTCGTTTCGACATCCATGCCTGTCAGTGCGGCCTTGGTCCAGCTCATGAGACTCGTGCCTTTGGCGTTGGTAAGGTCAAGCGAAGCAAGGGACGCATTGCCCTTCCAGCCGAAAACATTCTGTTCCTTTTGCGTCCGAACGGTCGCACGGCCATCGGCCTCCAGCGTTCCCGACTTGGCGCCAAGTCCGGCGTAACCCTGCATCAAATTGGAAAAGGACTTCAAGCCAATATTTGCTCCCTTCACGCCAATATCTGCAGAGAGTGGTGCGAGAACGAAGTTGCTGGCAGCGGTGAGCGAGCCTCCGCCTAGGTCTGCTGAGAAGTCAACAGAGCTCTTGGTGCCAGACTTTGAAGAGACGTTTTTGAGGGCGGCATTGATTTTGGGAATCTCGACGGAAGCCGCCGGTGAAATGGATTCATCGCGGTACTTCAGAGAGCCGTTTGTCACTGTGGCTTGACCAAGAGACCAATTCCAGGCAGGTTCGGCGGAATTTGTCTTCGCGGTTTCCTCCTTAGACGTCTTCTTTGCAGTGCTCGGCTTGGTTTCAACGGTGAGCTGAGACAGGTTAAGACCGGACTTTGTCATTACGGCGTAGGCCGTGGGCTGTACGACGGCAATGCTCTCGACTTTTGCCGTACGGGAAGCAGTAGAAAATTCGCTCAGCTTGACAGCAGCAGACTTGACGGAGGCGAGGGTGGTCTTGCCTTCTTTCAAAGCAAAATTCGCCACATTGACCGTACCAGAGGCCTTAGCATCTTTGCCGTCGTAAGCCCCTGTGAGGTCAAAACCGGCAGTGAGCGTGAGGCTGGGTTTGAGGAATGCCTTCAGATAGGGCGCAGCTGCGGCGGGCGAAAGGTTCGAACCCTTGGCAGTCGCCTCAACCGATAGCGGTGCGATCGTCGCCGTGCCTGCGGCGGACAGCTTGCCGCCTAAAGTCTCGAGCGAGAGATTAAAGGAACTCTTTTCGCCGGCAGCCGAGGAAAGATTCTTCACGGAAGCATCAATGTTCTTCACGGAAACAGCCGCAGCGGGCGAGACGGTGGAGTCGTGCCAATTCAGTGCGCCGTCACGAAGCGAGGCGGAGGCGACGGCCCAATTCCAGGCAGAAGAGCCGGTATTTCCGCCTGCATCCTTCGGCGCTGCGGCTGCGGTATTAGCTTGGGAAGAAGCTGCTCCGGCGGCACTGTCAACCGCACGAAGCAAATTGATGCCGGTCTTGCTCTGTGAGGCATTGATCGTGAGCCCGGTGGCAATGATATTCTGCACGACGGCCTTTTGTGCGGTGAGATCAATTTCTTTGAGCGTGACTGAGGCTTTGGGAAGCGTGATGATCGCTTTCCCGTCCTGCGTAATTGAGACGTTGTCGAGCGAAGTAGTGCCCGAAAGCAGCATCTTGGCAGGCTGCCCGCCGGTAGGATTGCGGAAGATGAAGTTGATGTCGCTCGACAGATCTGCACCGGCTACAGTGAGTTCACGGGTTCGCAGCTGCGGAAGAATTCGGGCCAGACGTGCAGCGTCAAGTCGCTGCACCTTGAGGTTGAGCTGAGCCTCGAGACTCTTTCCAAAGGGTTTGGTCGTGCCAGTGGCTTCAATGGCGGAGCCGTTGAGTTTTAGTGAGAGCGCCGGCGTCACCAAACTTTCGCGAGCGCTCTCCATCGTCGAAACGAAGGGAAGTTTCACCGATAAGTCAGTGAGTGACTCATCAATGCCCTGTGATTTGTCTTGGTAGCGCAGAGAGCTGTTCGCAACGGTGATGTTGTAGAGCGCGAACTGAGGAAGACCGGCGTCAGATGAATCTGCGGATTTCGCAGCTGTTTGAGTTGCCTTGTCGGCGTCATTTCCGCCGAGGAGTTTCTCAAGTTCTCGGCGATTTTTTTCATTGACGACGGCATTGACCTTGAGGCCGTCAATCGTGATTTCGTCGAGTACGGGGGCGAGCTTGAAAAGCGTCTGTGAGGATGCGTCAATGCGCAGCAGCCCGAGCGACAGCAGCGGATCCGAGCCTTCTTCAGGAATGGTGAGCCCTCTGAGTTCAAATACCCAGGTCCAGGGGTTGAATCGCACGTCATCGAGCGTGACAGTGCGGTTGAGCAGCTCAGACACATTCTTTTCAATGACCGTACGCACGGCGTAAGGGACGCCGACATAACCCGCCGCAGCGTAAAGTGCCACGCCCACAGCAGCGGCGCAGGCGGTAAACGTTAGAACTTTTGCCATGAATTCATCTCTCCCAGAGCGGCTCGAGAACACTTGCCAGATCTTTTCATTATCTGCCGACTTCGGCAGAAAAACGGCAACCGTTCGTTAAATGAAAGTCATTCGCAATACCCGTAGGGGTTTCCGTTATTGGTAAAGATTTCACCAATGACGGGCATGGATGGGTTTCTTAGTATGAAGGTATACCAGTTCAAAAAAGAAAGCGTCCTCAGAGCATAACAAAATCAAAAGGATGCGGGAGACATAAAATGACAATTTCCGTCTCAAGGCGCGCCGTCCTCAAAGGAACCGGCGCAGGTTTTGCCGCTTCATTATTTATGCATACAGCCCCGACACTGGCCGCCGAGACCCAGGCACATTCGGGGGACAGCGAATGGACAGGTTATACGATCTGCGACAGCTGCAATCACATGCCGATGTGCGGCATCACTTTTCATGCCAAAGGCAATACGGTGATCCACATTGAGAATTGGAAGGAGCATCCCAATCACTTCCTTTGCTCAAAAGGCATCGCTACGCTGCAGCGGCTCTACAACCCGAATCGACTGCTTTATCCCTTAAAGCGCACGAATCCCAAAGGATCTGACGATCCGGGCTGGGTTCGCATCGGCTGGGATGAGGCGATCAAAATGATTGCCGCCAACCTCAATGCGGTCAAGGCAAAGTACGGAGCAGACCGTGTGCTCTTTTACTGCGGTGACCCGAAGGAGCCGCGTCCTCCGGTGATGCGGCTGGCGCGCTACTTTGAGAGTCCCAACTACGGATGTGAATCATCCGTCGCTTGCAATTTGGCGTATGTGCATGCTGAAGAGCTCTCTTACGGTCAGGAAATCGCCGGTGGTCCGAGCCCCAAGACCAAATGTGTGATGATCGTCGGGAAGAACGGCTCATGGGCGAGTCCGCATGGGTTCTTCCGCAATTTGCTCGCACAGAAGGCGCGCGGCATTAAGCTGATCGTGTCCGACATTCGCCGCACGAAGGTGGCTGAACAGGCGGATATCCATCTGCAGCCTAAGCCCGGCACGGACGGCGCATTGGCTTGGGGGATGATCCGCGTGCTGGTGAAGGAGGGACTTGTCAACCAGCCCTTCATCGACCAGTGGTGCACGGGCTACGAAGAATTGGTGCAGTATGCTGAAAAGTTCACGCCCGATTATGTAGAGAAGGAAACCGGGGTCAAGGCCGAGGATGTGATCGCGGCTGCACGCATGTTTGCCGACGGTCCGTCGGCGATGATGCTCCCTGGCCAGTCCATTCCGCATCAGCATAACGGCTGCAACAATGTTCGCGCCTATTCCCTTTTAATGGCGTTGACGGGCAACGTTGACAATGTCGGGGGCTCTTCGTTTGATGACTGGCCCAAAGACTATATTCGCTGGGATGAGGGTTACACCAGGACCTTCATTGACCAGCAGTGGTTTAATCAGCCCGAACAAAAGGCTAAGCGCATTGACCGTGAGTTTGCGCCCATCTGGAATGAAATGCAGGTGCTCTGCAGCCCGAATGCTCTTCCAGAAATGGTCAAAGCGGGCCGTATCAAGGCGTTTGCTGGCTTCGGTGCAAACCTCCTGATTTGGCCTGATCCTGCCGAATATCAGGAAGCCGTGCGGAATCTCGATTTCTCATTTGCAACCGATTACTTTTATCGAGATGAAACGCACCATGACATGGATCTGGTGCTGCCGGCGGCCATGAATTACGAACGGTATGCACCCTTCGGCGTGCATGGCCGCAAAGTCAGCGCCCGTAAACCAGTGAAGCCGCTCGGCGAATGCTGGGAAGACTGGAAGATTGCCTTGACCATCGGCGCGGCCGTAACGGGCGACAGCGACCGTTTCTTCGGCGGCGACCCGGTGAAAGCGTGCGACTCGATGCTTAACGACTGGGGCACGAGCTACGCGGAACGTCAGGCGATGCTTCCAAATGTCAATGTCTGCGAGTGGTTCCCTGCGCCGCAAAAAGAAAAGTTTGCGAAGGGACTGCTGCGATTTGACGACAAACCGGGCTTCCGGACGCCGTCGGGCAAAATTGAGTTTTTCTCGAGCATTCAGGCTAAGCACGGTCAGCCGGGTCTCCCCGTTTATGTTGAGCCGCCCAAACCGACGAAGGATTATCCGCTCAAGCTCATTAACGGTACGCGCCGCCCGTATATTACGCATTCAAAAACCCGAGGCGATCAGCCGTATCTGCTCGAATTGGAACCCGAATCCGTCATCAATATGCATCCCAAGGATGCTCAGGACCGCGGTCTCAAGGAAGGTGATCGTGTTTGGATGATTTCTCCCTACGCTGCCACGAAGGTGCGCGCCCGGGTGCGTGTGACGATTCTCTGCCAGCCCGGCATGGTTGACGCTCAGTATGGCTGGAGAGGCGATCAGGAAACGCAGGTGATGATTCCTCGCAAGAACTGGGATCCGATCTCCGGTTATCCGTGCTGCAACGATGTGTGCATCGAGGTCGTAAAGGCCGATGAAGAAAAAAAGAGCGCTTAAGGGAGGAAATCGCCATGTCAAGATTCGGAATCATCGTCAATGTCGACAAGTGCGTCGGCTGCCATGCCTGTGCGATCGCCTGCAAGGAAGAAAATCAAGTTGCTCCGGGCATCTTCTATGAACGTGTGGAGCGCTTTGAAAATATTGCGGACAACTTCATCAATTGGTTCCGCGTGAGCTGCATGCACTGCGACAAGCCCGCCTGTATGCCGGTTTGTCCGGTCAAGGCTATTCACCGCGGCCCTGCGGGTGAAGTTCTGGTAGATCAGAAAAAGTGCATTGGCTGCCGGATGTGCGAACGCGCCTGCCCGTACGGCGCTCCGAAATTCAATGCGTCTGGTGAAACCAATTACTTCGGCGGCAAAACGCCGCTTGCTATCCGCGAACTCGAGCCTTGGCAAAGGCACGCTGCCGGCCGTGCGGAACACTGTACGCTCTGCACACATCGCACGAGTCAAGGCCGTCCGCCTGCCTGCGTGGAGGCCTGCGGCATCGGGGCTATGACCTGGGTAGATTTTGATGCGCCCGCACCGGAAGCGGAGAAGTTGATTGCTGCGGCTAAACCCATGAACGCTGCGGCCGGCACCGAGCCCAAAATCCGCTATGTCGGACGACATTTGGATGCGGCTGCAATGTCTCCTCGCGTCTAAAGTTTTTTGGGTTTGAAAAATCCGCGCCCGCAGATCGGCAGAATCTGCGGGCGCAGAATATTAGATGGAGGCGAAGCGGTCAGGCGCTCTTTGGCGTCAGCAGTTCGTGAATGCCCATCAGCATGGCGGCGATGCCGAGGTAAGGACCGGCCGAGTCCCCCATTGCATAAATGGCCTCTACAAGGTTCGGTACGAACTTTGCCGGATGTTCTGCATAGAATTCGAGCCCTTTCGGGGCTTCTGCGCGCATCGCTGTGACGGCAAGAAAGGCGAGCATCAGTCCGAGATGGTCTTCAGGGACAACCGGTCCGCTTGTGAGCTCAAGTCCGGCATCGGCATAAGCCTTGCGGCATTCCAATTCCGAGCCTTGGCAAAGGAGATGCTGCGGACTCGTCCAAACACTTTCGCACAGCGGGATTGTCTTGGCGCCGGAGCCCAGAAAGAGTCGGGCATAGGCTTGAGCGATTTCGATGTCCTGAGGCGGAACAACTGCACCAATCCGTTCCCGGGTCTCAGCAGAAATGCCTTCCTCATCCAGAAGCGCGTCGCCTGCGTCGACGAGTGCGTCGGAGGCGCCCAAATTTTCAGGCTGCAGAAATAAGAGTGAAAGTGCATCGAGCACTGGGTAGAGGCGGATGTAGGCCGCTTCGTTGTCTGAAGGAAAGCTGTGAAGAGACATTGGTGCGTAAAACGACAGAGGGTAATGACGACCGTTATTATCGCGAACCAACATACTCCTGACCTCTTTTGGCTGTTGCTCTGATGACAGAAGCTTTTATCTGCTGTTGCTATTAAATGAGAGCGGTCGGCCACAGGTGAAAAGCACAATGGGCTCAAAACGTTCGTCAAGGGTCATGGCCTTGCGCAGTTCATCATGGTCAAAAGACGCCCGGATGCAGCCTGCAAGTCCAAGTGATGCGGCGGCAAGATAGCAGCTTTGCCCCATTGTGCCTGCGTCCACATATGGTCCCGTCGGACGAGCGGTCTTCGCGCGCTCAGTGTCGACGACGAAAGCAATCGTTACCGGTGCCTTTTCGACGTACTCAAATTGATATGCAGTCGATACCTTGCGAACATCTTCAGAGGCAAGCTGTTCGAGTTCATTTTGGGCGGCATCCCAGCGCCACACACCGTCCTTACGCAGTACATAGGGAGAGACGGCGCGCAAATCGAGCGTAGAAGGCGTTGTTCGTCGGCCATCATCGGCGGTGATGCCGGCAGAGGCCCAAAGGAGCGCGGCGAGTTCAGCATCTGTCAGCGCTTCGCTTGAACATTCACGATTGGTACGGCGCTGAGACAGCGCATCTTTAAGTGGAGCGGACAGTATGGCTGGAGCGGGAAGCGAGATGGATTTCACCATGGTTTTCTCCAAAATAATGCAGGACGGAATTAAGAGTTTCGGGCGGTAAGGAGGGATTCCAGGGCAGAGCTTTCGGCTAGCCGTTCACGGACTGCGTCAAGCCGCCTCAACATAATGGATGCCGCACGCCGCAGGATTCGTTGGGCAGTCTGCGTTCGGGTATGAATACAGCCGCCGGAAAGCATCAGGTAGGCTGCCGAGGCCGGAGGTGTTGGGGCAACATCATCACCCCAGGGACAGGCTTGCCGGGTGGGCAGGTTTTCGCTCAGCTTGACGGGCAGTCCTTCGAGATGCGAAGCATCCTCAAGACAAAGACCGCACATTGGTGAGTCCCATTTTGAATGGCAGAGCACTTTGCCTTGAACCTCTGTGCCTGTACCCACTTCAGGTTTAAATTGCAGCACCAAGATCGGCAGGTTTCGTACAAAAGGCGCGGTTCCAGCAGCGGCATTGATCAGGAGCACAACGGCAACCTCATCACTGCAGGACTCTGGCGCCACAAACCGGCCTGCCGTTTGTCCGGTGTAGTTGATTGATGGCCGACATATCCCAGTTAGGCCTTCGAATATCGTTATAGCTTCTTGGCTGCGTTGGGGGGTCGCTGCCAGACAAATAGCAAGAAAAGGCGAGGATAACTTCATAGCAGCTTCATCTGGTCTGGATGAGAGAACCTTCAGGTTCATTGTCATCGGCAAGGCGGTCGACCGGGTGTCATTAAGCGTCAATTACAAAGCTCCCAGCGTCACTGGCTGAGCCAACCTCGGATTATTCGATCGATTTGATGTGATTGCATTCAGGGACTTAAGCAACGCGCTTTCTAACCGCCGCAGCCTTTTCAATCGAACCGGCATTTATGGCGCCTAAAGACAATACGTTGACGCCAACGGGCATCGATGAATCTAGGGAGTCCAACCTATATTTCAGATAGAAAAAGCTGCAAGAACCAATTGAATGTCGGTTCTGGAACTTTGCAAACGAATTTCAATTTGCTCCGCACGGACCTCTCTAGGCGCCAAGAGACACTGTCCAACTCCTCGAGCAGAGCATCCCACTCTCAAGGATCGCAAAATGCCCAAGCAGGATCTCCCGCAGTCAGCACAGAAGAAAAAAAACTTCAAGATGCCCGATATTTACATCATTCTCGGGATCTTCATACTCTTGATGGCCGTACTTACGTACATCGTGCCTTCTGGGCAGTATGACCGCCATGTAGTTGAGACCGTTCACGGTGTTCAAAATCTGGTAGTCGCCAATACATACCATGCGGTTGAACCACATCCAGCCGGATGGCTTGAGATCATCACGGCTATTCCATATGGCTTTGAACGTGCTGCCGGTATTGTCGTTTTGACTTTTATGGTCGGAGCCTGCATGGGGCTCATCAAACGTGCAGGGCTGATTGACCTCGGCGTGCAGCGCCTTTCACGGGCTGTCGGGCAATCTGAATTCCTCGTTGCCCCGGTTTTGATGTTGGTTCTTTCACTCCTTGCTGCTTTTATTGGTGTGCCGGAACTTTCGCTCGCATATCTGCCGGTTTTTCTGCCGCTCTTTTATAGACTCGGCTACGACGGAATGACTGCAACTGCCGTTGCTTTGCTTTCTCCGTGTATGGGCTTTACCTTCGGCATTACGATTCCCGGCTCCGTCGGCATGGGGCAGCAAATTGCTCAAGTGACGATGTTTTCTGGTTCCGGCCTGCGCGCTGTTGTACTGGCTGTAGTGATTTTGATTTCCATCGTCTATGTGATGGTTTATGCGGCACGTGTCAAGAAGGATCCACAGAAGTCTCTTACCTACGACACGGATATCGAAGTTAAAGAAAAGCTTGCAGCTGAAGAAGGTGAAAAATCGGGGAATCGAGAGCTTGTCTTCACGTCAAGACAGACGTGGGCGGGCATCTCCTGCCTCGTCATGTTTCCCTTCGCAGTCTATTTGATTTTGTCAATGAATCTTGGCTTTGAGGCGATCGGCGGCCTTTTTCTCACGATCGGTATCATCGCAGCCATCATTGCCGGCAAGACTGCTCAGGAGATTTGCGATGACATAAATGCGGGCATGCGGGATTTGATGGTCGGTGCTCTTCTGTGCGGCGTAGCCTCTGCCATTGCTGTGGTTATGGACAAGGGCGTTATTACCGACACGATTGTTTATTGGCTCGAGCAGCTTTTGGCCACAACGCCGCCGGCGCTTTCTGCAATCGCTATTTTTTGGGAACAAGCCATCTTCAACGCCTTGATTCCAGGCGCCACGGCACTCACGATTCTGACGATGCCAATCCTTTCGCCGCTTGGCTCTCTGCTGGATGTTTCTCAGCAAGCCATTGTTTCGGCGAATGCCTGGGGCGGGCAGCTTACAGACATCTTCTTTCCCACTTCGGGCTTTTTTGTCGCGACTCTTGTGATCGCTAAAGTCGAATATACAAAGTGGCTGCGGTTCTATACGCCGCTCATGTTGGTGCTCGGTGCCGTATGTTGTGCTGCGCTCTATCTGCAGCAGCAGTTCAATCTCAATTTCTGATCTGAGAGAGGATCGCAAGCATGTTTGATTTGATTATCAAAAAAGGAATGGCAGTCCTTCCTGATGCGGTAGAAATGGTGGATATCGCCGTGAAAAACGGCGTCATCGCAGCCATGGCACCAACGATCGACGAACGGGCTGCACGTGAAATTAACGCGCTCGGACAGTATGTGTTGCCGGGGATGGTTGATGTGCACATGCATCTTTCAGAACCCGGCCGCACTGAATGGGAAGGCTATCGTACTGGTACACAGGCAATGGCTGCCGGCGGAATTACTTCATTTGCAGAAATGCCGCTGAATCAGATCCCTTGCACGACGGATGTTCCAAGTCTGGAGATCAAACTCAAGGCAGCCGAAGGGCAATGTTGGGTCGATTATGCGCCGATGGGAGGGCTCGTTCCTTGGAATCTCAAGGATTTGGCACCGCTCGCGGATGCAGGGGTTGCGGCGTTCAAGGCCTTCGTTGCGACATGCGGCTCCGGTAAGCCGGGTGACTTTAAAAATGTCACCGACTTTGAGCTTTTCCGTGGGGCCCGTGAAATTGCGAAAAAGGATGGTCTGCTGATCGTGCACTGTGAGAATGCGACCATCACGGATGGACTTGGCGCCGAAGCTCGCTCCGCGGGCGAAACGTCACTTTCTGCTTATGTGGCATCCCGCCCGATTTTTACCGAAGTGGAGGCTGTGCACCGCGTACTGATGATTGCTGAAGCTGCAGGCTGCCGCATACATATTGCGCATTGTTCCTGTCCGGAAGCCATTGAGGAGGTTGAACGGGCAAAGGCTCGCGGCGTGGATGCGAGTTTTGAGTCTTGTCCGCATTACTTTTTGTTGGCCACTGAAGACCTCGATGCCATCGGACCGAAGGCAAAGTGCTCTCCACCCATTCGGGATCGTGCCCATCAGCGACGCATGTGGGAGCTGTTCGGCGACGGGCGCATTGAGATGCTCGTTTCCGATCACTCTCCATGTACTTTTGACCTGAAGGCTTCACCCAATGCATTCGATGCCTGGGGCGGCATCAGCGGATGTCAGAATTGTGTTGATGCGATGTTTGATGAGGCAGTGCTCAAGCGCGGCATCAGCCCTGTGGTGCTTGCTCGCGCGCTCGCTTCCAATGCAGCCAGGCGATTCCGTTTGAAAGGCAAGGGAGAAATTGCCTTGGGAATGGATGCAGACTTAACCTTCATTGATCCCTCGCAGACTTATGTGCTGACAGCAGATCATCTGCTTTACAAAAATAAATTCTCAGCCTATGAGGGGCGCAAAATCGGTTGCCGCATTGTGCGTACCTTAGTGCGCGGTGAAGAGGTGTGGTCCCTCCAAAATGGACCGTCAGCCCGACCGATTGGAAGAAGAATGCAGATCGGATAAGTGGCGAGGATCTCTATCAAAAAAAGGATGCCTAGAAGTTTCTGGGTGTCCTTTTTTTCTTGTTAATACACGTCATTTGTTTGCCGAATCGGTTGTTATGTATAACTAATACATGAGAGATTGCATTGGTATATATGAATTTTTAAATATTACATAAAAAGTCTAATATTGGCACGTAATGATTATTTTTTGACGTCGGTAGCCAATGACCTAAATGACTTGTCTTTTGAAAATAGAGGAGGAATGGAGAAGCGTCTCGAAGGGCGAGAAATAAGATGAAAGACAAAATTGATATGGCTGCAGACATCCCTCAAAGCATCCTTGCCAATAAGGATCTCATTCCCTCCCAACAAACCTGGAGTTGGTACAACATCTTCGCTTTCTGGATGTCAGATGTGCACAGTGCGGGCGGGTATATCTTCGCTGGCACGCTCTTTTCGCTCGGCCTTGCCGGATGGCAGGTTTTTATCTCGCTGATTGCCGGCATCTTGATTATTTTGGTGCTCGCCAACATCATCGGTGTGCCGAGTCAGAAGTTTGCCATTCCGTTTCCAGTCATCTCCAGAATGACCTACGGCGTTTTCGGTTCCAATATTCCGGCCCTCATTCGCGGCATCATTGCCATTGTTTGGTACGGTATTCAAACCTATCTTGCGAGCGCCGCTCTCATGGTGGTGGTGCTTTATGAATTTCCCAGTCTTATTTCATACCATGAGAGCAGTTATTTTGGGCTGTCACCTCTAGGATGGGGGTGTTTTCTCGTGATGTGGCTTCTGCAAACGGCGCTTTTTTTATGCCGTATGGAGGCCATTCGCCGTTTCATGGATTGGGCTGGGCCGATCGTATATTTGGCGATGCTTGGTCTCATGGTTCTCATTGTCGGCCGAGCGGGTTGGGAGAACATCAGCTTTACGCTGTCAGAAACCGAGATGAGTGTTTCACAAACGGCTTGGACGATGTTGCTTGGAGCAGCGCTTGTTGTTTCCTATTTTGCAGGTCCGACACTCAATTTTGGTGATTTTTCACGGTATGCGAAGACTATATCGGACATGAAGAAGGGCAATTTTTGGGGACTGCCTGTCAATTTTCTTTTTTTCTCTTTGATCTCCGTTGTGACGATCTCAGGAACACGTGCTGTTTTCGGAGAGTTGATTGTCGATCCTATCGCTGTCATGGGCAGACTCGACAACAAAGCCGCCGTTCTCCTTTTGGGACTCACGATGCTTGTGGCAACTGTCGGCGTCAATATCGTGGCGAATTTTGTTTCGGCAGCTTTTGATATCTCCAATATTTTTCCAAAATACATCTCCTGGCGCAAAGGAGGTATGCTGGCCTCAATTGTCTCCGTACTGATTCTGCCTTGGAATCTGTTCAGTTCTCCGGAGGTTATTCACCTCACGGTCGATCTTCTGGCTGCACTGATTGGGCCGGTGTACGGCATTTTGATCGTCGACTATTACCTTGTTAAACGAGGCAAGATAAGTGTTGCGGATCTTTACAGCACATCTAGCACCAGTCTTTATTGGTACCGACACGGCGTCAATTGGCAGGCCGTCGGTGCACTGCTTCCTGCCGGAGCGGCCAGTATCTTGGTCATGCTTTTGGATAATGGGACGGGATGGGCGAACTTTACATTTTTCATTGGTGGAATTCTTGCTGCCGCTATCTATCTTTGTATTGCACGCCGATGACTTTAGGGACAGCGTAAGGCGAATTTAATATCTAATAATTAACGCTCATTAAAAGCCGTGTCGATTGCCTCGATACGGCTTTTGCCATTATGTATTCATATAAGTATTCCTTGGCGTGCAAAGACGGTCTATTTGTCATTATTTGATTTGAGACGACACGACATTGTGTTGATTGCTGGATGTGACAAATATTGGATTTCTTTAATTATATGAAATATATCATTTTTATTATTTATCTGTTGTAAATGCCGTGGCACGTAATGATAATAAATTGACGCGACGAGCTATAGATAAATGTCTTTAAATGACTATATTACTTAATAACGGAAAATTAATTCCGTCATGAATTTTCCTTGAAGGCAGGTGAAATTTTGCCTCTGTAGATGGAAAGTCAAAACCTAAATGTCAGTGCGTTGAAGGAGATTTTAAATGTCTGGTTATCCGCAGGATTTACTCTCGAATCGTTCAGTCGTCAAAAGCGACTTTGCCATCATCACGCCTCAGGGACGTGTTATTAACACGATTCCCGGGATTGTTGACGCCAAGATGACGATTCTCTGCTCGCCTAAGATCGGAGCAGGCTTTGTGCAGCTCATCGGTACGCTTGGACCCGATGCCCGGACGGAGTATCCCTACGCGACTCTGCCGCATGAAGAGTCCTTCCTTTATGTGCTTGACGGGGAAATCGAGCTGGAAGCGGATGTGGCCGGGGAAAAAAAGAACCTGACACAGGGCGGCTACTGCTATGCCCCTGCGGGAAAAGGTATCGGCTGGCGTAATGTAAATGGCAAGGTCGGCCGCATTCTGCTCTATAAGCAGCGTTATATCCCGCACCCGCAAGGGCTTGAACCTTGGACAGTCTTCGGGAACATCAATGAAATTGCCTTCCGTGATTACGACGAAATGGCCAATGTCCATGTCAAGGATTTCCTGCCGGTGAATGAAGCCTTTGACATGAATATGCACATTCTCTCTTTCGACCCGGGCGCTTCGCACAACATCTGTGAGACGCATGTTCAGGAGCATGGCGCCTACATCTATGAGGGAGAAGGCACTTATCTGCTTGACGACACGTGGTATCTCACAAAGAAGGAAGACTTCCTCTGGATGGGAGCTTTCTCCGTGCAGGCAGCCTATGGCATCGGTCGAGGCCCGTTCTCCTACATCTATTCCAAAGACTGTAATCGCGACGTTGAGATCTGACGATTAAACGCTTATTTCGTCATCCGCTCCTTGTGTGAGCGTGCGAGGTCGCTCACCTTGGAACGGTTCCGCTCGCGAATTGCACCTGCAGCGGAATGGTTATTAAACATTCAAGAAAGGAACTTTTTATCATGGCTCTCGACCAGAACTTTAAGCATCTTGATATTCGTGAAGCGCTCGAAAATACTCACATGCGCGGGCGCAACATCACATTCCTTGATGACTTTTCCCGCAATGAAATCCACTCGCTTTTTCAAGCGGCAAAGATGCTTGAACCGTTCATGCGAACCGGTACGGATCTTTTGAAGGGCAAAGTGCTCTATACGCTTTTTTTCCAGCCTTCTACCCGTACTCGCTGTTCACATGAAAACGCAATGCATCGGCTTGGCGGCTCTGTGATTACGGAGGCGGATCCGACGCATAATTCGTCGGTCGCCAAGAACGAGTCGCTTGCCGACAGTCTGCGCGTTACGAGCGAATATGCGGATGTGATCGTCATGCGGCATCCTGACGACAAGGAAGCGCTCGGTGCACTGAAGGAAATTGAAGGTCACTGCTCGCCGGTTATCTCGGGTGGATATGGTCATGTGACGCACCCAACCCAGGGGCTCCTCGATTCCTACACCTGCTGGCGCGCGTTTGGCGATCTTTCTAAGGTGACCGTTGCTATCGCTACACCGGATCTTTCTCGTGCCCGTTCAGGACAGTCCTTCGCACTGGCGCTGGCAGCTATGGGGGCAAAGATCATCTATACAGGTACAAGTGAGCTGCGTACGCCTGAAGTGGTTCGCCAGAAACTCATCAAGATGAATGCGAATTTCGAAGAGCATTTTGATCTCACGATGAAGCAGAACGAAGAGCTCTATGCGGAAAAAAACGTAGATCTCATTTATCTGCCGGGCTGCTCGGTGAAAAAGGATGACCCGAACCGTGCGGATTTCGAAAAGAAGATGGCGAACTACTACGTTTCGCTTGAAATGCTTCGCAATATCAAGGCAAAGACTGGCAAGACTGTCGGTGTTCACCACTCTCTGCCGCGCAATCCTGGGGAATTTGATTTCGGTATCGACAATACTGAACATCAACTTTATTTCCGTGCCATCGGCTTTTCGGTAGCCCTGCGCATGGCGCTCCTGGCCGCCGTCGTTGGCGTCAACTGATTCGATTGAGGTGAGAGTTGCCGCAGAGTTTCGATTTTCTCTGCGGGGACTCATCAAACAGGCCGAGCCAGCAAGCTCATGGGCTGGTCCGCCCCCTCAATGGAGTTTGAGAGAGGGCAAAGTTGCCCTCTGACACCCAACATTTCTGAAGAAGGACTTGAATCATGCGTCTTGTCATCGCACTTGGCGGCAACGCCCTTTTAAAACGCGGCGAACCGATGCTCTGCGAAAACCAGCGTGAAAACGTATCCCTGGCCTGCAGACAGATTGCCAAGGCTTATGCTGGTAATGAACTTGTTGTCACGCACGGCAATGGTCCTCAAGTGGGGCTGCTTGCACTGCAAAACAATGCGTATAAGAAAGTTCCGATGTATCCCTTGGACGTGATTGGTGCTGAATCCGTCGGCATGATTGGGTACATGATCCAGCAAGAACTTGTCAACTATGTGCCGAAAACCGCTACCTTAGCCACTATTCTCACGCAGACACAGGTTGATCCAAATGATCCGGCCTTTGAGCACCCGACCAAACCAGTCGGCCCCGTCTACGAGAAAGAAGAGGCCGAACAGCTCGCCAAACAGCACGGCTGGACCATTGCTCCCGATAACGACAAGTGGCGCCGAGTCGTACCGAGCCCGGATCCTAAACGTATTTGGGGACTTGCACCGCTCAAGACACTGGTAGAAAACGGCCACATCGTCATTTGCTGCGGCGGGGGCGGCGTTCCGACCTATTTTGATAAAAATGGCCGCCTCGTAGGTGCTGAAGCTGTGATTGACAAGGATTTGGCAAGTTCCGTGCTCGCGGCATCGCTTGACGCAGATCTTTTCATTATTGCTACCGATGTTGACGGTGCCTACATTAATTGGGGTAAGCCCGATCAGAAGAAGATTGTTCAAGCCGATCCGAAATCTCTGCGTGAATTCGGTTTTGCCAAGGGTTCGATGGGGCCGAAAGTGGAGGCCGCTTGCCGTTTTGTTGAGCGCACTGGAAAGACGGCTGTTATCGGGGCGCTTTCGGAAATTGAGAAAATTTTGGCCGGTGAGTCCGGCACTCGTGTTGTAAAGGAAGAAGGAGTTGTCTACGGCTAAGGAAGCCGTAAATTCCCCAATTCCGCAGGTTGAGATTTTCTCCTTATCTTTCCCTCTTGGCCGCAGGCACTCTCTGCGGCCTTTTTTTTAAAGCTTGGCAGTGCAGAGTAATCTTGAAATGCCAAATTTAACAGACGGAGAAATGCGCGATGAGTACGCAGTCTTTGGAACGGTCGCCAGCAGAGGTCGTCCCAATGGACGACGATCAACTATTACCTTTAGGCGACAGTATTCTTGCGAGTTGGATTCGATCCATCTGTCAGACCGTTCGCGGCTACGGTGTTTCGCCAGAAGCGATCTTCGAGCGCATCGGCATGGATCCGACGCTGCTCACTGTTCCGGATGCCCGCTATCCAGCCATGACTGTTCGCCGCTTTTGGGAGGCAGTGATTTCCGCTACGGGAGACGAACTGATTGGTCTTACCTGCGGTCAGGAAATGCAGGCGCCGACACTCCATGGGCTTGGACTAGCCATTATGACGAGCCATTCACTCGCACAGGTTCTCGAACTCACTGCGAGCTATGGAAAGGTCATTTCTACAACGATGGATATGAGCCTTGCACACAATGCAAGCAGTTCATCCTTATCACTGAGGACGTTGCACGGCAATGAAGCGAAGCAGGCGGCATTACTATGCGTCATTGCATTCATACAACGGCAGGCAAACTCACTTTCGCAGCATCGGGTGACGCCGGTTGAAGTCGGCGTACAGATCAACAACTGCTCGGCGAATGACCGAAAACGGCTGGAAGACTATTTTGGTTGTTCGGTCGACACTGAAAGTCCGCAAGGCTGGTTTATTCGCTACAGCTATCACGATGTCATGGAGCCTTATGCTGCACAGAATGCCATGCTTCGTGAGGCCAACGAACAAATCGTGCGTCAGTATTTAAACCGTGTTCGTCAGTATTCCTTCATGGTTCGAGTTGAAGAAGAAATTGAGGAACTGTTAAAAGCCGGCGAGAGCGCACGAATACAGGAAGTTGCAGCACGGCTCAACATGTCTTCGCGCACGCTGCAGCGGCGTCTTGAAGGCGAGCGAACAATTTTCATGCAGCTGGTGGACAAGCACAGAAAACAACTTGCTCATGATGCGCTTGCGCATACCGAACGATCGATCACGGAAATTGCCTACACAATCGGTTTTTCGGACCCCAGCAACTTTTCCCGTGCTTGCGCGCGGTGGTTCGGATGTTCTCCGGCAGCCTACCGGCGACGCATTCGTCAACTGCCGACCTGAGGCGGAGCAGAAAGAACAAAGTCCCAGACAGCAGTAACACTGTCTGGGACTTGAATTTGGTGGAGGCGGCGAAAGATGATCCTGGGGTGACAGGCTTTGCCTAGATCATGACAATGCTTGCCTATGAGTGCAAATTTCCGTTAATCATCACGGGCGTTCGCTCGCTTGTCATGCCATACTTTGCCATGCTTTGCCGCATGATGTCGCCTTTGGCCGTCGCGGTGTATGGAAAAGTGTATGGAAGACCATGGCTGACAAGGTAACTCAGAAGACCATCGCCTCCCTGCCAGAGGGCATTCATAGGATCGATGCCGGACTGTATATCCGGGCTCGCGGCGAGGGCCGCTATTTCTTCTTCAAGTATCAATCTGCCGGGAAGCGGAGAGAGATTGGGATCGGAGCTTTCCCGGCCTTCTCTCTGAGCAGAGCGAAAGCCGTTGCCGTGGCGATGAGGCAAGCCGTTGCTGAGGGGCGTGATCCGAGAGGTGTGCTGGGGCAGCCTGTAGCTGTCGAGGACAAGGACGAACTCACTTTTGACGATGTGTGGCCTGAGGCCGTCGATGCGACTGAGCAGGTGCGCCAGTGGAAGAACGAGAAGCACAAGTGGCAGTGGCGCAGGAATATAGAGATGTATGCCTCGCCGGTGATCGGCAAGAAACCTATCAGCGAGATCACGCGCGATGACCTCATTGCGGTGCTTCAGCCGCTTTGGGCAACGAAGACCGACACGGCATCAAAGCTCAGGGGCAAGCTCGAGCGCGTCTTTGCCTACGCGATTTTCAAAGGGCTTTACTCTGGCCCGAACCCTGCGGTTTACCGAGGCAACCTTGACATGGTGCTGGGCGCGCCTAGTAAGGTTTACCAAAAGAAGCATCGCGAGGCGATGACGCTTGAGGAGACGCAGGAGGTCTGCCGGGTGTTTTGGCAGCGTGGGGCGGTTTCGCACCTGGCTATCATCTTTGGGATTCTGACAGCACTGCGGGCGAAAGAGTTCTGCTATGCGAGATGGGAGGAAATTGACTGGGACGAGAAGATCTTCAGCGTTCCTCCGGAGAGGATGAAAGTGAGGCAGGAGTATCCGCATCGCGTGCCTCTGTCGAGGCAGGCAATTGCGGTACTCGAGAGATGCAGGATCGCGAATCCTGAGATGCAGGGGTATGTCTTCAAGGGGCTGGTCAGCCGCAAACTCCCTGAAGCGGAGCGTCCTATCAATGCTCAGACGCCTGGCGTAATTTTGAACAAGTTCATGGATCGGCACGTGACAATGCACGGGTGCCGCTCGACCTTCCGCGACTGGTGCGAAGAGACTGGGCAGAACTGGTCTGCTGCCGAAAAGGCGCTGATGCACGAGACGGGCTCGAAGGTCGTGCGCGCGTATCAGCGCAGCGACCTTCTCGACATTCGGGGCGAGCTCATGCAGCAGTGGGCTGATGCTGTCCTGCCGGACATTTCCGATTGACTGCCGCCTCGCGTTGGCGCACCCACTCGCTGACGCGGGTCTTTTTCCAGAAGCGCTTCCCGAGCACGCGCGTTGCGCGCGGGAAGCCTTGCTCTGCTATCCATCGGTAGATCGTGCGCTGCGAGCAGCCGAAAAAGGCCTTGAGTTCGTCTTCGTTGAAAAAGTCGTCTCTGTTCATGCTGCGAGCTCCAGAATGGGGTTGCGGTCAATGAGGCCTTCCTTGCGGAGTGCCTGATAGAAATAGAAAAGTCCTTTGCCTGTTACGTGGGCATGTGCCTTCTTCTCTTTTGAGCCGTCCGTGCGCGTAATGTCGGCGAAGCGGACGACCATGAGGCCTCTGGTGATCGCGGTCTGCATGGCCTGAGTGGACTGCGAGTAAAGGAACTTGTGCTGCCTGAGCCAGTCAAAGAGTTTCTTCGGGCCGATGCCGATAGTCTTGGCTGCTGCCGTGATCGTCATTTCCTTGCCGCCGGCCGTCACGTCCTCGGTGAATTCCACTTTGGGCGCATTCGCCTCAGCTTGCGCGATGAGCTGAGCGTTCTTGTCGGCCAGATCGGCAGCGAGGCGCAGCGCTTCCGGGTAGGTCTGCGGGATCGCGAATGCCGGCTGGGCGGCCGTCGGAGTTTTTCCCGGAATCGGGAATAACAATAAAATCAACACCTTCGATGAATCCGAATTGCTCTATGCGGTCAACGATCCATGACGCAAACTTCTTTCCGACTCCGAGAAAAGCGTGCAGGTCGCGAGCGTTGACGGTCTGGATGGCTGCGCCTCCGATAGTGCTTGAGGCGATGGGGATGAGTTCAGTCGAATCTTTCATGATGGTTCCTTTCAGAGAGTGAAGGGCGGAATCTTGAATTCCACCCTCTGACCTAAGGGTCGCGTTTGAAACGCGGATCGGTCAGTACTGCCAGTTGCGGCTTCGGGATGCCGTGGCCGCGGAAGATGCGCTTGAAGGTCTCTTCCGCCATGCCGCCTATATAGGAACTGCCTGCGGCGAGTGTGGCGAAGCCTTCGATGATGCTGCTTTCCTCTTCATCCGTCATGACCCCGCTCCTGCGATGAGCCTTGCCGTCTCCTGGGAGGGCATGAGTGCCATCAGGATGACGATGGCGGCGATGGCGATCCAGAGCCAGCGGGGTGGCACTCTGCCGTCCATGAGCAAGACGCCTACAGATACGGCGAGGAAAAAGAGGGCGAGGCTTCCGCCGACCATGACCGACACGCTCAGGTCGATCAGGTATTGGCCGAGTATTGGCATGTTTTCTCCAAGAAAAAGCCCCGGATTTCTCCGAGGCCTTGAGGTTAGAAATGGTTGTTAGTTACGCGGGCTGATGGCTCAGCCAGTGTTTGTAGCAAGGAAGTTCCTTGACGTTGAAGCCGATCTTGTCGAGCGAGGCTTCAAGCGACGCCCAATTAAAGTCGTGGACTGCTTCCCACATGGATGCAGCGTATGGCGAATCGACGCTCCGCAGGAATTCGACGTAGCGTTCAAGGTTTGCTCTGTGCAGGTATCTCCACGTATAGACGAGAGAAAGAAGCTTCTCCATGAAGTCCGCTCTTACGGTGTAGACCTTCGGCGGAATCGGTTCATCCTTGTAAGTGGTGCTTTCGATGCGCTTGCATTCTTCCTGTTCGTGTTTGACCCACTCAGCGCGGGTTTTGATTGGAACGGTCTGGATGAAAGCGAGTGCGGCGGCGAAGTCCTTCTTCTGCAGGCAGGTGTACCGCGGGATGCGGAAGTGGTCCTTGAGGGCGGAGTAGATCACGCGGAAGTTCTTCGGTGCTCCGGATGCACGGCGTCCGACGGCTTTCTGAATTTCGCGCTGCTGGGCCTCGTCGATGTAGTCGGGGCCAGCGTAGTAGCCCTGCTTGCGGATAGCGGGAAGCACCTCAGAGGTAACCCAGCGCTTGAAGCGCTTTGCGGATTCGAGCTTTGAGCCGAAGATCAGGGCGTAGAGGCCGGACTCGTTGACGCAGTTGACCGTTTGGCGGCCGCCTTTCGTTTCGATTTCGGACTTGATGAGGTCTTCGGGGTCAACGCGGTCGTTTACGCTCTTTGCGGGCTGTGAATAACCGAGGGCTTTTGCGACGTCGATTGCAACGAAGAGGGGCGCGTCAGCTGTGCCGAGCGTGCGAAGTTGAGCGTTCTCGAAAGAGAAACATGCAGGGATAGACATATGCAGTCTCCTAGTAGTTTTGACATCAAACCGCTCCATGACGCCAATCATGGTGGGCGGACTTGCAGGTTGGCGTACCGGCTACTAGGTCCCGGCCTCCCGAAGGAGCCTGCAAGCCCACCCGTAATTTGGAGACTTGCAAGGGGGTTACTGAATCGGTAACCCCTTTTCGAGGACAACAAAAAAAGCCGCTACCAACGGTCGGCGGCTTGTCATCGCACGCCTAGTAGTAATCGGGACGCCAATCCCGCGTCGCACCATTGCGGTGTCGACACGAGAAGTATACCCGATTCCAAGGCGCTGTCATGTCATTTTGATGCCGTCTGCCTAAGCGCGCATCCACGTGGGAGGCGGTTTTCACGACCAGTCAGTGACAGGCGGCACGGGATGTATGCCTCGCCGTAGCACGCGGCGAAGGCGTCCGAAGCATTCATCATTCCTCTTCCTCCTCTTCATCTTCTTCCGCCTCCTCCTGAGCTCGGTGCTCGTCGCAAAGCTCTTTGGCGCGGTACGCCATCTCGAGTATTTGCTTCTGCTTAGCGAGGAGGCGCTCTTCGACGTCCAGCGCCGGATCCGCAGTGAGCGTCTCCATAAGAATGTCGTACCCGTGCGCCTCGCGGGGGTACTTCCTGGCGCCCTGGAGCGCCGCGAGATCGGCCTTGAAGTAATCGGGGGACGCCGGGTCGGCCCAGTCGGGGCGCTCGATCTCGGTGCAGTAGAGCAGCGTTTCGAAGAGATCTTGCACAGGCTCGGGCTGCCGCATGATCATCGGCGGCAGCCAACCGGATCCATATTCCATAGTGTGCTCCTTAAAAGACGCCTGTCGCGTACCAGCGAAGCAAGCGAGCAAAGATGTAGGGGAGGCCGAAACCGGCCATCGCCGCAAGGGCGGCTGGGATGAGCGCTGCCATCTGGGCGCGGCGCTCGGAATCGCACCTCTCGGCGGGCGAGCCGCACAAGAGGTCAAGGAAGCGAGGCATACGACCTCCGATTAAAGAAAAAGCCCCGGCGTTTGGCCGGGGCTGTGGCGGGTCATCAGAAGGGCGCGTCCTCGATCGGCTGCGGAGGCGGAGCCTGGCGTGCGGCGTCAAAGCCGGAGTACCAGTCGTCCGCGGAGCTCGCGACGGGCTTGGCCTCAGTCGCGGCGGCGGCGCGCTTCGCCTTGGGCGCGGCCTTCGCGGGCTCAGGCGCGGGTGCGGGCGCTGGTTCCGGCTGCGGAGCGGGTGCCGGTTCCGGCAGGGGCTGCGGATCTGGGGCCGGTTCCGGCGCTGCCGGTGCTTCCTCGATCACGGGGGCGGCCGCCGTGCCCTTGTCGATGTACTCGGCGTCGAGCCAGTCCTGCTCAGTGAGCGTTTCTCCGCGGTCGGTGCGCTCGTCGATCTCGGTAGCGCGGACGGCCTCGATGCTGACCGGCAAGTACTTGAAAAGCCGCCTGATGACGGTCTTCTTGGCCATCGCGTCCCAGTCGCTCACCCAGGGGCCGCTCTTGCCGGCCTTCGAGCGCGACCGGACGGACTCGACCTCGGCGCGGCTCATGACCTCGAACTGCACGCCTCCGTCCTTGAGGACTGCGACGGCATAGACATAGATGACGGGGCCGCGGTCGGCGCTGGGGGAAGGCGTGTGCCTGATGTCCGGGTGGAGGCCGAGCTCATAGTGGAAGTCGTCGGCCTCGTGCACGACATAGGCGCTGAGGCTGACGATCTGTCCGGAGCGGCGCGCCAGGTCGATCATTCCGCGGTAGCCGATGATGAGCTGGCAGGTCTTGCCGTAGGGAAGCAGGTAGCAGTGTCCGAGGGCGCTGCCGGGCTCCAGGCCGAGGGCGGCGCACTGAAGGACGGCTCCGAAAAGGCTCTGCTGGTCGCACCGCAGGAGCGCTGGGGTTTTCCTGAACTCGGTCATCACGATGCGGGTCAGCCGGTCGGCCGTCAAGGTCTTCGGCAAGGCCATCGCCATCTGGTTTTTGAAGGCCGGGCTCAGGAGCATGTTGATGATGGGATTCTTGCTGGTCATGCGCTTCTGGGGCGCGGCGGCCGGTGCCTGCTGCGCTGCGGGAGCGATGGCTCCGCGGAGCTTGTCAGTGGTGGACATAGTGAACGGTTCCTTTGAGATGTTCGGTTTTACTTACGCGACGCGGAGGACGCGCGTGGTGGTTTCTTTGGTGAATTGTGCGTAGGTGACCGGATCGGCGGCCTTGAAGTCGGCAGAGCTGAAACGCTTGGCGGTTTGCGCCTTATAAGTGGCCGCCTTCTTGCCGGCAATCAGCAGTCCCGTTCTGTCTCCGATCGAGCAGATAAGCTTTGAGGCAACAGCTTTCTGCTGCGATTCAAGCTCTGAAATTTGCTCTTTGAGATTGCGGTACTCACCAATCAATACCGCTTCATCGTTTGTGGCCTCGGCCATCTCTCCGGAATCCGTTGGAAAGAGCTTTTTGACATCCTCAACGGTCGTAGGGGCTGGCGGAACGCCTGCTTTAACGTTGTTCTTCCAAAAATCGAAGCACTTTGTCGCGATTGCTTGGATCACTTCCTCATCGCGCTTGACTGCGTACATACGGAAGTCCTGGCCGCCGATCAGAACTGCGACGTAGCAAATGTTGGCGCCGGTGATAGCCATGTACCACTGGATCTGCGTTTCGTAATAGATCGGAATTTCGTGCTCTGACGTCACATCTCCAGCCAGTATTTCTGCTTCTTGGGATGCCCCCCATTCTGGTGACATTCGAGCATTGGCCGTCTTACACTCAAGAATTGCGTCCGTTGTCAGCATTAAACCGCGCCCACTACAAGGAGTAGCCGGCTTTGACAAACGGACGGTTTTTGCAATCTTGGGGTTAATCACCGCTCTGTCTATGTTGGCTCGCGCCCACTGATACACATCGGAACCGGTGACATCGATGTATCGATCGAGATTGCTGGCCAATGATTGATTTACGCGCTGAACTTTAAGACCAGTGCGCCGCGAAAATTCCTGCGCAACAATATCCTCTAGCGTCGTTCCCCAGTAAGCCGCCTCGCTTGGGGATTTATCTTCGGTGATCTCCGACGTCTTATCCATAAAGACATCCAGAGGCGTGCGATACGCACTAACACCGAGGATTGCAGCAACATCGGACCCACCGATGCCTTTCTGGCGCTCTTTCAGCCAATCAATGCGTGATGCAATCATGATGTGACTCCATAAATTTGGTTATCAACCAAATCAAAAATTGGTTCATAGCTTTTGACCCGTAAGCTTTTGCAGGAATTCGAGGCGCTCGCCGCCGTTGAAATACGACGTTTTCCGACCGTTCTGATCGATCACGATCACGTATGACGGAGTGGGTTTGCCTTCTCTATGAAGTTCGACGATCATTCGTCCGATCTGGGCGCCACGACTGTCGAAGCAGGTGATTTCGTGCCGTCCGCCGCACTGCACAACGTTGAAAGACGACGCGCAATTCATGAGGCGTCTTTCAGGAAGAAGCACGGGATCTTCTTCTTCGATCTCAGGAGTGGAGACGCATTTCGGCTTTTGCAAACCTTGCATCTCGCGTTTCACGTTCCGGACGTATTCAGGATTTACGCCCAGAGCGTGAGACAGCTCTATTACATTTAACTTGCCGTTTTTTATGCATTCCGCGGTTAGTTGGCGAAATGCTTTGGGGTATCTATTTGATGGTCCTCTAAGTGGAGCGGCCTGTCGGCGAATCTCCTCACTGATTTTTTTGTTCTGGCATCTGCTCTTAATTTCAGCATCGACCCTTCGCACATAAGTGGCTGATGCCCCTGTGACTCTGCTGATTACGAGTTGAGAAACCGAGAGCTTCAAAGCTTTTTCTACCAGAGCCCTGAATTCATCAGATCGCCGCAGCCTCCGTCCTTTATCAAAAGGCTCGATGTGACTGATCACCTCTTGCAAACGCTTTTCGTCCAGCTTCCCGTCAGGAGTTAGTCGAACCGCATCAGGCGGGATAACGTACTTAGTCGTGCGGATCGGAGCATTCTCGTCTGAAGCCCGTGCGGCCTGCGGCGAAAAAAGCGATTTAGGCGGCGACATAAGGCAGAGCTCGTGCAATCGCCGGCGGCAATGCGCGTCTCGCGACTTCTGCATCTTCTGCATCGTCGTCGGCGTGTTTGATCTTCCAGTAGTAAGCGGCAAGCGTGGTCGCGTACTGGAGGATTGCGGCGTGAACGGACTTGTAATCTCCGGACGCAGCTTCTACAGGCGTTGCCGCCTTGGCCATGTAGATGAATGTTGCTTGGAAGCCATCCATATCATCTTTCGCCGCTTTTTCAATTGGGTGCGATTCATCTTCCGCCACCAAAAAGGCAACGGTATCGATGAACTCAAATACCGGATGAGGGAATGTTTTTCCCAGAACCTGTGCAGTCGTAGTTTTTGTGTTCATTTTTGTGCTCGCAGTGCTTGAATCTTTTGAGTTGTCAACTGAGCGAATTCCTCTAAGAAGTCAGGCGGGATTGGCGTGTTGTTGAATGATCGAGAGCTCTCCGGTCTCGTCCTTAGACCAAGCGTGAGACTCGCGGAGCTTCTTGAAGATCTGAATGAGCTCCTTTTTGGTGCGCCTGATCATGCGGCGTCCTCAGCACGGTCGCGCTTGTTCTCCTCGTACTCGTACTGAGACCATTCCTTGCAGGCCCGGTCGGCCTTGTGCAGGATGCGGTCGATTACGTCGAAGAACTCCCCGCCCTTGGCGGCCTCGCGGTCGAACGCTTCGCGGAACCCCTCGACGTTGTACAGGGAGCGCTCGAGGACGCGGCGTGCGCGGGTCTCGCGGTCATGGCCGGAGAGGAGCGCCCACCACACCCCAAGTTCGTAGAGATCGCGGTAGAAGCCGCGGTAGAAGTCGATCTCGAGCTCAGCCGCGCCGGAAAGGCAGCGCGGAGTTAATTCGGTTTCGTTCATGATGAAGCCTCAGTTGGTAGCGAGGTATTTGAGGAGGTATGAGCCGCCGTAGATGACAAGGCACATCGTCGCGAAGAAGATGACCCCGCCGATGACGCCGATCATCTGGGCTTGATGCTCTCTGGCGAGCTCAGCCGGGGTGAAGCCCTTTGCCGGGGAACCCGTCAGCGCGTCGAGCAGGAATTCGGTGAGCCTCGTCATTTCCTTCCCCTCATCTGGTGAGCAAGCGCAGCACCCGCGGCGAAGGCAAACCCCTCGCGGTCTTCAATGCCTTCGTCGATGTCGAGGAGCTGCTGAAGGTGCCCGCGAAGAAGTGCCGTTATTTCCACGTCGGCCGTGTAGTTCGCGCGGTGAATGACGCTGCGGAAGCCCTTGCAGGCAAGCCACATGTCGGAGCTGTCGAACGTCCGGAAATCGACGGGCGCTTGATAGGTGCTCATGTTGTTCTCGCAAAAGAAAAGCCCCGGCGCTTTTCGGCGTCGAGGCTCTATGAGGTTGGGGCTCCTTCGGAGTAAGGTAGAGAAGTCCGGTGACAAGGACGTTCTTTAAACCAAACTCCGAAGGAGGAAAGATGTCTGTTCAGACAGAATTGGAAGATGCCATCATCAATCGGCAGGTAGTGCGCTTTGTCTACGATGGGCTTCAGCGCGAAGTTGAGCCCTTTTTGCTCGGCACCACCACCGCAGGGCGTCCCGCGCTGCGCGCTTACCAAACAGCAGGCGGTAGCAGGTCAGGCAAAGTGCCCGAGTGGCGCGTGTTTTTGCTCGACAAAATCGTTGGCCTAACCACATGCCAAAAGCAATTCTCCGGTGAGCGACCGCTCTACAACCCCGCTGACGAAGGTATGCAATCCATCGGCGTTCATATTTAGCCTGAGCGCCGCAGTTACACGGCCCCGGCGGAAGCGCGGGGCCGTTGTGAACTGCACAATCGCTGTCGTGTTGAATCATGGTGTTCTCCATTTAGATTCAAGTCTCCTCCCGGAGCGTGCCTTGCATGGGGGCGCGGCCCTTTTGGAATGAGGGCCGGTGGAGACGGCTGAAGCTGGGCTCTCCGGAGAGAGCATGAAAAAGCCCCCGCTCCTTTCGGGGCGAGGGCTGATTGTTCGTGTCAGCGGTTAGTGACGATGCTTCGGGGGAAGACCGCGAAGTAGGTACAGGGCGAATGCCGCACCGATTACGCCGAAGATGGCTACTAGCGTCCATAAGTCCATGTTCATCGCTCCAAAAGGTATGTGAGTAAGAGGCTGACCGCCAAGAACCCCAGTCCAATCAACGCCCCTTGGAAGTTGTACTGGAAAAGCCCTAAGGCCAGACCTGCAACACCTACTTTCTCATAGATGTCGGCGATCCTTTTCACTAGAGCGCGTTTTTGATTGTCAGTAAGTGTCACGTCGTGTCCCCGTGTGTCTCTGCAATCCATTATACGAAAAGTCAACCTCAGACCACTCTTGCGAACAGGCTGAAGTTTTGTTCTTTGGCCTGCTCATGTCCGGTGCGATCAAGTTGGATCGCATCCCCACAACCAAAGCAGGTGAGGAGCTCGACTACTTTGATGAGGGCGACTATGAAGTCATGAACCCGCTGAATCACGATCTCGAGTTGCTGGCTGATCTCTATGAGAAATGCCGCCGGTTTGCGGCTCGCCGGGATGAACAGAAGTAAGTTGCCGTAAGGCTTCAACCTCATCGAAGAAGGCGCTCAGGGCTTCCTCGAACGCCTTCTTTTGGTTTTCAACCTCTTCCCGCGTGATTGGAGCGATGTAACTGCCGCCTGTTCCCAAAACATTTTTGCCTTCGCGAAACGAGGCAGCGTTAATCGCCTGCGCATACGCACTCGCGGCAATCAGAAGCCAGCGCAATTCGTTTTCGGCCGTCTTGCTCCTTCCAGGAAGCGAAAGCTTGAAGTATCGCTTGGCGTCAATTTCCATCTCTTTCTCCTATGAAAAAGTCTGTGAAAGCGTCCTCGTGAGAAGCCGCTTTCGTAGGCCTTTTTCCCCGGCGGGGTAGCGGCGTCCGCTAAGCCCGCTCGGGGATGTCTGGATGATCCGTGCCCGGCCGCTCTTACTCGGCCTCGCGTCGTGCTGGGGAAGGCTCTGCGCCTCGCGTCCATCCGGCTCCGGCTCTTCGCCGTCGCTTGCCCCACCCGGCTTCCGGCCGGGAGAGGGAGATATCGGCCTATATGTGTGCCGATAGATGTGACTATAAACATGTCTATCATCAATGTCAATAGGTGTAGCTATACAAGCATGTATAAAAAAGCCCGTATAGGTAACGGGCTAAGAAAGGTTCAGGGGCATTCTATCGTCTTCGCCGATATGACCGCCGGTGTTCAACCATAACGCCAATGACGGCAAGTCCTTCTGTGCGCGAGTTGTATATTGGATAGTCCTCATTAAGTGGGATCAATTCGAAGATTTCATTCCCATATTCGTCATATCCGCGGGGACGATATTTTTTGAAGGTTGTTTCCATGTCATCTGAGAACTTACTGCCCCTTGTAGCAATCACAAAATCACCAGGCATCGGATGAATAGTAGGGTCAATGACGATGATGTCTCCCTCTCGGAAATCTGGTTCCATCGCACTTCCAATAACCTTGAGTGCGTAGCAATCGTCGGGCAGGTCCATGTCTACCCAAATGAAATCTCCGCTTTCGATTGCTGCCTGTCTAGCGGCAATTTGCCCTGTTGACGTGGGATCTCCAGCCTGTACATATGAAAGGATGGGAATCCTTTTCATCCTCCCACGAATAGGCTCAACATTGCTTTGATTAGCGGGAAGCTGGTCGTTTGATACAAGAGGGTCTCCTACGCCATTAACGATCCAGTTTTGATTGAGAGGCAATTTGGAGCAAATAGCAAGAGCCGGAGCGGACTTCATGTTTTTCGTCTTGCCCGACACCCAACTTGCCACAGAGGGCTGCTTGATGCCCGCCAACGTGGCTAACTCCGATTGCGAGATATGGAAGTGCTGAAGCACCCAAGAGATTCTTTCTGAAAGCGTTGTCATGATAGACAAGCCTATCGGTTAGCGTGAACGGAATGTCTATTACTTGTGATATAGTTATTTCTATCACTATCTATAAATGTAAAGAGACACCTATGGCAAAACAGAGCAATCTGCGTGCAACTGCGATCGCTCGCGATCTCGTTCGCGAGGTCGGTAGTCAAAGGAAGACCGCCGAACTTGTGGGTGTGAAGCAGCCGTCAGTATTTGCATGGACAAAAAACGGGCTCACAGCGACTCGTGAAAACGATCTTCGATTCCGCTTTCCAGAACTTCGGGTCTGGAAGCGTTACCCGCCGCTTACCTCTGCTGAGGCCAACTGATGTTCATTCGTCCAGAACTTCGCAAGGGCGATATCGATGTTCGCGTGAAGGCCCCCAAGGATCTTGTCGATAAAGTCGACCTGATCTCTCTTGCGCTTGGTCTGACGCGGCAGGACATCGTGCTTGTTGCTCTGGATGCCTACCTTAATGAAACGCTGGCAGTAGCAAGAGTACTGAATCAAGTCGAGGCATCGCAACGGAATTCAAACGGCGTCATAACGGCAGGAGATGCGCGATGAGTTATGCCGCAGAGAGATGGGCCAGGGCGCAGAGGGTAGGTAATGCCCGCGCTAAACAAGTACTTGTAGAGCTTGCGAATTGCCACAACGGCAAAACGGGCAAGTGCACTCCGGGCATCAAGTACCTCCATGAGGTAACTGAGCTCAAGGAAGACACGATTTCTACCGCGACAAATTTCCTGCAGTCGAAAGGCTTCATCAAGAAGACGTACGTGGCTGTCGAAAAAGGCCGCGCAATCAGCTACGAACTTCTCGGCTTCAATCCTCAGGAATGGGAACGGAAAAAAACTGAGGATAGCACCGAAAACGGGTTGACCCAAAACCGGGGTAACCCCGAAAGCGTGGGTACCCCCGAAACCGGGGCGACGGATAGCCCCGAAAACGGGGGGACGGGTACCCCCGAATTCGGGGGTGAAACAGGGAATAAGAACAGGGAAAGGAACAGGGAAGTTAACAGTGCTTCTATGCGCACTTCCGGAACTTCGGCGGCTCTCGCCGCCGTCGCATCTGCGCAAGCGCAGACGCCCTATCCCGAAGACTTCGACCAGTCTCTTTTCGACGAGTCCTTGTACGAGGAAGCTCGCTCGATGGGTTCAGAACCCAATGTCGAGATCACCATCGAAGCACCTGCGCCTGCTCCCCAAAAGCGCAAGGCCGCTCCTCGACGCAGGCCCGCCACTCCATGCCCGTTCGACGCCGATGCCTCTATCCCCGATGAGTACAAGGCCATCGCTGAAAAGGTCGGCATTGGGAACCCTCAGCAAGTCTTCTCCGCCTTCGTCAATCACGCCCTCGCCACCGACCGCAGATTGACCGTCTGGCCCGCAGGCTTCCGCACTTGGTGCCTCAACGAACTTCGATACCACCCACTCCAAACAGCCAAGCCGAAACCTCTCCACCAAAGAACTGCTGACGATTACAACTGGTGAACCCCATGCCTGAACTTCAAAAAGCTTTCTCAAAGCAAGCCCTGCAGCCGATATTCACGCAGATTGAAGCCGTGCGTGTTGCAAACCCGCCTCCACGAGCTCTCCCCAAAAAGTCCGAGCGCGAGCTAAAGGCGGACGAACTCAGTTCGCGCTTCAGCGAACTTCACGTCTCTCTGTCCCGCTGCCTCTCGTGGCTTCGGCAGCCGACCGCAGAAACCTTCTCGAACTTTCAGCTCGACGCGGCCGAAAAGGATCAGGCCAAGGCGCTCGCCATCTCGAAGCGCTTCTCCGAACGCCTCATGACGCGCTTCCTTGATGAGTCTCACCCCGAGGCCGGAATCCTTTTCCTTGGGTTCACAGGAACCGGCAAAACGCACCTCGCTAAGGCCATCCTCACCGACCTCGCGGCGCGCAAGGCACCCGGATTCTTCATCCCGGCGTCGGAATACTTCGACCTTTACACGCCAGCCTACGCTGCGAAGCTCGATCAGCCGCTCTGGAAAATCCGCCAGTGGCTCGCCTCGACCTCCTGCCTCGTCATCGACGAGGTGGGTACAAGCGCTTGGACCGACGCCCGCAAAGATCGACTGCAGCAGATCATCGACCTGCGTACTGCGAACCGACTCCCCACCATCGTCACGACAAACCTCGTCGCCGCTGACTTCGATGCCGCAGGCGCTGAGCGTATCGCCTCGCGCTTCAATCAGGTTCTTTACCCCATCAAATGCACTTGGTCGGACTTCCGCAAGCGCTCTGCCCTCAAAAACCTCAAGCCCGAGGAGGTGTTCTGATGGACCTATCCAGCAAGCTCATCATCACGACGCTTTCAATCTGTGCGGCGGCATGGGCCGTCATGAACGCAATTCTTGTCAAAAAGCTTATTGAGGCCGAACGGTGTCTTGACCAGCTTGAGACACGGATTTCACTTCTGGCCAACTCTGACAGCCATGACCGCAAACGTCTGATGGATAAAGCTCGTGCTTTGAATACGCCATCAGGCCGACGTCGAGCGAAACAACGATCGGGCGCGATCCTGTCAGACATGGCTGAACGTAAACGTCTTGCGTCCATTCGTGCTTCGAATCAACGCGGGTATGAATCGGCAGCGAATCAAGAAAATCCTCGCGCGGGTGTGCCGCGATCTTATGGCCTGGAATGAGAAGGCGAGAAACGTGAGTTGACGACTTCGATCGAATCTTGATCCGAATGTACGTGTGTTCCTCGAATGGCATCGAACTGACACCTTCTATCTCGATCCCTTTGAGGGGCGTTGTGTACTTCTGCCAAAACATGAGCAAAGCCGTTCCAGTCGTAGCGATGGCGGTGAGAGCGCTAAAAAATGAATCAATCAAAGTTTTTCTCCGTGGGTTGGTTGAACAAAGCAGAACTTCTCAGGGCCCTGCAGTTCAATCATCCCACGGGGGACCAAGGAGGTAAATCAACTGTGAGCATCAAAGAAAAACTCAAACAATTGCTGAGCGAACTGGGCCCATACCTGGTTACAGCCTTCGCGTGCGTCAATGCCGCTTTCGTCGGAATCGATCTCTTCGGGAATGAAGGCGCTTCAGGCCTGATTCGCTTCTTCCAGTTCGTGTGTTTTGTGTTCGCCCTCGGATGTGCGCTCTTCTGCCTCGTTCAGACCGTCGTCCACTGCTTCATCCACGCCTTCTCACGGTGGATCAGCCGGACGACCTTCATCCTGAGGGAGCGACATGAGTGAGTGCCTCCGATGCCGCAACTGCGCACCGCTCGAGCCGCTGCCGAAAGGCGATCCCCGACGGCTCCACCGCGGTCAGTGGGGGTTGCTCGCTCGCGGGCTCGTCGGGTGCGCAGTCCCCGGTCCAGGCGGCTATCAGCGGTTCCGTTCTGTCGAGTCGAAAGACAAATGCCCGCTCTTCAAACCCGAAGAAGATGCCTCCCGTATCGAGGCCCGATACCGCACCGTGAAACTCCTCCGCGCGGCCTTCGCCGAGTGGATCGCCGAACACCAACAGAGACTCAAACGTGAAAAGAACACTCGTCATTGAATTCCCGTGGCCTCATCGCGGCTTGTCGCCGAATGCCCGCCTCAATCGCTACGCCAAAGCGACGCTCTTCAAGAAGACCAAAGCGCTCGCCTATCAGCTCACCAGGGCGGCCGCCATCAAGGCTCATGCCCGCGTCACCCTCGCCGAAGGAAGCACGCTCAATCTCAAGCTCACCTGTCAGCCTCCGATCCTCCGTTACCGCGACGAAGACAACTTGATCGCGAACTGCAAGGCGCACTTTGACGGCATCTCACAGGCTGTCGGCGTCGATGACCACCTTTTTCACTTCAGGGAGCAGGAATGGCACAAGCCCAAAAAGCCCGGAAAGCTCACTGTAACTCTCGACTGGGAGGAGAAGCCCAATGCCTAAAAGCGCCCTCAAGCCTACAGAGAAGCCTCAGCGACGCAAGTTCGATCATCGTGGAGCCGGAACAATTCGTCCTATTCCCCGACTTGCCAACGCCGGAACCCCCGATAAACCTGAAGTCCATCTGGGCATTGCGAATTTCCTCCCGCCTATCGCGGCTCAAATCCTCGTCGAGGCCGCAGACAAGGCAAGAGAGCTGCCCGAGATCGACCTTAAGCGCGCCAAAATCATCAGCACGGCAATCGAACGTGTCCGAAGAGGATGGCCGGAACACTTTCGTTAGGGTCAGGGTAGTGGCTACTGTCAACGACGACGGGCGCATCATCGGGGAAGATCACCCCAACGCCCGATACACGAATGAGGATGTCGAGCACGTGCAGGCCCTCCGCGCCGAGGGCTACACGTATGACCAGATCGCCAAGATCATGGATATGCCAGTGCGAACCGTCAGGGGTTATCTCGACGGCTCGCGGCGCTGTCAGTCTGTTGCGGGGTGGAAAACGTTTTTAAGGAGGTGGTGAGAATGCTGAATGCGAGACAGCAGGCGTTCGTCAATGAATATGCGAGAGGAGGCTTCAAGAATGCGTCTGAGGCCGCTGTGAAGGCAGGATATAGCGCCAAAACGGCCGACAGAATCGCCAGCAGGCTGTTGAAAAATGTTGATGTCAGAGACGCTGTGGAGGCTCTTCGCCAACCGGCAAAGGAGGAGGCGATCGTCGATGCGGCATTCGTCTTCTCAGAGCTCAAGGAGCTTGCCAAGTGTTGTGCGCGACGAGTCCCGACGCTCGACCTAGCTGGGGAACCGCGTCTCGACTTGGACGGGAACCCGATTCTCGTTCCCGTCGACGCTGCGGGTGCGAATGCTGCGCTCAAGACACTCTCGCAGTGCCTCGGCATTGGCAAGGAAAAGGACAAGGACGAAACGATCGGAGCTCTTGCCGGCGCTCTTCTGGGGATCATCAATGCAGACAAGTGACTTTGATTTGACGACGAAGGGTGGCGTTTTCAGGGCCATGGTGAAGGTCGCAGGAGAATGCTCGAAAGACCCTCTGCGGTTCGTGCGCTGTGCTTTTCCGTGGGGTAAAGGCATGCTAGAGGGCATGAGCGGCCCAGACGTCTGGCAGGAGGGGCTGCTGTCCGAGATCGGGACGCGGCTTGAGGAGGGGGCGACGGCGGGCGATGTCATTCGAATGGCGGTCGCGTCCGGGCACGGCATCGGCAAGTCGACGACTGTCTCGTGGCTTATCTTGTGGGCTATCTGCACCTACCCTGACACGCGCGGCGTGGTGACGGCCAACACCGACACGCAGTTGAGAACGAAGACGTGGGCCGAGCTCGCGAAGTGGTACAACCTGTGCCTTTTCAAGGACTGGTTCACTTTCACGGCGACGAGCATCTTCTCAAAACAGCCTGGACATGACAAGACGTGGCGCATCGACGCGATCCCGTGGAGCGAGTCGAATCCTGAAGCATTCGCAGGCCTACACAATCAGGGCAAGCGAATCCTCGTCGTTTTCGACGAAGCCTCATCCATTGCCGACATCATTTGGGAGGTCGTCGAGGGTGCCGTGACTGACCGAGATACGCAAATCATCTGGACGGCATTCGGGAACCCTACGCGCTCCGTCGGTCGTTTCTTCGATTGCTTCGGGAAGCATCGTCATCGTTGGTGGCACAAGCACATCGACTCGCGTACCGTCGGCATCTCAAATAAGGCGCTGCTCAAACAATGGGAAGAGGACTATGGCGAAGATTCGGACTTCTTCAAGGTGCGCGTCCGCGGGATCTTCCCATCGACATCCTCGATGCAGTTCATCCCGCGAGACATCGTCCAGGCCGCGATGGACCGCCCGATGGGCGTTGTCAACTATGCGCAGACGGTAGCGATCATTGGCGTCGACGTGGCGCGCTTCGGCGATGACGCATCGGTCATCTGGACACGCTTCGCTTTGGACGGGCGCTCAATCGCAAAGCAGAAGTACCACGGCCTCGATGGGCATGACCTCGGCGCGAAGGTGGCAGAGCACTACAACCATCTGCGCAAGATGGGCGTGCGCAAGATCGTCATCAATGTCGATACGGGAGGCGTTGGTGCTTCGCCAGTCGACTGGCTCCGACATAACGGGTATCCCGTCAATGCGGTCAACTTCGGTGCGGGCGCGGTCAACACGCAGCGCTACAAGAACCTGCGTGCAGAGATGTGGGGCCGCATGAAGGCATGGATTGCGCAGGGCGGCTGCTTGCCTCAGGATGCCGACCTTGAGACCGACCTCACGGGCGTCGAGTACGGCTACACGCCGACGAATCAAATTCTGCTCGAGAAGAAAGAGGACATGAAGAAGCGTGGCATGGCGTCGCCTGACAATGCCGACGCGCTGGCACTCACGTTCGCGGTCCGCATGAACGAGTACATGGATGATCCGACGCCGCCGGCAGGGCGACGACGCCAGGAGATCAGAAGTAGGGATCCTTATAGATAAAAGAAGAAAAAATAGGCTATGCAGGAACCCCAACCAATATATGCCGGCAACTGATATTGGATTAATAGTGGTAAGTCTTTGAGCTTGTTTGTAGATTTTGCCAAGGCTTCAAATCCCCAGAATAGAGAAAGGGATAATGGCAAAGCTCCACAAAAAAAGTAAACGAGGCCGAAGAACCACGCCGCCCCCTCTCTGAAATAGTGAGGAAAACCAGTAGACCATTTATTTGTTCCAAGAATCGCGCACAGTGCGATAACAAGTGAAACGATGGCTAAGAACCAGCGAAGTTCAGAGGCACCATATTCGTCTGTTAGATAAAGCTTTTGAACTTCACTGGCCTTTTCCAACTGCAAATCGGTCAGTTTTTGTTTCTTTTCGGCGATCTCACAAATAAGACGCTCTTCTTCAGTTTTTTGGGTCATTCGAGTGCGCGTGTGCCGTTGATGTTGATGGAGGATGTACGCATTAAGGAGCATTCATCATGGCTATCAGTATCAGACGAATCACCTGCCGGGAGGCTTGGGGAAATCCCGAGTGGCCTCAGATCATGAAAGAGTACGGCGAGGAGGTCCAATACCCGGGCCTCGAGCCTAATCCCGATCGCGAGATGTATGAGCGTCTCGAGTCTGCGGGCGTGGCTCAGTTCGTCGGGGCCTTCGACGGTGATCGCCTGGTCGGCATCGCGGTCTATTGCAAGACGGTGGTGCCTCGCTTCAAGGGTCCGCTGCTCGCCTCGAGCGATGCGCTGTGGGTCGCCCCTGAGTACCGAAAGGCCGCCGCAGGTCTGCGCCTCATTCGTGCCGTCGAACGGTTTGCGAAAGAGGATGGCTGTGCCGGCATCTTCTGGGGAGTGAAGAAGGGCACGAGGGCAGAAGCCCTGTTCGCCCGTCTGGCTACCCCTCTCAACACACTCTTCTGGAAGCCGCTGCGATGAATGAGCTAGTCAAGTCCGCGCCCCTGCCTCCGATCACGGATGCCGAGAATCAGTGGTTTGAGGACCTGTGTGTCGAGGTCGGAAAGCATCCGCCCGTCGAGATCAGGACTGAGCACCACATTCACGCGGGGATGTACTCGCGAACGATCTATGTTCCTGCAGGCACTGCCGTGGTCGGCACGAGGATCAAGTGCGCGACGCAGCTCATTGCCGCAGGGCACTTCCAGATCACCGACGGCGGCTCGACCAAAGAGTTCGATGGCTTTCATGTCTTTGACGGCAATGAAGGCCGCAGGGCCGCCGTGGTGGCGTTGTCAGATTGCGCGTTCACGATGGTTTTCCCATCGTCCGCAAAAACGGTTGAGGAGGCCGAGGAGGAGTTCACTGATGAGCCCGACCGCCTTCTCACAAGAAACGAAAACCTACTTACAAGGAGTTGATATGTCTGGTGCAATTGTCGCGGGGGGTGTCATTGCGGCGGCTAGTGCGGCCGCTTCTGTCTATTCGAGCAACAAACAGGCGAAGGCCCAAGAGGCCGCGTCCAAGCGCGCCGAGCAGCAGGCAAAGGAGCAGGCCGCACAGCAGCGCCAACAGCAGCGCAAGCAGGAGGGTAGCTCTGCAAATGTAGGTTCTATCCTCGAGCAGAATATGAATTCTGGCTTGAGCGGTGGATCGACGCTTCTCACGGGGGCGGGCGGTGTTGGCGACCTTAACCTTGGTGCTGGCGGAAAACTGGGGTAAGCCATGAAGGATAAGGACTTGCGTGAGCGTGTCCTTCGCAGGTGGGAGCGGCTGAAGGTAGAGCGTGAGCCCTATGTCTCTCAGTGGCTCGAGATCAGTCGCCACATCACGCCTGCGTCTGGCCGCTTCCTGTACACCAAATCAAAGACGAACGAGGGGCGGGACCGCTGGAATCGCATCTATGACTCGACGGCGGTCCGCGCTGCGAACATTCTGCAGGCCGGTCTAATGTCCGGCATGACGGACCCGTCGTCGCAGTGGTTCTCGCTGACGACTGGCTCCCCCGACCTCGATGAGTCGCACGCTGTGAAGGTCTGGCTCGATGATGTCCAGCGCATCATGGAGATGGCCTTCACTCAGACGAACATCTATCAGGCCCTGCAGCACACATGGCGAGAGGTCGGCGTCTTCGGCGTGGCGGCCTTCGTCATCGTCGAGGATCCCGTCTACAGCTTCGTGGCGCATCCTCTCGTGTGCGGTGAGTACTGCATCGGGTGTGACTTCAGGGGCCGCCCTGACACGCTCTATCGTCGCCTCACGATGACGGCGGGTCAGCTCGTCTCTCGTTACGGGCGGGACCGCGTGTCTCGCGACGTTCTGGCCAACTACGACGAGGGTAAGGTAGATGAGCCCTTCGTCTGCATTCACGCCATTGAGCCGCGCTTCGACCGTGATCCTAGCAAGCTCGACAACCGAAACATGCCGTGGAGGTCTGTCGTCATTCAGGTCGATCATGATGAGGACGCGTCGGGCGTCCTTGACGAGTCTGGCTACCGTGATTTCCCTGCCGTCGTCGGAAGGTGGGGCGCATCAGCCTCTGATGTCTACTCGGAGGAAGCTCCGGGCATGATGGCAATCGGTGATGCGCTTCAACTCAATCACCATCAGGTGCAGAAGGGCAATGCGGTCGACTACATGGTCAATCCGCCGCTCATCATGCCTGCAGACGCTCGAGACAATGAGGTCGACTTCCTGCCTGGTGGGCGCTCCTACATCGACAATCCGGGCGCGGGCAATCAGGTGCAGCCTGCCTTCGCGGTGAACCTGCCGCTCGGAGACCTGCGCGAAGACATCGCCGACGTTCGAAGTCGCATCAATTCGGCCTTCAATGTCGATCTCTTCATGATGATTGCGAATGCCGGTCACGGGCAGATGACTGCTACCGAAGTGGCCGAGCGTCACGAGGAAAAGCTGATGATGCTCGGGCCTGTGCTCTCTCGCCTCAACGAGGAGGTCTTGCGTCCGCTCATCGAGCGATGCTTTGACATCCTCGCGCGTCAGGGCCAGCTTCCGCCGCCTCCTGAAGAGCTCCGAGGACAGAAGCTGTCGGTCGAGTACACGTCCATGCTGGCGCGCTCTCAACGTGCGATTCGGGCCAACAGCCTCGATCAGTTCGTGAGTCGCGTCATGCAGGCGGCTCAGGTCAATCCGAACATCCTGCAGAAGCTCAATGCGTTCAATCTCGTTGACGAGTATGCGGACTATTTCTCTGTTGCTCCGTCCGTTGTCGTTCCAACCGATGAGGCGCAGGCGGCGATTGAACAGCAACAGCAGGCCCAGCAACAGCAGGCGCAGGCCGAACAGATGCAACAGTCTGCCGACGCTCTGGCGAAGCTCGGCCGCGTTCCGTCCGACGATTCCACGATGGCCGGTCAGGCCGTCAAGGGACTTGCGGCAATGGCACAACAGTAAGTGCGCGTGTGAAGTATGACGACTGACATCATGACACCTGAGCGCGATCCCTTCCGCAGGGAGGAGGTCGAGGCTCGAGAAGAGGAGAGGATCAGGCTTCAGAAGATTGCCAATGCGCTGAAGGCCGTACTGGCCACGCGCGACGGGCGCATCGTCCTGTGGCAGCTCCTTTCCGACACGGGCATCTACCGAAACAGCTTTGATCGTGACATTGCCGTGATGGCCTTCAATGAGGGCCAGCGCAATGTTGGGCTGAAGCTCCTTGATCGAATCATGTCGGTGGATGCGAATGCTTACAGGTTAATGCAGGACGAAGCGAATGGAAGCGACTGAACAGACTCCGACCGGCGGTGTGGGCACTGCGCCCGCTCCTGCCGCACAAGAGTCAGACACGAATGCCGGCACTTTGCTGACGTCTGCCGAAAGCAACGAGGGTAAGCAGCAGGCCGAGCCGCAGGAAGGTGGCAACGGTGAGGCTGGCGAAGCCGGTGCTGAAGGTCAGGCAGAAGGCGAAGAGGGTGCCGAGAAAGAGGAGGGCGAAGGAGAGAAGCAGGGCGCCCCCGAGAAGTACGAGGACTTCAAGATGCCTGAAGGTACCGAGCTCGATGCAGAAGTCAGCACGGCCTTCCAAGGCGTGGCGAAGGAGCTCAATCTCAGTCAGGATCAGGCCCAAGGCTTCCTTGACAAGATGGCCCCCGTGCTTCAGAAGCGCTCGGCCGAACGTATCGCAGAGATCTCGAACGAGTGGATGGAACAGTCGAAAGCCGACAAGGAGTTCGGCGGCCAGAAGCTCACGCAGTCGCTCTCTGACATCGCTCGCCTGCGCGACACCTTCGCGCGTAACGCTGACGGAAAGGTCGATGCGGACATTCAGGAGTTCCTAAGCTCCCCGATGGGAAACCACCCGGGCGCTTTGCGACTGCTGAGCCGCATCGGCAAGCATTTTGGCGAGGCGAAGTACCCCGGTGGCGGATCTGCCGAAGACGGACGATATACCGCCGAGCAGTTTTATCAAGACGCAATGAAAGGAGGCAAGTAAATGCCGAATGTTGTGACTGACTCGAATCCGATCACTCTGGCGGACTTCGAGGGTCTTTCCAGTGATAAGCCGGTACGCCAGCTTATCCATACGATCCGCGACTACAACGGTTTCTTTGATCAGGCCGTGATCCAGCGCGGCAATGACGGCTTCGGGGACCGAGGCAAGGTCGTTACGTCCTATCCGGAAGGTCAGGTTCGCGCATTCAACGAGGGTTGGGATGCTGAACGAGTGACTGGTGCTGACGTGCGCTACGCAGCCGCCATGGTTCGGTCCCGTTCTGAGGTCGACAAGTCTCTTCTCGATACTCGCAAGGCGAATGAACGTGCGGCCTTCCGTCTCCGTACTGACGAAGGCTTCATGCGCGGTCTCTCTCGCTCCGTGCTCCGCAAGGTGCTCTATGGCGATAGCAATCTTGAGAGTCGTGATCCGAACGGCATTCTCAACATTCTCACGCCTGACAATGCCGCCTTCGCTGATCGCATCATCAATGCCAAGGGCACGACTGCTAACGCTCAGACTGACATCCTCCTGATCAACTGGGACCCTGCTTCCACCTATCTGTTCTATCCGGAAAACGGTTCCAATGCCGGTCTCTCCGTTGAGAACATGGGCGAACAGTACGCCTTCGACGTCAACGGCAAGCGCTTCCGTGCTGAAATCACGGAATTTGCCTGGGACATTGGTGTCGCCATGTACGATCCGCAGCGTGTCGTCCGCATCGCCAACATCGATTCCACGAAGCTCACGAAGAAGAACACGACTGGTCCTGACCTGCTTGATCTGATGATCGACGCTCTTGAACGTCTGCCGGATGAACAGCAGGGCCGTGTCGCCTTCTACATGAACGACAACACCCGCAGCTTCCTCGCTCGCCAGATTCTGAACAAGGACAATGTCCTTCTGTCTCAGGATGAGGTTGCCGGCCGCAAGTGCATGACGTTCCGTGGTGTTCCGATTCATCGCCTTGGCACGGACATTCTGTCCAACAAGGGCGCTGTCCTGACGCTGTCCTGACGCTCTAAGGAGGAAACGGAAATGATGGACATCAAGCTCGCTTTCTGCGAAAAGACTGAGGCGAAGGCCAAGATCACGTCCAGCGTGATCGACTTCCTTCAGAAGGCTCCGACCACTGGGCTCAACGATCGACCGCTCTATGTTGTCTGCAAGTTCCCGACGGCGCTTGTCGGCACCTCTCTGGCTATCGCCATTGAAGATTCAGACGACAACAGCACCTTCGCTACTGTTCTTCAGACTGGCGCAATCGCTGTGGCTGACACCAAGGGTGGCATCGTCATTCCGATGCCGCTCAAGCACCGTCGCTATGTTCGCCTCGTTGCTACGCCGACCTCTATCACGGCCGGCACGATGACGGCTTATCTGAGCGACGTTGTTGAAGTCCCGACGACTTACAAGGTCGAGGGCATCGAGTTCCTGCCGGGCGCTGCCGCCTAAGCATGAACGGCTGAAAATTCTTCTTTCAGGAGGCGGGGCGCTCAAACGCTCCGCTTTTTTCTTATGGCTACTGCTGTTGACATCTGTAATCTTGCGCTCGGCATGCTTGGCGACTCTGGTGATGTGACGTCCATCATGCCGCCTGACGGTTCTCCTCAAGCCGGGCATTGCGCGAGGTGGTATCCACTTGCTCTGCGAAAACTCTTTGAAGAACATGACTGGAGCTTTGCCATTCGACGTTCTCGCGGCGTCGAGCTATCTAATGTCGATAAGGACTTGTACGAGTGGAAGCATGCTTTTCTCCTCCCGTCTGATTGCGTCCGGCTGATGCGTGTTTCTGAAGTGGGAAAGCAGGATGCTCCGCTGGACTTCGAGGTCGAGCTGTATGAGGCAAACTCCGGCCGGGCCGTGTTCGTAGATGCCTCGAACGTTGTGCTGACGTATGTCTCCTACGTTGACACGGCGTCGGTGTTCCCGACGTACTTTGTGCAGGCCTTGACGCTGTTGCTGGCGTCCTATCTCGTCGGTCCCGTCAAGCGTGCTGACGGTGCGAGTGATGCGGCCACTCGCCTTTTGCAAATGTATGAGGCCGCTCTGTCTCGTGCAAAGACTGCCGACGCAAAGATGTCTATTCATCGTAGGACGGCTGATCGGCTTCCCGCCTCTATTCTTGCGAGGGTGATCTGATGGCTATTCGAAACTACCAGCGAGCGTTCAACGGAGGCGAGGTTTCGCCTTCAATGTATGCACGTATCGACGACGGGAAGTACCAGACAGGCATGGCACAGTGCAAGAACTTCCTTATCGAGCCGCAGGGACCTATCGTGATGCGACCTGGGTTCAAGTATGTCAACCATACAAAGCACGCGGGCAAGAAGGCCAGACTCATCCCGTTCAACTTTTCCATCTCGCAGACGATGGTGCTCGAGCTCGGCGAGAGGTATGTCCGCTTTCACACGCAAGGGCAGACCGTGCTGGGCAACAATGGACAACCGTATGAGATCGAGACGCCGTACATCGAGGCCGACCTCTTTGACATTCACTACGTCCAGTCAGCCGACGTGATGACACTGGTTCATCCGAACTATCCGCCGAAGGAGTTGCGCCGCTACGGGGCCACGGACTGGCGTCTGGTTGACATAAAGTTCGGATCGTCGCTGTCTGCGCCTACGGGACTGTCTGCGTCTCAGACAATCAACCAGGACGTGACGAATCCGACCGACTACAAGAGAACCTACGCCGTGACGGCATTGCTTGCCGACGGGACCGAGGAGTCGGTTCGATCCTCATCCGTGACGATTGATTGCAACCCGTATGGCGACGGTTCGTACAACACGATCAGGTGGAATGCGGTGGCGGGTGCGGGTCTCTATCGCGTCTATCGAGATCAGGGCGGCGTATGGGCGTATGTAGGTCAGACTGATACGACACAGATTGTCGACGAGAACATTACGCCGGATGCGTCCATTACCCCGCCTATCTACGACACCGTTTTCAAGAACAATGACTACCCGGGTGCCGTTTCTTACTTCGAGCAGCGCAGGTGGTTCGGCGGCACTCGTGATCGACCGAACAACTTGTGGGCGACGCGGCCGGGCACTGAGGCCGACATGTCCTACTCCTTGCCTTCGCAATCTGATGATCGCATCGCTGTCCGAGTGGCGGCCCGTGAGGCGAACCGAATTCTGCACATCGTGCCTCTGTCTCAACTGATGCTCATGACTGGTGCTGCCGAGTGGCGTGTTTCACCTCTCAACTCAGACGCCATTACGCCAGAGTCGATGTCGGTTCGACCACAGTCATATGTGGGCGCGTCCAATGTGCAGCCGCTTGTCGTAGGCTCGAGCATGATCTATGGCGCGGGCCGTGGCGGGCATCTCCGTGAGCTCGGATACAACTACGAGGCTGGCGGCTACATCTCTGGCGATGTGTGTCTTCGCGCTCCTCACCTCTTCGACAACCTGACGATTGTTGATCTGGCCTACTCAAAAGCGCCGTCTCCCGTGGTCTGGGCAGTCTCCTCGTCAGGGAAGATGGTCGCGATGGCATACGTTCCCGAACAGCAGGTCGGCGGCTTTTCTACGATCGAGACAAAGGGATCAATTGAATCAGCTTGCGTCGTGGCCGAGGGAGACGAGGACATCGTCTACGTGGAAGTCATGCGAACTGTCAATGGGCAAGCTGTTCGTTTTGTCGAACGCATGAACGAACGTCAGTACAAGGATCTCAAGGAATGCGTCTACGTTGACTGTGCCGCCACATACCGTGGCGAGGCTAAGAAGGAGATCACGGGGCTCACGTGGCTCGAGGGTGAGACCGTCAGCATCCTTGCCGATGGTGCAGTCGAGCCTCAACAGGTCGTCAAGGACGGGAAGATCACGCTTACCTATCCTGCAGAGATCGTCCACGTCGGCCTTCCGTTCACGGCGGACATGAAGACGCTGCCAGTGGCGATGGCGCTTCAGGATGGCTCCTACGGGTCCGGCCACAAGAAGAACGTTCGCGAGGTCTTCTTCCGAGTGGTCAATTCGTCAGGCACTCAGGCGGGTCCGTCGTTCGACAAGCTCTCTGAATACCCGTCTCGATCGACAGAGTTTGCCGGCAGCGCACCTGATCCGATTACTGACGAAGTCGGCTTCCAGATTCAGCCGCAGTGGTCTCAGAGCGGGCAAGTCTGCGTTCGGCAGAAATACCCGTTGCCACTGAGGATCGTGAGCATGACAACGGTTCTCGAGCTCTCGTGATCGTGCGCGTGTAGGTAGATAGACCCTCTAAGGTGTAGGCATCTTAGAGGGTTTTTCTATGGCTACAAACTCGGCTCAATTCGGATACGGGATGCTCATCGCGCAGGGCATCGCAAACACCATTACAGCGCTAGGGTCATTCGGGATTTCCAAACATTCGAATGCGGCCGCGCAGGCTCAGGCCAATATCGCCCGCATCAATGCACAGATGATGGAACGCCAGTATCAAGCAACTTTGCGAGCGTCCGAGAAGGCGATTGTGTCAAAAACGATGGCTGCTGGGCATGTCAAGTCTGCTCAGCGCGCGGCTCTTGCTGCCAACGGCATCGCAGTCGGCGAAGGTAGCGCTGCCGAAATGCAAGCGTCCACTGACATCGTCAAGGAGATGGACGTCAATCAGATTAAGTCGAACGCACTTGCTGAGGCCTGGGGCTACCGGTGGAAGGGCGTCGGCTACGAAGCTCAGGCGCTTCAGTCCGAGGCTCAGAAGGTCAACAAGTGGGACAAGTTCGGTACGACGCTGTTGGGCGGCGCATCTCAAGTTGCAAGCAACTACATGCTCATGAATGCTTCCGGGATGTTTGACACGAGCAAAAGCAGTGGTTGATGGGACTACCCGGACATTGCGTCCAGCTACAAGAAGACGATGATCGGAGGGTACTAAATGCCAATGGTTCCGACTTTTCAGGGCGGACTGCCCCAGGTGCATGACTCGGGTAACTCTGGGTTCTCGCCTATCAGCGTGCCTCAGGATCGCACGGACTATGACGCCGTTATGAAGAAGGCGCTCATGCCTGTGCAGGAGTGGGCCAACTCTGCGGTCAAGGCGCTAGACGTTCAGCGCGCACGCGTCATCAAGGCCGAAAGCGACGATGCCGAGCGCGAGGTGATGAGTGCGATCGACGCGCATCTCAACAATCCAGAGACCGGCTATCTCACAAAGATGGGCCGCAATGCAATGGATGATTACCAGCCCGCAATGGAGGCGATGACTCGTGACGTCAACGCGATTGTCGGCAAGTTGTCTCCGCAAGCACGTGAGGCTGTACAGTCCCGTGTCTATGACCGCATGCAGTCTGCTCAAAGTCAGGCTCAGCGATGGAACGCAAGCCAGACGAGGCACTACCAGATGCAGTCGTCCTCGTCCAAGGTCGAGGCTTTGCAGGCGGACGCTGCGAATCACTATGCGGATCCCGAGTATCTCGCGAAGTCGTCGGCCTCTGTCGACATGGAGCTCGACTACCAGGCTCAACTGATGGGTTGGGACGCCGAGACCTTGGCAAACCAGAAGCGTGCGCACATGGATCAGCTGCAGGCGAATCGCTTTGCGACGTGGGCTCAGGATGATCCTGTTTCCGCGCTTGCCGGGCTGAAGGCAACAAAGGGCCTCTCTGCAGACATTGAAGGCAAGCTCGATACGTCTATCTGGCAGGCGGCGAAAGGACAGCTCGCTTTGCAGTTGGCAACGACGATGCCGGGTTTTGCTTCGAGAAAGGATCTTGCGGCGGCGGCTTTGAGCCCCAACACCAAAACGGGTATTCCGCTCGTCGATGAGCTGAAGCCCGCGCGCAAAGCAGAACTCTTTGCCTTGGCCAACTCGTACTCTGAGCGAGCGACTGCCGAGCGCAAGAACGGGCTTTCTGTCGAAATTAAGAACTCGATTGCCCGCTGTTCCGAGACGGGAGATGATCCCCAGATGCTCTCTGAGGACATGTTCGTTGAAGCCTACGGCAGTGAGGACGGCGCTCAGCGGTATCGCTCCTATCAGGCAGATGCGGCCGTAGCCGCGTGGGGCCACAACCTTGAGCGCATGCCGGATGCGGCCATTGTTGCGACGATCACGGCGGCCGCTCCTAAGCCTGGCTCGCCCGACTATGCCGAGCAGAAAGAAAACCGTGACCGGATGATTCAGGCCTATGCGAGGGTGAAAAAGCTCCGCGCTGATGATCCTATGCTCGCGGCCCTCGGCTCCGGAAACTACGGCCTTAACGGGATCAACTGGGACACTGAGACCGGTCAGGGTCTGGCGCAGCGCGTCACTGCTTCCGAGCGCGTGGCCGAGGACTACGGCACTCCGCAGGCGCTTCTCACCAAGGATGAAGCGCAGGGCCTCAATGACCGTCTTTCAAAGATGTCGCCGGTCGAAGCCGGTGCATTCCTCCGAAAGCTCTCTGGCGGCATTGGGCAAGAAAACATGCTCACCCTTGCGAAGCAGTTGGACGGGAAGCAGGTCAATGGCGCGCTCTTCCTTGCTGATCCTCATCTCTCCGAATATGCCACTACTTACCTTCAGGGCCGGCAGGCTCTGGCGGAGAAGCAAGCCTCAGTGTCGTGGATCGAATCAGATCCCACCTTGGGCACAAAAGCTCAGTGGGAGCGGTTCAACGGACTCTACGGCGATCCGAAGTTGCGAGAAAACCTTATGGATGCCGTCGAGGGCGTCGCGGCCGGCATGGTTCTGAACAGCAAAGCGACGATGAGCGACGCTTTCGACAAGGCTTTCGAAGCGGTTGTAGGCGAGGTTGAGGATTACAACGGTCGAAAGATAGCGCTGAAGGACGGTGCGACGGTCTATGACGTTCGCCGCACTGTCGCTGGGATCCGCGAGCAGTACTCGAAAAAGCAGGGTGTCGTAGCGAGCACTCCGGGCGGCGTGCGATTCACCGGACCGGCTTTCGGCAAATACCTCCTGAATGCACAGCTCATACCCGCGCCAGAGACCAACGCTTTCTATGTCGCGGCAGGTGACGATTTGATTTACGACACTCACGGTAGGCCTTTCGTCATCTCGGTGGAGGCGTCCAAATGAGTTCATTCGATCAGTTCTACGGCTCGCCGCGAGGGCCGGTACAGCTTCCCCAGACGCCGCTCATCACCTTCGGCGAGGACGATTCGCCTAAGCAGATGGAAATGCCTTATCCAGGTGTTGAATCCGTCGTCGATAGCCGCTCCTGGTATTCCGGCATGGGTACTGCGCTTTTCAGCGGCATTGGCGGCGCGGCCTATGAAACGGGTTCGTCAGTGGCGACGGCCCTCAGCACGCTTCCACTTGATGATGATTGGAAGAAGGCACTTGAGGACAAGGCAGCTGAGTGGCGGCGCACCGCGCGGAACGAATTCGCGCCGGATCCGGTCACATCCTCGACGGCGGCTCAAGTGGTGTACGGGGCCTCGAAAGAGCTGACGAAAATCGGTATTGCGCTTCCTGCTGCCGCAGTTACGTCGGCTGTCGGCTCTCCGGCCGCAGGCGCTCTGGTCGTGGGCTCAATCTACGGCCTTAACGCCGGCATTCAGCAGTCGCAAGAACTGCAGGATCAGGGTGTAGACGCAAGAACCGCCAACGCGGCCGGCTTCTTTACTGCCTTGTCAGGCACTGCTGGCGTCATGATGCCGGCGGCTATGGGTTGGTCTCGTCTCTCAAGTGCGGTCATTGGCGCGGGCGCGAACGTCGCTATCGGCATGAATGAGCGCGCGACGTTGAGGCAGGTGCTTGAGAAAGCGGACTACTCTCAGGCGGCTGAGCAGTTCGATCCGACAGATCCGCTTGCAGTGTCGATTGAGGCGCTGACTGGCGGTGTTTTCGGCGCGGCGGCCGGGCGTGTGCGCCTTGGCCCGGCAGAACCCAAGAGCGGCCCGACTGTTGAAGCGGCTGAAACCGTTGATCCGAAAGTCGTTGACGCCGCGAGAGTGCTAGAACAGATCAAGGCGAATAAAGAGAATCTGCCGGTTAATCCTCTCGACCACGTGGCCGTCACAAAGGGCTACGAGGCGCAGCAGATCGTGCAGGAGCAGATTCAGGCGAAAAAGCCCGTGCGCGTCCCGGCTGATGCCTACAACGCCGAGGAAGTTGATGCCATCAAGCGGGCTTCTGCGGAGCGCCTGCAGAAAGCGACGGCTGAAGGCGCGGTTGTCCTGCAGAATCGTGATCGCTCTACGAAAGCTTCCATCGTCCAGATGAATGGGATCGCCGGCAATCCGGACTACATGCGCCTTCGGCTGTCGAACGACTTCACTACGGGCGCTCCAGTTGTGGCTTATGCGGCGGACATTCCGGAAGCTCAGCGGGGCGCTGAAGACGTGGTTGTTGCGGCGGACGGGCGTCGCTTCCCGGTGCGCTATGCCGTCGTCGAGGCGGACGACGTGCTTACGTCAAACAACATTGACGGGAGCGTAAATCCGGGCTACGGGAGTCCGGACAGCATCTCGGCGATCGCCGGCAACGGCCGATCTGTCGGCGTCAAGGAGGCCTACGTGCGCGGCACTGCCGACAAGTACCGTGCCGAGCTTGAGGCCGACAAGATGACGGGCATTGCCCCCTCAGTATTCAAAGATATGAGGCGGCCTATGCTCGTGCGCATCATGCGCGACGAAGACGTAACCGCAGACATTGGCGACATTACGAATCGCTCCGCGACGGCGCAGCTCTCTGCGACTGAGCAGGCTCTGACTGATGCTCAGCGCATTGACCTCAGCAAGCTCGAATTCGGGGATGACGGGACCCTTTCGCCGGAGTCCGTTCGGCAGTTCACGGCAATGCTTCCGGAAGAGGAACGCGCCCGTCTGGTAGACAGCAACGGCATTCCCACTCAAGATGCTGTGAAGCGCCTCGACAACGCAATCTTTCAGCAGGTCTATAAGAACATGGGCCTGACTGATCTCCTGAATACGACTGAGAAAACGGGCATTGCTCGTATGGTCTCGGCTTTCAGGCAGATGGCTCCGAGACTGCTTCAGCTTGAGGGTACGGGCGAGCTTGATTTCCGCCCTGCGCTTTCTGAAGTGCTGAGTGAGATTCAGGCTGCTCGTGCGTCCGGCGGGAAGTTGTCGCTCTCTGAACTTGCGCAACAGAACGCAATTGGGTGCACTCCTGAAGCACAAACGTTCCTCGACTTTCTGGCAAAGAACGAGACCGAGGGCGGCGGCGTTCGCGGCATTGTGGATGCCTTCACGTCTCTTGCGGAGTATGCCCGCAGTAATGCGGACAGCGCGGCTCAGGGCCCGAATATGTTCGGTGAGGTCTTCATGCCGACACGGCTCGACATCATGCGGGAGTTCGCTCGCGCAACTGGCGTGAAGATCAACGAAGGCGATTTTGTCCCCGTTAAAAAGCTTGAAGACGTGGTGCAAAAAGATCGTGTCACGAATTCGGCGAAGGCAGTTCAGCAAGCTGTTCGAGAAATGGCCGTTCCGCCAATTGAGCCCGCCCCAAAGATGGAGCTCATCACCGTAGCACGTGGCCCCGATGGTGTGGAGCATCGTGTCTGGGGCGTTAACGGGAATCCTGACTTGACGGTTCTTCCCGAAGGCATTGACGGTGTAAAGCCGCTGCCTGTGCGGTTGCAAGAGGGTACGTTATCGGGAGATCACATTCACAAGCATGAAGAGCAATTAAAGTCCGCCGGCTATACCTCAGTGTTGAATGCGATTTGGGATGCCACTCAGAATTACGACCAAATTTGGAAGGGCACCTTAAAAGACAAAGATACGCTCCGCCTGGCGCGCCATGTCGCTGTTGAAAATGATGGGAGAGTGGTGCGAGGAGTTCTTCAGGTGGAGTTTCAAGAAAAAGCGGGAGCCTACCGTGTGGGCAGTATTTTCTTGAGTAAAGATGCCGATTTCATGAGACACGGACAGTTGCTGTGGGACAGGAACCCTACCAGTCGTGGCCCTCTCTCGCCGGTGCGACCGACCTCAGAGCTGGCGTCCACCCGCGGCTTAACTCGGCCACAGCAACCATCCGATGAAACTATTGTCGGTCAAACAATCACCTCAGTCAACGACATTAAGCGAGGACTCGAGGCCGCAGCCAAGGCAAAGGATGATGCAGTCATCCGCGAGAGCATCAATGCGCTCCAGTCCGCTGAGGATTCGCAAAACCATCGGCTGGCTATGGCGGCATTAGATGCCAATCCCAACATGCGGATTCAGCTCGATGACGGAGACGGAGCGGCGGCTGCGGCAGAGTACCTGCAGAAAGAGCTCCAGAAGTCAGATCAGATGAGCAAGGAAGCGGATCAGTCGGTTCCCGTCGCGGTCGTTTGCGCGATATTGAATGGAGGCTTGAATGACAAATAATCAGCAGTTGGCTGAAAAAATGCGCATGAAAAAGGAGTGCATGGAGCGCATTGCGCTCTCTCTGGGGCGCGAAATCTCAGCCTCAGAAGCCTCCGACATTTTTGAGGGTATACGCGCCGGTATGGTTAAGGTACGACAGGCGGATCCCGACAAGTGGGCGACGATGACGCTTCAAGAGCGCGCCGATGCTGCGGGGAAGCTTTATCAAGCGTCCCTTAAGGCTGAGGCGGAAAAGATCAAGCAGCGCGCCTACCTCACCGTCATCAGACAAGATGCCATTAATCGCCGCGCGGAATACCACCGCCAGAGAGGCTATCGTGGCCTTGCCATCACGCAAGCGATTCTTGAGGATACGAATCGGAAGGTGCTCGCCACTCAAAATGAGTACGTGACCGCTTTTGCCGCAGAACTTGAGGGAAAGTTGCCGGGCTTCATGGGGCTCTTCGCCGATAAAAACTTTGAGCGCGCCGTAGTGCAGGAGATTTACGGCGTCGACACCGGCAGGCAGCTCGCGAAGCAGGTCGCTCAGCTCTTCACCAAAGTGAGCGAGCAGGAGCGGCTTCGCTACAACTCGGCCGGCGGCAACATGGGCAAAATCGATCACTACATGCCGCAGACGCATAACGTCGTCCGAATGGCGCACGCCGCTGACGTGATTCGCGGCTATGGGCGCTTGCATCAGCTCTACAACGACGTTGTGAACACGCTCGGGCCCAAGGTGAACAAGCACGACATTAACCAGGCGACATGGGTGGCTTACGTCGCGAATCTCCTTGATCGCGAAAAGTACCTCGACGCTAATGGGGACGTTATGGGCGACGCTGACTTTTATCAGATGCTTGCCCGCGTCTACGACACCATCATTACGTCTGGCGATCAGGATTTTGAGGTATCGACCGTAGCGGGCAATTCGACGCGAGCATTTGGCGGCAATTCCGCGTCGAGGGCGAATCGCGGCGACAATCACCGCGCCTTGCATTTCCGGGATGCTGATGCCTTCTTTGCGTATCAGCAGGCTTTCGGGCAGGGCGACGTGATCGGCACGATGCTCGGGCACATTCGCCGCACTGCGAAGGACATTGCGCTTTTGGAGGAGCTTGGGCCCAACCCGAACAACATGGTGCGCGGCATGATCCGCACGGGCAAGGCCGAAGCGAGCCAGGGACGGCTCATCCAGGGCATTTTGCGCGGGAAAGTCTCAGTCCATCTGGTTGATGCTTCGTGGGCCACTTTGAACGGCGACGCGAATCGAGTGATTCCGGGCCGTGAAATCTTTGCGTCCATCATGCAGGGCGCAAGAAACATGGAAGTGGTCGGCAAGTTGCAGTCCACGTTCATCTCGTCTTTGTCTGACCTCCCGACCTACTTCCTGTCGTCCGGCCTCTATAAAGTTCCGGCGCTCGATGCCGTGCAGTCGCTTTTCCTTTCTGCCTTCGGGAAACAGAATCGTGATCTGATGGTTAGAGCGGGTGTTATGGCGGATTCTCTTGCAAGTTCTATTACGCGGTGGGGAGAAAACAACCTGGGGCAAGGTTGGACGGGGATGCTCGCCAACGCAACGATGAAAGTAAGCCTCCTTGATTGGTGGACAAATTCCGTTCGACAGGCGTCCATGATGAACATGATGGGCGCGCTCTCCAAGATCACAAAGGTCCCTTGGGACAAATTGGACGGCTATACGAAAAACGCTCTTGAGCGTGCGGGCGTCGATGAGCGTATCTGGCGAATCTGGGGCGAAGCGAAGCACACGAAGCGCTTCGGCACCTCCTTCCTCACGACGCAGGACGTTCGCGAGATAGACATTCAGGCTATCCGCGACGGCAAGTTGCAAAAGCTACTCGCCGATAACGCGCTGACGCAAAGAGACATTGACCGCGCAGCCACTACCCTCATCTCTTTCCTCACGGATGAAAGCGGCATGGCGTCGCTCAATCCAGATCTCTTCACGCGCGGCATGGCGAATTTGGGCTACGAAAAGGGCACTGTCCGGGGCGAGGTGTGGCGAAGCTTCATGCTCTTCAAATCCTTCCCCATTGGCTTCATGCGTCGTCACCTTGAGCGAATGTCTGACCTTGCGACGACGCGCGGCAAGGCCGATGCCGTGAAGTACGCGGCAATGGTCATGACGACAACGACACTTGCGGGCGCAATGTCGGTACAGCTTAAGGAGCTTCTGGCGGGCCGCGATCCGCAGGATGAATCGACGGCCGATTTTTGGCTGCAGGCTATGTCCGTTGGCGGCGGAGCCGGCTTCCTCTCAGACGTGATCGTTTCTGGACTCAACGGCGAGAACGCCTACGGCTCTCCGAACTTCATCCGCTTTATGGGGCCGGTTTTCGGGACGGTTCTGGACACATTCGACGCCGGGAAGTCCTATCTGACCGAAGGTCTCTACAACAAAGACACGAAAGCCAACGCGAAGACGCTGCGCCTTCTGCGCGGGCACGCTCCTTTCGTGAATCTCTGGTACACGAAGGGTGTTTTCGATCGTGCAATTTACAACGACTTGATGGAGATGGCTTCTCCGGGTTATCTGGCCCGCGTCGAGAAGAACGCTATGAAGCAAAAGGGCCCTGCTCGCGCTCTGCGGCGCGGCCGAGGTGATGAACAGCCGCGGCGCGGTGCGCACCATCCCCGCACGCGAGCTCGTGCTCGGCAAGGGCAAGACCGCGCTCGCGAGCGACGAGGCCATTCTGCGCTTCCTCCTCCCCCTGCCCACCGAACATGAGATCAGCGCGTTCGACAAGATCGGCGAGCGGCACCAGGTCACGATCTCCAAGATCAACCTCGCCGTCAGCGCGGTTGTCGAAAACGGCTGCATCCAGAGCGCGCGCGCCGCGCTCGGCGCGGTCGCGCCG
>ENA-USZK01000009-USZK01000009.1-human-gut-metagenome-genome-assembly--contig:-NODE-9-length-89690-cov-8.123654_pt1 | contig 89690 bp, 72 predicted proteins | sample MGYA00250043_ERZ773534 | MGnify/ENA primary metagenome ERZ773534 (study PRJEB29103, sample SAMN06112056) | human gut metagenome | biome: human gut; feature: ankylosing spondylitis patient; material... | reverse complement strand
ACTAAAGTACGAGCGTGCCGCGTTTCTTATACCCTGCCAAGGGCTACGGGGATATTTCGCTAAATTTCAATTTACTTAAAGTACTGTACACCGGATTCGAAGATCTTCATATCCTGCTCGCCATAGATGTTCATGGCCACAGCGGTATCTCTTCTCTCGGAGTGTGCCATCTTACCGAGGCATCTGCCATCGGGGGATGTGATACCCTCGATCGCACAGTAAGATCCGTTGATGTTGTACTCCTCATCCATGGATACATTACCGTTCTGGTCAGCGTACTGGGTAGCAACCTGTCCGTTTGCAAAGAGCTTGTCGATCCATTCCTTCGGTGCTACGAAACGACCCTCACCATGGGATGCGGGGTTACAGTAGGTAGCACCCAGCGTAGCGCCCTGTAACCAGGGAGACTTGTTGGATACAACCTTGGTGTATACCATCTTGGAGATGTGACGGTTGATGGTATTGAAGGTCAGGGTAGGTGAATCCTCCTTCTGACCGGTGATTTCGCCGTAAGGAACCAGTCCCAGCTTGATCAGAGCCTGAAATCCGTTACAGATACCCAGTGCCAGTCCGTCTCTCTCATTTAACAGCTTCATGACCGCTTCCTTCAGCTTCTCATTCTGGAATGCTGTTGCAAAAAACTTCGCGCTGCCGTCAGGCTCATCACCTGCGGAAAAGCCGCCGGGGAACATGATGATCTGTGCCTGTGCAATGGACTTCTCGAATTCCTCTACGGATTCGCGGATATCCTCTGCGGTCATGTTACGGAACACTCTTGTCTCCACATGGGCTCCGGCACGTTCAAATGCCTTGGTGCTGTCGTATTCACAGTTGGTTCCGGGGAATACCGGAATGAATACGGTAGGCTTTGCGATCTTGTGCTTACATACATAAATACTGTCTGCCTTGTAAACATTGCTTGCCACTGCCTCGGTACCCTTCACTGCCTTGGTGGGGAATACCTTCTCCAGCTTGGAAGTCCAGGAAACAAGTGCCTCTTCCATGGTGATCTTCACATCACCATATACGAATACAGGCTCCTCGGTCACGGTACCGATCACGGTGTAATCCAGTTCCTTCTCTTCCAGTGCAGCCATCTTGTCTGCGGGGATCTCTGCCAGAATATCGCCCAGTCCGTTGTCAAACAGGTCGTCTGTGGTTACCTCATCGTCGATCTTCACACCCAGCTTGTTACCGAAGGCCATCTTTGCTACAGCTGCTGCCACACCCTTGGAATCCAGAGCATAAGCGGATACGATCGTACCATTTTCGGTCAGTTCGTGGATCTTGCCATATAATTCTGCCACATTCTCATACATCGGAATGTCGAAATCGTCTTTATTAATAGAAAAACGTACCAGCTTATTGCCGGGGGTCTTCAGTTCCGGAGTAATAATATCGCCATATTTTGCCACGTCCACTGCAAAAGATACCAGTGTGGGAGGTACATCAATATCATTGAAAGTACCGGACATACTGTCCTTACCACCGATGGAGGGCAGCCCGAACCCGATCTGTGCATCGTAGGCGCCTAACAGTGCTGCGAAAGGCTGGCTCCAACGCTCAGGATCGCTGGTCATTCTGCGGAAGTACTCCTGGAAGGTAAAGCGGATCTTGCTGAAATCACCGCCGGAAGCCACGATTTTCGCCATGGACTCTGTCACTGCGTAGACAGCTCCGTGGTAAGGACTCCAGGAGGACAGATACGGATCGAAGCCGTAACTCATCATGGTCACGGTATCGGTCTTACCTTCCAGTACAGGCAGTTTGGCTACCATGGTCTGGGTCTCAGTCAGCTGATATTTTCCACCGTAGGGCATCAATACACTGCCGGCACCAATGGAGGAGTCGAACATCTCTACCAGACCCTTCTGGGAACATACATTGAGGTCATTTAACAGTGCCACCCAGGCACCCTTCACATCGCCCTCTTCCAGTTTCTCACCTACAGCGGGAACAGCCCATTTATCAAAATAATTCTCTTCTTCGGAAGGAATATCTACTTTTACTTTGGTCTCCTGATGGGCACCGTTGGTATCCAGGAAAGCTCTCTTCAGATCCACGATGGGCTTGCCTCTCCAGTTCAGTACAAGTCTGGGTTCCTCAGTAACAACTGCTACGGGAACAGCCTCCAGGTTCTCTTCCTTTGCATAGCCCAGAAAAGTATCTACATCCTTAGGATCTACTACCACTGCCATACGCTCCTGAGACTCGGAGATTGCCAGTTCCGTGCCATCCAGTCCGGCATATTTCTTGGGTACCTTGTCCAGATCTACGGTCAGACCGTCTGCCAGCTCTCCGATGGCAACGGAGACACCGCCGGCACCAAAGTCGTTACATTTTTTGATCAGACGGCTGACTTCCTCACGACGGAACAGTCTCTGGATCTTACGCTCGGTCGGTGCATTACCCTTCTGTACCTCAGCACCACAGGTCTCGATGGAAGTATCGGTATGTACCTTGGAGGATCCGGTCGCACCGCCGCAGCCGTCACGTCCAGTACGTCCGCCTAACAGGATGATGATATCGCCGGGATCAGAGGTCTCACGGATAACATTCCTGCGGGGAGCTGCGCCCATAACGGCACCGATCTCCATACGCTTTGCCACATAAGAAGGATGATAGATCTCTTTTACAAAGCCGGTAGCCAGACCGATCTGGTTACCATAAGAGGAATAGCCACTGGCTGCGCCTCTTACCAGCTTCTTCTGGGAGAGCTTGCCGTGCAAAGTCTCGGATACAGGAACGGTAGGATCCGCAGCACCGGTGACACGCATTGCCTGATATACATAGCCACGGCCGGACAGGGGATCACGGATGGCACCGCCCAGACAGGTGGCAGCACCACCGAAAGGCTCGATCTCTGTAGGATGGTTGTGGGTCTCGTTTTTGAAAAATACCAGCCACTCCTCAGTCTCTCTATGGTCACCGTAATCCATCTCCACGGGAACCACTACGGAGCAGGCATTGATCTCATCGGATTCTTCCATGTCATCCAGTTTGCCGTCTTTTTTCAGCTTTCTCATGGCCATCAGTGCCAGATCCATCAGGCAGACGAACTTGTCCTCTCTGCCTTTGAAGATCTCTTCTCTGGTATCCAGATAGCTCTGGTAAGTGGTCTCTAAGGGAGAACGATAATAACCCTCACCGAATTCCACATCGGTCAGCTCGGTGGAAAAAGTGGTGTGACGGCAGTGATCGGACCAATAGGTATCCAGTACACGGATCTCCGTCATAGAAGGATCTCTCTTCTCATCATCATGGAAATATTTCTGGATATGCAGGAAATCTTTGAAGGTCATGGCAAGTCCCAGAGATTCATACAGAGCTTTTAAACTGCTCTCGTCCATATCTCTGAAGCCGTCAAAAACAGCAACATCAGCGGGATCATCATACACCGTGATCAGAGTATCCGGCTTCTCCATGCCGGTCTCTCTGGAATCTACAGGGTTGATACAGTAAGATTTGATCTTGGAAAATTCTTCGTCGGACACCTGTCCTTCGATCATATAAGTCACAGCGGTACGGATCACAGGTTCTTCGTCCTCTTTTAAGAACTTCACACACTGCACTGCGGAATCCGCTCTCTGATCGAACTGTCCGGGAAGGAACTCTACGGAAAATACTTTTGCATCCGCAGGAATCTCGATGGTCTCTTCATACAGATCATCTACGGGAGGCTCGGAAAATACAGTCTTGCAGGCTCTTGCAAACACCTCATCCGAAATATTCTCCACATCATAGCGGATAAACTCACGAACCTTTGCCACATCGATACCCAGATAATTTTTCAGTTCGTCGTGCAGCTCTTTTGCCTTGACGGCATAAGGTTCCTTTTTCTCTACATAGATACGTCTTACGTTGCTCATGTCTCTCCTCCGAAATTTTATACTATGCGACACTATTCAGAACCCCATTCGCAAAACCACATCTTGCGATGCTTACTTTTTGCTCATGTGGTTATCTCACCATATAAATATCATCAGATGCCCTTACAATGCGAGCCTTTGACGTACATATGATTATATTTACATGGTTCTGAATAGTATCATACAACATACTATATTTTCCCACAATAGCAGAAAACAACAAATTTAGATAGATTTTACCTGCCTTTTTGAACGGTTCGTCATTCATGCAGTCTGTGGATCAGCCGGTAAGCGATGTCCTTCTCGCAGATCAGGGCCTCCGTGTGGGCGAAAAATACGATGCCGTCCGTGGGGGCCAGAATCTTCTCCCTCACCGTTCCATCGTAAGGGTCTATAATTTCTGCCATCTCATTTCCATAGCGCACATCGTCTCCCGCATGTACTTTTCCCCGGAAAATTCCCGCCCGGTTCGCAGGTACATCACTCAGATCCTTTTCATATATAACATGACTGATATAGCCGGAATGACTCTCGTACCGGATCAGCCCCATACGTTTCAGGAAACGTAAGACCGCTGCCACCGCCTGTCTTGCACTCACCTCATCGATCTGGGTATTCTGATTCGTGTATACCGAAAAGGCGGCCGTCATCTCATCCTGCCAGTTATAATTCAGTGTCTTGGTATCGATGGGTACCGGCTTGCGCACCACCACATAAGGAAGTCCGAACAGATTCGCCAACGACGTATTCTGATAGCCTGTCTCCATCATACGCACATGGGGCACGAATTCTCCCGGTCTGTAAAAGGACGTAAACTGGATCCCATAAACGTAATCCCGGATCTCCGTAAGCAACGCATTGGTCAGACGGTCCGCCGGCTCCCCGTAATCATTTCCCGGAAAACTCCGATTGATATCCGCTTCCTTGACACCGAAAAAGCGGCGGCTGATATTCACGGAATAGGCATTGATGGTAGGAATCACCAGAATCTGTTTGCCGGCACTGATACAGCCGTTGTTTTCCAGTTCCCGCAGTGTCTTCACCAGTTGGGAACAGATATACATCTGCTGGATCTCATTACCTCTGGCTGCGCCCACGATGCAAGCAGACTTCTCGCCCTTGCCGAACTGAAAGCCCTTGATGCGCATATCTTCTCTGTAGGTCGAATGTATGGTATAAATATCTCTCTCAAACATAATCTTTTCACTCCGTCAGGATCCGCGCCAGCAGATCTCCTTCATAGACCACCGGATAAGCTCTCAGGGTAAACAACAGCCCGCCTTTTGCGGTACGGATCTGCTGCTTCACCGTCCCTTCAAATGGATCCACCACTTTCCCGATCAGATCTCCTTTTTTCACATAGTGGTTGTGCTCGATCAGCGGCAGGAACACACCGTCTGACTTGCTGCGGATAAACTCCACCTCACCGTCACTGGATATCGCAGGCTCCTGCACCTTTGGCTCCGGGCCTGTCCAGATCCCCATTTCACTCATGATGTGGAAAATACCGTCCACGATCTGATTACCGAAGGATCTGTGGATATCATGCCCCTGTCCCATCTCCAGCACCAGTGTGGGAACTCCCAGCAGATTCATGGAATGGGCCAGCGTCGATTCATGCACCGTGGCAGTGGCATTCATCCAGATCATGTCGGCATTGGTCATTTTCGCATAGGGAAGCAGTGCCTCCGCAAAATCTTCACTGAGTCGTACCTGTGGGATCTCACGCACAAAAATATCACTGGCGTGCAGATCGATACAAATATCGGATCCGATCAGGGAATCCACCACAGTTGCCGTGATCCGCTCCATCATATCCCCCGATGCGTCTCCCGGAAACATACGGTTCATATCCATATCCAGTCTCGGCACCGTCCGGCTGGCCATGTCGATTCCCAGCGGATTCAATGCCGGATAGATATCTACGATTCCTTTCAAATACTCCGGATGCTCTTTTACTCTTCTCGCCGTCTCATAACAGATGTACTGTCCCTCCAGTTCATCCCCGTGGATGCCGGACACCAGACTGATTCTGGATAAATTCCGTTCTTCTCCCTCCGGACGGATCCGGTTCCTGCGGATTGCCAGATGTCCTCCCGCCGGAAGTTCCATGCTGATGATCGTTTCTGTCATACTTACCTTTTCCCTCTCTTTATCTCTTTGCAGCTTTTCTACACAGAAAATGCTTCAGGAAACTTTCCCTGAAGCATCATCACCCGTTGTCTTATTAATCTTCTACACCCAATCCGCGCAACAGATACAGGATCTCACGATCCACCGCTTCCGCCGTCACGCCGATGGTCTGGGCCGAAATCTTCAGTCCTTCCAGTACAAACATAATATTTCTCGCAGTTCCCTCACAGTCCTCGCAGATAAACTCTCCGTTATCCACACCTGCCTCGATCAGTTTTTCAATGATCTTCACTGCGGAATCAAACTGCTTTTTTAAAATATTGTCTCTCTTGGGCAGTTCGTTTTCAAAATAGAATTCATAGGTAGCCTGCGTCAGTGTATTCTTCTTGCGCAGAAGCTCTTTCTTCTGCTCCTTTAAAAACAGAAGCAGGATATCCGCTGCAGTAGCATCCTCCGTAATACTGTCGGAAAATACGTCATCCGCCTCCTCGCTCTCCATGCGCAACACTTCCATGAAGATCTGACTGGTATTCTCAAAATATAAATAGAGTCCGCCACGGCTGATGTCGCAGGCCTCTACAATATCCTTCATCGTTACTTTTTTGAAGCCCTTCTCCACAAATACTTCTCTGGCTTTCTCTACGATATATCGCTTTTTCTGTACTGATTTTTCTCCCATGGATCTATCCTGCCTTTCCCCACTCAAAGCTTTCCGTTCGCCGGTGTCTTATCCCAGAATTCAATGATCTCCTGCATCTGTTTCAGTACCAGATAAAAGATCTGCTCCAATACCGCCTCGCTCCACAGATTTCCCTTTGTTCTGCCGCCTAAGACATATTTTGACAGGATTCCTCTGAGGATATCCCATTCCTTCCATCCTGCTTTCTGAATAATATCCCGCTCCTCCTGATGAGTGCGGATCCGGTGTCTTGTGTATACATAGGCATAGTTGCGATCCATCAGGGGACTTTTCGTCGCTTCCCTGACGAAATTCAGGAGAGTCCCGTCATATACCGGAAAAGACACGGAATTCACTCCGATATCCTGTCCGCTGTAGATAGAGCTGGCTCTCTTGCCGGCGCTCTGCTCCAGCCAGGGCAGGTAGGGAAGTAACGGCCTCACTGCCTGCTTATATGATTCCAGCAACTGCTCTCTGTATTCACTGCTCTGTTCCATAACCCCAATATACCTTTCCATGTACCGTTTTCTACCGAAAACATCGCTTTTTTCGTCTGTCAATGTAAAAGTGACACATATGTAGTTTTATTTTATCACATTTCTATCAAAAGTACAGTAGAAAATTGTTGGTATTATGGTGTATAATGTGTATTAAATATTTGTATGATAAGACGAGGTATTGGAATGGCTGGAATCGTATTGGAGAAGGGGAAAACTATATATAGCTATGGGCAGCCCATGACTGCATTGCATCTGATTACCAACGGTAAAGTAGATGTATCATATCCCGGCGGCTCTTATACTCTGGGAAAGGGAGACGTGATCAGTATCTGTGAGATCTGCTCCGAAATCCATCTGCTGGGCTATACCACGTTGGAGGATACAACGATCCTGACGTATCCCCTGACCAGTCTGGATTCCCTGAATGATATTCTACAGAAGCACCCGGACGTAGCACGTCTGTTCTGTCTGTCCTGTTTCCGTCAGATCAATATTCTGCTGAACCGCAGTTCCATTTCGGAATTGAACTGCAGTGAGCTGTATCGTACTCTGACAGATGATATTGCCACCTACAATACACTGTGTAGCCGTTACCGTCTGCAAGCGAGATCCCTGGAACATTTCGATGAGCTGAATGCTTTTCTTGGGGATGATTCACCGGACATCTGGCTGAACGGCTATTACATGGGCTTAAGCAGGATCCTGGCTTCGGACAATTACCGGATCCTGGTACAGGAGTCGGATCTGTCCCTTGGTATGCTGCGTAAGGGAAGTCTGGACTTCCGCCGTACTTACCAGAGCCTGGAGGAACAGTTCCACTATCTGCAGCAGGTCGGTTCCTTCTATTTCCGGGAATCCGGCAACGATCTTTTTGATTTTTATACTTCTTTGTTCTATAAACTGGGACAGGATAATGAAGACAGCAAGGCGGTCTACGACCGCATTCACCGTATGCTTTCTAAGGCCGGCGATCTGTCCTTCATCGATCAGGAACTGTTTGCCTCCAGATCCCAGACCTTCCAGAGCAGCCTGAATCTCATGGAATCCAAGGATTCCGCTGAGGCAGGTTCTTCCGGAGATTCCGAGATCCTTGGCAAGCTTGCCGGATCGCTGAACACTATTCTGGATTACGCCGGTTCGGATCTGGATACCGTGACCAGCTTCCGTCAGCATGTCCACGCTTACAAGCTGCTGTCCGACCGGGCTTCCCAGGATCAGGATGTCGCTCTTTTACGCAGACAGCTGACCGAAGAATTTTATCTGCTCTACTCCCTCCTGTTCACCCAGACGCTGGAACAGCCGAACATTCCCATGCCGGTCAAAATGTTTCTGTATTTCGGTTATGTGGATGAGGAGCTGGCCGGTCTGAAAAATGCAGTCACCCTGTACCGCATGGCAGAAGCCATGTCGGATCACAGCGATATCGGTGTCTATACCTTTTATGACTGGCTGATGGCCATCTTCCGCGGGAAGAAATCTCCCAGCCGGAACGAATTTGACCAGGATTATTCCGATTATATTCACAAACAAAAGGTCGGTGGCAATATTACGGATGCAGAGCTCAAGGCATTGGAGAACAATCCCATGGCCAAGGTCAATTACGAGCTCCGGAATATGTTCCCTCAGGTCAACAAGATCACCTTCGGACGGATCACTACTTTCTGTCCGCTGTTCTGCGCAGATGATGTGCTGAAGGATCTGGAAAGCTCCTATGTCACCGTTTCCCGTGTCTCCCAGATTCTCGAGGAGATCCGCCGGGTAGATTACACGGCATTCTATAGAGAAAGTCTGGATATGGAGCACATAGATGTCATGGGTAAGGAGACAATTCATCTGGAATATCTGCCGGACATCATCCTGATGCCCAACGTCGGTATCCGCGGTGTCATGTGGCAGGAAATTGAGGGCAAGCGCCGTAACAGCCCCGGTCGTATGGTCTTCTCCATTTTCCATCTGGAGGATCTGAAGACGACCTTCACCCACCTGACCGGTGAATTCCGTTGGGAGCTGTGCAAGAGAGTCCAGGGTAACCGCTGGAACGATGTCTCCATCAGTTCCCTGACCAGTGAATATTTCGATTATATCCAGTTCTACCGCAAGAACCATGATCTGAGTACAGAGGCCAAGGAAAAGGTAAAATCCAGCCTGCAGCGTGCCAAGAACAGTTTCAAGGAAATGTTCGTAAGGGATTATATGATCTGGGTGCTCTTCGAAGGTGCCGGATCCCCGAGACTGAACAAAGTAGCCCGTCAGATCATGTTCACCTACTGCCCGTTCCCGGAGGATATTTGCAATACGCTGGCTCAGAACCCGTTGTATGCCGATCTTCTGGATCGCCGTAAGATCAAGGTAGCCCAAGGCTTACATCATCTGGATGTTCTGACCCGAAAGCTGCAAAACGGTAATATTCCGGTTCCCGAGACCGTGGCACAGGAACGCTATTATTTAAGTGGCAGCAAAAAAGCATAGCACATACATATAGCAAAAAGATTCACTCTCCACCCGGGGAATGAATCTTTTTGTTATGTTGTCTTATTTGCTTTCAGATACCTTATGCGTTTGCCAGCTGTTTGCCAAGTTCTCTACACTCTGACAGGCCATCCTCGTCCGGTGTCTCATGGCAGATCAGGCCCTCACCGTTCAACACAGTAGCTCCTGCTGCTTCCATACGGGTGGTCCAGTCTCTCATCCACTCACCGTCTCCCCAGCCATAAGAACCGAACAGTGCGATCTTTTTGCCGGAAGCAAAGCCTTCCACATCACATACAAAAGGCTCCATCTCGGATTCCTCCAGGACTTCCGCTCCCATCGCGGGACAGCCCAGTGCAAACTTGGGAGCAGCCTTTAGTTCGTCAAGGTTGGCGCCGGTCACAAATACTACCTCCGCTTCCTTCCCGGCTTCCCGGATACCCTCTCCGATGGCCTCTGCCATAGCCTGGGTGTTACCACCCTGTGTCCAGAATACTACATAAATCTTATCCATTTATTTTTCCTTCCCTTCCGCACCTTTCCGTGCCTGTTTCTATGCTGCGGTACATCCGCAGATATCTATGATTTCTGTCATCTTTAATCCATAATGCAACAGCTGGATCAAATTTTCCCTGGCATATTCATATTTTTCAAAAAGTCTCTGTTTTCCTTCTTTATCCGCATATACTTTCCAATAACCGGTGCAGAGGCTGTTCTTCCCCTGATGTCTGATAAATCCTTCCACATCCTCCGGGGGATATCCTAACAGCAATCCCAGTTCGTGGGGGAACGGCTTCCCTCTCTCTGCATAGGTTTCATAACGATCGCAAAATACCGGCAAAATATCCTCCAGTCGATCGGATTCGTACCCTGCCTCCCGCAGCAGTTTCTGTACCTGCGGCATTTTCAGATACTTTTCCAGCCGGTCTTCCCGATACAACAGTATTACCATTTTCTCCTCTGTCTCCAACAAGGGATACAGGGAAAGCACACTGCCTTCAACGATCCTTCCCACCTGTGTAAAGCCTTCCGGGGAAATCGTCAGCAGATTGGAAATCTTAAGTCCCGTGATCAACGGTGCACACTGCAAAGCCAACTGTAGTTCCACATCGTCTGCTTCCATTTCACACAGGATCTCCCACGTTTCCTGACTCAATCAGCGCTTCACCTCCTGCCATCCAAAAGTCATTGAGTTAGTTGTAGCTAATCTATATAAATAATATAGAAAAAAGCAGTTCCCGTCAAGGGAACTGCCTGATAGAAATTCTCAACATATAAACTTTCAAAATAGCTTTGGGGATTTCCATTCTCAGATCTTTCTGCGGTCCAGCCCTGTACTGCGATAGTATTCTGCCTTGTCCTGATACATCCGTCTCTCGGACTCCGTCAGTAGATGATCCTTTCCCACGGCTTCCAGAGTGTTCACCGCTGCTCCTACTGCCATGGAGACATCATGAGCTGCCAGCTCTGTTTTTAATTCCTCCACCTTTTGATAGAATTCCTTTTCAGAAATTCCGGTGCACAGGACCACCAGTTCATCTCCGCCGATACGGAACATTCCATTTCCTTCAAATACACGTTTCAGGCAGTCACAGCACCTGCGGATCAGGCGGTCTCCGGCGGAATGTCCTTCACTGTCATTGATCCGTTTTAATCCTGTAATATCACAGTATACCACGCCGATGGGCTCGGTATGGTCCACCTGCTCAATGTACCTCTCCATAGCATAACGGTTCCCCAATGTCGTCAGCGGATCCGAATAGCTCATCACTTCCAGCTCCCGTACCAGATTTCTCTGCTTCAGGGACGATACGATAAAGTGTCCCATGATCTGCAGCATCTCCGACACAAATTCAAAATATCTGGTCGAAGGATTGTCTACTCCGTAGAAGCCGATTACTTTCCCATCATCATAAAGCGGAACCACCACCAGGGAATGAATATTCTGTCTTACCAGAACTTCATACATCTTCGGATCCACATCTTTCATTTCTTCCAGATTCTCTGTGACAATACTCTGATTCTCATCAAACTTCCGATACCATTCCGCGAAGATCTCCGGCGGTAGATCCTGAAGGGTATCCTTTTCTGGTAAGACTCCCTTGGCTACCCATTCGTATGTATTGTGGTCATGATCGTGGTCATCCTTTTCAAAAATATAGGCCCGTCCCGCTTCCAGATTCTTTCCGACAAATTCCAGCAGCACCTGCAGCGTCTGATCCATGCTCTCCTGCCGCTGTGCCACACGGATGGCTTCATTCAACGCAGCCTCCATATTACGGTAATCTTCGGATTTGTGCCCTCTCTCATTCAGATTGCCGCAATCTATGGCGATTTCCATACGGTATTTTCTCCCGTCTTCTTCTACCAGTGTGTCCTTGATATGAAGTTCTCTTCGCAGCAGCGGATTGTAATATTCCCATTCCTTAAAAAAACCCGGCTTTAACTGTTCATTATTACACATTCCACAGGGCAGAGAATTTCCCTGCAATATCTCATAACACTTTAACCCGATGATCTCTTCAAGACTTTGAAATCCATAGCTCTTCAGAGTCTTCTTGTTCATATATATCAATTCATGAGTCTCTGCATCTGCCACATATACATATTCACCCAGATTCTCGAAAAATTCCCATATTTTACTCATATACACCAACCTGCTTCCGTATTCTTCCCCTTATTATAACTAATCAGTATACACTTGCAAACGCTTTACGGCAAGCCTGTTCTCTCAAAAATGTCTGTAATAATCTCACATCATCCGTGATCACACCGTCCGCCCCACAGTTTACGATCCAAAGCATGGCACCGGAAGTATTGGCTGTCCACCCGTATACCGACTTTCCGCAGTAATGAATGGCATCTACCATATCCACCGTAAGATTTCTCCCCTCGATGCTATAGCTGTCGGCATAGTCCAGCTCATAATCCTCTTCTTCCAGATCATGGGCAATAAAAACTGTTGAAATCCCCGGTTCCAGCTCCTTCATTTTCTGCAGGATTCCCTTGTTCATGGAGCCTATAATACACTCATCCACCATATCATAGTCCTGCAGCAGAGTCAGCACGCTTTCCTCCAGTGCATCCTCCTGTCCGGTATATTTCAGTTCGATCATCAGAGTGATCCTGCCTCTGGCACAGGCAAGCATTTCTTCCAGTGTCGGGATCTGTTCTCCCCGGTATGCTGCTGAAAAACCGCTGCCCACTTCCAGGGTTTTGAGAGCATCTGCCTCCACATCCCATACGCAGATATCCTCTCCTGTGGTCCGTTTAAAATTACTGTCATGCATAACGATCAGGGTTCCGTCCGACAACTGCTGCACATCAATCTCTGCAATAGGCACTCCATCCCGGATGGCCTGTTCCAGGGCCGCCACCGTGTTCTCCGGAGCTACTTTTGCCCCCGCCCGATGCGCTACCACGATCACAGGAGCGTCTTTACCTGCGGCCTGTACCTGCGGCAATACACCATATGTCAGAAAATAGAGGCAGAGAAGCATAACAATCGCTGTTTTTCTGATAATTTTCATCACATTGCCCTCCCATGAAAGTTATTTGTCAATTTTATTGTAACTATTGACTATAAACTCCATACAAGGAAAATGTTAACTTTTTGTAAATATTCAGAGCCACGTAAATATAACCGGAGGAACGTCGAATGCTTGCATTCGTAAGATCCTCTGGCTATATTTATGTGGCGAAGTAACCACATGAGCAAAAGGAAAGCATCGGAGATGCGATTTTGCGAATGGGGTTCTGAATATTACGACTATCCAGAGCCATGTAGCTTCAGGCAGGGTATTCGGCAGATGCTTGCATACGCAAGAATATCTGCCTGAAGTTATAGGGCGAATTATCGTTCTGAATCGTCGGTAAGCCCGGATAAGCGTACTCACTTCCGTAACATCACTACCAGCTCATGAGCCAGCAGTGGAAATGCTGCCAATACATTCAATAGCAGCCATTCCTGTCCGGACAGATGGGAGGTTCCGAACGCTCCGATGAGAAACGGTACTTCCGTTACCGCAAACTGCAGCGCAAATCCAATAACACAGGCCAACACCATCAGCGGATTATCCCAGGGTCTCATGGCAAATACGGACTTCTGCATATCCCGCATTCCTACTGCATGATACAGCTGGCACATTCCCAGTACTGTAAAAGCATAGGTCTGGGATCGGGCAAGTATTTTTTCCCGGGACAGTAATTCACGAAGTCCCTCCACCCAGTCAGACAGATTCCAGGACAGTTCTCCCCTGCCTGCCATGATCCCACAGGGCAATACCAGAAATGCCGCCAGACCGATACCGGTGATCAGCGCTCCATAGAGTAAGGTACAGGCCATTCCGCCCCGGGCGAACAGACTCTCCGCTGCTTTTCTTGGAGGACAGCGCATCAGGCTTTTTCCGTCATTTTTATCCACTCCCAGTGCCAACGCCGGAAGGGAATCCGTGATCAGATTGATCCACAGTATATGACTGGATTTTAGAGGGGAAGCCAGCCCCAGAGCCACTGCTACGAACATGGTCATCAGTTCCCCGAGATTGGAGGACAGTAAAAATATCACCGACTTGCGGATGTTTTCATAGACGCCTCTGCCTTCCTCGATTGCCTTTTCAATCGTTGCAAAATTATCATCCGTCAATATCATGTCCGCCGCCTGTTTAGCCACATCCACGCCGGTTCCCATGGCTACACCGATATCTGCTGCTTTCAGAGAAGGAGCATCGTTCACACCATCCCCTGTCATGGCCACAATCTCCCCATTCTGCTGCAGCCCCTTCACGATCCGTACCTTCTGGGCCGGAGTCACTCTGGCATAAACCCTGATATTCCTGATCCTCCTGGCAAAAGAAGCATCATCCAGATGATTCAGTTCTTCCCCTGTAATACACTGACTGCGATGCCCTGCAATCCCCAGCTGTCTGGCAATGGCATAGGCGGTATCCACATGATCCCCGGTGATCATTACTGTAGATACACCTGCACGGCGGAAAATCTCCACCGCTTCCTCCGCCTCCGGTCTGGCAGGATCACGCATCCCCACGATTCCCAGGAATGTCATACCTTCTTCCCCACACCCGGGAGTGTTTCCGCTCTGTGCTGCCGCCAGTGTCCGAAGCGCCAGGGAATTCATGAGTTCTACAACCTCACTGATCCTTTTTCTCTGTCCGGCTGTCATTGGCACACTTCTTCCGTCCTGTAAAATATGGGTGCAGTGCTGTACGATCACATCCGGTGCCCCCTTCGTATAGGCAATGCTTCCCTTATGCCCTCCGTTTTTCGGGATTCTGTGATAGGTCGTCATCATCTTCCGGTCCGAATCGAAAGGCTTTTCATCATAGCGGGGGTACTGCTTCTCCAGACGTTCTCTATGCATCCCCATCTTCTCTCCGAAGTCTAAGAGCGCCAGTTCCGTTGGATCTCCGATCCGTTGCTCTCCCTGCAGGGAAGCATCGTTGCACAACAGCATTCCCCGGAGCATCTCCTGTACGCATCGGGATTCTCCCCTGCCATTGCTGCCGGCAGCATCCTCCAGCACATCATACCACCAGCATTTTTCCACCGTGAGCCGGTTCTGGGTCAGTGTGCCGGTCTTATCCGAGCAGACCACGCTGACCGCTCCCAGAGTCTCAACGGAAGGCAGTCTGCGGATGATTGTATGTACTTTGACCATTCTGGTCACTGACAATGCCAGACAGATCGTCACCACTGCCGGCAGCCCTTCCGGCACCGCAGCCACCGCCAGGGAAATTGCAACCAGCAGCATTTCCGGAATATTTCTGTGTTGAAATACCGCCAGCAGAAACAATGCCGCACATACTCCCAGAGATAAAATACTAAGAAGCTTTCCCATATCCCCCAGACGTTTCTGTAACGGTGTCATTTCCTCTTCCGCATCTGTGATCATGGAGGCGATCCTGCCGATCTCCGTGTCCATGCCCGTAGCTGTCACGATTCCTTCTCCGTGGCCATGGGTCACCACAGTAGACATATATACCATATTGACCCGTTCAGCCAATGGAATCTCGTGTCTGCAGTCTGCCAGAAACAGCGCATCTTTTTCCACAGGTACCGATTCTCCGGTCAGGGCGGATTCCTCTACCTGCAGATTGGAGCTTCTGGTCAGCCGTATATCCGCAGGTACCTGTGCCCCTGCCTCCAGGTCTACCAGATCGCCCGTCACCAGTTCCGCCGCCGGAATCTCCTGACGGATACCTTCCCTGATCACAATGGTCTGTGGACTGGTCAGCTTTTTCAACGCTTCCAGTGCCTTTCGGGCTTTTCCCTCCTGCAGCATGCCCACCAGGGCATTGACCACTACCACAGTGCCGATGATCACGGCATCACTGAGCTCTCCCAGAAAGACGGATACCACAGCTGCGATCAATAATATGTAGATCAGCGGGTCCTTTAACTGCTCCAGAAAAAGCTGTATTTTCGTCTTTTTTCTGGCAGCTTTCATTTCATTTCTGCCATTTTGCTGTAAACGACGAAAGGCCTCACCATCGGTAAGGCCCTTCACTGCGTCACTTTTCAGTTCATTTACGGTTTCCTGTATATTCTGTTTTTCGAACACGGCTGCCTCCAATGCTTGTTTCTATTAAGCATTGTATGTCATATCTTCAGAATTCATTACACCGAATCATCGTACATTTTAATCTCTTAACTGGAATGCTGCGGTCAGCTCGTTCATGTTGGTGGCCTGCGCAGACAATTCCTCACTGGTGGCAGAAGTTTCTTCTGCGGTCGCAGAGTTGTTCTGCACCACTGTGGATATCTGTTCAATGCCCTGTTCGATCTGCATCATGGCATCTGCCTGTGCCTTGGATTCTTCCATGGCTTTCTTGGACTCGTTGGCCAGATCCTCAATGCCTTCCACGACCTTCTGCAATGCTTCGGCTGTCTTGTCCGTGATCTGGTTGCCATGCTCAATCTCCTGCAGGGAAGTCTCAATCAATTCTCTGGTATGTACCGCAGACTGTGCACTGTCATCTGCCAGCTTACGGATCTGATCCGCAACCACTGCAAAGCCTCTTCCGGCCTCTCCTGCTCTGGCTGCCTCAATGGCTGCATTCAGGGACAACAGATTCGTCTGGGATGCGATATCCTCAATCTCACCGATAATATCGCTGATCTGCCTGGAAGTATCGTTGATACGCTGCATGGCATCTGTCAGACCCTTCATTTCCTCTCCGCTGTCCTTCGCCTGCTGCTGGTAATCCATAGCCTTCTGGTAAGAACCTCCCAGTGCCTTGGCATTCTTCTCCACGATCTCGGTTACATTCGTGATGGTAGCCTGCAGTTCCTCTACGGAACCGGCCTGGTCAGTAGCACCTTCCGCAAGTCCCTGGGCAGCATCTGCCATCTGGTTTGCCCCCAGAGATACCTGTCCCACTGCCGTCTTGATCTCATTAAGTGTCTCACTGAGCTTATGGTTCAGCTTACGGATAGATTCCAACAGTCCCTGAAAGTCTCCCACATAGGCTTCTGCACACCCTGAAGTCAGTGCGAAGTTTCCTTCCGACATTTCTCCCAACAGATAATCCGCATCGCCGATGACCTTCTGCAGATTGCCGGATAGTGCTGCGGTAGCCTCTGCCAGGATCTGTGTCTCATCCTGTGTCCGGATCACAGGTGCCGGAGTATGCAGATCGCCTTCCGCCAGCTGACGTATTCTTTCGGTACATTCCGCCACCGGTTCACCGATCGCCTGACCGATCTTTTTTGCCCTGCGCACACTGAAACATAAAGCTGCAGCACCTATTGCTACACCAATGACAATACATACAACGGAAGAACCAAGGAAATCTGTCAGTGGTGCATTTACTGCCACGCTCCATCCATTGGTTCCTTCTATTGGTGCATAAGCCTGTATTGTGATGGTTCCGCCTTTCATATAAGTGCCATATCCGATTGCTCCGGTCATCATCTTCTGCTCTACCTTTGCAATTCCCCGCAAAGATCTGTCCGTCTGAGACAGTTCAATGTTGCTCTTCTGCTCCTGGGCAATCGCAGAATCACAGTGAGCAATGGTGATACCTGTTTCTCCCAACAGATAGCACTCGGAATTCTTACTGACAGAGACTGCCGCAGCAATATCATTTAAGAACTCCGGATCCGGCACAACGAATACCACGCCGACAATATCACCATTCTTATCTCCGTCTGCATATACAGGTGCGGAAATGATAACGCTGAGCTTACCGTCTGTCTTTGCAATCACGGGATCCGATACCACGACCTCTCCCTGCATGGATCTCTTAAAATAATCACGGTCACTATAATCGGTTCCGTCATAAGCACAGATACCGTTGGCGCCGATCAGCTTGCCTCTGACCATTCCATAAGCTTCCACACGCTGGTTGATATACTGCTGCTTCTGCTCCTGGGTAAATACTGGAGAAGACAGCTGATAGCTGCATCCGAGTTCGGATACGATCGTTGTTGTCACCCGTAGTTCCTCTTTGATACGGTCTGCAGAGATCTCTGCCACCACCAGCATATCGTCTTCCAGTGTTCTCATGGTACTGGACAGATTCAGGATCACGGTAAGGGTGGCCAACGGAATAATCGAGAACACTACCAGCCTGCTGATTGCCTTCTGCAGACGTTCCCGGATCGTCGTCATGCCGGGTGTCTGCCCCTTTGTGCCCTTCTGTGATGCTTTTGTACTCATATGTCCTCATTTCTGCGCTGCATTTTTATTATATGCTTTATTTTCCTGTACTCTGTGAAGTGACCACTTGTCCGGCAGCGCCCGGATATCCCATGCATTTCCTTCATTTTGGAACAGTGATCTTCTGCAGAGATACTTAATTTTATATGTTGATTTTATTTTACCATGATTCAGAAAAATTTTCTATCTTTTGAAGCCCAAAAAGAGAGTTAATATTCCGTTAAGAATATCAACTCTCTCCTGTCATTTATCTCTCTATCCCCTCATGATAAGAAATACCCTGTTAATAGCCGAACTCCTGGGCAAAATACAACTTGCCATTGGTCTCATAGACCGCAATGCTGCAGGTGGTAAAATCGTCTGCCAGGATATTCGCTGCGTGTGTAGGAGAAGCCATCCAGGCATCTACTACACTCTGTGCGGAATCATAGCCCTTCGCCAGATTCTCGCCCCACATCAGTTCACTGTTCACTGTGTACCAGTCCTTACCGTTGGGTCTGGTATGGGAGAACTTGGAAGCTGCTTCGGTTGCTCTTACCATAGCGCAGGACTCCAGACCGTTGCTCCAGTTCAGTGCTGCCAGGCCGTTCTCTGCTCTCTTCGCGTTTACAATATCCAACGCATCGATAGCCATGGCACGAAGTTCATCTGCACGGGCCAGCTCAGCTTCACTCATACCGGCTTTTCTCACAGAACCCGCCAGTGCCACTGCCTCTTCATCGAACCAGACAGTTCCGTCATCCGTGGCAGGATCACGGCTTACAGAGGATAATTCTGTACTCTTGCCGCAGCCTGCAAGGCTCAGCACCATGATGACTGTCAGAACAAGACTCATCCATCTTTTTTTCATTTGTTCTACCTCTTCTTTCCTTGATTGTTTATAGTAAATATATGTTTATTCGTTATGATTGCTTCTTCTTAATAATAAGCCATGCTCCCAGCCCTGTCAAGGAAAGGGCAAAGCCCCGATTCCATGTATTGGAATCATCGCCGGTCCTGGGTCTTCTGGAAGCTCCCAGGACTGCTCTGTCCGCCAATGGTGTAGGATCATCGGTAATGCTTACAACCCGCTGACGTCTTACACCAAGCACCTGAGGTGTTACCGGGGTTGCCGGCTCAGACGGTGTACCGGGAGTATCCGGGGTATCGGAATCATCCGAATCGTCCGGAGTATCCGGGGGTGCGGTCGGAGTAGTGGTCGGCGTCGTGGGTGTGGTATCCGGTGTGCCTGTCGGCGTAGGCTCCGGAGTAGCACTGGGAGTCGGTTCCGGGCTGGTAGTCACGGGCGGAGTAACCTCCGGCTCTCTGGACAATTCAAACTGCATTCCGAAGCCGTATCTGGTCATCTGATAGCCGTTGTTGGCCAACACACCGTTAAGGTTAGTGGTGATCTTCACTTCTCCGTCCTTTAACAGGTCGGATACCCGAGTATCTGCATAGGAACCTTCCTGTCCGTTTTTCAGCATCCGGTCATACAGACCTTCACCGTCAAAAGTATATACATTATGATATGTCGTGTAATATAAAGCATCTGCTACTGCAGAACAGCTCTCCGCTACTGTGGTATCGGCGGTTCCGTTGGTCAGGATTGCCAGTTCCTCTGCCGTAAGTTCTGAAAAGCCGTAGACCTTATTTCCTTCTTCTCTGGAAGTATTGTTGAACCAGTCTAAGTAATACTGTGCCAGGCAGCTCTGCGTAACCTCTTCCGGCTTCATTTCTTCGCTGCCATATCCTTTTTTCAAAAGAGCCTCTCCGACAATCGCATCCGTAACCTTACCTGCGGTGATTCCGAGATCCCGTAACGGAGCATTTAAAATACGGCGGGGCAATGTACAGAACGCTCCCACTTCACCGATCTCATAACCTTCAAAACCACTGGACAGAACCGTTACTTTCTCTCCTGCCTTAGGCGCTGCCGGGATCGTACCGATCGTGGCCTTTGCAGGATCATACTGATACTCCTTATTACTCTCATTTACCAGCTTTATGTTGTAGTACAGGGTATCTCCGGGCTCTGCCGCATTTCCTCCTGCCACGGTACCGTTCAGATAACCGATGGCATCGGACAGATTGATTCTTACCTTGTCCGGGGCATTGCTGTGGATCGTAATGGTGATCGTTGCATCATAGGTCACCCTGCCGGTGCCGCTTTCCCAATGCTGTTCCAGTTCCGGAGTTGTAGTAATGGTAATACCTTCGGAAATATAATGGAACACTGCGCCGTTCTCATTCTGTTCAAAAGTTACCGTTCCCGTGGGATATTCATAATAATCTACTGCGGATACCCCGGGAATCCTGTAATCGTATCCGTCATAATTGATCCAGGTCTCTGTGGGTGTGGTCACATACCATACCGTGGCAATGGTGACTCCACTGAAGGATCGACCGGTGGTGAGCAACTGATCCATAAAACTTTCCGTTACATTTTCACCATACAAGACGCCGTTGTTGTCATTCACATACTGTTTTACATCCTCAAGGGTTTTTCCGCAGTTTTCTTTATAATAGGAAGTGCCTTCGCTGTCTCCACCGTAATAAACATAGTGTAACAAATCTGCGGGCTTGCAGTCAGAATATTTGTTTACATCTAATGCTACGAATCCAACGCACTGCCAGCTTGCCCCGTTACTTCCGGTTAACTTTCCTTCGGCATCTACCCCTGTATTATCCACAGAAAGATATTTAAAGGTTTCAGCATCATCCAAAGTCATCTTATGACCTGCAAACAATGAAAAATCTCCGTTTGCCGGCTTGTAATTATTGGGCCATACGTTGGGGCTGGCTACCTGTCCTCCCACATATTTTGCCATGGTGCCTCCAGCAAGAATCACCGTTTTGATGGTGGGATAGGTTTTCTCTTTTACAGCAACAACGCTGTCGTTTCCGCTTGCACTTGCCATTTCAACAACATCGTTCTGCTCATTCTGCGTTGCTTCTTCCGCCTGTACCGTAAATCCGGTGTTGGAGATGCTGCCGATCATCAGTGCCGCTACCAGAGTTTTTGCCAGTTTGGTCTGTATTACGTTTTTTAACTTCATTTCTGTTTCCCCTCAAAACCAGTATTTCTGTTTTTATTACTTCTTTTTACTCTCCTAATAAGTAAGACTGCGCCAAATGGAAAAAAGGACCAGAATTTGAAAAATTTTTCAAGATTCTGATCCTTTTATACTTTTACAGCTAAGATCGGCTGTCGTTCCGTTCCTGTTTAATGTTCTTTTCGCTTAAGAACAAGCCATGCTCCCAGACTCGTCAGGGAAAAGGCAAAGCCCAGATTCCAGGCATCGGAGTCATCGCTGGTCTGCGGTCGTCTGGATGCTCCGAGGACTGCTCTGTCCGCCAAGGGAACTGTCTCATCCTCGATGGTCACCATTCTGCGGCGTCTTGCACCAAGTACCTGCGGGGTGTCCGGGATTCCACCGGCCGGTGTGCCGGGATCTGCCGGTGTACCGGGATCATCTGGTGTATCGTCCGGAGTATCGGGTTCATCCGGGGTGTCAGGTGTTGCGGTTGGTGTTGGCGTAGGTTCCTCGGTTACTACCGGCGTAGGCGTAGGCTCCTCGGTTACTACCGGCGTCGGCGTAGGCTCCTCGGTTACCACCGGTACCGTCGGCGTAGGCGTAGGTTCCGGCTCATCCGGTTCGCACGGACAGTGAATCTCTCCACCCTGCTTATACTTATCCGCTATGATGCCTCCGACAACAGTTCCGCCATTATAGACAGTTGCATTCGGAGCCAGAATATATCCGAAAATAGAATTTACATTAACTTCTGTTGCATTGCCAAAGTTCCAAATAATTCTGTCTGCCCACAGCTGATGTTCCAATGCTTGCTTTTTTGCACCATGCGCATTCATCCAGCCGGTAATATTCACTGTACCGGAATCACTTACATTTACCACAACTGTTTTTCCATAAAAAGCTGCGCCAGTGATCTCTTTGTCATAGTCTTCCATCCTGGTATTTAACTCAGCACTTGTTACATTCAATACCAGTTGTGTATCGCTGTCTTCATTCGCCATAGCATATAAATCTTTGCTTTTCTGTACCATATTACCTGCCAGGACATTGCTGATCTCAGATGCAATATCTGTATCCCATACCTCACAGTTCTTCAGAAGATTTCCAGTATATAATTTATTTTCACCAGCTATAATATTATAACCCTGTCCAGTCACTTCCCGCTCAACAGAGTTCTGGGTTCCGTCAGAATTAGTAAGGGGAATTATCAGTTCCTTTTCGTCTGTTCTGCCTGACGCTGTATATTTAAGAATCTGATTCGGAGCAGAAAGATCTCCCAGATAAGATTTTCCCCCATAGCTTACCATGGAAACCTTTAATTCTTTAATTGCGGCATTTCCCTCAATATGGTCCAGATTTGAGGATACAAATTCATTTGTATATAATACAAATGAAAATGGATCATTTAAATCCGTACCTGCTGCCTGCACAGCAATCCCTTCGTTCCCTGCAACAGAACCTACAACCAGTGCTGTCACCAGAACCTTTACCACTTTTTCCCTTACATACTTGCTAAATCTGCTCATCTGATTTCTCCCTCAATGAAACTGCGTGTTTCAACGTCTTTAAACGTTTTCGTTCCTCTTTACAATCATTAAGACTGGCGCCATTTCAAAAAAGGTTCAGATTTTTATTATATTTTTGATCTTTTCAGTATCATTTGCTATTTTTGTAACATAAGCCTTAGTATACAGCCGTTTCTGTCAGGACTCCATGGATCAGAGCCCGCCTTTTTGTACCGGATGAGCCGTAGCAGGTAGATAGGGATACGATATTTCCCCTGTCACTTAAGTCTGCATCTGAAGCATACAGGGAATGTTCCGTGGCCCACTGCACATAATCATCATAGGAGGCATCTGAGGTAAACGTGGCAAAACGGTCACTGGTACTCTTTGTTTCATAATAGGAAAAAATCTCATAAATGTAGACTTTATCTTCCGTGTATATATAGAAGTAAGGATTCTCCTCGCAGCTTGCCGTCCCCTTCAGCAAATTTTTAAAAGCCCCAAACATGCTCTCATCCCGCATATTATGTCCGAATACAAAGGTATTCCTGTCTGACCAGTCTGCTGAAGCCCCACAGTCCATGAAAATGCATCCAGCATTCACACTCTCCCCCTCGAAGGAATGCTTCAGATAATAGTCATTGTCCTCCCCCTGTACCACCGGATAACTGATGTCCAATGCCGGGAAATAGAGCCATCCACGAAAATCCTGGTTGGTCCTGATAAGTTCGGCAAAGTCGATCTGCAGCTCCGGATAATTTTTCTCCGCAATCTCTTCCTGTGTTTCCCCCGCCGCAGGCTCTGCCACCACCTCCTGGCGGATGGCATCGTATTCATTTTTTGCTCTCTGCTCTGACAGATAAGAATGCAGACTCATTCCTCCGGTCAGCAGTACCGCTGCCGCCAGCACTGCTGTGATCGCATTTTCCGCTTTTTTATTTTTCATGCCAGTTTCCCCTTCCTGCAAGAATCGTTATAATTTGTTAATGATTATACCTTATTTTTCCGCATTCGTCTTTACGAAAGAGTTATTTTTTGATATTTTTAAGGTATGACTTTAAATAAGAAACTATTGGGGGAATAAAATCTTATGATACATCTTTTTGCACTGCTTTCACTGCTTTTGTGCGGTGTCTGCTATACAGGCTTTCAGAACAGTTCTCATTTCCACAATACAAGCAACCGGCGTTCTCTTCTGTTGCTTGTATTTGGAGGTGCCCTGCTTCTGCGCCTGCTCCTTGCATACACCACCCACGGCTTCAGTAATGATATCGCCTGTTTTGCAGCCTGGGCTGACCGGATTTTCACTTTAGGGCCAGGGCAGTTCTATTCTGCCGAGATGTTTACGGACTATCCGCCCGGTTTCATGTATGTATTGTATCTGATCGGAGCGTTACGATCTCTGCTGCAGATTCCTTATTATTCCGATCTGCATATTTTACTGTTAAAATTACCCGCAATTCTCTGTGATATTGCCTGTGGGTTTCTACTCTACAGAGAGGCGGTAAAGCGACTGCATTTTTCCGATCTGCAGGGAATCTTTGCTGCCTCTGCGTATCTGTTCCAACCGGCGGTCATTCTGAATTCTTCCTGCTGGGGACAGGTGGATTCCGTATACACGCTGATGATCATCCTTATGTGCCTGTTCCTCATGAAGGGAAACCTGCTTCCTGCCTATGCTGTCTACGGACTGGGTGTCCTGTTAAAGCCACAGATGCTGATCTTCACGCCGGTACTGCTGGCAGGGATCTGGGACCATGTGTTCTTACAGGATTTTTCCTGGCGGAAATTCTTCTATAATTTGTGCGGTGGTCTGGTTGTCATCTGCGGGATGCTCCTTCTGTGCGCTCCTTTCGGATTAACCGCTGCAATCTCACAATATACTTCAACGTTGGGATCCTATGAATATGCAGCCATCAATGCCTACAATTTCTGGGGACTATTAGGAATGAACTGGGTCGACCAGAACACGATTTTCCTCTTCCTGCCCTGTAAGACCTGGGGCACTATCGTGATCCTGCTGATCGTACTCTTTACCTTCCTTATTGCAGCCCGCTGCCGGAAAGAGCCTTCAAGATATTTCTGTCTCGGTGCCTTTATCATCCTGACGATGTTCCTGTTCTCCGTCCGTATGCATGAGCGTTATATGTATCCCGCTCTGGCCCTGTTGCTTTTCTGCTGCCTGTACCGGCCCTCTACACCTCTCTGGAAATGCTTCAGTGGATTTGCAGTGCTGCATTTTTACAACACCGCCAATGTGCTGTACCATTACGATCCGCAGAATTATGACCGCAAGGCTCCCATCATTCTGCTGGTATCTGCCGGAATGTTGTGCTGCCTGTATTATTTCTATAAGATCATCTGGAAATATTATGTTCACGGTGAAGCAGGAGCTGCCACCGATGCAAAGCCGCAGCCCACGATAGGCCGTAGAGCTTCCGGGCATACTGCTTCCACAAGATCTGCCGCAGGACTCGGACAAAGACTTCGAGAATATTTTCTCTCTCCCCTGGAGCCCATTCCTTCCGAAGAGAGAATCCATTTCACGAAACCGGATCTGTGCCTGTTGCTGGCAATCGGTATTCTGTACAGTTGCTTTGCCCTCTATGATCTGGGAGACCGCAAAGCTCCGACAACAACTTACGATATGTCGGGAGAATTACAGGCCATCGAGCTGGAATTCCCCGAAGATGCGCTGCCTGTGACTATGGCCAGTTATCTGGCTCCCTGGCACCAGCGACATTTTGGGATGGATGTCAAAAGTAATGCCGAAGACTCCTGGACTTATCTCGGTGAGATCATTTTAAACAATGTCTTCACCTGGCAGGATGTCTCCCTGCAGGATCTGCTGACACAGGCCACAGAAAACAGTACTTCTGATATGTCTGCCACAACCAGATATCTGCGTCTGTCATTGACGGATAATGATGCCTCTCTGATTGAACTGGTCTTCCTGGACGCGAATGGCAACATCACACGCCCGTTGAACGCAGATGCCTACCCTACACTGTTTGACGAAAGCGATCTGTACCCGGAACGCTATTCCTTCCGCAACAGCATGTATTTCGATGAAATCTATCACGCACGCACGGCTTACGAGTTCCTTCACGGCCTGCCGACCTACGAAAATACCCACCCGCCTCTGGGCAAGATCTTCATCGCCCTGGGTGTTGCCATCTTTGGAATGAATCCTTTCGGCTGGCGTATCATGGGTACTCTGTTCGGCATTGCCATGCTGCCGTTTATCTACCTGCTGGGGAAAAAAATGACAAGGAATACTCCTGCGGCAGCTCTGGCCTGCTTCCTGTTTGCCTTTGATTTTATGCATTTTACGCAGACAAGGATTGCCACCATCGATGTTTATATCACATTCTTTGTGATTGCAATGTACTATTTTATGTACTACTATTGTTCTATGAGTTTTTACGATACACCGTTGTATAAGACCTTTGTGCCTCTGGGCTTATGCGGCATCTGCATGGGACTGGGAATTGCCAGCAAATGGACCGGTATCTATGCGGGCTGTGGACTGGCACTGCTGTTTTTTGCGCATCTGCTGCGACGCTACCGGGAATACCTCTATGCCAAAGCCCATCCCGGAAAAAGCACCAACGGCATGGAGCATCAGCAGATTGTAAAGAAATTCCCGGATTATACGGTAAAGACGATCGACTTCTGCCTGACCTTTTTCGTGCTGGTTCCGGCAGTGATCTATCTGTTGTCCTACCTGCCATTTGTAGACAATTCCCATCCGGGACTTTTTGACCGTATGCTGACCAACCAGACTTCCATGTTCAACTATCACAGCGGCCTGGAGGCAACGCATCCTTATTCCTCTTCCTGGTATCAGTGGCCCACTATGGTCCGCCCGATCTGGTACTATTCCGGATATCTGACCGATGCAGTCAAAGAGGGAATCAGTGCTTTCGGCAATCCTGTTGTATGGTGGATCGGTATTCTGGCATTTATTTACATCCTGTACCTGTTAATTCGCAACAATGCGTTTCTCTGTTCTCTGACAGGACACACACAAACAGAGTGCTCCACAGATACTGCGACCACCCTGTCCCACAGAGAATATGCAGCAGCTGCTTTCCTCGCAGTCGGCTACCTGGCGCAGTACCTGCCCTGGTTCTTCGTCACCAGAATTACCTTCATCTACCACTATTTCCCCAGTGTTCCTTTTGTAGTGCTGATGATCGTGTACAGCCTGATGCAGTGGAAGAAGCATATGTCTGACCGCACCTTCATCATCGTCTGCTGCGCTTATGCTGCGGTGGCGTTTGCCCTGTTCCTGCTGTTCTATCCGGTATTGTCCGGGCAGCCGGTGGATGTGGATTTTGTAATAAAATACTTGCGTTGGCGGGATACCTGGGTATTGATCTCAGGTTAAGTCCTCTTTATAAAATACTTCATATAAAAAACAGTGCCAATCCAGGCACTGTTTTTTGGTATAGCATATCTATTCACTTACCCCTCAGCGATCGCATTACCGGTATACAACTGATAATATCTGCCCTTCTGGGCGATGAGTTCATCGTGGTTGCCGCGCTCGATGATGCGGCCCTGTTCCAGAACCATGATGCAGTCACTGTTCTTGACAGTAGAAAGTCTGTGGGCGATGACGAAAGTGGTTCTTCCTTTCATCAACTTATCCATGCCGTCCTGTACAATTTTCTCGGTACGGGTATCGATAGAGCTGGTAGCCTCATCCAGGATCAGTACCGGAGGATCCGCTACGGCTGCTCTGGCAATAGAAAGCAGCTGTCTCTGACCCTGGCTTAAGTTCGCACCGTCACCGGTGAGGACTGTGTTATAACCATCCGGAAGCTGACGGATAAAGGTATCCGCGTTAGCCAGTTTTGCTGCGGCAATGACTTCCTCGTCTGTAGCATCCAGCTTACCGAAACGAATATTGTCCATAACGGTAGCGGTGAACAAATGGGTATCCTGCAATACGATACCCAGAGACTTCCGCAGATCCGCTTTTTTGATCTTGTTGATATTGATGCCGTCATAACGTATCTTACCATCCTGAATATCATAGAAACGGTTGATCAGGTTCGTGATCGTGGTCTTGCCGGCACCGGTGGAGCCTACGAATGCGATCTTCTGACCGGGCTTTGCATACATCTCGATGTTATGCAGCACGATCTTGTCATCATTGTAACCGAAGTCCACATCGTCGAATACCACTTCACCCTGTAATTCAATATAATCTACAGATCCATCCGCCTGATGTACATGCTTCCATGCCCACATACCGGTTCTCTCGGTACACTCCACGATCTTGCCGTTTACCTTCTTGGCACGGACGATGGTCACATATCCCTCGTCGGTCTCTACCGGCTCATCCAGCAGATCGAAGACTCTCTTGGCACCAGCCTGTGCCATAACGATACTGTTCAGCTGCTGGCTGACCTGGCTGATAGGCATGTTGAAGCTCTTGTTAAAAGTTAAGAAGCTGGCAAGCTTACCCAGCGTCAGTCCTGCGAAACCACCCAGCGCCATGGCACCACCGACGATGGCACATACCACATAGCTTAAGTTACCCAGCTGGGCATTGATGGGTCCCATCAGGTTTGCGAACTTATTCGCATTGTATGCGCTGTCGCACAGTTCATCATTCAGAGCCTTGAACTCCTCCAGACTCTTATCTTCATGGCAGAATACCTTGACTACCTTCTGGCCTTCCACCATTTCCTCAATGTAACCGTTGACTTTACCGATATTCTTCTGCTGCTTTACGAAATATTTTCCGCTTAAGCCCGCTACCTTACCAGTGACGAACATCATCAGTGCCACCATGATCAGACTGACTGCTGTCAGAGGCACACTTAATACCAGCATACTTCCCAGGGTACCGACTACGGTGATGAAGCTGGAAAATACCTGCGGGATACTCTGGCTGATCATCTGACGTAAAGTATCAATATCATTGGTGTAAATGGACATGATATCGCCGTGGGAATGGGTATCAAAATACTTGATCGGCAGCTTTTCCATGTGTTCGAACAGATCATCACGGAGATTCTTCAGTGTTCCCTGAGTTATGGTTACCATGATACGGTTGTAAGCATAAGTGGCCGCCACACCGACCAGATAAAAACCAGCCACACGGACAATTTCCCGGAACAGATTGCCAAAGTCCGGAGTCTCCTGTCCGATCATGGGCATGATATAGTCGTCGATCAGTCTCTGCATGAACAGAGTACCCTGAATGCTTGCCACAACGCTCAGTACAATACAGACCAACACAAAGATAAAGTGAATGCCGTAATTTTTAAAGATATACGCCATCAGTCGTTTAAATACTTTTCCCGGATTCTCAATACGTGTACCGCCCTGCATTCTTCTGCCGGGTCCACGCATTCCGCCGCCCATAGGTCCTGGCATTATGACTCACCTCCATTCTCATCAAAGTCGCCGCCACCCGTCTGGGTCTGGGCTTCATATACTTCCTTATAGATCTCATTAGTACGAAGCAGTTCTTCGTGAGGTGCAAATGCATCGATCTTACCGTTATCCATAACGATGATACGATCTGCATCCTGAATACTGGAGATACGCTGTGCAATGATGATTTTCGTCGTACCGGGGATCTCCGTAGCAAATGCCTTACGGATCTTCGCATCGGTAGCGGTATCCACGGCACTGGTAGAGTCATCCAGAATCAGTACCTTCGGCTTTTTCAGCAGTGCTCTGGCAATACACAGTCTCTGCTTCTGTCCGCCGGATACGTTACTTCCGCCCTGTTCAATATAGGTATTGTATTTCTCTGGCATCTTCTCAATGAATTCATCGGCGCAGGCCAGACGACAGGCACGGATGCATTCCTCTTCAGTAGCATTCTCGTCACCCCAACGGAGATTCTCTAAGATGGTACCGGAGAACAGCACGTTCTTCTGTAATACTACGGATACTTCGTTACGCAGAGTCTCCAGATCATAGCTTCTGACATCCTTACCGCCGACATAGACCGTACCCTCATTTACATCATACAGACGGCTGATGAGGTTCACCAGACTGGTCTTGGAACTACCGGTACCACCCAGAATACCGATGGTCTCTCCGGCTTTGATCTCAAAGTTCAAATCATCCAGTACCGGCTTCTCACTCTGTTTGTTATAGCGGAAGGTCACATGATCAAAACGGATACTACCGTCTGTCACATCGTAGTCAGGTTGTTCGGGGTTGGTGATGTCCGCCTTTTCATTTAATACTTCCGCGATACGCTTTCCGCTGGCAGCGCTCATGGTCATCATAACGAAGATCATGGCTAACATCATCAGGTTCATCAGAATCGTCATACAATAGGTCAGCAGGCTCATCAGTTCACCGGTAGTCAACTGGCTGGCAACGATCATGTGAGCGCCAAGCCAGCTGATTCCAAGGATACAGCCGTATACGGTAAACTGCATTACCGGCCATACATAAGTCATGGTACATTCTGCTTTTTTGAACATCTTGTAGATGTTGTAGCTGGCCTTATGGAACTTGTCGATCTCATAGTCCTCACGCACATAAGCCTTTACCACACGCTGTGCGGCTACGTTCTCCTGTACGCTGGCATTTAAATCATCGTATTTCCTGAATACTTCACTGAAATACTTGGACACTGCTCTCATAATAAAAATGATAACGATTCCAAGGAACACTACCGCCACCAGATAAATACTTGCCACTCTTGCATTAATCAGGAACGCCATCAGCATAGCACAGATCAGGCTGACCGGTGCGCGGAAGCACATACGTAAGAGCATCTGGTAAGCGTTCTGGATATTGGTAACATCCGTGGTCATACGGGTGACCAGTCCTGCCGTGGAGAACTTATCAATGTTGGAGAAAGAGAAGGTCTGAATGTTCTCATACATGGCCTCTCTTAAATTTCTGGCAAAACCGGTGGATGCTTTCGCACCGTATTTACCACCCATGACACCGGCGAACAATCCGACAATAGCTGCCAGGATCATGTAACAACCGATGGCAAAAATATGTTTCATATCTCCCGCCTGCACACCGTCATCAATGATGGATGCCATCAGGAGCGGAATCACCATTTCCATGGCTACTTCCAGGATCATGAAAATAGGAGTTACAAGAGATGCACTCTTATATTCCTTGATCTGTTTTGCTAATGTTTTGATCATAGCTGGTTTCCTTTCTTGTATTTTTCTATCCTATAATAAATGTTTTGTAACCTCTCTGTTATGCATGACTGCCAGCATCACTCGTTCCGGCATGGCCCGTTACAACGTCCGGTCCGCCTGCTGTCCTGCCCCAGATTCTGCATCATCTTATCTAAAATAGTTAAGAATGTCTGCTTCTCTTCTTCGGTAATACCGTTCTCCAGCTCTCGATTGAAATCCCGGATCTGCTCTTCGATCAGATTGTGATGCTCGATCGCTTTCTCCGTCAACAGGATCCTTTTCAGTCGGGCATCCTCCGTGGATGCCACCCGGACGATATAGCCCTTCTGTTCCAGATTTTGGAGCATTACCGTTGCCGTGGATCTGCGGATTCGGAATTCCTTCTCCACATCCTTCTGATATACATCGCCGTTCCGGCTCTTGTGATACAGATATCCCAACAGCGGCCCCTGCATTCCGTTGATTTCATTTCCTTCCATCTGAGCAAAGATCGCATCGATCTTCCGGCGGATCATGTTGTTGGCGGCCTTGATCTCAAATCCAAGCTGACGGTTCGTCAGTACACTTGTCTCCTCGTTCATCCTGCCTCCTTATCTCCTATGCCTCTAATGCGGTGTTCGTCAAATCCTCATGCCAGCATGGGATTTTCCTCTCTACTCGCGCAAACTATGAGAAACACGCTTCGCGAGTTTCTCAAGTTATCGCGGCAGTCGCCAAGGTCTCGTGCAAGCACGGACTTTGGCTCGTTGCTCGCGTAAATAAAAATGTTAGATAGCTAACCATTTTTGTTAGCCATCTAACATTATAACGCAATCTTTTATGTTTGCAAGAAAAAAAGTATAAACTCTTTATAAACTCCGTCAATCCTCCAGTACCCGGTTCAGAACTTCATCTTCCAGCACCAGTTTCTTTGCTGCTTCGCGGTATTTTTCCTCGTGGAGATAGGTATGGCGGTGGGGTTTGATGGTGGGAGCCATGTCGATGGCTTTGAGGAAATCGGCCTTCTTCATATGTAAGGTTGCCACGTAATCCCAGAATCCGGTATCTTTAAGTACCGTGCTGACACGGATGTAACGGTGATCCTGTACCTTTGCCATGATATAGGTGGCAATACCTACCTGGATGCCATGAAGCTGCGGCACTTCCAGGATCTTATCCAATGCATGGGAAATCAGGTGCTCACTTCCGCTGGTAGGGGCACTGCTGCCGGCAATCTCGTTGGCAATACCGCTCATGGCCAAAGAATCCAGCAGTTCTTTTAGGAACAGCTCGTCCTTGATGCTCTCATAAGGGGTACGAACGAAGCTGTTCACCGCTTTCTTTGCGATCATCACTGCAAAATCATTCACCTCACCGCAGCCGGCCTTTTCTTCGAAAATCCAGTCATAGAGTGCCGTGATCTTGGAAATCATATCTCCGATGCCGGAGTAAATGAACTTCTCCGGAGCGGTACGGATCACCTGGGTATCCACGATAATGCCATAAGCCAGTCTGGCAGGGACAGAAGTTCGCTTTCCCTGCACCAGAAGGGATGCGCTGGCACTGGAAAAGCCGTCGCTTGAACTGGAAGTCGGCACACTGATAAAAGGAAGGTTCCGCAGAAATGCCGCATATTTTCCGGCATCGATGACCTTGCCTCCACCGATAGAGATCACCGCCTTTGCCTTGTTGGGAATAGCGAAAGCCAGCGTAATGATATCGTCAATATCCACCGTATCCAATTCATTGTATTCCAGAACATTCACGTCCGCTTCCTTCAGTGAATTCATGACCAGCTCTCCGAACATATCGATCAGTCCGTTACCGAAAAATAACACTACCTGATCCAGACCTTCCGTTTTTAAATAACTACCGATCTTACCTAATGCCCCGTTTCCGATCTTCAGGATGGACGGGATCGCCATCTCTTTTCCTATCTGCATGGTAATCTCTCCTTTAACATTTCATAAAAAAACTTTGCCCGAAACCGCGTCCGGACAAAGTCATTTTACACTGTTTTCTATTTCAGTTCAACTTACAATTGGATCCCGAACATCTGCAGCACCCAGCAGATCAGTCCCAATGCCCAGCTGGCGAAAATTCCGTACAGGATCACAGGTCCTGCAATGGTGAATATCTTGCAGCCGATACCGAATACCTGTCCTTCTTTCTGGTATTCCACCGCCGGGGCTGTCACGGAATTGGCAAAGCCGGTGATGGGTACTAAGGCTCCTGCACCTCCCCATTTGACGATCTTGGGATAAATATGCAGTGCCGTGAGTACCACCGATGCAAACACCAGGATCAGGGAACACCAGCTGCCTGCCGTCTGGGGATCCATTCCCAGCACATTGCCGGTATAGTTCAGGATTCCCTGCCCGATACAGCAGATGATCCCACCGGTCAGAAACGCTTTTCCCATCTGTGCCCACAGATTGTGGGTGGGGGTCACCGATTTGACATACTGTTCGTATTCCTGCTTCTGCTGATTGCCCTGTTTTGTGTCTTCCTGTTTCATAGATGTACCATGCCTTTCCGCCGCCCGGCCGCTTGCACGGCAGGCAGACTCTGTGACTGCTCTCTCTGATAACAGAATGTCCTTTTTCACTCTTTTTATGTATGCTTCTATTTACAAATTTTCTTTTAACACAGTTTTCTTCCATAAAAACAGACTTCTCAACAGCTCCGCGACCTCTGCCACGGCGGTATCCATATCATTTCCGGTATCCGTGATCTGTTCCGCATCCATAAGATTATGATCTTCTGCCAGTGTCTTGTGCACCATATCCGGTGTCGCCACCATCTGCTGCAATTTCACCGCGTCATAATAATACCCCGGTGTCACATCCACCGGAAGCCATCCAATACCGTCGAAATAGACCTCCGCCCAGCAGGATCCTGCGGCCGCGGAACGCGTTATCCGCATTCTGTTCCCGATTCTCTGTTGTCGTTTTCTCTTCGATACTGCCTTCCTCTGCCAGAGGCAGCTGCAAAAACACGGTGAAATCCGAGCCCTTATCTTTCAGACTCTCTACGACGATTTCTCCGCCCATGAGCTGTACCAGCTGATCCGTGATGGCCATACCGATTCCGGTGTCATGTACCCGGATCATGAGGTCCACACCGTTTTCCTGTAAAAAAGTCTTTTCTTCTTTCCTGTGGTTCTGACTGTCCACCGAATTCCGGCTCCCCATCTTTTTCCGAAAAAAGAAAGAACCAGAATTTTGTTTTTTCTTTGGTATTTTTTCAGATTGTAAGCAGTTACACTGTTTGACGCTCTCTTTTTTTCATGCGATAATGGGCAATGAGTATAAATTTTATTTCATGAGGGAAATTATTATGAAAAAAAGAACAAAGAAAAAGTTACGGGCCCTTTTGGGTCTGCTGCTGGTCCCCGTGGTTCTGACCGGGTGCCGCATCCGCACCACGCCTGTGGGCGTATTTGCACAGATCATGGAGTATGCCGGACAAAACAATTCGCAGGCATCCTCGTCTCACGGTCATGGTACTTACCATACCGAGTCCCAACCGTCTTCCACTCCTATGCCCCAGATGGATTACGACTCGCTGGATACCATCGGTGAAGTCCAGACCATCATGGTCTATCTGGTAGGCTCCGATCTGGAATCCGATTACGGTAATGCCAGTCTGGATCTGGACGAGATGGAAGCGGCCGGAGTGGACACAGCGCACAATAATATTCTGGTCTATGCCGGTGGTGCATCCGAATGGCAGGACCGTGGCCTGTCCGGTGACGAGTGCACCGTCCTGCTGTTGACCGATACCGGTTTCGTCCCCGTGGATACCTATCCGGCGGAAAACATGGGGGATCCCCTGACTTTGAGTAGCTTTTTAAATTACGGTTTTGATTTCTTCCCGGCAGATTCCTACAGTCTGATCCTCTGGGATCACGGTGGCGGACCGGTGCTGGGCTACGGCGTGGATGAGAACTTCCGCGACCTTCTGACGCTGGATGAACTGTCCGAGGCGCTGGGAGATTCCGTGGGCGCCCACATGACAAAACTGGAATGGATCGGCTTTGATGCCTGCCTGATGAGTTCCCTGGAAGTGGTTTCCGTGCTGGCTCCCTATGCCAATTATATGATTGCCTCCCAGGAGACCGAACCCGGCTGGGGCTGGAATTACGATTTCCTGTCAGAGCTGTCCGATGAGGTGATCCCGGGCGATGTCATGGGGGAATATATCGTGGATTCCTACATGGATTACGGTGAATATGTCTTCGACTACTATCCGAATCTGTACTCCGACCTGACCCTGTCCTGCATCGACCTGAATGCCTATGCCGAAGCCGAAGAAGCTCTGAACGATTATTTTGCGGAACTGGACACTTCTCTGGATGTGCAGAATTACCCCAGGCTGGTGCGTAACCGTGCCCGGGTAAGAGACTTCGGTACTTACTCCTCCGATATGGATTATGGCATGGTGGATGTCCTGCATCTGTTAGAGCTGGTGGGAAATGATTCCGAAGCCGCACAGGCTGCCGCAGAGGCCGTGGAAAACTGTATCGTCTATTCTGGCACCAACATGGACAATGCCGGAGGAATCTCTATCTGCTATCCTTATCAGACGGATGCGGATTATCGGGATGCCTGCATCGAAATGTTATATTATCTGGGCTTTGCTCCCAATTACACCCGTTTTCTGGAAGACTTTTACGCCATTGAAAACGGTGACACCCTGCTGGCAGATCGAGAGATCTCCAATGCGGAGACTTCCGTCACCACCCAGAACGACGGTGCTTACGATGAATCCGACATTACCTTGCAGCTGACCCCCGAACAGCAGGCGAACTTTGCCTCCGGCGGCTACTACATCCTCTGCAAAGCCAGGGACGAAGGCTATATTACCGCGGAGGAAGACGAACGTGCCGATGATATGTATCTCTTCATTCAGGGAAGTACCCGTGTGACTCTGGATGAAAATGGTTTCTTACATGCTGCTTACAAAAATAACGCTGTCTACATGCAGGATCAGGACGGTCTCTCCGATATTCCCATGATCCTGACAGAGACCGATATCAGCGACACAGAGAATCGTTATCTGGCACATGCGGTGCTGATGAATTATACTGACAACTGGGAATCCCAGACGGCGAAAGTACAGATCGTCGTCAGCGACGAATATCCCGATGGTATCATCCGTAGTGCGATTCCTCTGGATCATGACGATGCGGAATTGCAGAGTGCCAGCAAGCAGTTGATCCATCTGGATGACTATGAGACTATGTCCTTAATGGCAAGATGCAGCTACGTGACCCGGGATGATAACGGTAATCTGTTGAACTTCTTCGACTGGGAAAAATCCGGCTGGATGATGGGCTTCGATGTGGATCTGACCGGCGATTATCATACCGTGGTACAGCCGCTGGATCATCCGGAAAATTACGTATGCATCTTCTTCATGAAGGATTCCCAGGGGAATACCTCTTATTCCGAAATGATTCCGCTAAAATAAGGGAAGGTCAGCTTTCCAGCTCTTTTCCTTCTCTTCCTGCTTGTTCGATCAGGGTCTTATCCACGTCGGTCTCGTAGTTTTTGATGGAGACTTCGACGGGGGTAGGATCCTTGGTCAGGCGCCTGCCACCGACATGATTGAAGAAGACGATAATGCCAGCTGCCAGCCCAAGAGAATAGAATACTTCCAACGTATTCAAGCCTCCGGGTTCAGCACCCATGGCCATCCGGTACACTTCCGTGAAAACCTCATTGATCCCCACATCATTATGGTAAGCCATGATCGTATAGGCTGTACCGAAAAAGCTGATCAGGCACACAAAAGCAGCCTTGATCCACTGCTGCCAGCCTTTGTGTCTGTTCACACAGATCCATTCCACCAGCACATCTGTCTCTCCAACCACCTGCACATCGATCTCCGGACAGATTTCTTCCATAAGACTTACCAGTTTCAGACAACTGATCACACATCGTTTTTCGCCGTCCTTGGGAAAATGATAAATTTTGATGGCTTTTAGTTTTGCCTGCAATACCGGATCCTGACAGCGAATCTCTGCCACATCTTTCAGGAAAACATCCTGTGCCTGCACCTCCGCACTTCTGTCACATTTCAGATAAACCGTCTGCAGCTTCATATACCCTGTCCCTTCCTGCCGTTTCTGCTCTGCATAGACATATTTTCCCAGATTGTCCATATCATTTGTGTGCTTGCTCCTCCGGAAGAATTCCCCTGCTTATTGCACGGTCCGATGCAGTTCTGTGGCAAAATAAAACAGTGACCCGCAGATCTTTCCCGCTGCCATCCCCAGAATGGCCCCGCCCAGCCCGTGGCGGAAAGAGATTCTTCTGGCAAAAATAGGAATACTGTCCAGCATCTCAGCAATGGCCAGCGCCAGACAACCGATGAACATTCCGGCAAACAGCCCGAAAACCGCCTGTGCTCCAATGCCCGCTGCCGTCCACAGCCTCATCTGTTCCGGGAAGTGTTCCCGCAGATAATTTCCCCACTGACTGTACTCTGGGAAAATCGTAACAAAACATCCCGCCAGCGTCCCGAAAATGACCATTTCCTCATAGAGAAGTACATAACGTGCGGTATGGGTCTTGCCTGCGAACCGGGGGATCAGCCCCACCGCCACCAGCACTGTAAACACTCCGGCTGCCGACAGCAGGCCGTAACTGGCCCCGGTTACTATGAGCAATAATTGTCTGATCAGCATCTCCGTTCCCCTTTCGCAAAGTTCTGCTCCCGGCAGTTATCAAAGGATCTGCAAATGATCTTTTTCTGCACACAATAGAATATCCCAAAACCGAAAATCATATACGGATGGCACTTTTTTCCAAAATGTGCTATACTATCTTTATATATGTGCAGACGCTGCCCCACTTACTGTTTGCGCCGTTTTGAGTGAAGAATTTTAGATTTCAAAATATATGTGAGGTTTTACAACTATGAATACAGCAGATACGACTGAAAATACAGAAAAAAAGACGAGTGCACTTCCCGCGAAAAAAGTCTCCGATTCCGAGACACATCAGCTGCATGTGGTCATTCATCCGGATATCAACGGTTTCGGGCGCCTGTTCGGCGGAAGACTGTTAGAGTGGATCGACGAAGTAGCCGGTGCCACCGCCAGACGTCACTGCGGCAGAGACGCTACCACCGTAGCCATCGATAACCTGTATTTTAAATCCGGCGCTTATCTGAATGATATTATTGTGCTGATCGGCAAGGTCACCCATGTGGGACACACTTCCATGGAAGTCCGCGTGGACACCTACCGCGAAGAACAGGATGGTACCAGACACCCTATCAACCGGGCTTATTTTGTCATGGTAGCCATGGGCGACGATGGAAAGCCCACTCCGGTTCCCGGCCTCATTTTAGAGAACGACGGGGAACGCATGGAATGGGATAATGCCATTAAGAGAAGAGAGTTACGATTAGTTCGTAAGAAGGAAGGATTCTAAATCCGATTCTCGTCGCATCCGCAGATCGGAGAACTCAGAAATCTCCGATCTCCCGGATAATGGATCAGCGGTTCGATCACATTATGGTAATTTTCCCGATACAGGTCATCTCTGATCCAGAAGATTTTTCCGTAATCCTCGTGTATCTGAAAAGAAGTAAAGCCTTCCGGAGATTTTAAAAGACAATATTTGTTTTCTCCGCTACGGAAATCGCATTCCAACAGTTCCATAAACTTTTTCATGATTCTTCCTTTTCATTCTCTGAAAGCACGATCACCAGCCGCTTTGGCGGCAATGTATCCGCATCGGGATTATCCTCCATACCGATTCCATATACGAGCCTGTCATCGTATTTCTCCGGTATGTCATCTCTGTACTTATACATTTCACCGGACCAGTTGTCTCTGTCCACTACAGAAAAATATCCGAATATCTGTAAATAAGGTTTCAAATCCCGAAACAAAAGCTTTCCTTCCGTACTCCGGGCAATATCTCGGGGTTTCTGATACAATACGATCTCCACCCGGTCGATGTAGAAATAATTCCTGTACATAAATATCCTCCTCCCGTTTTCAGGCGTAAAATCGCTCTTTTGTCTCCAGACAGAGACAGGCAAGTCTTCCACCGGCAAAGCCACATCCGCAATCTAAGAGATATACGTTATGTCTGTCGTTGCACCAGATGGAATTGCCCGGCTCGTCCAGATATCTTCTGTCCTTCTTCCACACAATGCTGTCCGTGGGCGTATGACCGCACATGGAGATATATCCATCGATACCTTCAAAGAAAAAGCTGTCAATATCCATCGTCCCCCGCATGTAATATCGGTCCTCTTCCCGGACATCCGGATGGGAAGTCATGGCATGGGCAAACAGATATTTCTTTCCCTCCAGCTCCAGTTCCTTCTGTAGCGGCAGTCCCTTGATCAGATCAGCAATGTTCCGCATGTCTACTTCGGTAATACGCTGTCGCAGCAGTTCAAAACTGTTGTAACCATAGGGAGCTAATTTGTGCCGTTTTTTCTCCGGAGTATTAAAGTACTCATAAGTATAATTTGCCAGCCAGTCATCGTGGTTGCCTCGTATCCAGGAGCACTTTCCCTGCAAGCCGGCAAGGGCACAATATACTCCGAAGGGGTCCGCAGTTTCTCCACCCCGGTCAAACACATCACCAAGGACGATCAGTTCATCATCCCTGGTGATATTGATCTGCTTTAGGATCTGTTTCAGTTTCTTCAGGTTGTTATGTATGTCGCCAATAACATAATGCATATCCTTCCTCCTTTTCTCATTTCCTTCGGTAGCACTTCTGATATCTGTCGAGCTTTCTGGAAGCGGGATCGCTCCTTGCTTCTGTTCCCCTTCGCCTCATATACCGGCGTATGCTTATAGCTTCTGCTCATTCAGACTCCTTAATATACTTTGTCCCATATAGTTTCTGCCTCACCCGCAAACCCAGTGTGCTCTCTGCTTCTCATCCTGCACCTCTTCCATCTCCGGAAAATCTGCCTCCAGATACAGGGGATTCGGAAAAACTGATATTCAAAGCGATCCTTTCTCTGGGAATCCACCCGCTCCTCTTCCTCCGCAGGAATCTCGCAAGAATCCCATGTCAGACATTCTCCACCGGCTTTATGCATGCTGTTCCCACTGCTTATTCCTATGCATTCCTCCCTGCCGGGAAGTTCTGGCTGTAATAGTCCTCAAATTTCACCTGAAATACAATTCTGGACCGCATACCGAGATTTCTGTCAAGGAACCCCTGCATAGGTTCCGGGTACCCGGCAAATATCACAATGACATCCTCTCTGTGGTTTTCCATTTCCCGAAGCAATGTCGTAATAGCGATCTCGCCTTGCAGAGAATATGCTTCATCAATGAATAATACGCCTCCTTTTGCTACTTCCCGGATTTCCTCCGAATATCATATGCATCATAGATGCCTGATAATGCTTTCCTCCCCGTCTCTTCCTCTCTTTCTCCACAACATCTATGGCAATATTTTTGTAAATAAGTGGTAGTATATTTAGAAAATAAAATGATTTTTGGATATGGGGATATGGATAAGGTTATAAAAAATTTCTGGCTACATAAAACGAGACGGCCGCAACCGTCTCATTTAAAGTCTTACTTTTAAAAAGTATCATTATTTGTATTATAGGAGCTATATTCGCAAGTGAATGAATATCTATTCAGGCTTTCAATTTGTCTCTTTCTTCAATCATTCTTTTTGCGTTTTCGAAATATTCCTTCCAATCCTTATCCGTTGCGTTTGCTAATTTACTGGGACGATAACTCCAAAATGGGATTATTTCCTTACGCGGATCCTTATCCACAAAATAACACTCAAATTTATTGGTCTTTACATAATCAACCCACGCTTTTTCTTCTTTTATATACTTCTCATGTATGTTTTTCAGTTTTGCATCCCAATTATCCAAGGCACCACCCCTGGATGTCACCGCTGCACTTGTCATATTGCCCACGGCATAAACTGATCCAAGGAACCCCATAAATGCATCTATAACGTCTTTTTCTATTTTTTCCCCTGTTTTTTCATGCCGAATTTTTGATAAGCTTTCTCGGAGTTGCTCTTCATCCTTCCCCATAGGAATCCGTTCCAATAAGACTTCCTCCAATTCTTTCCTTGATTTTTGCATTAACTCCTTCTTATTTCCCAATAAAAAGATTTTAGTCGGAGTCCACCAGCTTGTCATGATATCATTTCTCATCTTTTCATCACTCTGCTTCGGCATCAGTGAAGCATCTGCTACGCTATTTTCAACATCTCCAGGATATAATTTAGAAAACATAAGAGAATTATATAACATATTATTGTTGTCCCAATCCTTCGACAGCTTCACAAATTCGTCCTGTAATGTCCTTCTACAGTCTTTCATCTAGATCTTCTCTTTCATCGTAATCACCCTTTAGAAGTCCCCGAACCAGATATTCAGATCCACTTCCTCATTAATACCGTCCACAGCGCCTTTTTCGCTGTACTGCCAAACCTTATAGGCATACGGATAATACAGATCATCATTATAGTAAGCGAACCACTTATCATACTGTTCCAGCTGTCCCAGATCCAGCATCAGTGTTCCCATCTCCATGTTATGATAGATCATGGGCTTGTAGCCGGCGTCCTGGATGGTCTGGCAGAACAGGGCCGTCAGGCGGGTTCTCTCTTCCACGCTCAGTTCATTGGCACGGCCCTTGCCGCCGCTGACTTTTTCCACGTCGAAGACGATGGGCAGTTCGATGTTATAAGGTTTTACCTTTTCCAGTACCAGATTGGCTTCTTCCAACAGTTCCTCGTCTGTGATGGCCTGAGAGTAGAAGTAGACACCTACTTTGATTCCTGCCTGTAATGCTCCCTTGACATTCTGCTCAAAGTATTCGTCCTCCACCAGCTTACCCTCAGTGCCGTAGCCTCTGAGGCCTACACGGATGAATGCGAATTCCACACCGTCTGCGGCTACCTTGGTCCAGTCGATATTGCCCTGATGCTTGGAGACGTCGATTCCCTTGTGGGATACTACCTGACCGTCCTGCATATACTGCACTTCTCCGTCCTCGAGAATGTTCAGGTTCTCCAATACATAATCATTTTTCTGCAAATCATCACGAATGGGTACGAAATTAAAGGTTCCGTTGCTCACAACGACCAGTTCATTGGGATAGTAAGGACGCAGGGTCTCTACCATGGTAGTGCCGGAGGTCAGACCATCACGGATCCCGGAGAGGATCTTGTTCTCTTCCTCGTCCTCAGCCTGCTGCTTTGCTTCAGCGATCAGGGCATCCACTTCCTCCTGCGTATAGGTCTTCACCACTTCCTGTGTGCTCTCTTCCGTCTGGCTTCCGGCTTCCGCTGCTGCCGCCAGATCGTTGGCATTATTCTGGAACTTGCTGTCGATCCAGGAATACAGGATTCCCGCAACATACGTTACCAGTACTAACACCAACAGGCATCCGGTCATGACCAGAATGGATGCTATGGTGTTGTTTTTCTTACGCTTATTTGCTCTGCTCAGACGATCCTCGGGGATCCGTCCGTTTTCATTTTGTTTTTTCATAAGTACCCCTGCTCTCCTTTTTCATGCTGTCTCTCTATAACTATGCAGCATTGCGGTCTATAAGATTATATATAACTATTCAGAGCCGTGCAAGTTATGGCAATATGTACGTCGAATGCTTGCATTCGTAAGAACATTTGACATAATTTATACGGCGAAATAACCACATAAGCAAAAAGCAAGCTCTGAAAGAGCGGTTTTGCGAATGCGGGCTGAATAGTTCCTTCATATAATATAATCGAATTTCCGACGGAAAGGAAGAGGAAAAAATTTGTTTTATGAATTATTAATGAATTGGCCCTTATCCGGCCATCTCCCGCATTTCCCGCAGGATCTTTTTCTCCAGGCGGCTGACCTGCACCTGACTGATCCCCAGGATCCCGGCGATCTCCGTCTGGGTCTTATTCTGAAAATAGCGCATACGGATCAGCTCCCGGTCTCTCTCCGGAAGCTCCCCAAGCAGCTGTGCCAACAGCATCTGATCCAGCAGCCTGTCCTTCTCCACATCATTTTCCACCGCACCGCTGCTTCCCATGCTGGCTCCCACACAGCCGTGGGCCGCGGCCACCACCCGGTCCGCCAGACACAGCTCGCTGCCGTCCTCCTGCCCGCTGCTGCTATAGAGGGATTCCACCTCCGCTCCGGCCTCCATGGCCAGAATCACATCTTCTCTGTCCAGCTGTGCCTCCGCGGACAATTCTTGTAAGGTGGGCTCCCTGTGCAGTCTGCTCTGTAAACGCTGTCTTGCCAGTCTGACCTTCAGCCCATCCTCCTTGATGGTACGGGATACCTTTAACAGACCGTCATCCCGCAGAAACCGTTTGATCTCCCCGGTGATCATGGGGACGGCATAGGTGGAAAACCGTACCTCCAGCTTCAGGTCAAATTTATCGATGGCTTTCATCAGGCCGATCACGCCGATCTGGAACAGATCCTCCGGGTCATATCCTCTGCCCAGAAATCTTTTCACAATGTGATGCACCAGTCCCAGATTTTTCTCGATCAGTACTTCTCTCGCTTCTTTATCTCCGCTTTGTGACTTTCCGATGAGTACTGATACTTCTTCCATGCCTCAGTCCTCTTTTCCGATCCAGTCTCCGCAGCGCATTTTCTTCCACATATGTACTCTTGTGCCCTTGCCCGGGATGCTCTCCACTTCCAGCTCATCCATGAAGGCTTCCATAAAGGCAAATCCCATGCCGGACCGTTCCAGTTCCGGCTTCGTGGTAAATAACGGTTCCATGGCTCTGGCCACATCCTTGATGCCTTTTCCCTGATCCGATACCTCGATGGAAAGCGTATCGTTCTCAAGAATGCAGTGCAGTCTTACCTTTCCCGGATGGATAATGCTGTACGCCGGGCGCATCTCCCCATGCTTCGTATAACCGGACAGATTCTCGTATCCATGGATAATGGCATTGGTTACTGCCTCCGATACTGCGGTCTTGATATCCGCCAGTTCTTCCAGTGTGGGATTCAGATGGGTAATGAAAGCCGCCACCGCCACTCTGGCAAAGCTTTCATTACAGGAGACCGCGTCAAATACGATCTCCATCTCATTCCGGCTGCCCTGCGTTCTCTGCTGCAAAAGTTCTTTTTCTTCCGTCACCTGAATGTTTTCCCTCTCTGCTACCATCTTCTCCTCATTTCTGCGCCTATTATTGCACTGTTTTTCATATTTTTTTGAATAATTTCTTTCATTTTCGACAGAATCTTCCTTCCACCGTTTAACCCGGCAGGATCTCGACGATCTTGTGAAGCCCGGACATACGGAAGATCCGCTGGATCTGCCGGTCTGCATGGATCGCATAGACATGTCCGCCGAAGCAGGAAATCTTGCGGTACCGCCCCATGATGATCCCGATCCCGGAAGAATCCATGAACCGGGTATCCTCAAAATCAAACACTACATTTTCCACGTTTTCCCTGACCAAGAGCCTGTCCGCCCCTTCGCAGATATAGGAGGCTCTGTGGTGGTCCACTTCCTCCGGCATGCGCACCATCAGGCAGTTATCAATGATCTGAAAGTCTTCCATATTTCCTCACATTCCGCTGTTTTCCAGCATTTTTACTCAAAAGAAAAGAGAACCCGCGCTTTACTTTACGCAAGTTCTCTTTCGTGTGTTGTGTGTCATTGTCTGATGGTATGTTGTTCTTCCCTACTGTGCCGTATTCTCTGCCAGCTGGGAACGATATCTCTGGGCACTTCTGGCCGTTTCCGTATCCGGGAACAGCTCTATGATCTTGTCATAGGTGGTGATGGCATTCTGGGCATCGTCACTCTTACGGTAAGAGTTGCCCAGGCTCAGCCAGGCATCCTTGTTGGTCTCATCGTAAATGACTGCCTTGGACAGGTTCTCGATAGCCGTCGCGTAATCCTCGCTGCGGTAAGCATTGTAGCCTGTCTCATAATACTGTGCGGACAGCTGCGGCCCGATCAGGCCAAGCAACGTCTTGTACAGCTTCTGGAATGCTTCGGAAGTACTGTCCACATCCACGGATGCCGAAATGCTTTCCAGGTTAGCCGCCGTCTGGGTAATATCCTGCGTCTCCAGATATGTGGTGGCTGCCGCTAACAGGCTGTCGATGGTCTGTAGCGTACCGTCGGTTCCCACATACCCCTGCAGTTCCTGATTCAGCGTATCATTCTCTGTCTGCAGTGCCTGCATCTGGGTCTCCAGTTCCTGGATCCGGGAGGTCTTGGTGTCTAACTGATTGCCGATGTCGGTGATGGTCTTCTGGGCCTCATTGTTGGCATTGGATACCGCTGCCGGAACCACCAGAAAATACATCACGGCCAGACCAATGATCAGACCGATGGCAATATTGATCAGGGAAGAGAGACCTGCACTCTTCTGCTCCTTCACATTCAAAGGCTGAATGATGATCTCATTGTCACTCTGGTAGCGAACCGCATCATCCTTCTTCCGCCGGCCGGTCTGCTTGCTATTCTCGTCCGGAGTCAGCTGCATCTCAACTTCCTTCAGATACCGCAGGGTCAGCGTATTGTTGCGGTCGATGTCCATGCACTTACGCAGTTCTCTCTCCGCTCTGTCCCACTGTTCACTGTCCATATAAAGCAGGGCTAACAGCTGGTGTGCCCGGATGAACTTCGGGTTCAGGGACAGTACCTTTTTCAGCTGGATGATAGCCAGATCCTTGCTGTCCTGATTACAATAGACCAGTGCCTGATTGTATTTCTTGATGGTCTGGTTAATGGCATCCAGGCGGGCCGCATTGGACTGCAGCATATTGATGTAATCGTCCGCGATATTTTTCTCAGGCCGCATATTTTTGCTGATGACCCATTCGCTCAGTGCCGCAACGACCTCTCCGGTCTCAAAATACACCAGTCCCAGCAGATTTCTGGCTTCGATATTGTTCTTATTAAATTTCAGGCTCTGCCGTAAGCTGTTGATCGCACCTGTGAGATCCCGTACTCCTGCTTTCTCCAGACCGTCATTGTAGAAACGGTTGGACATACACATGATCTTCTTGTAGAGGGATACATCTGCTCCGCAGGACGTACAGAAATCGTGCTCTGACAGATGGCAGCCGCAGTTATAACAAAACATGCTCTCCCTCCTTATTTCTCTTCTTTTTCTTCGGATTCTTTTATCATTTTCACCAACAGATCCGCCGCATCGGTCAGATCCTGATTGTAGATAGCTTCCTCAGCGTCTTCCACTTCCAGACTGGGATGAAATTTCTTCAGTTCTTCTTCAAAATTGATCATGGTCCAAAGACTCCTTTATTTCCCCGACAAGATACAGGCTTCCCGCGATATAGAGCCGTTCTCCTGGCTGTCTGCCCGAGACTTCCGTCCGCAGTGCCGTATCCGCTTCCGTATACATAGTAAACCGGTCTTCCGGATAAGCTGCCAGTAAACCTTTCAGTTCTTCCAGCGAAAGCGACCTCGCCGTCCGCATATGCGTAAAAGCGATCCGGTCGAATAATCCCGACGTGATCACCCTCTGTATCATATGCCTGCAATCCTTATCCGCCGCCACACCAAATAACAGTCTCCTGCCCTCCGTGCAGCCGTCCTGTTCCACGGTATCCAGAAAAGCCCGGATGCCGTCATCATTATGCGCACCATCCACGTACACCTCCGGAAGTACTTCTTCCATGCGTCCCTGCCAGAAGCAGCCAAGGATTCCCTGTCGGATCTCTTCCACAGTGGGACACCCGGCTGCGGCACACATTCTGCCGTCAGGCATGTCCGTACTGCGAAACAGCACTTCCACGGCCCGCACTGCCAATGCCGCATTTTCCATCTGGTAGCGTGCAATGGTATGCAAAGTAAGACTAATATAATTATAATACTCAGAGCGCAAGGAAAAATCAATGTATTTCTTCCGAAATCCAAGGAAAGTATAGTCCTTTTTCGACACCGGTATCTGTATCGCACCAAGTTCTGACGCTTTGCGGCAAATTACCGCACTGGCATCCGCATCCCCGTCCAGATACACCACCGGAACACCGGGGCGCAGGATCCCTGCCTTTTCCGCAGCGATCTTCGCTGTGGTGTCTCCCAGATACTGTACATGATCCAGACTGATCCGCGTAATGACGGTCAGGAGCTTATTGTCCACATAATTCGTGGCATCCAGTCTTCCCCCAAGTCCGGTCTCAATGATGCAATAATCCGGCTTTTCTTCTGCAAAACAGAGTAATGCCATGCAGAATAGGTATTCATAAAAGTTGAGAACGAATTCCTGTGGCGCTTCTTCCCCTCGCTGCCCGTCCCCAGTATTAGCAGAATTGGCCTCCTGCAAAGCGTCCCATACCGCAAGAAACCCCTGTAAAAAAGCTTCCTCTGAGATCATTTCACCGTTCACGGCAAAACGCTCCCGCATATCCACCAGATGAGGTGAAGTGAATACAGCCGTGCGATAGCCTGCTTCCCGCAGGATCGAACTCATGTAGGCACAGACGGAGCCTTTTCCATTGGTGCCCGCCACATGAATGATCCGCAGATCCTTCTCCGGATTTCCGAGTTTTTTTAAAAACCATTTAAGGTCCCTGCTGTCCGCAGGATTTTTTTTAACAGTAAAGCGGGGCATATCCTTCAGATATGCCACCGCTTCTTCAAACGTTATCATGTCATTACCGAATCTCATCGTATTCCTTATGCTTTACGTTCTTTTTATTCTGTACGTTTCGTTGCAGATCATGCCAGCTGTTCTAAGCGTTTTGTCACCTGTTCCATCATCTGCTCGTATTTTGCCAGCTTTTCCTTCTCCTCTGCGATCTTCGCTTCGGGAGCCTTGGACAGGAATCTCTCATTGGACAGCATTCCCCTGGAACGTGACAGCTCGCCTTCCAGTCTCTTCTGCTCCTTCTTCAGTCGCTCGATCTCCTGTGCGATGTCTACCAGCTCTGCAAACGGAATGTACAGGGTTGCACCGGGGATCACTACGGATACCGCATCCTCTGCGATTCCGGTCTTGTCAGCCTGGATCATGATCTCATTCGCATAAGCAAGGCTTGCGAAGAACAGCTTACCCTCCTCAAAAATCCTGCGGATCTCGTCATTTTCGCTGACTACATACACACTTGCCTTACGGCTGGGTGCTACGTTCATCTCAGTACGGATGTTGCGGATACCGCGAACGGCTTCCTTAATCGTTTCGATGGCCTTCTCCTCTGCGGGGAATGCACGATCCTCGCTGTACTCCGGCCACTTGCTGATCATGATGGACTCTTCTTCATTCTGAATGGTGCAGAAGATCTCCTCAGTGATGAACGGCATGTAAGGATGTAACAGCTTCAGGGCGTCGATCAGGACAGTCTTCAGCGTCCACAGTGCCGCATTCTGGCTGACTGCATCGTCGGTGCTGTACAGACGGGGTTTTACCATCTCAATGTACCAGTCACAGAATTCATCCCAGATAAAATCATATACCTTCTGTACGGCAATACCAAGCTCGAAGTGATCCATGTTGTCGGTCACATCTTTTACCAGAGTGTTTAACTTGGACAGGATCCACTTGTCTACGGGCTGTAAATCTGCTGCCGCAGGGGTGGTGATATCTTTTCCGGTCTTCTCCAGCGCCTGCTCCATGTTCATCATGATGAAACGGGAAGCATTCCATACCTTGTTGGCGAAGTTACGGCTGTTCTCTACTCTCTCATAGTAGAAACGCATATCGTTGCCCGGTGCGTTGCCGGTGATCAGGGTCAGACGCAGTGCATCGGCACCGTACTGGCTGATGATCTCCAGAGGATCGATACCATTGCCCAGAGATTTGGACATTTTCCGTCCCTGACTGTCACGTACCAGTCCGTGGAACAATACGGTCTTGAAAGGCTTCTCTCCCATCTGCTCGTATCCGGAGAAGATCATACGAATAACCCAGAAGAAGATGATATCATAACCGGTTACCAGGACATCGGTAGGATAGAAATACTTCAGATCCTCGGTCTGCTCCGGCCAGCCCAGGGTCTCAAAAGGCCACAGTGCGGAGGAGAACCAGGTATCCAGCGTATCGGGATCCTGTGTAAAGTGGGTGCAGCCGCACTTGGGACATACCTTCGGCATCTCCTTGGCTACGACTACTTCACCGCAGTCATCGCAGTAATATGCGGGAATCCTGTGTCCCCACCACAGCTGACGGCTGATACACCAGTCGCGGATGTTATCCGTCCAGTTGAAATAGTTCTTCTCCATACGCTCGGGGATCAGCTTGATCTCACCATTTTTCACTGCTTCTCTTGCAGGTTTGATCAATTCATCCATTTTAACGAACCACTGGTCTTTTACCATAGGCTCGATGGTGGTCTTACAACGGTCATGGGTACCTACGTTGTGTACATGATCTTCGATCTTTACTAACAGGCCCATCTGATCCAGTTCTTCCACGATGGCTTTTCTCGCCTCATAGCGGTCCATGCCCTCGAACTTGCCGCCGTTTTTATTGATGGTGGCATCATCGTTCAGGATATTGATCACAGGCAGATCATGACGCTTGCCCACCTCAAAGTCATTGGGGTCATGAGCGGGGGTGATCTTAACGACACCGGTACCGAACTCTCTGTCTACATAAGCATCCTCAACGATGGGAATCACACGGTTTACGATAGGAAGCAGTACCTTTCTGCCATGCAGATGGGTGTAACGCTCATCATCGGGATGAATGGCTACTGCGGTATCACCTAACATGGTCTCGGGACGGGTAGTGGCAAAGGTCAGAAACTCTGTGGTGCTGGGCGTTCCGTCCTCGTTCATCAGCGGATACTTGATGTGCCAGAAATGTCCTGCCTGCTCCTGATATTCTACCTCTGCATCGGAGATGGAGGTATTACATACGGGACACCAGTTAACGATACGGGCACCCTTGTAGATGTAGCCTTTTTCGTGCATCTTCACGAACACTTCGGTCACAGCCTTGTTGCAGCCCTCATCCATGGTGAAACGCTCTCTGTCCCAGTCGCAGGAAGAGCCCAGCTTTTTCAGCTGACCAATAATACGTCCGCCGTATTCCTTCTTCCACTCCCAGGCTCTCTCTAAGAACTTTTCACGTCCCAGATCGTGCTTGTCGATGCCTTCTTCCTTCAGCTTCTGGATGATCTTGACCTCGGTAGCGATACTTGCATGGTCGGTGCCGGGCTGCCACAGTGCATTGTAGCCCTGCATTCTCTTATAACGGATCAGGATATCCTGCATGGTGTTGTCCAATGCATGTCCCATGTGGAGCTGTCCTGTGATATTTGGGGGCGGGATCACGATAGTGAAGGGAGTCTTACTGTGATCTACCTCCGCATGGAAATACTTTTTGTCAAGCCACTTCTGATACAGTCTGTCTTCTATGCCGCTGGGGTCATAGGTCTTGGCTAATTCTTTGCTCATTTTGTCCTCCTTTTTTTGCATTTGCTCCTATTCAGACCTCATGCGCAAAATCGCATCTACGATGCTTTCCTTTTGCTTATTGAGGTTACTTCGCCCTATAAATCCGCATGGATATTCTTACGAATGCAAGCATTCGACACCTATCCATGTGAATTTACATGGCTCTGAATAGTCGCAAAAAAGCCCTCTGCCGACTCTCGTCAGCAAAGGGCGTCAGTAACGCGGTACCACCTTTGTTCACAGCTTGCGCTGCCTCGTGACTTCTTACAAAGTCCTATCCGGTAACGGGGATAACTCGTGAGAACTTACGCCCAGAATATCCGGTCTCGGCTCTCCGGCTTGGAAGCTACCTTCCACATTCCTGTCTTGAAGCAGCCTTCCAGCGCATACATGCAGCCGCTCTCTCTGGTAAGGGGAAATGTGTACTCCTCTTCGTCATTGCCTTTAATCTGTAAAACTACTAATAAGAAATATAGTACAGGAAGCAATCCTTTGTCAAGAAAATCTTGTTTTCCTGCAGATCGTATTATCAACGCCCAAAACTGGTATGATAAAAAAAACACATTCTGGCTCTTTTAAGCAAGCCACTTTTTCTATACACTGAATCCTAACATATCCCACCGAACAAATGGGAATTATGAAAAAGAAATTAAAAGAGGAGATCATCATTATGGAAAAGAAAAAATCATACGGTGTATTGATCGCGGGAGCCATTCTCCTGATCCTGGGAATCGTCCTGGCAGTCATTACCCACAATAACAGTTATCAGGAATCCGTTGCTTATGGCAGCCAGTTAAGCGATGTCAAGGCACAGCTGGAAGAAGTAGAAGCTTCCATCGAGGCAGTCACCGGCGGCACAGCAGACGGTGATCTGGATGCCCTGAATGCGCAGAAGGATGAATTGTCCGCTCAGAAGTCCACTCTGTCCGACCAGAAGCTGTCCGCAGAGCGTCCTTACTCCTACAGCCTGGTTCTGGTATTCTTCGCTATCCTGTTAACTGCCAAGGGATTGTACAATGCCATCGCAGGCGTAATTCCCGCACAGAAGGCGGATGTGAAGAAGCTGGCGCAGGCAGGTCTGTTAGCAGCTCTGTGCTATATCGGATTTGCTTTCTTCAAGATCGACATTCCCGTGGGTCCCGAGAAGACCGCATTCCATCTGGGCAATGTATTCTGCGTACTGGCAGCTCTGCTGCTGGGCGGTTACTGGGGCGGACTTGCCGGTGCCATCGGCATGACCATCGCCGATCTGACCACCGCTTATGTAACCAGTGCCCCCAAGACCTTCTTATTAAAATTGTGCATCGGTCTGATCGTAGGACTGGTTGCTCACAAGATCTTCCATCTGAGCAAAGAGCATTCCGTAAAATATGTGACCGGCGTAACGATTCTTGCTTCTGCCTGCGGTATGGCATTTAACGTGGTAGCGGATCCACTGGTTGGTTACTTCTATAAAATGTATCTGCTGGGTGTGCCTCAGGATATTTCCAAGGCTCTTGCCAAGATCAGCACCGTAACTACCGGTGTCAACGCCATCGTTGCTGTGATCTGTGCTTCCGTATTCTATCTGGCACTTCGTCCGGCACTGAAGAAAGCAGGATTATTCCATGACATCTAATTTCGATACTTCTGATAGAAATGCACAAAAAGGCGGGGATTTCGTTCCCCGCCTTGCTATGATCAACGATATTGCCGGTTTCGGACGCTGCTCCACCACCGTGTCCCTGCCCGTGATCAGCGTAATGAAGGTACAGGTATGCCCTGTGCCTACTTCTGTTTTATCGAACCATTTAGGATTTCCTCTCTGCCATTTTGATGACTATACCTCTCATATGCGAGATTATATAAAAGTGTGGGGCGAACTGGGACTTACCTTCGATGGGTTATACTGTGGATTCTTAGGAAATGAAGAGCAGATCGACATTGTACGGGAATTCGTGGAAATGTTCCGGCCGCCCCTGTTTTTGCTGGATCCGGTCATGGGAGACCACGGCAGAGCCTACTCCTCCATTACAGAGACCCATGTTCAGAAGATGAAGGAGCTGCTGCCTCTGGCGGATATTATCACGCCGAATATCACGGAGTCCTGCCTGCTGACCGGGACTCCCTGGAAGGATGGGGAATGGACGCTGCAGGAGCTGTCCGGATTATGTGAACGGCTGGCTGACATTTGTCAAACAGCTTCCATTACATCCGACGAAGCCTCCACGGGCACTACTGCCAGTGGTTCTGACGGGGGGTCCGTTGGCGCTGTCTCCAATGGCTCCGCCGGTGCATCCATCGTCATCACCGGGATCCGTCAGGGCGATTCTCTGGTAAATTTCCTGTGGGATGACGGTGTCTATACCACCGTTGCCACCCCCATCGCCGGAGCCTCCCGCCCCGGCACCGGAGACATCTTCGCCTCCATCCTCGCTGCCGATGCCGTCCGCGGGGAGACACTACTAACCTCCGTGCAGAAGGCTGCGAACTTCGTAGGACTGTGCATCGCCGGAAGCGAAAAGGCAGGAACGCCCGTGCAGGAGGGCGTGGTGTTTGAGAAGTATCTGGCGGCGCTGTTGTAAGAATATTAAAGCTCAATGATTTAGTTGACTTTTCATTTCATCTCTTTTATATTTTATATAGAAAAGGAATTGTGGTTGTTCTCAAGAATGAGATCCCGTATAGCAAATGCTTAAACGGTGTGCTGCGATTCTTTTTTTATATTATACTGGCTGTCCTCCATCTGGAAAGGGGGCATTAAAATTGAGTAATTTGACACATACTGATTCTATGATGAATGAAATCAGAGAATTGTTATTAAATGCACGTCAGCGCGTGGCGGTACAGGTAAATACGGAATTGCTGTCTACCTACTGGAATGTAGGAAAGATCATTGTTGAGTATGAGCAGGAAAGCAAAGATCGGGCAGATTACGGAAAGCAGACCTTAAAGGAACTTTCTAAAGGATTGACAAAAGAATTTGGAAAGGGATTTTCTGTTTCCAATCTATACAATATGCGCCTGTTCTATATGCACCATCAAAAATTCCAGACAGTGTCTGGAAAATTGTCGTGGTCGCATTATTGTGAGCTGTTGACGATTTCGGATCCAGACAAACGCAGTTTTTATGAAAAGGAAACCATCAACTCCGGGTGGTCGATCCGAGAATTAAAGCGGCAGATTTCCACTTCTCTCTATGAACGATTATTACTGTCAGAAGGAAAGACAAACAAGGAAACGGTACTTGCCCTCGCGGAAAAAGGTATTGAAATGACTACGCCAAGCGACATTATCAAAGACCCCTATGTGTTTGAATTTTTGGGTGTGCCGGAAAACAAGCCCCTGCTGGAAAGTGATCTTGAAAAAGCACTGGTCGCGCAGATTGAAAAATTCCTGTTGGAATTAGGTCGCGGTTTTATGTTTGTAGGGACACAGCAGCGCATTACCCTGAACAATACCCACTACTATGTGGATATGGTTTTCTATAATAAAATTCTCCGGGCGTATGTGCTGATTGAATTAAAGACCACCAAGCTCACGCCGGAAGCCGCCGGACAGCTTAATATGTATCTGAACTACTACGCCGCAGAAGTAAATGATGAACATGATAATCCCCCATCGGTATTATCCTTTGTACAGACAAAGACAGTGTAGCTGCTGAATATGCTCTCGGAGGTCTGTCCAACAATATCTTTGCTTCACGTTATGTTTCTTATATTCCAAATAAGGAACAACTCATCGCACAGGTAGAAGCTGTTTTGGATGAATGGCACAAACCGGAAAAAGAATTCTAACATTACCGCCTGAGGGAATCACAACTCCACTCAGGCGGTAATACCAAGAAATATTTTATTTAAACTCCACCACAACGCTGCCCATAGCACATTCCAGCTCCATATTTTTAGAAGCGTTGTTGTTGATCTGTTTCTCCTGTGCCAGGCCGTTGTAACTGTCATCACCGACTTTCAGTTCACCCATGCCGCAGCTTAAGTCGTAGTTGAAATCTGTCTGCGTTCCTGCCAGTGTCAGTTTCAGTTCTCCCATGGAGCACTCTCCGTCCAATCGTTCGGTCACATCTCCGTTCAGATGGACGGATCCCATTCCTACTGACACCTCTGCCACGCGGCTGCTCAGTTCTTCTACTGTCATCTGACCGGCACCACAGTCTAACTCTGCCTGGTCAGCCTCCAGTTTTTCAAACGTCATCTTGCCGGCACCCACATTGGCTTCCAGCGCCCCCGTCTGCAATTCCTCTACACTGAGGCTTCCGGCGCCCAGATCCAAAGAGGTATTTTCAAAATAATATCCCTCAGGCACATACAGGCAGATGGAACCGCCCAGATTACCTTCACTGTTGCTGCTTACTTTTGAGGTTCCGCGGATCTCCATCGTACCGCCTTCCACATATCCCTGGAACTTTCGCATTCCATCGGCTTCTACCCGGAAGCAGTTATCCTCTGACACCTGAATCTTCATGACACAGCCACCGGCCTGCACCTGTAGATCCGTGATGCCCTGACTGTCATCCCCCAGAACATACAGCTCTATCTTTCCCGACCTAACTTCATAATCTGAGTCATAATCCACATTGTCCTCCAGATCATAGTGCACATCGCCCATATTTTCCCGGATCTGCTCCGTCACACCGTCACTCCAGTCATCTACCTTTTCTTCGGAGATTCTTCCCAGGGTAACCGCTGACAGGATCTCCCCCGGCGAAAAATGCGTGGAGCCATTCCCCAGGCTTCCGCTCACTCCCAGGATCAGTCCCAATAATATAAATATCAACGCTGTGATGGCACAGCCCTTCATAAATTTTCTCATGCTTCTGCTTTACCTCTTTTCTGGAATAATCCTCCGATCCAACAACAGATCGCCGGTGTGGCGATTCCCGCCATGGCCACGGTCAACATCAGGAACAGAAGTCCGACACCTCCGCAGATCAGTCCGGCACCGATCAGCCCCATTCCCACGAAGGGATGCGTAAACAGACTGATGATCCCTGCAACCACCAGTGCGATCAGAATCAGTATCAGTGCTGCTGCCGTTGCCCCGAAACCAACGATCAGACCGAGCCATGCAGCGATCAGCCCCGCTGCCACACCGATGCCTGCGGAAGCTACTCCCAGGATCACCGGAGATGCCAAAATACATAAAATTACGATCAACACGATCATACCGGTGGACATTCCTTCTTTTTCCCGAGAGGACACTGCTCCAGCTGCCTGTACTTCATTTTCCTGCCCAAAGCCTGCCTCTCCGGCACCGCTCTCCGCGCCGGAATCCGCCGGATAAGTGATCACCGCACGGTTGTCCGCATTGATCTTCTGGTAAATATTCTCTCCATAACCGTTCCCGAAAATGTCCTTTTTGATGTTTTCCGCCACCTTGGCAGGATTTCCCAAAGCCTCAATAACGTTCTGTTCATTTTCCGGACCCGCATCATTAAAATATTCATTATAGTATTGTAATGCTTCCTCCCGCTCTGTAGCGGAAATATTCTGCAGCAGGCTCTCCAGCTGCCTCATATACTCCGTTCTGTTCATCCTACTTTTTCTCCCATCTGTGCATCTTTATGCCTCTGACCTCTTCACCGGTCTTCCCTCAAACAATCCCGTGATCTTATCGCTGTAGCTGCGCCACTCACTTTCATATAAATGAAGCTGCGCCCAGCCTCTGCTGGTGACTTTGTAATAACGCCTCGTTCTGCCACTGCATTCCCGGTCATAGACTTCCAGACATTCGTCCTTCTGTAATCGCCGAAGCACGGGATACAGGGTGGATTCCGACAATTCGATCACCTGCCGGACCTCCTGGGTGATCTTGTACCCATAGGTTCCTTCCGGTTCCCGGGCGACCACCGCCAGCACGATAGCATCCAGCAGAGCTGCTCCTGTATTAAAAAGCATCCTATCGCTCCTCTCTGAAATTTGCGGCTATCCGCCTTTCCTTACAATATTATATGCCGTATAGTATTGCTCTGTGGCTATACTATACGGCATATAATATCATGCGTCAATATAGAGAAACCGTAAGAAATTCTAAAGACTTTCCAAAGATTCCACAATGGCTTTGCCATCATGACCGGGGATGCTCTGTTAGTTTTCCATCAGCCAGAAATATGCACTGTACGCCGGCAGAAGACTACCGCCGCCAAAGTCATGTTTCTCTCCGGTGATCAGATCCACCGCCGTGCCGCAGCCGGCATCAAAATGCGCCATGAAATCCGCTCCATCCGCATTGATAGCCACCATGACTCTCTCATGCTCCGACTTTCTTTCGAAAATGCATTGCTTATTGGTCAGCAGTACTGAACGGAAAGCACCGTAATTCAATGCTTCCGAATGCTTCTTTGCCTCTGTCAGCTTGCTGATCCAGTCACACAGACCATTCCACTCCGGCTTATCAAAGTAGGGACGCAGAGCGGGATCGCCGTCTTCCTTGCGGGCCTTGAAGCCCCATTCACTTCCGTAATAGACACAGGGAATGCCCGGCATACCGAATGCCATGGCATAGATCAGCGGCAGATGATTCTCGTTGTTCAAAATACTTGCCACACGGGTCACATCGTGGTTGTCCACAAAGGACAGCAGATGCTTGCCCTTATACAGGGTCCAGTTCTCCGGTCCGAACTGACGTAACAGGGAATGTACGATCTCGAACATATTCATACTGTTGAAACTGCTGTAAAGTCCCTTGTAGCACTCGTAGTTCGTTGCGGAATGCAGCATCTGATCGTTCATCAGACGGTTGTAGTCTCCGTGAAGCATCTCTCCCAATAAGAAGAAATCCTGTTTGTAAGCGCTGGTTACTTCCCGCAGTCTTCTGACGAAATTTTCATCCAGACTGTAAGCCACATCCAGTCGCAGACCGTCAATACCGAATTCATCGATCCAGCCCTTGACACTGTCCAGCAGATAGTTCACCACATCGGGATTCTGCAGGTTCAGCTTCACCAGATCAAAGCAGCCTTCCCAGCCCTCATACCAGAGTCCGTCGTTGTAATTGGAATTGCCACCGAAGTCGATCCGGTAGAACCAGTTCACATACGGTGAATTCTCCCGGTTGCGGATCACATCCTGGAACTGGGCAAAGCCTCTGCCCACATGATTGAACACACCGTCCAGCACGACCCGGATCCCGGCCCTGTGCAATGCGTCGCAGACCTCCTTAAAATCTTCGTTGGTTCCCAGTCTCACATCGATCTTACGATAATCTCTGGTATTGTAACCATGAGTATCCGATTCGAATACCGGGGAGAAATATACCGCGTTCACTCCCAGCTTCTGCATATGGGGGATCCAGTCCTCCACATGTTTGATCTCATGTCTCTGTACTCCGTCATTTTCAAAAGGAACTCCGCAGAATCCCATGGGATAGATCTGATAAAAAACACTTTCATACGCCCACATATTAGTTACCATTCCTTTCTGCCTTAATTTCATACCTTGTACTCGTAATGCTTTTCCATTGACTGGTTCAGTACTGCTTTTATTTATTTGTCCACATCAATTCTTTTGCTATTATACACCATTTTTGAACCGTCTGTCGTTTTTTCTGTGTAAAACCACAAATAATCCACAAAATCCACCGACTTATCCACATATACACATGTGTCATATGTGGTTATGTGGATTGTCATATCGGATATCAACTCGTGTATCACATTGAAAATCATCCCTTTTGCCACAACCAGGCATCCCAGAAGCGCTCCACCTTTTTGGCTACCGTATCCACGGTCACAGGCTGCACCTGTTCCCACTCTCTGGGGAATAATCTCCGGTAGGAATACTGCTGAAACCGATCATCCAGCAGAACAATGATACCCACATCCTCCGCCGTCCGGATCACGCGGCCTGCCGCCTGCAATACTTTATTCATTCCCGGATAGCGGTAGGAATAATCGAAGCCGTTCTCTCCGTCCTCATCAAAATAGCCCTTGAGGATCTCCCGCTCACAGCCTACCTGGGGCAGTCCGGTTCCTACTACAATGACTCCGATCAGACTGTCCTTCTTCAGATCGATGCCCTCTCCGAAGATTCCCCCCAGCACGCAGAAGCCAATCAGCGTCTGCTCCTCTTCCTCCTCGATCTCCATACCGATGAGACTTTGCAGGTCACATTCCTCATTGCCCCGGAAGCGATTCAGGAAGTATTCACGCTCTTCCTCATTCATGGATTCCTGTTGGACGAGACATTCTTCTTCCTCTGTCATAAAATACTGTTCATAGATCTCGTAAATATGATTCATAAAGGAATAGGACGGGAAAAATATCATGTAATTGCCGTGCCGGTTCTTCACCACTTCGTGAATGTAACGGGCAATATTGTAGTATTCTTCCTGGGATCTTCTGCTGAACTTGCTAGTCACATCCCCGGCGATCAGTATGGTACGCTTCTCGGGATCAAACACCGAGTGGGCATACACCTCGTAATCCTCCTTCTCACCGCCCAGCAGGTTCTTGTAATACTGGATGGGCAGGAAGGTAGCGGAAAAAAGGATCGTACTGCGTCCTCTGAGCATGCATTCCTTCAGGTTTTCTCTGGGATTCACGCAGAACAGCTTCAGTTCAAAGCTGCCATCCTCACACAATCTGGTATATTTCACATAGTTTTCATCTTGTCTCTCGTAAATATCCAGAAAATGACTGAGCTTGAAATAGAAGTCCAGCAGATTCTCCCGTACTTCCAGGCTGACCTTCTCCTGCTCCTCCAGATAATCACTGATCACAGCGTGCAGTCTGGTCAAGGGCTGCACCAGCATGTCAATATCATCCACCAGCCGGTACCCGTCACAGTCCCGCTTCATGGACAGCAGCTGTGCGTTGCATTTCTCCAGCAGCTGGCTGATCCGTTCCGCATAGCCTTCCCGAACAAAGGTACTCTTTCCGTCAGACTTTTTCCCTTTGTGTCCCCTTACATAGAGGGAATCGGTACCGTCTGTTTCCTCCAGGGTAATCTCTTGTGGCAGTTGTTTTGACATACCTGTCATTTCTAATGTCATCTGCCCGGAAATCCCGTCTTTATCACGCTTTTTCTGGGCTGCTTCTTCCATTTCCGACGTGATTGTCTGTTTGATCTCCCGCTTGAGTTCCAACAGATCTTCCTTCCGTAGCGGTGCACTGTACATCTCCCTGCCCCGCTCTAAGAGGTTATGTGCCTCATCGATCAGAAATACATAATTACCCTGACTGCCATCTCCAAAGAAACGTTTCAGATACACATGGGGATCAAAGAGGTAATTATAATCTCCGATAATTCCATCTGCGAACAGACTTAAATCCAGTCCGAATTCAAAAGGGCATACCCGATATTTCAGGGCATATTCTTCTATTTTGCTTCTGGTAAAGCTCTCTTCGTGGGTCAGAAGATCATAGATAGCCTCATTGACACGGTCAAAATGCCCCTTTGCATAAGGGCACTGCTCCGGATTGCACTCCGTATGACCCTGAAAACAGATCTTCTCCTTGGCTGTCAGGATAATGCTCTTAAAGCGCAGTCCCTTCTGCCTGAGCAAAGAAAAGGTGTCCTCCGCCACCGTCCGGGTGATGGTCTTGGCGGTGAGATAGAACAGCTTGTCTCCCATATCCTTTCCCATGGCCTTTACCGTGGGAAAGATCGTGGATATGGTCTTACCGACTCCCGTAGGAGCTTCAATAAATAATTTTCTCTTATGATAAATGGTCTGGTACACATAGCTGACCAGCTCTTTCTGTCCATCCCGATAGTCGAAGGGAAACTGCAGCTCAGCAATGGACTGCTGCCGCAATTCTCTCCACTGCCAGGTATAGTCCGCCCATTTGCGGTAATCACTGATCAGCTGCTGGAACCAGGCTTCCAGTCTGACGAATTCATAATCTTCATAAAAATAGCGGATATCTTCCGTCTCTATATTGCAATAGGTCAGCCGCACCCGGATATAGGGCAGCTCCTTTTGCAGGCTGTACATATAGGCGTAGCATTTCGCCTGGGCAATATGTAAAGGCAAGGGTGCCTTCAGCTTCGACAGATCTCTATAGGTTCCCTTGATCTCATCGATGGTGGTCTCTCCATTCTGCTCGATGATGCCGTCGGCCCGCCCTTCCACGATGATGACATAGTCCTCCGTGGGATGGGTGTATTTTAATGCCACTTCTGCCTGATACTCCGCACCCATACGGCGCTGGATCATACGGTGGATCCGGCTGCCCTCCTGCATGGCATTCTCCGGGGATCCCTGCCTCCTGTCGTCGATGTCGCCACTGCGCAGGATGAACTCTACAAGATTACGTACCGATATTCTGACTTCTCCTGCCATGTGACTTCACCTCCCTCAAACAAGTCCCTACGATACCCAGATGCCTACGGCTTGTTCCGTGCTGCGCACTCTCACAAGCCTCCCCACTATTCGCATATCGTGGGGGCGGGGCTAAAGGTCTTTCATCCACTTATGAGCAAGCTCAAGTGGATTTAGACCTTTGTCCCCTGGCATCATATAATAAAACTACCCAGGTAAATAGTACTCTATCTTACCTGGGTAGTCAAATGACATTCTGTTGTTGAGAAATACTGACCTGTCAGTGCATTAACATGCAATCGCACACTGCTTCAGCATCTCTTCGAATTTATCATTGTAGCCGTCATAGGACACGGTCAACGGCTTCGTGAAATCCAATCCGTACACTCCAAGGAATGATTTGGCATCGATTACGTATCTGTTATAGCATATATCAATATCAAAATCACACTTTGAAGCTACATCAACAAAATGTTTCACGTCTTCAGGTGTCAAACGGATCGTCTTTAACATTTCTTGTTCCTTCCTTTCAATAGTAAGTTCGATCGTAAGTAAAATAATACACCGGGTACTTTCCCCTCACATCTGAAATCATTACTATTATAGCCAACCATCCCCAAATGTAAAGCTGTTTTTTTCTTCCAGAAAACGCACATTTTGGGCATTTTTACCACTCTGTTATCATTTTCACAATATATGTTCGCCGTATGGAAAACCTTTTCGGCGTTTTGTATATTTGTTGCGTTACCGCGGTAAAATATAAATCCCAAATTGGCGAAATCTACCGAAATTCCACCATATATTCTTGGAACCTCAGCGGAAGCATATTTCGTTGCAGATCCCTGTTTTCACGTTCTTTTATGGCTATTGTATGACAGAAGGAACGGAAAAGTTCCCGGTAGTGCTGTTCCGCAGCGGACAGTTTCTCCGTCTCAGATCTTACTTTCTCCCAGGCATCCTTCCCTTGCAGCGTATACCAGGGCTTTCCCGCCGGATGTATTCCGAACAGATACCGGCCTGCATCGAACACCAGAAAGTCTTCCATGGGAAAGCGGTCTGCAAAATGCACCATCAGAAAGGTCAGAATATTATTCTTCGGCGCGATCTTCGAATAGAGGATTGTATTCTCCAGTTCTTCAAACCGCGTAAATCCTTTCAGATGGTGATACTCATTCCCGGCGCCTCTGGCCAGGCTGAAGGTCTGGTTTACATACGTGTCTGCCATGGCATCCAGCAGATGTCCCGGCGGACACTTCTCGGAAAGCCCCTTTGCAATGGTACGGTATACCGCCTGGGCCTTTTCCGGCTTCGGGGATGAAAGAGCCAGACACAGGCTCTCATAATCTTCCTCCCCAAATCTGCGTTTCAATGTCCGGATCACCTTCACCGTCTTCTCCGGATCCGGCACCACCTCCACAGACTCAGAGAACAACAGATTCTCCTCGATGGTCGTGACCATGGTGTCCCGAACGGGAGAATGATCTTCATAAGTATTATAAATGGCAGTGAATATCCCTTCTAACGAATCCTCGCAATGATATATTTTCATATAATAAGTTTCACCTCCCGCTGTTTCTGTTCTCTTCCCCTTCTGCCGCTGTCAACCTATCATTTTGCATTGCCTTGCTTCTGCAAACGGCCGTCATCTACCGGTACAGGACCTTACGTTTACCTGCCAATGCAGGCAGTCAGGAAATGTTTCCCTGTACGCTGTGCGCTACAGTTCTCCCACTGCTGCAGGCAGCACTTCCTCCTGCCGTACCCCGTTCGGGAACATCCCATCATCAAACAAGGTCATCTGCCGGTAACTCATGCCATCGCTGCCGAACCGGATCCGTTCCTTCGGATCCGTCAGATTCCGCACGATATAGTCCTCCTCCAGCTTCGTGGGATACATCATCCTGCCACCACAGGTAATAAAATAAACAGCCCGTTTCATCACCACGCCCAGCTTCTTCAGATCCTGAAACGTAAGCTTTGTGCTCCTCCTGGCACTAAGGATCCGTCTGGCGCTTTTCACGCCGATCCCCGGCACCCGAAGCAGATCTGCATAAGGTGCCCGGTTGATCTCCACCGGGAAACATTCCAGATGCCGCACCGCCCAGTCCTCCTTGGGATCCAGCATCACATTAAAAAACGGTCTTTTCTCGTCCAACAGTTCCTCCGCCTTAAACCCATAAAACCGCAGCAGCCAGTCTGCCTGATACAGACGATGCTCCCGCAGAAGCGGCGGCCCCCCGGGAAGCGCCGGCAGGCTCTTGTCCTCATTGACCTTTACAAAAGCGGAATAGAACACACGCTTTAACTCAAACTTCTGATACAGATTCTCTGCTACATTTAAAATCTGATAATCCGTCTCCGGGGTTGCCCCTATGATCATCTGGGTAGACTGCCCGCCACTCACGAAAACAGGGCTCTTGCGGTACAGGATCAGTTCCTCCTTATTCGCATGAATTCCATTCTGGATCTGCCGCATGGGCGTCAGAATATTTTTCCGGTGCTTGTTCGGTGCCAGTGTCCGCAGCCCCTCCGCCGTGGGCAGCTCCAGGTTCACGCTCATACGATCTGCCAGATACCCCATCCGCTCCACCAGTTCGGGATCCGCTCCCGGAATCGCTTTTACATGGACATAGCCGTTAAAATGGTATTGATTCCGTAGCAGCCATATGGTCCGATACAACAATTCCATGGTAAAAGTAGGATCCTGTATGATACCGGAGCTTAAAAACAGTCCCTCGATATAATTACGCCGGTAAAACTCCATAGTCAGTGTACAGATCTCCTCCGGGGTAAAGGTGGCTCTGGGAACATCATTGGACTTTCGATTCAGACAATATTTACAGTCGAAGATACATTCATTGGTCATCAGAATCTTCAACAAAGAAATGCATCTGCCATCCGAAGAAAAGCTGTGACAGATCCCGGCCTTCGTGCAGTTCCCCATGTGCTTCCCGTCGCCCTTACGTTCCACCCCACTGGAAGTACAGGCCACATCATATTTGGCTGCATCGGTCAGGATCTCCAGCTTCTGCTTGATGGACAATTCCCCATTTTGTATAAGATATTCCACATTATCACCGCCTTTTACCGAAAATTTCCAGAATCAGAACGTTTGTTCTTGTGTATATTCAAGTTAGCACATATGTTCGATTTTTGCAAGTGGTTATTTTTTCCGAAAAAAGGCTTGCAAAATCGTGCATTTCGCAGTTAAATAATATAGGAATATTTTGTAACACACGCCGCCCGGCGGCAGAATGAGAGGTCAGTATGTCAGATATTGTCATACCTAAAAATTATAAGTCTCAGCTGAACCTGTACGAGACACAGGTTGCCATTAAGACAGTGAAGGACTTTTTCCAGGGATTGTTAGCAGAGCGTCTGCACCTGCTGCGTGTATCTGCTCCCTTATTTGTGGATCCTACATCCGGACTGAACGATAATCTGAACGGTGTGGAGCGTCCCGTGAATTTCCATATTGCAGCACAGGGAGACCGTGAAGCAGAGATCGTACAGTCTCTGGCCAAATGGAAGCGTTATGCCTTGCAGAAATACGGTTTTCAGCCCGGCGAAGGTCTCTACACCGATATGAGTGCCATCCGTCAGGATGAGGAGACCGACAACATCCATTCCATCTATGTGGATCAGTGGGACTGGGAAAAGATCATCACGAAGGAAGAGCGGAATCTGGAGACTCTGAAAGAAACCGTCCGCACCGTATACAAGGTTCTTCGCAAGACCGAGAAGTATATGTCCATCCATTACGACTACATCGAAGAAATCCTTCCTCATGACATCTTCTTTGTAACTACCAGTGAGCTGGCAGAGATGTTCCCCGACTACTCCCCGAAGGAGCGGGAATACTACATTGCCAAGGCAAAAGGCGCTGTCTGCATCATGCAGATCGGTGAGACCTTAGAGAATGGCAAGCCTCACGATGGCCGTGCACCGGACTACGATGACTGGGCGCTGAATGCTGATATCGTGGTATATTATCCGGTTCTGGACATTGCTCTGGAGCTGTCCAGCATGGGTATCCGTGTAGACAAGAAGGCTCTGTTAGACCAGTTACAGAAGGCCGGCTGCCCTGAGCGTGCAGAACTTCCTTATCACAAGGCAGTTATTGACGGCGAGCTTCCCCTTACCATCGGCGGTGGTATCGGTCAGTCCCGTATCTGTATGTTCTTCCTGCGCAAAGCTCACATCGGTGAAGTACAGTGTTCTCTGTGGTCCGATGAAGTCATGAAAATTGCAGAGGAAAACGGCTTACAGCTGTTATAAATAACCGCAATACGCAAATAACAAGCAAGCTTTGTTATAAAAACCCGGAATACATGATGACCTATATTCCGGGTTTTTTATTATAGTGTCTAACGCTTATTCATAAATCACAAATTTCTCATTTTCAAAAGTCTTCTCATATCCGTACGCATCCATGAAATCCCCGATCAGCAAAAGCTTCGGATTATCCACGATCAGGCTGCGCTCTTTTTCCGTGGGCTGTAATGCTTCCAGGGCATCCTCTCCCGCTTCCAGATACACAGCATATTTTTTCTCTAACAGTATCACCGGACGGTAAGTCGCATCCGCGTCCATCCGCTCCTGCATCTTATGCATATCCTCTTCCAGCTGTGCGATCTGATAGGAATCCAGATCCGGCCAGGGATTGAACGCTGCAGGCATCTGTAAATAATAAGACAGCGCCGGGATCTGTCCGTAGATCAGTACATCTCTTCCGGCAAGTCCCCGTTCATTCACATACTCTGAGATCCCCTGCATCCATCCGGCCCGTTCCTCGCTCATCCACACACCTTTTAATGTCTCATTATTCGTCACCTGCGCATCGATGTCCTGTATGCCGGTACCTTCGGCAAATGCAAAGTTTCTGCCGAACAGTCCTACCTGGACAAAGAACAACAGAAAGAAAGCGCCCAAGAGACATTTTACCGGCATAGCAGATATGGTGATCCGCTTCCACCGAAAGCTGCCAACATATTTGCAGAACCTGTAGAACTGCCAGTACATATAGGGCAATGCCAGAAACAGATTGTTCATGCTGGGGTATAGCTTGTTGTTACTGCCCAGGGAAGTGATCCATACGATCAGGAAGATCAGTCCGCTGATCAGCTTTTCTTCCTTCGGCGCGGAGGGCGTAAATATCCGCCACAGGGTCACCAGCAGAGTCAATGTCAAAAACGTCACTCCGGGCCAGATAATGGCACCGTAATTCGTATATTCTCTGGCACAGAAGCCCTGGCGGTACAGCCAGAACACCATCACAGCCGCCAGTGCGATACTTCCCGCCCATTCCAGGATCCGCAGAACCTTTGTTACTGTATCTTTTCTCACGTAGGAGCCGATGAGTTCCAATACTCCCACAGTGACAATCCCCACTACAAAGAACACGCACATCCGGATCTCCCAGTACAGATTCTGAAAATACCAGTCGAACATGCCCATGATCATGGATGCAGCCGTATAGTCCGTTGCCACCTCCGTCATGGAAAACAGTCGCAGAATGCCCTTCACATATTCATCCATGCCGTAGCAGATCTGGATATAACCGAATAATACCAGCAGTGCCGTCAGATACCCCGCCAGACACATGCCGGTATCCTGTAATAATTTCTTACGGAGTTTCACCCCCGCTGCCTTTTTCCGCGCTTTTATTTTTTCCGCAGTTTCTGTCGTCTCCCCAGCCTGACCGAGACTCTTTCCAATCTCTTTGCGCGCTTCCAGCCAGCAGATGATTCCGTAAGCCCACACGCCCACGATCATGGCCGCCTCCGGCAGATTGGAGAATCGGGACAGCACATTACAGCCCAGCGCTACTCCGGCGGCAAACAGCCACCCCTTTTTCCCCCGGGCAAGGCCAAGATACAGACAGACCACCGATACCAGATAGAACACGTAGGTCACATAATTGTAAAAAGAGCCCGTGGGGCACCAGCAGAAGCTCACCGCCGTAAATTCTCCCAGGAATACCAGAAGTGCCGGGATCTTCAGTACTTTCGTGCAGAAATAATACCCAAGCACCGCCAGCAGACTGATACTCAGTCCGGTATAAAAGTTCATGCCGATCAAAGTCCCGGCCCCGGGCAGCAAACTGAAAAAATGTCCGATGGCTGTGGTCAGATAGGTGGAAAACAGCCACATGGGATCCATATGCTGCGTCCCCATATATTCAAAGTTCGCATAGCCGTAACCGGTATCCCACAGATCCAGTCCCCAGGCAATATGCCGCAGAGGATACAGCACCAGGATTGCCACGAATACAAATTCCCAGAGACGTCTCTGACTGTCAATACCCGCTTTTTTATTTTTTATTATCTCTGTCACTCCATTACCTCTCTTTTGAACATAGTATCTACGTCCCGTATTTTCTCTGTCAGACTGCGATAGGGACGGATATGCAGGAATATCTTATGCAGTCCGTCGCAGATAGCTTTCCGCACAAAATCCACCAGAATTCCCAGTACAAATACTACCACAACAACAAGTACCGTCCACAACAGCAACGGCAGTACACCGTCGATTTGCTCCACACCAAGCCACTTCTGCCAGGCATAGCGCACACCCAGATTTTCATGCAGCAGATACACTCCCAGCGTATAGGGCGCGATCCTCACCGCCACACTGCCGATCTTTCCCTGTATGCTGCTGTCCAAAAACAGGCAGAACAGCCCCAGTGAAGCCAGAAACGGGAAAATATGGTTATACTCATACGGAATCTTCAGGATCAGCTCCAGACTGCCTGTTTTCAAATAAAACAGGTGCAAAAGCATGGCTTCTCCAAAGGTTCCGAAGATACCGATCAGATACAACAATAATGCCCGGGATTTTTTCTGTAAAAACGGGATTCCAAATCGGCGCAGGTAAGCCGCCGCGCAGAATACACACAGATACCAGAGACAATCATAGCCTTTACCGTCTTCTTCCAGCCGGAAGGGCAGCACAGATTTTAACAGGCAGAAGGTGACAAACAGCAATACTAATGCCACCTGAAACTGCTGCTTCGTCATCCGCCGCAGTCCCATTCCCACAAAGGGGAGCAATATATATAAGAAAAGATACGCTGTCAGGAACCAGTAATGTCCCATAGTCACCGGGAACAACAGGGTCAGATAATAGTGAGTGCTGACTTCCGCCGCGGGAACGATCCCAGTCACCACCGCCAGCACACCGATGCCCACAGAATACAGCCACAGCTGCAGCCACAGTGTAAGCAGCCTGCTCAGTTTAAAAGAGCTTTCGCATAAAAAGTATCCGCTGATCATCATATACACATTCACAGCTACAATGCAGAATGCTTCCAACAGCCAGGCTACCATATCCTGCACCGATAAAGGCGCCGTCAGATCCGGCAACAGTCCTCCCTTGCCCAGATAGTGCAGCACCACGACCATCATCATTGCCACACAGCGCAGTACTTCCAGATTTGCCATACGTTCTTTTTTCTGCATATCGATTCCCGTTTCCTTCCTGCCATTGCTTCGTGCTACGCACTACCACAATTCTACCCAAGGTCTTTCACCCACTTATGAGCAAGCTCATGTGGGCTTAGACCTTTTGACCCTGGTATCATTATATTACTTTGTAACATATTATGTAAAGCAAAAGCGATTCCGCCCAGATTCTGCCTGATAAAGATGTTAATTTAGGAAATCGTTTTCATATTGATGTAGATATTTGTGTAAAACTTTGGTAAAATGCATCTATCAATACTAATCTGCATCGGAGGTGTCTGTTTTGACAAAAAATACCAAGAAAAACCCTATTCCTCTCTGGAAGCGGATACGCTTTAAGCTGATCTTCGCTTTTCTGATCCCTGTGGTCTTCATCATTGTCTTAGGCTTCGTATCCTATCAGAAGGCTACCACTCAGATCATTGCAACCTACCGTGACTCCGTAGACCAGACCGTCAGCATGATGAATCAGTACCTGACGCTTTCTTTTGACACGGTCCAGTCCAACTACAAGGGATATATGAATGAGGATACCCTGAAGCAGTATCTGAACGGTCTGTATGATAACGATGCCACTACCTTGTACAATACTCCAAACACCTATGAAGACACCTTTATCAAAGCCGTGACCACGGATGCCCTGCTCTCCAATATTTACGTGCTCTCCGACAAAGAGCGGACGATCTCTACCACGAAAACGAAGGAGACCGGTCTCTTAAGTGCGTACCTGGAAAGCTCCCAGGGGCAGATTTTATCTGCGGACAGGGCAAAATATTACCTTTTCGGCAACCAGTCCGAGGTCGATGCAAAGCTTGGCACGGATTCCTCCAAATACAGTGTCCGCCTCGCCAGATATTTCTCCAACGCTCCGGCGATCCTGATCATTGATTTCAAACCGAGTGTCCTGGATACCTCCTTATCCTCCCTGGATGGCGGTGAGGGCAGTCTCGTAGGCTTTGTCACCTGCGATGGCAACGAATACCTCTCCTCCCGGTCCGATACAGCGGCAGAAAATACGTTTGTCGGCAAATCCTATGTAGATGAAGCATTTGCCTCTGAGGAAGACAACGGCTCCTCCTATGTGGAAGAGGCAGGCGACGAATATCTTTTTCTCTATTCCAAGATCGGTGCCCGTAATGCCATGATCTGTGCCCTGATCCCTCAGGCAAATATCATCGGTCAGACAGCGGAGATTAAAAATGTATCTCTGATCCTTGTCGTTGCAGCAAGTGCCGTGGCGATCCTACTAGGGTCTCTGCTGGCCGGACAGTATGGCGGCTCCATCTACTATTTTATCCGCCGGCTGAAAAAAGTCTCTGACGGAGATCTGACGATCGAAGTCCACTCCAAGCGCAATGACGAATTCCAGCTATTAGCTGATGGCATCTGTGATATGATCGCACACATGAAGAAGCTGGTATCCGGGCTGAAGGATGTCAATGAAGAATTATCCCGGGCTGCCACCGATATGTCTGCGGCTTCCTCACATTTCCTGGCGACCTCCCAGGATATCCAGAATCAGGTAGGCGAAATGCGCCAGGGTATCGAAAAACTGGATGAAAGCTCTGAGGACTGCCTGCAGCAGATGGACTCTCTGTCCGACACCATCGGCAGCGTATCCTCACATTCTGACCAGATCAGTGCGCTTGCCACCGGCACCACCGCTGCGATCCATACCGGTATCGAATCCGTGGAACATCTGAAGGAGAACACCTCTTCCACCATGCAGATCACCTCCAACATCGTAGATACCATCGGCAGGCTGAACGAGAAATCCAAAGCCATCGGCTCCATCACTGAAGCCATTAATGAGATTGCAGAGCAGACCAACCTCCTGTCCCTTAACGCTTCCATTGAAGCTGCCAGAGCCGGCGAATCCGGAAGAGGCTTCGCAGTGGTCGCTCAGGAGATCCAGAAGCTGGCGGATCAGTCCCTGCACTCCTCCGGTGAAATCTCCAGGATCATCGAAGAGATTGAGATTACCACTGACGAAGCTACGCAGGTTGCCAGACAGGCCGAGGGCATTGTAGCGGATCAGAACCAGTCCGTTGGCAGTACCACAGACTCCTTCCGTGAGATAGATTCCAAGGTAACAGAGCTTCTGAAATTCCTGCAGCAGATCAATGCAGGCGTGTCGGAAATGGAACACCAGCGCACCACTACCCTGTCCGCCATCTCCGGTATCTCCGCAGTATCCGCAGAAACTGCTGCCGGGTCCTCCAATGTACAGACTGCTGCCGAAAAACAGCTGCAGGCCATTCAGGATCTGGACAAAGCCACCTCCGCACTGGCAGCCCGCTCAGAAGAGCTGACTACGATTCTGGAAGGTTTCATTGTATAGAAATGGCTATACACCCTGGAGAAAATATGTTATACTGATAACATCTTTTGACGAAGAAATTCTTAGGAAAATACATATAGAGAGGTAATCTTATGAGCAAAAAAAGAGTTGTCGTATCTCTGGGACACGATGCCCTGGGTTATACCACCACAGAACAGTGGGATGCGGTAAAAGTAACCGCGAAAGCACTTGCCGATCTCGTGGAGGCTGATTATCAGCTGACGATCACCCACAGTAACGGTCCGCAGGTCAGCATGATCCATAAGGCCATGACCGAGTTACGCCGTGTGTACATCGACTATACCCCCGCACCTATGTGTGTCTGCTCTGCTATGAGCCAGGGTTATGTAGGCTATGATATCCAGAACTCTCTTCGTGCAGAGCTTTTGGATCGCGGCATTTCCAAGCCGGTCAGCACTATCCTCACCCAGGTGACAGTAGATCCTTATGATGAGGCTTTCTATGAGCCCACCAAGGTCATCGGTCGTTACATGTCCAAGGAAGACGCTGAGATTGAAATAAAGAAGGGCAACTATGTCAAAGAAGATCCCGGAAAGGGCTTCCGCCGTGTCGTTGCTGCCCCCAAGCCTATCGATATCGTAGAGATCGAAGCCATCCGTGCGCTGGCAGCCGCAGATCAGGTAGTCATCGCCTGTGGCGGCGGCGGAATCCCCGTGATCGAGCAGAAGCATGCGCTGAAGGGTGCTTCCGCAGTCATCGAGAAGGATGCTATCGCCGGTAAGCTTGCTTCCGACCTAAGCTGTGACGAGCTGATCATCCTGACCACAGTTCCCTATGTCTATAAGAATTTCGGCAGGGAGGATCAGGCTGCACTGGAGACTCTCACCGTAGCAGAAGCAAAGGATCTGATCACAGCAGGACAGTTTGAGGAAGGCACCATGCTTCCCAAGATCGAGGCAGCGATCTCTTACCTGGAGAAGGTTCCCGCCGGCAAAGTCCTGATCACTTCCATGGATCACGTCAAGGATGCCATCAGGGGCAAGGCCGGCACCGTGATCACCGCTTAATTTTATATCAGAAGCAGTTAAGGCAACACAAAAGGAGATATCCGCCACGGATACCTCCTTTTTACATGTCATGATTCTAATATCTCTGGGTTCTATATCTCTGATCTCTATGCTTCCTTTCCGGTCAGATGGTTCGACAGGATATTATACAATGTCTTCGGGTTGATGGGCTTGGACAAGTGATAGTTCATTCCGGCCTCCAGTATCTTTTTCTTCTCCTCTTCAAAGGCATCCGCTGTCATGGCAATGATAAGCACCGTTTTGCAATCTCCACCACACATCCGGCTTTTTCCAGGATCAGCTGGGCCACATAAATGTTGATCTCGTTATCTTCCACCAGTAAAATTCTGGCATCCATCAGATTCTCCGTGATGTTTTCCTCGGAACGCTCCTGGGAGAACGGATCGTACAGGTGCGGCAGGAACTCCGGACTCATTCCGATACCGTTATCCCTCACACGAAACCGGATTCCCACCTTGTCATCCTACTTCATTTCTACACCACAGATACAATACCAACATTTTCCTTTTCGTTCTGCATACCATGCCATACTTAACTTATACTCTCCCTCTAAATAATTGCTATCTCTGTATAGATGTACTTCTGTAATAAACATTCCTAGGCCAGCCATCTACAACAAACTGATCGGCAAATTTATAGCCTGTACTCTCTATGCTACATACAGACGGAGTATTATTAGGATGAGCACAACACCAAATAGTATCATAACCCATCTGTCTAGCTTCTCTTATAGTAGCATCCATGAATCTCTTCTGTATACCATTACCTCTATATTCCATATCAACCACAACGAATTCATGACACATAATTTTATTGCCAGGAATTTCCATCCAATCAGTAATAGGCTTAGAGAAGAACAAACCACCTTCAAATGCAAAGCTTGCTGCAATAAGCTTATCTTTATTATATGATGCCAGGGTCAAAAGGTCTAAGCCCACATGAGCTTGCTCATAGGTGGGTGAAAGACCTTAGGACCCGCCCCGATATGAGCATAAAAGTGGGATGATAATCCCACGATATGCGAATATTGGGTAGGATTGTGGGAGTGCGTAGCACGGAACAATCCGTAGGCATCAAAGTCGGGGGCTTTTGACCCCGACATCATTATATACGCCCAATAAGATATAATCACCATCCAAACATTCCTGTATAGTTCTTTCATCTGTAGGATAATAATATTCATCATGCAGCAAAGTCTTATTAACTTCATCCTGTAATTTAATAACAGGTTTCAAGTCTCTTTTTGGTTTCTTTATCTCAATCCTTCTTATTGATAAATCAAAATATTGACTCATATGAAACCTCCATTTACTCCGGCTTTTTTACTCGTATTTTTCCAGATAGAAGGAATACAGGATCCTCTCTTTCACGGGCAGCTGCATCAGCTTCGTCAGTGCCTCCTCATAGTATTGGATCTGGACGCTGTAGCGGTTCCAGAGGGCTTGCAGGGAATCGATCACATCGGTCTTGTAGTCCAGCAGGACGATCTCTCCGTTTTCTATAAAGAAGACATCGATGATACCCTGAATGAGAACCTTTTCCCCTTCAGGAAGGTCCTGATCCAGGCGCTTCGCATCAATGCCCAGCACGAAGGGCTGCTCTCTGTACAAAAGGCCCTGTTCGAAAGCTCTCCACATGCGGTAGGCCAGCTCCTGTTCCAGAAAATGCCGGATTTTGGGAAGGCTTACGGCCTGCGCATACTCCTCTGTCAGTCGTAGGGAAGCTGTCTCCCGCTGCAGGAATTCCTTCAGACGTACCTGTAACCGGTCCGTATCCAGGCCCTGACGGTATTCCTCATAAGTCCCAGGGCATCCGGCAAATAGTCCGGATTCCATAAACAGATAAGAAAAGTCCAACAGTTCCATGGTCCGGTGGAACGCGTTACCGCGGACGGCTCCGCTGACCTTTTCCTGTTCTCTGCGGAAAGCCGGGATATAAGGCACCACTTCTTTTTCTTCGAAGGTATGAAATGCCGCTTCATCCTTCTCCGCCATGGCCGCAATCTTCAGTTCCGATACCGTGGTCTTGGTATAGAGCTTCTGCAGGCCGGGATACGGATAGGCATAGGCAAATCGCTCCCGCAGTTTCGCAAGCTTTCGTTCGTTCTCCTCCGGGTCCCCAGGCAAAGGAGTCTCGCCGTCCGTCACACGCTGCAACAGTTCCCTGCGGTCTCCCATGCGCAGTTGTTCCCTGATCTCCTCTGCCGCCAGGTCTTCTGTTCCCAGCGTTGTTACTGCAATTCCTGTCTTAGGCAGGATTGGCAGCAGAAAATCCATATAGCTCCCCGCCTCACAGAAATCCAGATAGGTCAGCTTCTCCTGTCCTGTCATCCGGGACAGCTCCCATTTTTCCTCCGCCTTATCCAACACCGCTGTCAGGATCAGTTTTTCTCTGGCACGGGTCAGTGCCACGTAAAGCACACGCAGTTCCTCCGCCAGATTGTCCTCCTTCATTTTCGCTGACAGAACAGCCCGGCGGAGGGTCTTATTTTTAATGCGGCGACCGGAATCCACATAGTCCACCGCTACTCCCAGATCCATATCCACGATCAGGGACTGGTTCGCATCCTGCATGTTGAAACGCTTCGACAGCCCGGAGACAAATACCACGGGGAATTCCAGACCTTTACTCTTGTGGATGCTCATGATCCGCACCACATCGGCATTTTCGTCCAGGGTATCCGCCTCACCGTAATCCACATCGTATTTTTCCAACTGTTCCATATAACGGATGAAATGGAACAGTCCAAAATAACTGGTCTTCTCAAAAGCAGAAGCCTTCGTCAGCAGCATCTCCACGTTGGCCCGGCGCTTGCTGCCAGCAGGAAGTGCCGTCACATAGTTCAGATAATCGTAATCGTCCAGGATCCGCTGCAGCAGGTCGCGGATGGAGGTGAAGGGGGTCAGATCACGGTAATGATCAATACGTTGTAAGAAAGTATCTGCCTTTTGGGAAAGTTCTGTCTCCGGTTCCATATCCTCCGGTACTGTTGCAGCTTCCAATGCGCGCTGCCAGTGCTGTCCGGCCCCGGCGGTTTCTTCCCCGGCGCTCTCGCCCGCTGATGCCTCTTCTCCCGCTTCCGCCATCCGTACACTCTGCGCCACTTCTTTCAATGCCTCATACAGTGTCATTCTCTTCCGGGAATGCCCTTTGCTTCCGCTGCGGATCCGGGCGATTTCTTCCTGGGTAAAGCCTCCGAAGATCGACTGCATCACGCCGAACAGCGGAATGTCCTGTCTCGGGTTGTCCAGCACTCGTAAAAACTGCAGCAGTTCCTGTACTTCCAGGGCCCCGAAATATCCGGTCTTGGATGTAATGTAGACAGGGATTCCCTGCTGTTCCAGTACTTTCTTGAATTCCTCATCCCAGCCACTGGTGGTACGAAGCAAAATCACCATATCCGAGTACCGCACCGGGCGCAATTCTCCCGTAGCCTTCTCCATGACTTTCAAACTGCCCTTCAGCTGCTTGATACGTGCCGCAATAGCCAGTGCTTCCAGCTGTCTTACGTTGTCATAGTCCACGGGACCTCTTGCCCCGTCGGGACGCTGTTCTCCGCTGCCGCCTTCCGCACCATCCCCCTTCTCCGGCTTACGGATCAGTAATAGTTCACTGCCGTATGCAGGATCCTCTGTGGCGGGATATGTGGCCCCGGGATACAATGCTGCCTTATCATCATAGGCAATGCCGCCGATCTCCCGGCTCATGATGCGGGAAAACACATCGTTTACCGCATCCACCACCTGCACACGGCTTCGGAAGTTCTTCGCCAGGTCGATCCGGCACAGATCCCCACTCTCCTGATAGGTGTCGTATTTTTCCAGGAAAAGTTCCGGTCTGGCCAGACGGAATTTATAAATACTCTGCTTCACATCACCTACCATGAAGCGGTTATAATGTCCCTCCGCTTCCCCGGAGATGGCACTTAACAGATATTCCTGTACCAGATTACTGTCCTGGTATTCGTCAATGAGGATCTCCTGAAAATACTGGCGATACTCCAATGCCACGTCACTTGGCACAATGTCATATTTCACACCGGTGCTATCCATTCCTGTATCACCGGTGCTGTCCGTCCCTGCATCGCCGGTCTCTTCCACTTTTTCCCGTTTTAGCAGAATCTGTAACGCATAGTGCTCCATGTCGGAAAAGTCGATCAGATGTCGCTCCTGCTTGGCCGCAAGAAGCCTTCTGTCGAATTCCAGCACCAGGTTAAGCAGCATCCGGAGCGGCTCTCTGCAGGCTTTTCCCTGTTCCACCACCAACTCTAACGGTGTCTTGAAATATTGTTCCGTCAGATCCGCCAGCGTGTCTTTTACGCTATTACGGATGGATTTCGCCAACTCCCGTTTGGCGGGATCCACGCTCTCATCCTTCTTGGAAGAAAGACGGCCGAAAGTCACTGCTGGAACCTTTGCTGCCTGTTCCTTCAAATCCTTGCAGGCCGCCAGGCGTTCCAGCTGTTCGCTCTCCGCTTCTGTCAGTTCTCCATACATATATGGACCGTCCGGCAGCTCACACAGCTTTTTCACTTCCACCAGTTTTTCCAGACACCCTTGCAGGACACGGCTCACACGCTCTGCCAGATATTGTCCGTAATCACTGTGCAGCAGGGCATCCAGATCTCCCGCCGCATAATCGTTTTTACGCTCTTCCAGCCATTCTGCGGGCCAGGGAAAACTTCCGGCATAGCGGGACAGGTTCAGTATATGCTGTTCCAGCACGCTCTCTCTGCCGCCGGGGCAGAAATATTCCACACAGGCGTGGAAATGTTCCCGTGCCTCCCGGGATGGGTCCTCGCTGTCACGTTTTCCCGGAACCTCTTCCGCAAAATCATTCCGTGACGCTTCCTCCGGTATCATCGCTCCGCTGTCACGGTTTTCCCGGGACGTCGGAACATCATCCGGAACAAATTTCCCCGCATAGGCATCCTCCAGCAGCTGTCCCAGCACCTCCTGCTGCAACAGCTTGATCTCACCCTCGTCTGCCACACGGAAATCCGGATCCAGACCGATCTCATTAAAATGATTCCGGATCAGGAACAGGCTGAAGCTGTCGATCGTGGTGATCTGGGCATTGTGTAACAGGGCGGACTGCTTCTGGATATGGTCGTTCCCCGGATCCGCTTCCAGTCTGGCGGCGATCCCGGCTGCGATACGCTCCCGCATCTCCGCAGCCGCCGCATTGGTGAAAGTCACGATCAACAGGCGGTCAATGTCCGCCGGATGCTCCCCCTCACAGATCATACGGATGATACGCTCTACCAGTACCGCCGTCTTACCGCTTCCCGCGGCCGCCGATACCAGAATGTTGCTGTTATGCAGTTCGATTACCTTTTGCTGTTCCGGGGTAAAATTCATTCCCATACGCTACCTCTGTTCCTGTTTCTTTTCTCCTGTTGCCGTCCTGTTCCTCCGGGCAGCGGGTGCTTTCTCTTCGAGCTTCCTGTCAGGCACACACTCCCGCAGGGCACCCTTTGCCCTAAGCTTCCACGGTCTTCTGCATCCGCTGCATCAGCGCCTGCTTATCCAGATCTTCCAGCTGTCTCTTCTCATAGCCCGGAATACTGCCATCGAAACCGCAGACCTTTTTATAGGCGCAATAAGTACAAGCCTCTTCATTGCCTTTCTCATAGGGATTGGCTGCTATTTTTCCGTCCAGGATCTCCCGTCCGATGCTGCGGATCTTGGCATCTACATAAGAAGATATCAGCTGCATCTCCTCCCGGCTTAAGACACCGGATCTGGCACTGAAGCTTCCATCCTTTTTCTTCTCCACCGGAATGACCACAGACTTATCCTGCATATAGCGGTCCAGCCGCTCCACGACCTCAGGATCACTGTTTACTACACCGTTCATACGAAGCTTTGCAAGGATCTGTTCATTGATCTGCTCATCCGTGAGTTCCACCGGTGTCTCTATGGTGGGATCATCAATGTGATAATACAGAAGTGCCGCCGGAACGATCTCCTTGTCCGGATGCTTTCGGCTCTCCATCTCCATGGCTGCATTCATATATACCACCAGCTGCAACTGCAGACCGTAATACAATGCCGCCAGATCAAATTTCCGGTTGCCGGACTTATAATCAATGACCTTGACGTAGACATGTTCTGCATCTTCCGACACATCGATACGATCGATCCGTCCCTGCAAATGCATCTTCTCGTCCTCAGACAGATCCACATGAATGCTGTCCAGATCCTCCGCAAACCGGAAAGAAAGTTCATAATCATCTGGCTGGAAACTGCCCTGTTTCAAATGTTTCTGCAAGGTCAGCACTGTGCGGGTCAGGATCCTGCTCATGCGGGTAATGGCATATTCATTCCGCGCAGAGCTGTATAATACCGTCTCCCCGTAGGTTGCCGCATAGGCTTCCACGGATTCTTTGACGGCTTTGGCTGCAAAATCCTCCGTAAAATCCCACCATGTCAGGTTGGATTCTGCAAGTTTTCCTGCAAAGTTTTCCAGTACTGCATGATATACCGTACCCATATCCGAAGACTCGAAGCCGAATTCTTCCCGTTCCTGCAGGGAAAGACCATATTGCAAAAAGTGTCTGCAGGCACAGGCAGCATAAGTTTCCAGACGGCTGACACTGTTTTCCAGCTGCTGTCCGTACAATGCTCTGGCCACGATCCGGGACAGACCGCTCTCCCTGTATCTGCGGAATGCCGCCCGGGTCAGCAGGTCTCTGCCCGCCGCATCCGCCTCGTAGGCACGGTACATGAGATAGAAGTCCTGCCTCTCTTCTTCCGGCAGGGTTCCTTCCACATATTCCCGCAGTTCCTCCGCCAGATATCTGGCACCTTCCTGTCTGCCCTCGATCTGTTCCAGACGGCTGCGGTTCTGGGGATACTCCACGCTCATTGCCGGGAACAGCTTCCGCACCGTATCGATCAGGTAGGACGGTCTTATGCCCTTTCCTTCACTGTTTACCTTGGCATAGGACAGATACAGCTGTTCTGAGGGCTTGGTCATATTCAGATACAGATATAATCTCTGGATATACATCTGCTGTCTCGGGCTGGGTGCCATCTCTGTCCCGGATTCAATCAGGAATTCCCGATCCATATCCGAAATGATCCCGCCCTTGGAAGCATTTTTCGGAATATTTCCGTCATTGACTCCCAGGAAAAACAATACCTTCACCTGTTTCAGACGGGTTCGCTCCATATCGCCCACCACGATACGATCCACGTTCTGAGGGATCGTACCGACAGTGATCTCGCCGAAACCGGCCTCTAAAATATCCGCAAATTCCTGTCTGGAGATTTCTTCCTCTCCCAACAGTTCATAGACCTGATCCAGCAGATCCATGACCAGCCGGTAAATCTGTGCATACTCTCTGGCTCTGGATAAGTCTCCCTCTTTTTCAAACTGCTGCTGATAGTTCAAAAGCTTTTGCTGCACCTGATTCTGTTCCAGGAAATCGTACAGATGGCTGACATAGTCTCCAGCCTTTTCCTGGCTTCCCATGTGCAGAATCTCCACCGCATCCATGAACTGTTGCCGGATACGGTTCAGACGCTCCATGGTCTTCTCTTCCGCCTGTTCGCTCCCCTCCGCATTTCCCTGCATTTCTTCCGTTCTGCGGGTAAACAGACGGCTATAGGTCCGATAGCCTCTCGCTCCGGTGCGGATCACATAGTTTTCCAGCTCATCAATCTCTTCTCTGGAAATATCCGCCATGCCGCTGCGCAGAAAATGAAACACCGTATCATAGGAAAAGTCCTTAATATACAGCTGCAATGCGCTCTTGATATATTCGATCATGGGATTCAGCACGATCCCTCTGGTACGGTCCAGGAAACATGGGATCTCCAGCTGTCCGAATTCTGTTTCCACATAGGAAGCGTATCCTTCCAGATCTCCGATGACCACGGCAATGTCCCGGTAGGTCATCCCCTGCTCTCTGATCAGGTGCCGGATGTACAGCGCTGTCTGGTGGACTTCCTCTCTGGGGGAAAGGGCTTCAAACATATGGATCTCTTGCTGTTCTCCCGCATACGGTTCATACTGATACCGGAACAGATTCTGTTCCAGATAGTGTAATGCCGGTGCCTTGGCGAAGCGATTGGGCCCCCCCTTGACAAAGAGATCCTCTCCCCGCTCTACCTCTGCCTCCGCTGCCAGCTTTTCCAGATCCGCCACCGTCTTCTTGCTCAGATGGAACAGCTTCTGTTCACCATCCATTTTATACGGATCCTCTCCCACTCCAATGGTCACGGTAACGATGGTCTCTGCGCACACGCGCATCAGTTCCTGGATCAGCCGGTTCTGTATTGGAGTAAATCCCGTAAAGCCGTCAAACACCACTACACTGCCCTTTAAGATCTTTGATTTGGACAGGGATCTGCGCAGTACATCCAGTGTCTCCTCGGTGGTGATAAAATGATCCCTGATATAATCCTGAAAGCCCCGGTACAGAGTCTTTAAGTCTTTCAGTTTCATGGCCAGCGCGCCACGCTTCTGTGCACTGGTGATCAGCTTGTCCATATCCTGTGTGCTGATACCGTATTGCATGAACTCGGAGATCGCACTTTTCACCTCATGGATATAGCCCTGCTTGTGCAGGAGACTTCCCATGGCCGGAAGCTGTTCCTTCAGATCCGCCGCCACTTTTTGCAGCACCAGGCTTTTGCCGGTGTCATCCAGTACCGGCATCTCTTTGGTCCCCACTTCCTCCAGAATGCGGTGGCTGAGTCGGCCGAAGCTCAGGACATCGATATTCAGGATGCCATCCCGGTCACTGCGTATGACCAGATCCTTCTGGGTCTGCATGGTGAACTGATCCGGCACAATGATCAGGAAATTCCTGCCCGGTTCCTCTGCCGCCCGCTGCATGATCTCTTCATAGATTCTGTGGCTTTTGCCCGACCCGGAAGGGCCAAAACAGAAACGTAAGCTCATAAGTCTCCTCCGTTATGCTGTCCGTTTATTTCAGATCCAGTTCAATGGGACAATGATCCGATCCCAAAATTTCCGTGTGGATCTTCGCATCCGCCAGCCGGTCTTTCAGACACTCCGATACCACGAAATAATCAATTCTCCATCCGGCATTTTTTGCTCTCGCCTGGAACATATAAGACCACCAGGAATACACCCCGGTCAGGTCCGGATAAAAATAGCGGAACGTATCGATAAATCCGTTCTCCAGTACCTTCGAAAAGCAGGCTCTCTCTTCATCAGTGAAGCCCGCATTGCCACGGTTGGTCTTCGCATTTTTCAGATCGATTTCCTGATGCGCCACGTTCAGGTCTCCCGCATAGATCACCGGCTTTTTCTCTTCCAGCTTCTTAAGATACGCCAGGAAATCCGCTTCCCACTGCATGCGGTATTCCAGTCTCGTCAGCTCTCTCTGGGCGTTCGGTACATAGACTGTCACAAAATAGAACTCCGAATACTCTGCAGTGATCACCCGGCCCTCATGGTCGTGTTCCTCCACGCCGATGCCGTAAGTCACCTGTATGGGCTCTTCCTTTGTAAAAATTGCAGTGCCGGAATAGCCCTTTTTCTCTGCGTAATTCCAATACTGATGATATCCGGGCAGATCCAGTGCGATCTGTCCCTCCTGCAATTTTGTCTCCTGTAAGCAGAAAATATCTGCATCCGTTTCCTGAAAGAAATCCAGAAATCCCTTCTGCATGCAGGCTCTCAGCCCGTTCACATTCCATGAGATCAGTTTCATATTTTCCCTACCTCTTTCCTGATTTGTCTTATGCCATCTTATTCCGGTCATAATTTTTATCCGCTTTTCTGTCATCTATTCGTTCTATCCGCCGTGCTTTTCCATCCATTCACATTCCTTCCGGGCAGCCTTCAGAGACGCTTCGTACCCTTTCAGGATCTCCAAAAGTCTCTGTACATCGATGATTCCGCTGGCTTTATTTTCCGGGTGATCCATCCATGGATGCTGTTTTTCCGGCGGATAAATATTTTCTATGGTATTTTCCCCGATCCGATACCATTTCTTCTGATAGCAGATCGTGTTGTCCGCCGGGTTTAAAAAGGTTTCCAGTTCCGTCAGTGGATAGATCTCTGCCGGTGTCCGTGGATTACCTTCCAGACCTCTCACGGCAGTGACCTTCACGGTTCCACCCTCCGGTACTACACACAGCCACATGGGCTCTGCAGGTTTTTTCCATAATTTATCCAGTATAAAGTTCAACGGTCCCAGCAACAGGATCGTCATGAAAACCGCCAGCGCTCCCGTCAGTTCCGGAATCCAGTCACCCCACAACAGCATCTGGAACAGCAGATGGTCACCCTCCCGCACACCCCAGACCTTCATCACTACCAGCACGGTTGCTACCATATAGATCAGTATAGTGATCAGGGCAAACGGCATCAGTACTTTTTCTTTTTTCATGCCCCATGCGGCATAAGCCTTGCATTCATCGTCCGTAAAAAGCACGGGCAGTTCATAGCTCTCTGTCATGCTCCGCTTCTCCCTCTTTTGCTATTCTCCGAGAATAATATGCAGGAACCGCTTGTCCAGCATCAACGTCCGGTTCCAGGGATTCAGGATCACACCCTCGATACCATCGGCAGTCAACGTCATGCGGAACAGCTGCTCCATATCCGTGAGAAAAGTGGACATTACGCTGCCGCTTCCCTTTAATTCTTCCTCAAATCCGGTGAAGGCCGACCACCATTTTTTCCCATCGGAGGTCTGCACCGCCTGCAGGCGCATGGCAGTTCCGGCGGCCTGTGTCACCGCTTCCTGCACATCTGCTGAGGGCGGTTCCACCGCCACGATAAGCTGTCCCTGCTCCCGCATACGTCTGCGCACCACCGTCAGAGCATGCGCCAGAAGTTCTTCTGTCGGCTCCTGCTGTAATGCCCGAATTGCCTCCTCTATTTTCTCATTTCCCTGTAAACCTTTATCTTTCTTTTCGTCCATAACAGTAATGTTGTCCTTTTTAATTGTAGTCGTTAAATCACTTCATCCTATTTCCCATGTCCCTTGCGCAATCTTGTATGCAATCCGTCGAATTCCATAAGAGCCACAGGCAACACAGCTCATGCCTATGCCTATCATACCATAAATGCCTCCGCAATTCCACTCACGTTTCCCTCCAGAAGCCGTCTTTTCCTTGACAGTGGGGATATTCGTTGCTAACATGAACCTGAGCGTTTGATGCTTAGAAATGAGGATAATTATGGATACTTTTGACCCGAAGCACATTTACAGCGATGCCGCAAAGCTGGCTCGTCTGAAAGATAAAAAGCTTTTTCTGTTCGATATCGACGGCACCATTGCCGTAGGCGATACCTTGTATGAGGGAAGTGCGGATCTTCTCCGCTACATTCAGGCCATCGGCGGCAGGGCTTATTACATTACCAACAATTCCACAAAAAGCGGACTGGACTATGTGAAAAAATTCCACGATGCATTTCACCTGGACAGCACGGAGGATCATTTCATCACCTCCGGCTATATGACGCTGCGTTTTTTGAAGGAGAATTATGCAGACAAGAAAATCTTCGTGCTGGGAACCGCTTCTTTTGTGGCGGAACTGCGAAAGAATGGCCTCTGGGTAACCGAGGTCTGCGAGGACGGCATTGACTGCGTGGTCGTTGCCTATGACAGTGAATTAAATTATGCAAAGCTTACCGAAGTCTGCAAGGTTTTATTCACCCAGGATGTTCCTTTCTACGGCACCAACCCGGATCTGCGCTGCCCCATCGACTTCGGCTTTATCCCCGATTGCGGTGCCATCTGCGACATGATCACCGCCACCACAGACAAACAGCCCATCTATCTGGGCAAGCCCAGCAAAGAGGTCGTAAAGCTTTGCCTTGAAGTCTCCGGCTTCACTCCCGAGGAGACTCTGGTGGTTGGCGATCGTCTGTACACCGATATTGCCTGCGGCATCAACGGTGGTGTGGACACCTGTGTTCTCTTCACCGGCGAGGCACAAAAAAAGGATATTCTGACTCCCGAGGGGGAGCCGAATACCCAATATCTGCCGGACTATGCTTTTGAAAATGTGCAGGAATTATTAAATGCCTGCCAGGGTGAAATAAATTTTAAATAGCTCTCTTCACGACACCGATTCCCAACGGATAAGGTCCGGTGTGTACGCCAATGGTGGCACCGATCTGGAAGATGGGAATGGTGTCGATGTCGTATCCCTTTTCTTTCAGTCTGCCTGCCAGTCTGTCGCGGAACTCTACGGCTTCTTCATAATCGTAGCCATATCCCACGCAGACGCTGTAATTGGCAATATCTGCCTTTTCCTCTGCAAAATATGCTAACAGCAGATCGATATTTTTATCTACCGTCTTGCGACGGCTTCTGCCGATACCGGAGGGGAATATCTCTCCCTCTTTTAAGGTAATGATGGGCTTGATGCCAAGCAGGCTGCCGGCCACGCTGGCTACTTTGCCGATACGTCCGCCGTGCTTTAAATATTCCATATTTCCTACGGTGAAAAAGATTCTGCCGGAGCTCTTGATCTCATTCAGGCGATCGATACTCTCCTGGTAACTCTTCCCCGCATCTCTAAGGCGTACCGCTTCCAATACATAGATGCCCTGCAATACGGTATTCACAGTAGAGTCGCAGACATAAATCTGTGCATTGGGATATTCCTCTTCCAGGATCGCTTTTGCATTCAGAGCAGACTGCATGGAGCCGCTGAACTTGGTGGTGATACAGATGCAGATAATGGGAGTTCCCGCCTTGACAAAAGGAAGAAATGCATCTACATAATCCTGCACGGAAGGCATGGAAGACTTCGGATATACATCCGGGTGATCCACCATTTCCTGATAGAACTCACGGACACCGATCTCTATCATTTCCTTCTGGTATTTCCCCTCTTCAAAAGATACATAAAAGGGAACTACCGTAATGTCTTTTTCTTTGGTCAGCTCCATGGGAAGATCACAGGAACCGTCTGATATAATATGAAATGCTTCGCTCATTATCGCATACACCTTTCTACTTGTTTGCAGAGTTTAGCTTACCACGTTGTGGAGTAAAAAGCAATGAGTTTTTGTTATTATATTTCATTTCGTGGTGTTTTATGTTGTTTTATGTAGTTTTTATTACTATATGTATGGAAAATCCGAATTACGCGATATTTGTCGATGAAAGTTTGTCAACCAACATACAACATTCGTTGACAATGGGCAGTTCTCTCGATATACTTGAGTTGTTAACCATTCATTCCCCCAGTTAACATTTTCTGCAGGAATGACCCCCTTTCATTCTCTGCAAACCCAAAAAACAGCCCGGCAGGATCTCCTGTCGGGCTGCGTTATTGTCTTCTATTATTCCTATCTTTATATGGAGTAATCCAGATTCTCCAGGCGCTTGTTCCGTCGTTCCACCAGATCCGCAATGGTGACTCCGTCCACTACCTTGTTCACTGCATCATACAATTCCTGCCATACCTCCAGAGTCTCACAGGTATCACATCGTTCGCAGATATCAGCGCCTTCCTCCAGACATGCCACCGGAGCCAGTGAGCCTTCCGTCAGTCGTAAGATCATTCCTACAGTAAAATCTGCCGGATCCTTGGCAATACGATAACCGCCCTGGGCACCACGGACGCTTTTTACATAACCTGCCTTGTTCAAAACAGCAATGATCTGCTCCAGATACTTTTCGGAAATCCCCTGTCTGGCAGCAATTTCTTTTACCTTGATACACTCTCCGTTGTTGTTCAATGCCAGATCCAGCATGACACGTACTGCATATCTTCCTTTGGTTGAAATTTTCATCCTATCCTCATTTCCGAGCATCTTCCTGCTCTGTTTCACTTTTAATGTCCGCCGGCTTATACCAAAGCGATTCTGAACTGCTCCAAATTTTCCACGGTTTCCACAGATTCTATCTTCTTTTCTCTTTTCCCAGAGTTCATATAGGATTTGTGGAAACAACAGAAAAATCAGGAGAGCACCCATGAATGCTACTCGATGGAATGCTCTCCGGATTTCGCATTACTTTACTGTCGCTTCATCTTACTTGTAAGGGATAACGCCACCATTATAATTGTCATTGATATACTGCTTGATCTCATCAGACTTCAGAGTATCTACCAGTGCCTTGATCTTAGGCAGATTCTCGTTGCCTTCCTTTACAGCGATAACGTTTACATAAGTAGCTGCTGCCTCAGAATCAGCACTCTCGAATAACAGAGCATCATCTGCAACAGTCAGGCCTGCTTCCATAGCGTAGTTACCATTCAGGACACCGAAGGATACCTCGGGAAGGGTTCTTGGAACCTGTGCTGCCTCCAGCTCTACGAAGGTGATGTTGTGAGGATTCTCTACGATATCCTTGGTAGTAGCGGTCAGACCTACACCATCCTTCAGAGTGATGTAACCATTATCCTGTAACAGTAACAGAGCACGTGCCTCATTGGTAGTATCGTTGGGTACTGCGATGGTTGCATTGTCAATGTTGTCCAGGCTGGTCTCGGTTCCGGGATACAGTCCGAAAGGCTCATAGTGGATACCGCCGGCATTTACCAGGTGAGTACCCTTCTCCTCGTTGAAGCTCTCCAGATAAGGAATATGCTGGAAGTAGTTTGCATCGAAATCACCGGACTCTACTACTAAATTAGGCTGTACATAGTCATCAAAAATCTGAATCTCCAGAGTATAACCCTGCTCCGCTAACAGAGGCTTTGCTGCCTCCAGGATCTCTGCATGAGGTACTGCACTTGCAGCTACCTTGATAGTGGTATCAGTGTCAGCTACTTCCTTGCTTTCTGTTGCCTCGGTAGTCTGGGCAGCGGTTTCCTGGTTAGCTGTTGTTGCAGCTGCCTCGCTGGTCTGCGCAGCTGTTTCGTTGCTGCCGCAGCCGGTCAGTGCGCTCACGGACAATGCTGCAACTGCAATCAAAGCAATCACTTTCTTTTTCATAATTCTTCTCCTCCTAAATCTTTTGGTAAAAAATTTTAGTCTATTGAATCAGATGCCTTACATCTGCCTCAATCTTTTCGTTTTCCCTAACGGGTTCTCTTATCCAATTTCTTGGAAATCGTCATTCCGATATATTGCAGCAGCTGTACCAACAGTACCAACAATACTACTGTCACCAGCATAATATCGGTCTGGTAACGATAATAACCGTATCGGATCGCAATATCACCGAGTCCGCCTCCACCTACGGCACCTGCCATAGCGGAGTAGCCTAAGATTGTTCCCAGTGCAATGGTCGCATTCACAAGCAATGAGGTTCTGGATTCTGCCAGCATAACCTTCCAGATGATCGTCCACAGGTTAGCTCCCATGCTCTGTGCTGCTTCAATCACTCCGTGATCTACCTCCAACAGAGAAGATTCCACCATTCTGGCAATGAACGGTGCCGCTGCCAGAGTCAGAGGAACGATGGTAGCCGTCGGACCGTAGCTCTTTCCTACAATGATACGGGTCAAAGGGATGATCATGATCAACAAAATCAAAAACGGAATGCTTCGCACAATGTTGACTATCACATCCAGAATCTTATAAATGATCTTGTTCGGACGCAGTCCCTTCGGTGCAGTGATCACCAGGGCAATTCCCATAGGAAGTCCGAGTACATACCCCATAAATGTGGAAACAAGGGTCATATACAAAGTAACAAAGGTGCCTTCCACCAGCATCATAATCGTTGCATTATCCCACATAGTCTTTCAGCTCCTCCACTTCCAGTTTTCTCTCCTGTAAATAATGGATCATCTTGTTCGCTGCCAGTTCATCCTCCGGCAGCTGCAGGATCATCTGTCCATGGGCGATACCGCCGATGTCCTTGGTATCCGCTAACAGGATGTTGACGGGAGCCTTGCACTCCAGCACCATATTTGCAATCACAGGCTCGAAAGATGAGTTCTCGGTGAAAACAATGCGGATGCAACGTTTTCCGGACATTTCCTTTGCCTTGGGATCTACCATAAATACCAGTTTTCTGGCCGCCTGAGACTGGGGTCTGGAAAATACCTCTTCCACAGTACCGTGCTCTGCCAGTTCTCCGGCATCGATAATGGCTACATGGGAACAGATCTCCTGTACCACAGCCATCTCATGAGTGATGATCACGATGGTGATGCCGTACTGTTTGTTGATGTCCTGTAATAATTTCAGGATCTCCTTGGTCGTCGTGGGATCCAGTGCACTGGTGGCCTCGTCACACAGCAGGATCTTCGGCGTATTGGCAAGAGCTCTTGCGATTGCCACACGCTGCTTCTGTCCACCGGAGAGTTGGGAAGGATAAGCGTCTGCCTTTTCCTTCAGTCCTACAATCTCGAGCAGTTCCATAGCGCGCTTTCTGGCTGTCTGCTTCTTCACACCCACGATCTCCATGGGAAAGCATACATTGTCCAGAACACTTCTCTGCATGAGCAGATTAAAATGCTGAAAGATCATCGCAATGCCTGTACGAACCTTACGAAGTTCGGCCTCAGTCAGTGTCGAAAGATCCTGATCTTCTACGACTACGGTTCCCGTGGTGGGCTTCTCCAGATAGTTCAGGCAACGTACCAGGGTAGATTTTCCGGCACCACTCATACCGATGATGCCGTAGATGTCTCCCTTGTTGATATCCAGGCTGATACCCTTTAAGGCTTCTACCTGATTATCTTTACCAATAAAAGTTTTTGTTACATTCTTGATCTGAATGATCGGTTCCATAAGTTCCTCCATTCCAGGTTCGCGCTTTTAAGGGGAGAAAAGCGCAAATTCCTTGAATTCCTAGTACCATGCCATACATTCTAACACAAGAATGCAAGTCTGTCCAGTTCTGCAAATTTCGTCTTAAGCTTCTGCAAACATAGGGGTGGACAGGTATCTGTCACCGGAATCGGGAAGCAATGCTACGACTGTTTTGCCTGCATTTTCAGGGCGTTTTGCGATCTGTGCTGCTGCGTACAGAGCTGCGCCGGAGGTGATTCCTACCAGGATACCTTCCTTATGAGCGATGAGGCGGCCGGTGGTAAATGCCTGATCGGTAGTAACGGTAAAGATCTCATCATAAATGCCGGTATTCAGAACGGAAGGAACGAATCCTGCGCCGATACCCTGCAGCTTATGCGGTCCGGGCTGTCCGCCGGAAAGTACGGGAGAATCTGCAGGCTCTACTGCTACGATCTTCACATTGGGATTCTTGGATTTTAAATAAGTACCAATGCCGGTCACGGTTCCGCCGGTACCTACACCCGCTACGAAGATATCAACCTTTCCATCAGTGTCTTCCCAGATCTCAGGACCGGTGGTAGCTGCATGTGCGGCAGGGTTCGCGGGGTTATCAAACTGTCCGAGGATTACAGCTCCAGGGATGGACTTTTCTAACTCCTCTGCCTTGGCGATAGCACCCTTCATGCCCTTGGCGCCTTCGGTCAGTACCAACTCTGCACCGTATGCCTTCAGGAGGTTACGGCGCTCCACACTCATGGTCTCGGGAAGGGTAAGAATGGTTCTGTATCCCTTGGCTGCAGCCACACTTGCCAGGCCGATACCGGTGTTGCCGGAGGTGGGTTCGATGATGGTGGAACCTTCTTTTAAAATACCCTTCTTCTCGGCATCTTCGATCATTGCCAGTGCGATTCTGTCCTTAACGCTTCCTGCGGGATTGAAGTACTCCAGCTTTGCCAACAGTTCTACGCCTTCGATATTCTGATCCTTCGAGTAGTTTGTCACCTTTAAAAGGGGTGTATGTCCGATCAGCTGGGTTGCGGATGTGTAAATCTTACTCATAATAGAATCCTCCTTAAACCTGAAAATTGTGTTTGTTTTTATTTCCTACTTATCTGATATGGATGTTATGAATTTATACTATACTATTCCGCTAGGAATGTCAATCATTATTTTTTAAAATTTTTGAGAGTTGTGCCGTGGAACGGAAAATGGTATGATTTAGGTAATTAATCCGTAGCCTCCATTGGGGCCAGGAGCCGCTTTTGCGTCTCCGTAGTCACGACAGCAGGTAAGAAACGCGGCACGCTCATACTTTAGTACGATGCGCTCATGTCGCAGAGCGTAGCGGTACATAAGCGTGAAAAGTACTTGCGCAATGTGTCCCTTAGGACGCTATGATACCGACGTCTGCTTACGGCCTGTTTATTCTTACCTGCTGTCGTGACTACTGGGTTATTGTCATATTTTATGATACCAGGCTCAAAAGGTCTAATCCCATATGAGCTTGCTCATAAATGGGTGAAAGACCTTGGGACCCGCCCCGATATGAGCATAAAAGTGGGATGATAATCCCACGATATGCGAATATTGGG
>ENA-USZK01000005-USZK01000005.1-human-gut-metagenome-genome-assembly--contig:-NODE-5-length-103523-cov-8.211956_pt1 | contig 103523 bp, 90 predicted proteins | sample MGYA00250043_ERZ773534 | MGnify/ENA primary metagenome ERZ773534 (study PRJEB29103, sample SAMN06112056) | human gut metagenome | biome: human gut; feature: ankylosing spondylitis patient; material... | reverse complement strand
TCGCCACTAACGATCGCTTGAGCGACCATCAGCATCCCACGGTCTTTGCAGCCTATATCAATTACGACAAGGCTGACGAAAAGCATATTTATGTATGTAATAACAGAGGTGCCAACAAGACCGCTGTTGCGGAACAGGCAGTAATGCTTATGCTCATGGTTTTAAGACATGCCGTTACAGGACATAACCGCGTGCTTGAGGGAAGACAGATTGAAGCAAAAGCATCTTGGAGCATGGAGGGAATTTCCGAGCTTGGAAGTATGCATGTGGGAATAATAGGAATGGGCGATATTGGCATTGAGACAGCAAAGCTTCTGAATGCATTCGGATGTCGTGTAAGCTATAACAAGAGATATCCGTTATCGCCTTCACAAGAAAAAGAATATAACGTAACATATATGAGTGCGGATGATATTTTAAAAAACTGTGATATTGTAAGTCTTCACATTCCGTCAAATAAGGAAACATTTGAGTATATGAACGAAGAGCGTTTTGCAATGATGAAAAAAGGTTCAATACTTATAAATACAGCGAGAGGTGAAGTTGTAAAAAATGAGGCACTTCTGGAAGCTTTAAAAAGCGGTCAGATTGCAGCGGCAGGACTTGATGTTCTTGCTCCGGAGCCTGTAAAAGAAGACAATATTGTAGTTAAGGCAATGAAAAATGACGGTATAATAGCTTTCGTCAGTGATTCAGCTGATACAATTTCATAGGGGAATAGTACAGCGGTAGTGCGGCGGTCTCCAAAACCGTTAACGGGGGTTCGATCCCCTCTTCCCCTGCTTTCAAAAGTCGATGTTATCGGCTTTTTTTATTTTCTGTTTTGGTAACACTTTTTACCTCACCATGGCGCGATCTGAAGAATCACGCCATGATGGGGTGTTATTTTAATGTGAATTAACAGGAATGTTTTTCATCATGATATTGAACATACGTTCGATTTATGTTATACTGTATTTGTGTAATCGAACAGAAAGCGGATGCGATTTTCCGATTGTTAGATGCCCTCTAGTCTTACAAAGGAGGGTGATGCCCATGAATACGATGGAAGTACTTACTCTGTTGTTAGTTGTCTTTGCAGCTTTATCATACATTGACAGACATGGTGACGATAATAACAAAAAGAAATAGCATCCCCTCGCCAAAGTAGATGCTATTTCTTTTCTAGTATTTTACTGAGGGCAAATCGGAATTTTCACCTCCGACTTACTTTCTAAATAGATTATACACCAAGAGGGATTGAGAAATCAATCCCTCTTACTTTTTTATTTCTCAAATCTCCTCTTTCTCCGCATCCGGCGCAATCACCGCCCCAATAGCGGTAGCATAATCAGAATACTCCGGAATAGTAATCTTTACATCCCACAGGCTCTTGAAGTCTTCGATGATCTGGCGGCACTCGAAGAATTTGGTCAGGCCGCCGATGAGGATATAATCCTTGATGCCGGTGTTCCGGGAGGCCAGGATTCCGGCCTGGCAGATGTTCTCGATGACCATATGGACGATACCAGCCGCGATGTCCTCGGGCTTGGACTGGGCATCCGCTTTGCCGAAGTTGGACGCAGTCACGTCCAGGTTCAGGCCGGGGAGCTTTTCCTTGGCCAGATCGCCGATCCGCAGGTCGATCTTTGCCACATCACCTTTCCGGGACAGAGGGACGATCTCATGGATGTCCCCGGTATTCAGTATGATCGAGGACAGTCCGCAGATGGTTCCGCCTCCTAAGCCGACACCGCCTAAATGCTTCATCTCATTCTCCGTCACCTTGACGAAAAAGCTTCCGGTTCCCATACTGATAACGATAACTTCCTTTTTATCCGTCAGATAATAGCCTCCGGTTCCTGTGGCAACGAATTCATCTACCTTATAGGTCGGACGATCGTATACCGCTTTCTCCACATATTTGCTTCCCACGCCGGTGATATAGACACCTTCCACATCTAAAAGCTGCAGATTATTCTCATACAGATATCTTCCGAAAGCACCGTAGAGGGATGCCACCTGGCTGTCTGCCTTGACTGCCATGGGCGGAAGCATATGTTCTCCTTCAAAAGCTACGATCTTGGTGGTACTGCTGCCGATATCAATTCCTATTCTTACGGCCATATCTTTGTCCTCCTCATAATGAAATGCTAAAAAGCTTCTTTAGAACAATCGGTCCATGGCATCCTGCACGGAGCTGACGCCGATGACACGGATTTTGCTTCCTTTTTTGCACTCTTCCAGTGACACGTAGGGCACCACGCATTCCTCGAAGCCCAGTTTCTCCGCCTCCGCCACACGCTGTTTTGCCATGCTGACCGCGCGGACTTCGCCGCTTAATCCCACTTCTCCGAAAGCTACCATTTTCGGATTCAATGCCTTATTCCGGAAGCTGGACAGAATCGCCAGCACGATTCCCAGATCAATGGCCGGCTCCTGGATCTTGATACCTCCCGTAATATTCACGTAGGCATCGCAGGAGGACAGCTGCACTCCCGATCTCTTCTCCAATACCGCCATCAGCAGGTTCACACGGTTGAAATCCGTACCGGTGGTCTGTCTTCTGGGGATGCCGAAATTACTGTGGCACACCAGTGCCTGCAATTCGATCAGAAGCGGTCTGGTGCCCTCCATGGTACACGCCACCACAGAGCCGCTGGCATTCTCCGGCCGTCCGTTCAGCATATATTCCGAAGGATTCTTGACCTCTGCCAGTCCCGTTTCCCGCATCTCGAAAACACCGATCTCGTTCGTAGATCCAAAACGGTTCTTCACCCCCCGCAGAATACGGTAGGACGCATGTCTGTCCCCTTCAAAATAAAGAACGGTATCCACCATATGTTCCAGCACTCTGGGACCTGCCACCGTACCTTCCTTCGTCACATGGCCTACAATGAAGATTGAGATTCCCAGTCCCTTTGCCAGCTGCAGCAAAATACCGGTGGATTCCCGCACCTGAGACACGCTTCCCGGCGCCGCCGACACGTTCTCGTTGTACATGGTCTGTATGGAGTCGATGATCACGACCTCCGGCTTGCTCTTGCGGATCACTTCACTGATGATATCCAGATTCGTCTCACACAGTAGCAGCATATGCTCCGAAAAAGCCCCCAGACGGTCCGCCCGCATCTTGATCTGTACCTTGGATTCCTCACCGGAAATATACAATACTTTATGTCCCGCCGTGGATAAGTTATGGCAGACCTGCAATAACAGTGTGGATTTACCGATACCGGGGTCTCCGCCTACCAGCGTCAGAGATCCCTGCACAATGCCGCCTCCCAGCACCCGGTCCAGTTCCTTAATTCCGGTGAGAGTCTTATTTTCCTCCCGGATAGCGATCTCCGACAGCACACAGGGCTCCGAAGCCTCTCTCCTGTCTCTCTTTGCACCGTTTCCGGTATTTTTCAATTCCGTTTTATCTATCGTCTCTTCCACGAAAGTATTCCACTCTCTGCAGCCGGGACATTGTCCCAGCCATTTCGTGGATTCATAGCCACAGTTCTGACAGAAAAATACAGTGGCCGTCTTTCCTTTTGCCATGCTCTCTCCTCAATCATTGTAATACCTATTCAGCCCCCGCAAAACCGCCTCCGGAAACTCTGAATATTTAAAAAAAGCCCAGTCACGAAGTACTACAATATCCTCCGTGCCTGGACTCCTTTGCAGTGCGTCCTTACGCCTCTACGATCTTAACAGGTACTTCACCTGCTGCTTCCAGTTCTACGCTCAGGCTCAGTTTGCCGCCAAGTCCGGTTTTCATGATTCCTACGTTCTTACCGTCGATAAATACTTCGTACTCGGTATCGTCCTTCAGTCCTACAGTGATCTGGGAATCCTCGTCACCTTCTACGATGAACTCCACACTGTTGTCAGCTTCCTTGAACTCCAGTACACTGGTTCCGGGAACAGATTCATATAAAAACATGCCGTTCTTTTCCAGCTTTGTCATCTCATTGTAGGTCTTAACCTTCAGCAGATCTCCTGCATGCTCATAATCTTCCACTTTTGCCTTCTTGGCCAGCTTGTGATTACCAAAGCTGATAGATCCGTCTGCTTCACTGCGAAGTATTTCTTCCACTACTGCCATCTGTCTGTCCTCCTGAAAGTAACTGCATCCGCAATACATCTTTCTCTTTCGTTCTTTGCGAATGGGGTTTGAATAGTTACAGTATAATATATCTCACCCTGTTTTTCTACAAAAAGTTTTATTTATTTTGTAACTATTCAGAGTCATGTAAATTGTGTCATAGGTACGTCGAATGCTTGCATTCGTAAGAACCTTTGACGTAATTTATAGGACGAAGTAACCTCAATGAGCAAAAGGAACGCTCTGCAAGAGCGATTTTGCAAATTGAGTGACTGAATAGTTACAAATACTTAATTTTTCACAGTAAATACAACTTTTCCATCCTTGAATCCGGCGGATACCTTATCTCCCGGTACCACCTTTTTCTGCAGGATCTCCTCTGCCAGAGCATCCTCTACCACGGACTGGATCGCACGCTTCAAGGGTCTTGCTCCCATCTTGTTATCCGCATATTTGGATACCAGATGCTCCTTCAGCGCTGCTGTGATGGTCAGATGGATCCCCAGCTGATCCTCACATCTCTTGTACAGATTGGATGCCAGAAGATTCACGATCTCCTTCATGTTCTCATTGTTCAGCTGATGGAACACGATAATATCATCAATACGGTTGATAAATTCCGGCTTGAAGCTGCGCTTTACTTCTTCCATGACATTGGATTTCATCTTCTCGTAATCCTTTGTCTCGCTCTTCTCTGTGGCAAAGCCCAGATTCTTGGGATCCACGATACGCTGTGCACCCGCATTGGAAGTCATGATCAGCACAGTGTTCTTGAAGCTGACCTTGCGTCCCTTGGAGTCCGTGATATGACCGTCATCCAGTACCTGCAAAAGAACATTAAATACATCCGGATGCGCTTTCTCGATCTCGTCAAACAGAACAACAGAGTAGGGATTACGGCGAACCTTCTCGCTCAGCTGTCCGCCTTCTTCAAAGCCTACATATCCGGGCGGTGATCCGATCATCTTGGAGACCGAATGGCCTTCCATGTATTCGGACATATCAACACGGATCATGGCATCTTCAGAGCCGAACATGGCTTCTGCCAATGCCTTGGACAGTTCCGTCTTACCAACACCGGTAGGACCTAAGAACAGGAAGGAGCCGATGGGACGGTTGGGATCCTTCAGACCCACACGGCCTCTGCGCATGGCCCTGGCCACTGCAGTCACTGCTTCCTCCTGGCCGATGACACGCTTATGCAGCGTCTTCTCCAGTTTTAACAGTCGTTCGCTCTCTTTTTCCGCCAGCTTCTGTACGGGGATCTTGGTCCACTGGGCAACGACCTCGGCGATCTCATTCTCACCGATACTGATAACATTGCCCGCTTCCTGTTTCTCCCGCTTTTTCATCAGGCGGTCATATTTTTTCACCAGCGCATCCTGCTGCTTCTTGATCTCTGCCATCTGGTCAAATGCTTCCATGCGGATAGCTCTCTCCATCTCCTGATCCATCTCGTGGATACGGTCAGCGATCTCCTTCGCTTTATCCGGGGCATCCAATGCACTCAGTCTTGCGCTTGCCGAAGCTTCATCGATCAGATCGATGGCCTTATCCGGCAGATTTCTGTCATTGATATAACGGCTGGACAATCTGACAGCAGCCTCAATGGCCTCCGGGGTGATCTGCACATGGTGATGATCCTCATATTTTCCTTTGATGCCCTCCAGAATACGGACCGCCTCTTCCTCTGTAGGTTCTTCCACAGTCACCGGCTGGAATCTGCGCTCCAGAGCCGCATCCTTCTCAATATACTTGCGGTATTCCGCAATGGTGGTGGCACCAATCAGCTGGATCTCTCCACGGGCCAGGGAAGGCTTCATGATATTGGAAGCGTCAATGGCGCCTTCCGCACCTCCGGCACCAATGATCGTATGAAGTTCATCCAGGAATAAAATAATATTCCCGTCCTCCGTCACTTCCTTCAATACCTTCTTGATACGTTCCTCGAACTCGCCACGGTACTTACTTCCTGCCACCATTCCCGACAAATCTAATGTCAGTACTCTCTTATTCTGCACGGTAAAAGGTACGTCTCCTGCCACAATGCGGGCTGCCAGACCTTCTACCACGGCGGTCTTACCTACACCGGGTTCTCCGACGAGACAGGGATTGTTCTTCGTGCGGCGACTTAAGATCTGCACTACTCTGCGGATCTCTTCTTCTCTGCCTACCACAGGATCCAATTTTCCTTCTCTGGCCAGAGCCGTCAGGTCTCTGCTGTATTGTTCCAGTGTAGACTGCTTCGCCTTACGGTCTCCCTTTTTCCCAAGATCTTCCTTGTACAGATTGCCGTCCTGTCCGATGGCGATCAGGGTATCTACATAGATCTTCTGCACATTGGCTCCCAACGTGTTCAGCAGACGCACGGCAACATTCTCGCCCTCTTTGATCAGTGCAAGAAGCAGATGCTCCGTGCCGGTCTGCTTCTGTCCGAAACGGGCAGCCTGGCGGTGTGCCTCTTCCAGAATCCGGGCAGCTCTGGGAGAATATCCCTCTTTGTCCTTCACGGCCACACCGTTTTCAAAGGCGATCAGATCCCGGATCATTTCCATGACCTGATCCACTTCTACTCCGTTATCCGCCAACACTTTTGCGGCTACACCGGTATCTTCCTTTAGGAGTCCCACCAGAATGTGTTCGGTCCCGATATAGCCCTGTTTCAGGCCTCTGGCACATCTGCCGGCCTGGGCAAGCGCATTCTGCGCTTTATCCGTAAACTGTGACTGCATCAATTCAGTCCTCCATATTCTTCATAAATTTCATCAATCAATTCATGTACTTCCTGCCTGGAAATATTTTTGCAGCTGCTCTTAGCAAGTATTACCTGCAGTTCCTTCCGCAATTCATCCACCGCACGCATACGGTCCACATCCAGAGCGATCACGGCTCCCTTTCGCCTGTCGACCTTGACATAGCCCTCCTGCTTCAGAACCGTATAGGCCTTATTTACAGTATGCATATTGATCCCGATGGTATCCGCCAGCTGCCGTACACTCGGCAGGGAATCTCCCTCATGAAACTGTGACGTGGCAATTCCCATGATGATCTGATTGCGCAGTTGCATATAGAGCGCTTCATTACTGTTGAAATCTATCTCTATTATCATCAAAATCACTCCCTTCCCACTGTCACCGATTGTTATACGTCTATTATAACAGTGAGGGCGGTGCTGTCAACTGCAGACCGGGAAAGTTTATCAAAATTTTAAAAAGAAAGCGGCATCCCACTCTCGTAAGATGCCGTTTCCGGTCTTTTTATTCCTATTGTTCTTCGTCGCCGTCCCAGTTCAGGAATTCGAATTCGAACTCGTCATCATCGGACATGAAGTTCTTGGACTTCCAGCCGGGATCCTGCGGATTACCGTTATTCTGTGCCGGTTTTACCGGTCTGTCTACTTGCGGTGCGGGTCTTCCGGTCTGGGGTGCTGCAGGTCTGGTTCCCTGCGGCGCGGGTCTTCCGGTCTGGGGTGCTGCAGGTCTGGTTCCCTGCGGTGCGGGTCTTCCGGTCTGGGGTGCTGCAGGTCTGGTTCCCTGCGGTGTGGGTCTTCCGGCCTGGGGTGCCGTAGGTCTGGCTCCCTGTGTCGCGAGTCTTGCCTGCTGGCCTGCCGGTCTCTGTCCCTGCACCGGTCTGCCGCCCTGTCCGGTGGGCTTTCCTGCGGGACGTCTCTCTGCTCCCACTTCATGCATCACTTTCTGGCCACCCTGGGTTCTGCCGCCCTGAGGTGCCGGTCTTCCACCCTGACCTCTGCCGGTCTGGGGTCTGTCCACTCTTCTTCTGCGAAGTGCTGCTTCCTCCGCATCAGAGAAATCAGCCGCATCCGTCATATCCTTGATCTTGAAGATCAGCAGAGTGACTGCTGCCGCCGCTGCCACCAGAAGAATGACAAGAATAATGATCACGACCTTCTGACTGGTGATCTTCTTCTGATTGGTCTCAAACTGCGCATTGATCTCAGTAATCTGGTCAATAGAGCTGAACAGATCATCGATCTTGTATTGTTTCTGTCCTACCATATCTAACAGATACCATGCATCTCCCTGCAACTGGGTATCCCAGTCCTTGGAAGTGGTCTGTGTATCCTCGGCGGGCTGTTCTTCCGAAGGCTGTTCTTCCGCAGGCTGCTCTGTGGAAGGTGCCTGCAGTTCTCCGGATAACGCCACATAATCGGAACGGATAAATCCGGTCACTTCGGTATTGTTGGCGATGAAATTCACCTGATACCAGGTATTGCCGTCCGTACCGGTAGCCTGTCCGGTGACGGTCAGAGCCATTCCGTTCTCTGCTGTGGTTACGATCTGGCTCGTGGTAGATGCATTGCTGCGCACACGCACCGACTGTCCGCCCGTCACGGTAGCACTTACAGGCTCCACCGCTGTGACATCCACCGGTGTTTCATTCACTGCCGGAGCCGGTGTTGCTGTGGTAGTCGTCGTTGTAGTTGTCGTAGTGGTCGTAGTTGAAGAAGACGGCGGGGTAGATCCGTCGGTAATGCTTACCAGATCGGAACGAATATATCCCAGCGTATTCGCATCCACATATACCTCATACCAGGTATAGCCATCCGCTCCCTTGGTCTGGCTCTTGATGGAAATGGTCTTATCCTTTGCCGCACTGCCGATGACTTCACTGGAAGAATCCGCGCTCTTACGGATCTTTGCACTGGATGCTGTTACCTTGGCTGCGCTTTCCGCATGGCTGACAAACGCCAGATTCTCGGCAAAAAGTCCTGCTCCCAGCACAAGCACCAATGCAAGCATTCCCCAGAAAGCCTTGAATTTACTTGTTCTCTGTACTGTCTTTTTCATCTGCAACTCCTTCTGTATCCTGACATGTCTTACGCTTCATCGATTGCCTTGCCAATGTCATGACGCATGTATTTGTTCTCGAAGGTGATCCATTCCGTTGCCGCATAGGCATTGGCACGGGCCTCCTTCAGGGTAGCTCCCTTGGCTGTCACTCCCAGAACACGTCCGCCGTTTGTCACGATTCCCTTGTCTGTGAGCTTCGTTCCCGCATGGAAACAATAATAGCCGTCTTTTCCGTTGAACTTCTCCAGTCCGTTTATCACATAACCCTTCTCATAGGATACCGGATAGCCATCACTGGCCAGAACCACACAGACTGCAGCATTGTCTTCAAACTGCAGATCGATCTGATCCAGAGTACCGTCCACACAAGCCTCCATGACCTCGATAATATCGTTCTTCATGCGGGGCAGTACCACCTGTGCCTCCGGGTCACCGAATCTTGCATTGTACTCCAGTACTTTGGGGCCGTTCGGTGTCAGCATCAGTCCGAAGAAAATAACGCCTTTGAAAGGTCTGCCTTCCGCTGCCATGGCATCCACCGTAGCCTGGTAAATATATTTCTTGCAGAATGCATCCACTTCTTCGGTATAGAACGGGCTGGGAGAAAAGGTTCCCATACCGCCGGTATTCAGTCCCTGATCGCCGTCCTTCGCTCTCTTGTGATCTTGTGCAGAAGTCATGATCCGGATGGTCTTGCCATCTACAAAGGAAAGTACACTGACTTCTCTTCCGGTCATAAACTCTTCGATGACCATACGATTACCAGCCGCACCGAATTTCTTGTCCAGCATGATCTCATCCACGCCTGCCAGAGCTTCCTCCAACGTATTGCAGATCAGTACGCCTTTTCCCAGTGCCAGGCCATCTGCCTTCAGCACGATAGGGAAACTTGCCTGCTCCTTCAGATATTTGATGGCATCCTCCGCATTATCGAAATTCTCATAGGCTGCGGTAGGAATATTATATTTTTTCATAAGATCCTTGGAAAAAGCCTTGCTGCCCTCCAGGATTGCTGCATTTTTACGGGGTCCGAAAGCACGCAGGCCCTCTGCCTCCAGTGCATCTACCAGTCCGCCTACCAGAGGATCGTCCATACCTACGATGGTCAGGTCAATGGCCTGTTCCTTCGCAAAAGCAACGATCTTGTCAAATTCCATGGCTCCGATGGGAACACATTCTGCGATCTGACCGATTCCGGCATTGCCCGGAGCACAATAGATCTTATCTACCTTAGGACTCTTTGCAACACAGGTTGCAATGGCATGCTCTCTGCCACCGCCACCTACGATCAATACTTTCATACCCATATTATGTTTCTCCTTATTCCGTAACTATTCACCCCCATTCGCAAAACCGCCTCTGCGAGGCTTTCCTGAATAACATGTTTGTATGCTATTTGCTCATGGTGATTACTTCGCCCATTGGCTCTGAATAGTTACTCATTTGTTATGCTTTACTTTGCCGTCTACGACGCAGATCCGTCCGTTGGCAATGTCATCCACCGCCTGAGGCAGAAGCAGCCACTCAGCCTGTTCCATGACACGTCTCTGTAAGATTTCCGGGGTGTCATCATCTTCCACTGCCACTGCTTTCTGTGCAATGATAGGGCCTTCATCCATGCCTTCATTCACAAAATGCACGGTGGCTCCGGTGACCTTCACACCGCGCTCCAGTGCCTTTTCATGCACATGAAGTCCATAGTATCCCACACCACAGAAAGAGGGGATCAGAGACGGATGAATATTGATGATACGATTACTGTATTCATGCACCATAGCCTCCGGGATCTTCACCAGAAAGCCTGCCAGCACGATCAGATCCGGGGTAAATTCCTTCACCTTTGCAAGCAACGCATCGTTAAATACTTCTCTGCTCTCATAATCCTTCGGAGACACACATACCGCAGGAATTCCTGCATTACGTGCTCTCTCCAGGCTCTTCACCGTCTTGTTGTTGCTGATGACACCGACGATCTGCACATTGGTGACCTTGCCCGCTGCGATAGCATCAATGATCGCCTGCAGATTCGTTCCGCCGCCGGATACCAGTACGACTACTCTTAACATAGGGTCACACCCTTTTCACCGGCTTCGCAGGTACCTACCACGTAAGCGGTCTCCCCTGCTGCTTTCAGCGCTTCCAGAGTCTTGTCCACATCTGCGGGATCCAGTGCCAGCACCATGCCAAGACCCATGTTGTAGGTGTTGTACATCATCTCGTCAGCAATGTTGCCCTTTTTCTGCATCAGACGGAAAATAGCGGGTACTTCGTAGCTGTCCTTCTTCACAACTGCGCGGATGCCGTCAGGAAGCATTCTGGGAATATTCTCATAGAAACCGCCGCCGGTAATATGGCTGCAGCCCTTTACCTTAACGCCTGCGTTCTTCACAGACTTCATAGCCTTCACATAGATTCTGGTGGGAGCAAGCAGTGCTTCACCCAAAGTCTTGCCCAGTTCGTCATAATAGGTATTCAGGCTCTCTTTGGTCATATCGAATACCTTTCTCACCAGGGAGAAACCGTTGGAATGTACACCGGAGGAAGCGATTCCCACCAGTACATCACCGGGCTTGATGTTCTCGCCGGTGATCAGATCCTTACGCTCTACCACACCTACTGCAAATCCGGCCAGATCGTACTCATCCTCAGGCATCAGTCCGGGATGCTCTGCGGTCTCACCGCCTACCAGTGCTGCGTCAGACTGCTTACAGCCCTCTGCCACGCCCTTTACGATGGTAGCGATCTTCTCGGGAATATTGCGTCCACATGCGATATAATCCAGGAAAAATAAAGGTTCGCCACCTGCACATGCCACATCATTTACACACATGGCCACACAGTCGATACCGATGGTATCATGCTTGTCCATTAAAAATGCCAGCTTCAGCTTGGTGCCTACACCATCGGTTCCGGACAGGAGCACGGGATCCTCCATATCTTTGATGGCACTCAGGGAAAATGCTCCGGAGAAACCACCGATACCGCCCATTACTTCGGGACGCATGGTCTCCTTCACATACTTCTTCATCAGTTCTACAGACTTGTAGCCTGCTTCGATGTCTACTCCAGCTTTCTTGTAATCCATTTTCTCCTCATTTCCGCCGCAGGGGCTCTTTCGTTTTATTTGGTGGGGCAGCCTCTTAAGAGGTCCCGGATTCTCTGTCTTATTTTCTTATTTTTTCATGCCTTCCAGGTAAGCTTTGTAACCGATTTCCTGCAATTTTGCATCCTTGGCTTCTACCTGTTCTTTTAATTTGGTGCTGTATGCTTTTAACTTTCCGAGAAGTTCTGCGTCGGAAGTAGCCAGGATCTTGGCTGCCAGAAGTCCTGCATTGGCGCCGCCGTTAATGGCTACTGTGGCAACCGGGATGCCGGAGGGCATCTGAACGATGGAATACAGAGAATCTCTGCCTCCCAGGGAAGTGGTGTGCATCGGGATTCCGATGACGGGCATAGGGAAAATAGCGGCACACATGCCGGGCAGATGCGCTGCCATACCGGCTCCGGCAATGATCACCTTGAAGCCTTTTTCCTCCGCACTTTTTGCATACTCAAAAAACACATCCGGCTCTCTGTGAGCGCTGATCACGGTCATCTCATAAGGGATGCCCAGTTCTTCCAGAATGTCTGCGGCTTTCGCCATCACAGGCATATCGGAATCACTACCCATTACAATGCCAACCTTAGGGCAATTCTCTGTATTTGCCATAATGTCCTCCTCATGTATCGGTTGCACCGATTTTATCCATATATATTTTATCTTACTAAAATCTTTTCAATGATGCAATGGTTTTATGAAATCTTATGATAACTATTCAGAACCATGCAAAATTGCTTTCTGCAAATGCTTGCTGAATAGTTTTAATCCAACTCCCGCAGCGGCTCATTCAGTTCTTCCGTTCCGGGAAGGACAAATCTGCCATTCGCAATAATGGGGATCCGCCCGCCGTCCTTTTTCACTGCGGTCAGCTCTGCCAGTTCATCGTAAGGAATGGTAATGTCCGTATGGCAGTTAAAATAAGCCTTGGAAGGGTTCACACTGCGAAGGGCGGCCACCTCATTGTCTCTGGCCACGATCTCTTTACCGTCGGGATTGTATACCTTCACCTCTTCCGCATGGGAATAGCAGGTATCGCCCACTGCAAAATGCGGTCCCATCTTCTCCGCGATCAGGATCGGCATCCTGGCTTCCACGCCCAGACGCTTTGCTGCCACATAAGCCGTGGTGTTGGTACCGATGGCAAATTCTCCCAGCGGCAGTGTCTTATGGCGGAACAGGATATTTTCCTTAATGAATGCCTTGTTCTCTTCCTCCGTGGCAAAATTAGCACAGTTGTAGTTTTTAATCCTGCCGTTTTCGAAGGTGATCTCCAGATTCTTATATTCCAAGCCGTTCAGGAACACTTTTGTCACATGCAGCACACCGTTTGTGCCTTCCAGCACCGGAGAGGTAAATACTTCTCCCACGGGAATATTCACGTCTGCCACGCAGTTTTCAAAAATAGTTTCTTTGGCAGGATCTTTGAGCTTCCACAGATTCACTGTGATATCCGTGTGATTACCGTTACAGCCCTTCACCTCACAGTGGTCTGCCTGATCCAGCGCATCGATGATGGTCTGTTGGATCCTCTGATATTTTTTATAATCCAGGGTGTTGATCCGAATAGTCTCCCGGAAAAGTTCTTCAAAGCAGTCCCCTACCTCCGGGATGGGGAACGCAATAATCGTAAAGCTGCGCTCTTCCTCAATAATATACTGTCTCTGCAGCTGTCCCATCTGGGTGCGGTGCTCCACCATAAGAGCGCTCTGCTCATCCGTCATTTTCACCGCTTCCGGCTTGTTCACCGGTGCGAAATCTTTCTCACCGAAGGTCTCCACCACGGCCGGGCCCGCATAGCCTCTGGCCTCTGTCTTATATTTTTCAAAAGCGGTATGCATGACTTCCAGTTTCCGGCTGCAATACATTTTATCCAGGAACAGTGCCTTGTCATCCTTGTGATCGAACTCATACTGTCTGTTGGGGCTGACACTGTAGAAGCCATTTTTATAAATGGAGGGATTATATAAAATACTGGCAGCTGCACGGTAGATCACAGGCTGCAATCCCATTTTGTCAAAATTCTCCAGAGCTCTCCGCATCATGCGTTCGAAGCCCAGCTGATAACGGACATCCACCGCAGCTTTTTTCGACAGATCCTTGCCGGTCACTTCAAAACCGATGCGGTACCCCTCGGTATAAGTGTCTGCCATGGTATTTATGGTCTCTTCCGGCAGGGAATTCAGGAATTTCGCCATTGCCAGTTCATTTTCCCCCACGTATTCTCCATAGGCATAGAGATAACGCAGATCGGTCAGTTCCGCCCTTCGGATAATGTCTGCCGCAAAATTATTCCCCGGGCATACCAGTTCCCGTACCCGTGCTTCCGCCGCCACATCCGCGTAATCGCTGACGAACCAGTAAAGGATCTCACGGATGGACGCATAAGACGGAAGTCTGTGATTCTCCTGCTCCTCATATACAAATGCCGCATATACCTCAGAAAACAGTTCCATACGGATCACCAGTTCGTCCAGTCTTCCCTCATAGGTAAAACCGATCAGGCTCCGCATTTCCGTATAAAGGAAGGCGGCCAGTGCGCCGAATTCTTCTCCCAGACACTTTACAGCTACCGCAGGATTAGCAAAGCTGTTCTCATAATTTTCCGGTAAAATATCTTCATACAGGGCATGGTTACGCTGTTTCAGCTCTTCCAAAGTGGCAGTGTTCTGTTTTCCCTGCTCCAGGAACTGTCTGGTATCCTCGATCAGCAATAAAAATTTTGCTACCGCCGTAAAATATTCTTTCCAGTGCTGCAGGCTTTCTTCCTGCCAGTCCTCCCCGGGGATCTCCCGGACCCGGTCTAAGGCCAGTTCCAGACGTTCCAGTAATAATTCTCTTTCTTCCATAGATCTGATTGCTCCTTCTATCTAAATAACTGCTGTGTGATCCAATGCTTCTGTTACAGAATATCCGTTACAGACGGCTTCCCAGATACAGCAAAAAGCTGACACCTCCAAGGGCAACAACATTTAATATTGTTCCCAGCACGGGAAAGATACGATAGATATCTTTTTCCCGAAGGGTCAGTATTCCCAGGATCAGTCCGATCAGGGAATAGATGGTGGCCAACACACCGGTAACACCGTATCCACCGTGCATCACGCCGCCCTGACTGTAGGACAGATACGTCACGATCCCCATGGACACCAGACTGATGCCCCCCAGGATGGTCGACATGATCGCCCTGTTGGAATGTTTTTTATTCGTAAAAATGTAGTTCTTTTTCCGCATACTATTTTCAAGCCTTTCAGTAACCTGCACTCCCCCATGGAACCCGAAAAGGGCACTTCCGGTATGGAAATGCCCAATTTTCACGCCCTGGCGGCGTTTTCCTTCTCATTTGTGATTAGAACAGAATACGTGATTTGCCGGAGACCAGCTTGCCGCCACTGATGATCAGCAGCACACCTGCCGCGATTCCGACTACCAGGGAAATGACTCCCAGTACAATATTCAGAGCACCTGCTCCACGCATGATCTTATAGATTTTCTCTTCCATGGAATCCTCCTGTCTTCTATCCAAAACTTTCGAAGCCGTCTGCTTAAGCACCGTATACAGCATAATATTCGTCGATTGCCTTCTTCAGAGTATCATCAATGTATACCTGTCCCTTGTAAGTCTTGTTGTACAGATGATCGATGACATCCTGCATGGTTACGATGGCATGTGCATCAAATCCGTACTTTTCCTTGATCTCTTCCAGTGCGCTGACCTTGCCGCCCAGACCCTTTTCCATACGGTTCAGGGATACCATCAGACCAACGATTTCTACATTGGCTGCTCCTCTTACCTTGGGAACGGTCTCTTCCATAGATTTGCCGGAAGTGGTAACATCCTCGATCATGATGACTCTGTCGCCATCTTTTAAGGAGCTTCCCAGGAAGCTTCCCTTATCTGCGCCATGATCCTTCTCTTCCTTGCGGTCGGAACAGTAACGAATCTCTTTGCCGTATAATTTGCTGTAAGCCACTGCGGTTACAACACTGATGGGAATGCCCTTATAGGCAGGTCCGAACAATACATCAAAATCGTCACCGTAGGTATCGTGAATTGCTTTCGCATAGCTCTCGCCCAGCTTCATCAGCTGAGAACCGGTGACATACGCACCTGCGTTCATGAAGAAAGGAGACTTTCTGCCACTCTTTAAGGTAAACTCGCCAAACTTCAACGCCTGACAATCCACCATGAATTCAATAAATTCCTGCTTGTACTGTTCCATTGTATCTAAAAACCTCCGTGATTCTCGTATCTTTGTCAGTTCTGCCCTTTATCATACCATACTTTTTTTTAACATTCAATGAGTTTCCTTGGGAAGAAAAAAGGCAGTCCATCGACTGCCTAATAGGTATCTCCCTGTAAAGGTCGGATATTCACTTCCTCCAGTACTGCCTGTGGGGACAGACGGAAAGTCAGGGCGATGACTTTTCCGAGGTCAGAGGTCTCTAAAAGTGACCTGTCCTCTTCGGAGGATTTCTTTCTGGTCTCGGTAAAGGTGCCGCCCCTGTCTCTGCGGATTCCCGAAGTGGAACCGATGAGTACGATGCGGCTGCCGCCAATAATCACAATATTCATGCGCCGCTCTCCTTCTTCCTAGTATCTTCCGAGAATCGTATCCTTGACGTCCCATCTCTGAGGAGGGTAAGGGGTCTGGTCACCGTATCCTACATCCACATAGGTCACCAGGCGGATATAATCCGGCAGATTAAATTTCTTCCGCAGTCTGTCACAAAATTCTTCTCCGGGGAAAGTCAGCCAGACACCTTCCAGTCCTACGGCGTGGGCTGCCAGAACGATATTCTGTCCGGCGCTCCGGCATCCAGCAGCTGGTTTCTCACCGGGGTAAAGGAGTTGGCTCTGTAGCATCTCATATCCTGTAAGATCACCAGATGCACCGGACCTCCCGGCACGTCACTGCCGCGGAACAGTCCCGGCTCGTTTTTCTCCCGTACCACCACATAGCGGATGGACTGTACATTACAGCCGTGAGCAGCCCAAAGCCCCGCTTCCAGGATCTTATCGATCAGTTCATCCGGTACTTCCTTGTCCTTGAATTCCCGGACGCTTCTGCGTTCCTTTACAATCGTGAAAAAGTCTTTCTCCATCTGTTCCGTCACCGGCGTAGGTTTGTAAGGTGTCAGATCCACGTCTTCCCCCTTTACCAGTTTCTTCGCTGCATCGATCAGGAAAGAGGCATACCGATATTCCGGCAGATCTTTTCCCAATCCTCTTTTCTCCCACAGTTCCAGCAGATGCTTCGTATAATCTGCCTGGTTGGGCTTTAATTTCTGGTGGCGATATGCGGTGGCATATAACTGGATCTCCAGGGTATGATGGGAACGTTCTCTCACTCTTGCCCGGAATTCTGTCTCATCCATGGCTAAAAGCTGCTCGTCTGTCAGACGCATATTGTGATTCCAGATCTCAAGTACTTCATCTCTGGAAAGGTAATCCATACTGGTGTCACGAAACATACTGCTGCCTCCTTATTCTCTGTATTCTCCGCCTATAAGTTGCCCCAATAGTTGTTGGGAATATCCTGTCCGCCACTGTTAATATCTTTGGCAATTTCCGCTGCGATCTTTAACAGCAGAGGATCACTGCGTCCTCTCTTCTGCTCCAGCGGAATCTCGTAGATCTTCTGGATCGTACTGGGTCTTGGGCTTAACAGCACGACTCTGTCTGCCAGAAATACCGCTTCGTTGATATCATGGGTGACGAACAATACCGTCTTGTTCTCTGCCTGTCTGATATTGATCAGTTCCTCCTGCAGAGTGCATTTGGTCAGATGATCCACGGCACTGAAGGGCTCATCCATGAGGATGACCTTGGGATTCATGGCAAGGGTTCTGGCGATGCCGGCTCTCTGCCGCATACCGCCGGACAGCTGTGCCGGATATTTGTTCTCAAAACCGTTCAGGCTGACCATGGAGATATAACGCTTTAACCGTTCTTCTCTCTCTTCCCTGGGTACTCCGGCGATCTCCAGTCCGAATGCCACATTTTTCCGTACGGTTCTCCAGGGAAACAGGGAGGCATCCTGGAATACCACGCCAATATCTCTGCTGGTACCGTGTACCGGCTGTCCATCCAGCAATACTTCGCCGCTTGTAGCATCCAGCAGGCCCGCCACGATCTCTAACAGGGTACTCTTACCGCATCCGCTGGGACCTACGATGCAGACGAATTCACCTTCTGCCACATCAAGATTGATGTCATGCAGTGCCTGTACTTCGTTTCCATCCTGATCGATATAGGTTTTGTTGATATTTTTAATGGATATTGCGGGCATTTCCATTACCTCCGTTTCCTGTGTCTCTTATTTTCAGAGCATTCTCAATTATTTTGCTTCCGGGTCGGTCATTCCCAGGGTATCTGCAGCTACCTGCGCGAATTCGTTGGTGTAGGTTCCTTCGTAGCTGACATTTTCATCTACCCAGCCGTACTCCTTCAGATATTCAAAGGTGGTAGCCAGACGATCTTCGGGGATTACCGGATAATCCAGCCATACATCGATTTCCGACTCAATGGCCTTTCTCATAACCTCTTCGGAAGTATTCATCTCTTTTGCTGCCCATGCAACAAATTCGTCGAAATAGTCATTCTTAACTTCTTCATGTACCTGATAATAAGCGGTCAGGAAGCGCTGCAGCTTCTCCGGCTCATTCTCGATAAAACTGTTGCTGGCAATAATGGTTCCGGTGTAGTAGTCGGGGATGTAGTCCCAGGCTCTTCCCAGGATATGTCCGGTGCCGTCTGCCTCAGCCAGTGCCGCATACGGGTTGTGAATGATCGTAGCGTCCACTTCGCCGGAAGTCAGGGATGCATAAGCGGTCTGGTATACGCCGTTGGCGATCAGATCCACGTTATCCGTGCTGACACCGTTCTTCTCCAACATCTTCAATACGGAAAGTCTCATTCCGCCGGAAGCTCCTGCGGTACCGACTTTTTTGCCTTCCAGATCGGAGAAGTCCTGTATATCATTGTTTGCCACCAGCCAGTAGCATCCGGAGTATCTCCACATATTTCCTACCAGCTTGGCAGGCACACCGTTGTAGATACCGGGGATATAAGAACTGGGATCTCCGTCTGCCACATCGATCTCTCCTCTGGTGATCAGGGACATTACTGTGGAGTTGGTATCAGCGCTGGCCTCTACATTTTCGAACTCAATACCAAGCTCTTTATACAGACCCTTTTCAATGGCAAAACGGTTCACCGCACCGGTCATTCCGGTAGCGAAGCAGGAACGGATCACGATGGTGTCTCCGGATTCCTCTCCTGCGGTAGTTGCACTTGCTGTCTGGCTTCCCTCATTCTGTGCGGCTCCGGTTGCTGCATTGTTGCCGGTTGCTGCACTGCTGCCGCAGCCTGCCAGTACTCCGGTTGCCAGTGCCACAGTCAGTAATACGCTGAATACTTTCTTTTTCATAACATTTTCCTCCTCGTCTATTGAAAAAATTTATTTGCTTATACATGTCTCCATCGATAGCTGATAGCATATTCGATGGCATCGATCAGTTTTACCGCACCTACGGATAATAAGGTGATCAGGATGATCAGGAAGAACATCCTCGGGGTGTTCAACAGGTTCTGGGACTCTGTCAGCAGATAGCCAAGTCCTGCTCTTGCCGACTGCATTTCCGAGAACAGGACACCGGTCAGTGCCGTTGCCGCTGCCAGCTTCAATCCGTTGAAGATCGACGGCAGTGCTGCCGGAATAATGACCAGAAATACGGTCTGGATACGATTGGCTTTGAATACTTTTGCGACCTTCAGATACTCCTTTTTACACTCCTTTGCTCCGGTCACTGTGTTATACAGAATTGTAAATACCGAGAACAAAAATACCAGAAACGCCTTGGACTGAAAGCCGATGCCAAACCACAGGATCAACAGCGGCAGGATTGCTACTTTCGGAACTGCCATGATTGCCGAACAGAACACATTCATGTATTTCTCCGATACCGGAAACAGTGTCCACAACAGACCTACCGCAATACCGACTACCACTGCGGACAGGTAACCTGCCAGTGCCTCCTGGATCGTCAGCAATAAGTGGGGCCATAAGGTTCCGTCTGTAATGATCTTAATGCCCTCTTCCACGATGGAAGTCGGGGACGCCACGAAGATCGTAAGCACCCTGCCGGAATCTACTGCCCATTGCATCCACAGAAGCAGTGCCGCCACGGTGAGCAGCTGTGCCAGATTCACCCAGGTAAAACGTTTCTTATTCTTAGTTTTCTTCTTTTTTTCCATAAGTGTATTCTCCTCGCTTCACCTTATCGCTTTCAAAGTACTCTCTCTTACAACAGGTACCTTCCAGGATGACATTCTGTGTGATCCTGTGGGAGAGACATTTGGAAAAGTTCTCAATGGTAGTAGTGTCGATCACGTCACAGTAAAACGGTGCGATCTCTCGGAACCAGGGATATTTGTCAAAATAAGTTCTCCACACTTCCGCATAGGGACAATGATCTTCTCCCCACTCCGGGATCCATCCGGTAAACGGAAGGTCGATAACACTCATGAAATCTTCTACGGAATCTGCCTTCAGGCCTTGCGCCAGTGCCTTTTCCCTCAGCTGATCCGACCGATCCACCGCCAGCTCGAATACGGTCTGTCTCACGATATCTTTGGTCTTCTCCAGTCCGAACTGGTCATATAATACTTTGCTGAAATGAAAGAACTGCATGGCGAACTGTCTTGCGGCCTTTCTCACTTCACTTACCAACAGTTCTCTGGGAACCGTTCCTTCTATTTTATAATCTGCTTTACTCAATGTCCGCTTCCTCCACCTTATTAAAGCTGTCCATAAAGGTTATGTATTCCTGTTTATCTGCGAATCTCGGATGATATTCCTGTTTGGTCCGCTTCGTCACTTCCGCGCCGTCCTTCAACATTCGGTAAGCACTCAGGGCAAATATTTTTGCGGTCAACACATAAGCTTCTTCCTCATCCACAATATCGAAATCCACCTGATGTAAACCACCGACGGCACCACCGGTATTGAAAGTGATCACAGGAAGCAGATGCTGTACATCTCCCACATCTGTGGATCCTCCGCTGTGTTCCTCCGGTCTGACCTCGTATACCGTTTTTTCTCCTGCCAGTGCTTTCACCGCATCGGCCATCTCTTCCGGTGCTGGCTGCCAGAGGGAAGGAAGATAGCCCGGCATAGTCTCGATACGATACCCTGCTCCCATGGCAAGTGCTCCTGCCTTAAAGGAACGATCTGTCTTGACGGATGCATCTGCGAAAGCCTCCAGGGTCTTGCCTCTTACCAGTGTCTCCAGCACCGCTTCGTCGGGAACTACATTGACCAGATCTCCGCCCTTGGTCAGGATGGGATGAACCCTCACGCAATCCTCATCCCGGAAGGTCTCACGGTTCAGTGCCAGTGCCTGTAACCCCAGGCTTGCTGCCGATAAGGCATTGACACCTTTTTCCGGACATCCCGCCGCATGGGCTGCTTTTCCTTTGATACGGATCACCTTGGATACAAAACCATTGCCGCTGTTGCTTCCCAGCCGGATTCCCTCTAAGGAAATATGATGCGCCAGTGCCACATCCACATCATCGAAAGCACCGATGCGGATCAGTTCACATTTTCCACCACCGTAAGCGATCCTGCCATCAGCGATCAGCTGATTCTTGAATTCGATCTCACCGTACTCTTCCGCCGGTGTGGCGAAGAAGATCACCTGTCCATCCAGCTTCTGTGCCACCTCTGCATCCGTAAGTGCCAGCGCCGCTCCGATGACTCCTGCCAGCTGTGCGTGATGTCCACAGCAGTGAGCTGCCTGTGTCTCCTGATTTGCATGTGCATGCTGCGGAATCCTCAGGGCATCCAGTTCTCCGATCAATGCCAGGGATGCATTTCCGGCCTTTTCTTTATTTAAATAGGCTTTTGCTCCGGTGATGGCCAGATCTGTCTGTACCGGCAGCTGTAAGCTCTTCATAAAATCCACGAACTTTTTCGAAGTGCGGAATTCCTTGTAGCCCAGCTCTGCATGATCGTAAATATCTCTTGCGAACTCTACGATGGTCTCCCGGTTGTCATCTATGATCTTAAGGATTCTCTGTTCTGTCGTATCAAAGGTTGCTGCCACGGTGTCATCCTCCTCGTCTTTTATATCCTAGTAAGTCTATATGTTTTCTATGTTTTAGATGATATTGCCTTATATTTCCTAGTTTGTCAATAGGGTTAGTATGCATTTATGCAAAAAAGTTAGGTAACAGTTCAGCACGCGCCATTCGCAAAGTCGCGTTATCACGCTTTCCGTCACTTCGTGACTGCCTTTGCTCATAGATCGGAGCTTAGCTCATAAACATATTTGCCCGCAAAATCATGCAAGCATGATTTCTGTGCCCAGATATGTTCATGGCTGAACTGTTACCTATATTTACTTACTTATTTACTCTCTATTCTTCAATACTTCCGCAGGCACCAGCTTGTTCAGTCTGCCCACCAGCAGGAAGTTGATCACCAGATAGCAGATCAGGATGCCTCCGTAGATCATGCCGTACAACTGCGGCGGGAACTGCAAATCCATTCCGATGGCTACATTGGAAATAAAATACGGGAAGATCAGATCCATGGACCATTTTGCCAACGGTACTCCCAACAATGCTCCCAACATTATAATATAGAAGTTCCCGTCCAGATACAGTCTGCGGATCTCTCCCTTTCGGTAGCCGAATACTTTCATCAGGGAAATGGAGAATGCAGAACGGTCGATCATGACCTTCATCATCAGATACATGACGATCATGAAGATCAGTGCGGAGATGGCCGCCAGCATGCTGACCATAGGTCCCATCATATCCGTAAATATCTGAGAGCTTTCCTCCACGTTTTCTCTGGATACCGTAGAATACAGTCTGCCGTTGTCGATGTCCAGTGCATGATCGGCGAATACTACATTATAATAGTCGTCTTCCTGATCGAACAGTTCCTGCATGGCATCCCGGTCTAAAAATACATAAACACCGGAGGCAAAATGAACGATATCTTTGACAGTAAACGCATAATCTCTCTCGTTCACTTCATCGGAAAGCACCAGTTTGTCACCGACCTTCACGCCAAATTTCTGTGCTGCGGCGCTGGAGATCACGATCTCATTTTTCTTATTGCTGGTCTCCACCGGAAAATATGGATTATCCTTATCGATTCCCAGTACCGTCACATCCAGATTATAACCGTAAGCCTCTTTTTTCAGACTCTCCACATAAGCCGGAGTACCATCCTCCGGCACATCCTCCGTGGGATATTTGTAAGTATACATATAAGCATAGGTCGTCTCATCCAGGCAGGCGTCTCCAAAGTTCTTACACAGAACATAGCAGTCTGCAGAGATCAAAAGTACCAGCAGGCAGATAAACATACCGATCACCACCGCCACGGCAGAACGCATCTCCCGAAGGAGCTGACGGACCTGGAATCTGTGAAGGAACTTCATATTTCCCAGATTTACATCTTGTATCTTCCCGGCCCTGCCTGCGGTCTGTTCATTTCGAAGCAGAGACAGTGCCGTGCGCTTCAACTTCTTGCTGATCACCAGACAGTTTACCAATGCGGCCGTCACCGGCGGCATGACCAGACTGTAGACCAGCAGATAGGCCGGAGTCACGATTTCCATGGGTGGCAGGGAAAAATACACGATACTGTCCTGCATCTGCCAGCCGGTACCATACTTCGAAAAGCCCAGGACACAGCCGACCGCACCTCCTAAGAAGGAGATCATCATGGGATTGAGCAGATAATGGAACAAAAGCTGCCCTCGCGTCACACCCAAAGCGTACAGCGCACCGATGACGCTGCTCTCTTTTTCAATATTATGTACCACAAATACGGAGATCACGTAAGTGAACATGACCATCAGGATAATACCGGATACCATACCGGCATATTTATTGATGATCACATCCCCGCTGGCGGCATCGATTCTGGGATTATCCCCTGCCACCAGAAACTGTGTCAGATTGTCGATATCGAAAGTAAAATACTCATCGATCATATCATTGGCTTCATCCTGCAGTTCCTGCACACCGTCCCGCAGTTCCCTGCTGCCATCCGCAATCTCATCCACGGCATCCGTATAATCGATGATTCCTTCCCGGAAATCCTCCAGATCCGCCAAAGTATCCTTCGCGTCCTTCAAGGAATCCCGCAGCCTGGCATCCACACTGCTGCCCTCTGCCATCAGCTGGTCCAGCTCTTCCTTATAATTGTCGGCAGTCAGTTCTACCTGAATATCACTTTCTTCCAGCTGTGCCTCCACCATATCCATCAGTGCATCCACCACGGCATCTGTGCCGTCTACCAGAGGCTCACTGGCGGTATAAAGCACGCTCAGACCCTGGAACAGCTCCTGGGATCCTCCGGCTGCTTCTCCGACACCGGCGGTATAGGCTTTCACCCCATCCCGAAACTGTGCCACGGTGTCCAGCTGACTTTTCACTGCAGACAGCTGCACCGCTGCCTGGGATGCCCCCATCTGTGTAAAGACAGTTGCCAGCTGATCCAGCTGCTCTCCGTAACCGCCAGCCGTCAGTCCCGGAAAGCTGATCCCGTATGCCGCATAAGGTTCCAACTCTGCCTGGAGCTGTTCATTCACCATGCCCAGAATGGCATTAAAAATAGCATCAGCTCCCTGATTCAACGCAGCACTGTTTTCCGTGATCTGACTCATACCGCCCACCAGTGCTCCGCCGCCGGCAGAAGCTGCATTAACTCCGTCCGTGTAGGATTTCACACCATCCCGGAACTCCTGCAGATCTTCCAGAGACTTTTTCGCGTCCTGCAGGTTCTGCCGCAGGGATGCGGTGTAGGCATGAGGATTAGCGATCATGGCATTCAGCTGTTGTTCATAATTGCCTGAAGTCAGTGTCACTTCCACTCCGGCATCCTTCAGGCTGTCATTCACCTGTTCCAGCATGGCATCAAACAACTCATCCGCCGCATCCGTCAGTTCTGTATTATGATCCGCCAGTTCATCCACACCGTCCACCAGCTCATCCATGCCATCCAGAAGTTCCTGGATACCATCCTGAATATCGTTCTTCGTCTCTTCCGCATCTGCCAGCATTTCCAGAAAATAAGTATCCGTCACCTTACTGCGGTCCAGTTCGAAGGATTGTAACAGTTCCTTCAGTTCCTGATCCGTCATGGTATCATTCAACAGATAGGTGTAAGTGTAATCCTCCGTCCGGAAATTCTGTCCGCCTGCTTTCAGAGCTTCATAATCCTCTGCCGTGACAAATCCGAAGCCAAACAGATTGCTGTCTACAGTGGTATCTGACGTTTTCTCAAAAGCAGCATCGTAATCCGGCGTGCTGCCGATTCCGGCAACGGTGAACTCTTTTCCCCCAACGATAAAGATATCTCCTAATTGCAGCTCATGTTTCTCCGCATAATGCTGTTCCAACAGGATCTCTCCCTGTGCCGGAATTTCCTCCCCTTCTGCTGGAACGAACAGATCTACCGATTCTCTTGCCTGATAGACACGAAACGTTGACTGTCCCAGATGAAAATCCAGGGAAAAATCCATCTGCAGTGTCACACCTTTTTCCGTGATCTGTGCAGTCTCTTTTTCGGTCAGCGGAACAAAAACGCCAAACTGTCCGTCCTCTCTGTGATGGACACGTCCGCTCTCCTTCGTCCCCTGCATAATAGTCTCGGCAGCTCCCACAATAGCCACCACCATATACATGACCAGTGCCACCAGGAAAAACAGTGCCAGATACCGAAGCAGGTTTTCCCGGATATCCCGAAGTACTCGTTTGCTTAATATCCTCTGCATCCTACAAATCCTCCAGTTCTGCCGCAGGAACACGTTTCTCGTTCCGGTAGTTCTTGCTGATCTGTCCGTCCTTGATCATAATGACCTGATGTACCATGTTTTTAATGGAATTATTATGCGTAACAATAAGCATCGTAGTGCCATACTGTCTGTTGATATCCTCCAGCAGTATCAGGATGTCCCGGGAAGTCCTGGAATCCAGCGCACCCGTAGGCTCATCGCATAACAGAAGGCTCGGATTCTTGATCAAGGCTCTGGCGATGGCACAGCGTTGCTGTTGTCCGCCGGAAAGTTGTGCCGGGAACTTGTTCTGATGTTCCGTCAGTCCCAGTACCTGCAGCAGTTCCTCCATATTCAAAGGATTCTTCGTCAGATACTGGCAGACCTGGATATTTTCCTTCACCGTAAGATTCGGCACCAGATTATAAAACTGGAAAATAAAACCCAGCTTCTCCCGACGGTAATTGGAAAGTGCTTTACTGTTAAGCCCCGCCACCTCCTGTCCATCCACTACGATGGAACCGGAATCCACGGTATCCAGTCCTCCGATGCAGTTGAGCAGCGTTGATTTTCCGGAACCGCTGGTGCCCTGGATGACACACATTTCACCTTGTTCCACTCCTGCGTTGATTCCCTTTAATACCTGTACATAACCGCCGCCTTCTCCATAGCTCTTCTTCAGATCCTTCACTTCCAGATACATATCCTGCCTCCTCATCACTAATGATAATGATTTTCATTAACATAACACTGTTATGTTAATGCTCTGAAACAGCACCCCTGCAAAGTCCAAACTTCCTTGGGGTGCATTGTATTTTAGCTTTCTGTCATTATGCCCATCCATCCGCGCACCAGATACATCGTCAAGGCATCCACATGCTTCAATGCCACTCTCTCTTCTGTCTCATGCAGAAACAGGTGTACAAAAGTATCTACCATAATGTGGGCCATCCAGTGTGTCATGTAATCATCGACCCGCGGTCTTCCGGTGGCATTCGTCACCATATCGCATAATCTGCGGTACTGTTGCTCCGAGATATCCACGACCTCATCCAGACAATTTTCAAATCGGGACCCCTGAGATTTCGTCAGAAGCAGCAGAAAGGCCTCCCGGTTCGCATACATCTGCCGGATGATCTGTCTGGATGCTTCCAGATCCCCGTCATCCGCAATATCCAGCTGTGCCACCTGATCCTCGTTGTGCATCTCTGTGGCATAATGTTCTTCCATTATTGCATACAGCTGCCGCAACGGCTCTTCCACCAGTGCTGCCAGCAGATCTTCCTTATCCTTGAAGAAAAAATACAGCGCCCCTGTGGTCACTCCGGCCTCTTTACAGATATTCCGCAGGGAAGCTTTCATATATCCTTTTTCCAGGAACTCCCTTTTGGCACATTCCAGAAGGTGCTGCCTGGTTTCTTTATTCTCATTTTGCGTTTCCTGTTTTAAGGGCATTGCGATCTCCTTCGGGAATAATACTCCTCTCATAGAAAGCATCCCCTGCCTGCAAGCAGTCAGGTATGTTTTCTATGGAAGAGTTTATTCTATCATATGTTCACTCGTTCACATAACATTGTTATGTCTGCATTATAAATAAAAACAGGATTGTTGTCAACCCTGTTTTTATTTTCGTCATTTCGTTTTATTTTGTTTTCAGCTGTTCGATCTTTTCCTGTAAATCTGCAATGGCTCTCTGGCTGTTCTTAATGGTCTCGCACTGCTTCTCAAAAGGAGGCTCCGGCATATCGCTGTACTGTTCAAAATAGATCTTGCCGATCTCCAGATAGTTCTTCTTCATGACTTCCTCGCAGGTAGAGATCTGGCTCTTCAGATTAGCAATGGCTGCCAGTTCTTTTGCTTTGTCTGCCGCTACTTTTCCCTTTTCGGTGATGGTATCACCGATCTTCTCTATAATATCCATCGTATGATCTCCTTTCTCTTCCTACCGCACGCACTTTGGATCTGTCTGTCCTTCCCGTCCGGGCTGTTTCGGTTTCCATATTCCGTGTGTATTATTGTACCTTCTTCCGGATACCGCGTCAAGTATAAGCGCTACTTGCGCATTTCAAAGAATCTGTGCTATAATCGCCTTGTAATACTATTGGAGGTGACATCATGCAGCCGCTATATACCACTCTGAAAGTTAATAATGAGATTGAATTGTGCGAAGTATCCGATCCCGATTGCAAGCAGCTCATCGAGAGAGCATTGCTGAAAAACCGGATTTCTTATTATATCCGCTGGCCGAAGGCTTCCTTCTTCAGCCGCAAAAAAGATGCCTGCATCATCTGCATCAACGACAATGTCAAGGATGCTGCGGAAGAGATCGTCCGCGGGATCTGTGACGAATCCGGATACAATGTGCGCTTTATTTTAAAACGTTCCTCTAATAACTATTTATAGACCCTTAAAGCACATAATTTTATGTTTTTTTCGTTTATTGATTGATTTTTTCTCACTAACGGATCATAATGATGATATCATCTAATACAAAGGAGGGGCTTTCTAATGGAAAAGCGTGTTAACAAGCATGTATTTGCCTGGGTTTTCTGCTTTTTACTTGGTGAGTTGGGTGTTGATAGATTCGTCAGAGGTCAGGTTGGTCTCGGAATTTTGAAGCTTCTCACTGCCGGTGGCTGCGGAGTATGGAGCCTGGTCGACTGGATCATTGCTCTTACCAAGGCATACGGTGCTGCTTATGCCGGTTCCGAAGAAGTTGTATTCGTAGACGGTAAATATACAGCATAATCACAGGATAAAAAAAGCTTTTGCCGGAGACGACAAAAGCTTTTTTCTTTTTATAGGTTGCTGATCATGAATAAAAACATAAAACAAACTATATTTCTTATTTCTATTATTGCACTACTCCTGCTTTTCCTGTGGTTCTCAGGATATCAATGCCCTTTACTATTCTTTTTTGGCATTCCATGCCCTTTCTGTGGAATGACCAGAGCATTTTTATGCCTATTAAGCGGTGATCTTACAACAGCCTTTTATTATCATCCTCTCTGGCCTGTAGTATTGGGAATTTTTATTATTTTTCCTCTTTGGAAATTCCGGCTTCTTCACTTATCGGACAAATGGATCGATCATGGGGCTTTTGCGATTGGAATTCTGTTCTTGCTCTGCTTTATCATAAGGCATGTAACACATTCTCCCATTGTACAGATTGATTTTACAAAAGGTATTTTTCATTTCTTTTCATATATGAATATATGAAAAAGGAGCTGTAATACAGCCCCTTTTTTCAATGCTCTTATGCAATCGCTTTATCCGTTTTCTCAATCAAAATCGAATTTGGTGTAACGCTCATACATAGCGCCATAACGGAATCTTGCCATTTCATTTTTCTTGAGGACATCTTCCTCGGATCCCCTGTACTGACAACGCAGGCAGTAGTATTCCTTCTTATCCTTATCGTAGAACATATCCATATCGATATCTCTCATGAAGCAAGAGGGACATCTGTAGTTTAATTTGCCTTTTCCAGCTTGAGCCATGTTGCAACGACCTCCTTATCCTTGATTTTGGAATTGTAACCCAGTGTAAACATCGGGGAGAATGCATATCCTTCCTTCACATATCCGACAGCGCCTTCTGCATTGGTGCTCATGGATACTGCGGTCTCGATCTGAGGAATGACAGCTCTTACTTCGTCAGCCTCTGCCTTCTCCATCTCACGGCACTTGTACTCGTAATCCAGAGTCTCTACCTCGTCACCCTTTTTGGTGCTCAGGGTGATACCCAGCATGTCCTCAGAGTACTCAGTGGTACCATAGCATGCTACGATGTACTCGTTCAGTTCTACTTCTGCGTTCGGATCGCTCATCTCCAGGATCTTACGCTCGATCTTGATTGCTGAGCTGCCTTCCTCGAAGGAAACGATGGTCTGTAATTTTACGGTCAGATCATAGAACTCGATATCTACGGGATCCAATGTCAGGATTCTGGTGCTGCCTTCCTGAGAGAAATGAGCCTTGGTACGGCACAGGCACAAATCCACTTCTTCACCGTTGTGTTTTAACTTGGCACTTCTAACGGTACCTTCTCCTGCATAATGTGTGAAGTAACCTGCACGGTACTTCTCCTGGATCAGGAAAGGATAGGAAGCATCGGTCACATGCTTGGTGCCGATACCTACCGGCCACTCCAGCTTTGCAGCGTAAGGGCGCAGGTCTACGATAGCACCGCCCTGATCCATATTTACGCAGGCACGCATGAAGGGATCACAGTACCAGAACAACTGCTTGTCGGAACCGTACAAAATATCTCTCCACAGAGCACACTCAGGCTCGGTGTAGGTCTTCTTCTGACGATAGTAATCAGCGAACTCCGCCATGGTCATATCGGTAAGCTTGCCTTCCTTCTTCAGGTCGCCGTAATACTTCATACCGTCTTCATAACTCTTCTTCAACAGTTCGTAAGGCTGCTCCCAACGGCCCATTTTGTTCAGCCAGCCGGGTCCTACGAACATCATGTTGTATGCGTATCCGTTGTTGTACTTCTCCAGGGAACGATACTGATCGATCAGGTTGTACAGATAAGGATACTCCCAGGTCTTGGTGTCATAGATCATACCACGCAATACGTTCTGAGGATGGGTTCCGAAGTTGGAGCCATTGCCGTCATAGCATGCCAGCAGGTCTCTGGACAGGTGAGGGATTGCTACTACACCGCTGTCCTCAGCTTCGTTGGCTGCAGGTGCATGGGTATTCTGCTTGGAAGGGATCCAAGGTGCCCAGGGGCCGCCATCCATGAAGGTATACCAGGAGTTGTTGCAGGTATGATATGCCTTGGGGCCTTCCTCCCAACAGGTTGCTACCGCACATTTTACGGTAGGATAGGTTGCTTTGATATAATTGGTCAGATCTGCATCCATGTAGTAAGATCCGGTGGATTCGGGATAGAATCCGAACTTCTCATGGAACTTGCCGAACACATCATCCACGATAGACTTTTTGTCTTCCATGGAGAACATCCAGATACAGAAATCCTTGGTCTTGTACTTCTCACGGAACTCTGTGCAGGGCAGACCTAACAGAGACAGTGCGATCTCATCACCGTACTTCTCGTGATCTGCCTTAGCCAGTGCTACCGCTTCGTCATTGAACAGGGAAGCATAGGTCATCTGAATGGTAGTCTTCAAACCATTCTTATGCGCAGTTTCCTGCTGAAACTTGAAAATATCCAGAGATTCTGTCAGCAGTGCTTTTCTGCCCAGATCCTCTTCTTTGCCGTGTCCGGTTACTTTTTCCGCATACTCGGGAACCATCTCCGGACGGTGAATGATATTCACGATAAACTTATCCATCTTTTCCTCCATCTCGCCATTTGGCATCTTATATCGTGAGCATAGCTCACTCAATGCATTTCGCAAAATCACACTTGCAAGCAAGTGATTTTGCTTCATTATATCATCCTCCCCGCATTGCGGGAACGAATATCACATTACTTCTGAAAGTCTCTGATCACTTTCAACGCGGGCAGTGCATTTCCATCATAATCGAACAGTGCCTGATTGGCCCACTCGTTTCCGCCCGGACCGGGATCCTGAATATAGTTCAGGGATTCCTCGTTGGCCCAGCCACAACCGGGCATTGGGATCCATGCCGGCTCCCAGTAGTAGAAACCTTTTCCTCTGCCATCCGGAACCTGCGCAATGCGTTCCATGACCTTCTGCATAAATGCAGCCTGTCCTTCCGGTGTCATAGGATACTCCACCGCCTCTGCAAGGTGGGGCTTGGTCGCTATGCCCTTGCGCTGTTCCGGTGACAGCTTTTCCCTGTCTGCATAGTCCTCCATGGTGAAGCCCATGGATACCTCTGCCACAATGACATCCTTCTGATATCTCTGAGAGAGATCGTTCATATTATTGGTCAGGTCATCAATGGTTCCGTGCCAGAAGGGATAATAGGACAGTCCGATGACATCGAAGTCCTCTCCTCTCTGTACATAGGCATCAAACCATTCTCTGCAGCGGGCATTGTTGCCGCCGCAGTCCAGATGAAGCATCACTCTGCTGTCCGGTGATACTTCTCTCACCGCACGGATGCCAGCACTGATGAATCTTGCAATATTGTCAACGTTGTCCCATTTTCCGTGGGGCCACATCAGACCATTGGTGATCTCATTCCCCACCTGTACCATCTCCGGAAGCAGATCGAGACGCTTTAATTTCAAAAGCACATCCTTTGTGTAGTCATACACATGCTTCTCCAGTGCATCCGCATCTGCGTATGCCCACTCCTTGGGTGGGAACTGTTTGCCGGGATCTGCCCAGAAATCACTGTAATGCAGATCCAGCAGATAGCTGTAACCCAGCTTTTTGCCTGCGGAAGCCAGTGCCACCAGTTTTGTAAAGTCACTGGTACCGGCTCCGTAAGGCTTGCCGTCCTCACTGTAAGGATCATTCCAGAGACGGATGCGCAGAGAGTTGGCACCGTATTTTTTCAGGATCTCCAGTGCGTCCCCCTCTTTGCCTTCGTCATAAAACCTTGCACCGAGAGCTGTCTCCTCCGGCAGACTCGATACATCCATACCTTTGATAAATTTATCCATAAATTTAACTCTTTGTCTCCATGTCATACGTTTATCCTAAAGAATCCATTCCATGGATTCTCCCAGGTTAAACCGCCGAAGCAGTTTAACCCTTCACGGCACCACCGGTAATACCTTCCACATAGAACTTCTGCATGATGACAAACAATACAGAGATGGGAATGGATACCAGTACACCACCTGCACAGAACTGACCAAAGTAAGTATTGATCAGGCTCTTATCCAGCATATTGTACAGACCGATAGCAACAGTCCACTGGGAAGAAATACCGGAATTCAACATCAGCTTAGCATATACGAAATCCATCCAGGGGGACAGGAAGGAGCTGATAACTGTATATACAATGATGGGACGGCTCATGGGGATAACAACCTTCCAGAAGATCGTAGCCTCACTGGCTCCATCCAGATAAGCGGCCTCGCGCAGGGAATTCGGGATCGTATCGAAGAAGCCCTTTGCAATCAGGTAACCCAGACCGGAACCGGCAGAATATACCAGGATCAGTCCGAGGTGCGTATTGGTCAGGTTCAGAGTCTTCAGAATGAAATATACTGCGATCATGGACAATACACCGGGAAACAGATTCACAATAACTGCGGCGTTCATCAGCGGCTTACGTGCCGGGAAACGCATGCAGGAGGTCGCATAGGCCACCATCAGTACAAAAGCAGTGGAGATCACACATACCACACATGCAATGATGAAAGTGTTCTTGAACCAGTTCGGGAACTGTGCCACACTGTCTGCGGAAAACAACAGGTTCTTATAATTGACCAGGCTCCATTCCTTCGGGAAAAAGGTGCTGGTATTCATGCCGGTGTATGCACTGAAGGAGGTGACCACCAGCCATACGATGGGCACCAGCCAGACAAATGCCAAAAACGCCAGTAACAGGTTATGTAATAAAGTCTTAATAAATCTCTTCATTAACGGAACGCCTCCTCTCTGTCACCCTTCAGGAATCTGCTGAAGGCAATGAGGGTAAATACCGCACAAAGGATAAACACGATAATACCGATGGCGGATGCCATCTTGTAATTGTAATAACTCTGTGTCAGATTGAACAGCCAGGTGATCAGCAGGTCCACTTCCTTCGCCTGGGAGTTCGCCATGGCCTGATTGGTGGTGGTATATACACCCTGGGTCAACAGATAGATTACGTTAAAGTTATTAATATTCTTGACAAAATCCGTTACCAGAGAAGGTCCGGTGACGAACAGCATATACGGCATGGTGATATGAATAAAGCTCTGCAGAGGAGTAGCTCCGTCAATCTTCGCACTCTCCAGCTGGTCAGAAGGAATATTCATTAACACGCCGGTAGCGATCAGCATCTGGTAAGGAACACCGATCCAGATATTGATCAGGATGATCATTACATGTGCCCATCCGGGAGCGGACAAAAACGGAATATAACTGGTGCTGATCGCGCCGATATCTCTCAGCCACTGGGTAATTCCTGCATTGGCACAGATTGTGTTCATGATACCGTTGTTAGCGAAGAAGTTACGTACCAGAAGCAAGGAAACGAACTGGGGAACTGCGATCGTTACAATGAACAGCGTTCTCCACAGCTTCGGCAGCTTCGTTCTCTTATTATTGATCAGCAAGGACAACAGGATACCGCCAAGGTAAGTGGTAAAGGTTGCGAACAGTGCCCATACCAGTGTCCAGATCAAAATCTTACGGAAAGCATAACCGAAGGTAATGGTCATTCCACCGTTGGCGAACAGATTCTTGAAATTGGTAAATCCCACCCAGGTAAACAAAGCGGAAGGAGGCATATGTCCCTGATCATAGTTTGTAAATGCGACAGCGATCAGGATCAACAGAGGAACGATCGTGAAAATAACGACCCCCATGACGGGAAGTGCCAGCAGTGTGATATAGAATTTGTCATTCTTGAACTGCTGCAGATCCTCTACAAACGTATTGATATGTTCTCCTGCCTGTGCTTTTTTCTGAAGCCGGTAAACAGTCACTTCATTCTTAAGCCAGATCACCAGAAATGTAAACCAGATAACAAATGAAACTACGGAGAACAACAAGATCATAAACGAGTTGTCATAATCGTTGAATTCATTCTGCATGGTTACAATGTTGAAAACCGTCTCCTGCTGAACCGTTCCCAAAGTTCCAAAATCACGTACATACTCTGTGGCAAAGCCAAAGGTAAATACAATGACTGCCACTTCGAGCAGAGTCATTAAAATACCTTTGATAATTTGTTTTCTGCGGATATATCCTGCTCCCATCCAGACCAGGGATAATTTTACGAACAGATCTCCTTTTACAACTGCCTCACCGAACTCCTTGAAGAATCCGCCGATTCCGCTCTTTTTCTTCTTCATTCTCTGCCCTCTCCTTTCTTAATATTAAAATAAATAATTTAGTAACTATTCGGAACACCTTCCCGCGTTCATCTGACCAGTTACATAACCCGGCAGGCAGGAGTCGAACCCACTTACCGGAAACGTTTCCTGTAAAAAAGGCATCCCTCCACTACGTATTATTGTTCATAGCTTCAGGACGCCTTTCTATTCTCTGTATTCGTTCTGCACCAGAACGTTTTCATCATTCATTTGTCACAGAACCGGAACAGATCATCTTCCCAAACTTATTCAGCGGGTACGGAAACACCTTCTACCAGCTCATCCAGTGCTGCCTGGATACCAGCTTCATCATCAGCCTTCAGCTGACCCTGAGCTACTTTCTCACCGAAGGTAGCAGCGGGATCCCAGTACTTACCACCAACAATCTGAACTACACCATAAGCGGACTGCTCAGACAGAGCTGCAATAGCGGTATTGGAAGAAACTTCCTCGGAACCTGCTACGTTGATATTGGAAGGTCCGATCTCTCTCTCTGCGAAACGTACTGCCTGGTTGTCTTCGTTGGTGATCCAGTCAGCCAGCAGAGTTGCCCATCCTGCATTTGCAGAATACTTGTTAACACCTACCAGTTTGAAGCCTGCTACAGAGCCCTGCTGGATCTGCTTGTCGCCACAGGTATAGGTAGGAAGCTTGGTAGCTGCGTAGCCATCACCAAAAGCGGTCTGAGCTGCGGTTGCATCCCAGGTACCGGAAACTACTGCACACAGATCACCGGAAGCGATCTGGTTAGATACGTCACCATCAGCGATCGGAAGGAATGCGCTGTTGCCGGTGATGTTCAGCATAGCCTGTACCACCTGTACACCGGTAACGCCATCAGCGCTGGTGCCGTTCCAGTCCATAGCAGTGCTGCCGTCATCATTCAGTGCGGTAGTGAAGCCTGCACCATAGAAGAAGGAAGCGTTATACCAACCGGAAGCAAGAGTCATACCAACCTTCTTGCCAGCCTTATCAGCTGCTGCAAGTAAGGTATCCCAGCTCTGTGCATCTTCGGGAGTTACTAAAGTGGAATTGTAATATAAGAAATAACCGTTATCAGCACTCATAGGGAATGCATACAGTGTGCCGTCCTTGGTTGCTGCATCTACAGAACCGGGAGCATTTGCGCTCTTAACATCAGCTACGCTCTTGCCTGCATAAGCTTCCAGAGCTGCATCCATTTCATCAACGGACTGCAGGGCACCTGCATTTACCAGATCGATCAGCTGATCAGATGCGAAAGCATACACATCAGCAGCAGCCTCAATATCGGCTAAAACAGTATCCTTAGCTGTGGACTCGGATTCGGTACCAAGCTGGATATCGAAGTTTGCATAATCTGCATAATGCTCCTTGAAGGAATCGATCATGCCCTGTAACATGGTCTGATCTTCCTCAGCACCCCAGATTCTCAGGGTAACGTCCTGCTTCTCAGCGGGAGCGGTCTGCTGTGCAGCCTCGGTGGTGGTTGCTGCTGCAGAAGTTGCTGTGGTATCTGTTCCGGCATTTGCAGAAGCATCAGAGTTTCCACAAGCTACCAGAGAGAATGCCATAGTCAGTGACATTGCTAAAGCGACTAACTTTTTCATTTTGTTATCCTCCTGTTTTGTTTTGCAAGTTTGTGCGTATTGCGCAACCGCTTGTCTACAATAATAGTTTAGCAACATTTCCTTATGTTGTCAATTTATAATAATGACTGATATTGAGATCTAAAATTGTGCACTTTGTACAAGTGCGTTTTGAAACCATTGATTTTACTGGGTTTTCTGTATATCCAATTTCTTCAAAAATTCAATTTTTACCCTTGTATTTTGAAGTTTTTTTGGAAAACGTTTTTCTAAATTATGTCTTGTCATTTCAAGATCAGCCCTTCGTGGACTCTTTCAGGATGATTTCATAGTCCAGAAGTGTCTTGTCCGGAACCGTTTTCCCGTGAATCATGTCCAGCAGCACCTGGCAGGATCTTCTGCCCAGCTCTGTGATATTGAATTTCAGCGAGGTTATGGTAATCGGATAATTTTCCAGAATACGACTGTAATGGCAGGATGCCACTTTCATCTGATCCGGGATCCGCACACCCATGTGAGAAAGCTTTCTTACCACCTCATCGCAGATGTAGTCATCCTGGCACAAAATACACTCCACACCGCTCTTTTTCAGCTCTTCCACGGCCTTTTCCACCATAGCCTTGCTGCTCAAGTCCGTGTAGACCAGATCCGGATTCAGCTTGCGTTTGCCTTTGCGGTAAGCTTCCTCATAGCCCTGATATCTGCAACGGTTGACCATCTGATCCATATCACTGCCCAGATATGCAATATTCTGTATGCCCTTGGCAAACAGTACCGTCACCAGTTCTCTGCAGGCTCCCACATTGTCGTGGTCCACCTGTACCACATCATCGTCAGGGATTTTTCCCACTGCAACGAAAGGAATCTGCTTCTGTTTCAGGAATTTTACATATTTATCGTTCTCATAGGTCCTGGTAAGGATCATTCCGTCCACTTTCCGGTTTTTGATCAGCCGCTCCAGCGGTCTGGTATCGTTTCCATTCGTCGTCACCACGATAATATCGTAGTCATTGGCCTGCGCCACCTCTTCCACACCGTACATACAGGTATGGAAAAAGGGGATATCCACCAGGGTATTGACCTCCGGCAGGATAATTGCGATATTATTGGTCCTGGACTGTGCCAGGCTCTGTGCTGCCGCATTGGGATAAAAGCCATGTTCTTCTATGTAGTCGAGAATCCGGTCTCTGGTAGCGGCCCCAATACGGCCTTTCCCTGAGATTGCCCTGGAAACCGTGCTGGCAGACACCCCCAGTTCTCTCGCTACATCATGAATCGTCATCGCCTTGTCATTCTCTGAATGATTGTTCATATCAAGTCACGCCTTTCCGTGACCTGCAATCCTTGGATTGCAGACACACTATTCTCCCCATCCTTTGCGCAATCCGTTTTTTTCATATCATTTTATTGCCATTTTATGCGCAAACGATTGTTCATGTTTATAGTAGCATCTTAAGATGTGGCTTTCAATGCACCTTTTTACACAAATTCCCTTTTTATTTCTATACAATAGTTACAAAAGGGCAGGTTTTTCTGAAGTTATTTAAGCTATTTTGCAAGGATCCGCTTCCGGAACTGTTTCCATTTTTTCTAATTGTGCTGATTTTCAGGAAAGCTATCCGCCACGCACAGTTTCCCATATCCCACCCGGTCATTGGGGTATTCTGTCTCTCCCCGCAGGGGTCTTGCGCCTTTTCTGAGACAGGCTTTGACCTTTTCTCCGTAGAGGAAGGGATCATTCCCCTGCACGATCCCCCATTCCATCAAAAGCGCTGCCGCACCACTAACAATGGGCGCTGCGAAGGAGGTGCCGGTCACGGGTGTAAAACTGCCGTAGACATCCGGAGCCTGGATATTCACACCGGGAGCCACAAGATCCGGCTTGGTCAGTCCCGCAGCAGCCACACCAATGGTTCTTGTGCTATCCGCATAGCCTCTGCCGGAGAAATCGGCATAGGTATCATAGACCGGGTCATAGGCTCCCACGGTGATCACCTTGGCTGCGGTAGACGGAATGGTCAGTGTCACCTGGGGTGTGGCACGGTAGAATCCGGTACTCTCCCCGATTCCGCTTCCCGCTGGGAGATACAGATAATATTGTCCTGTCACGGTCACTACCGGTTCCAGCCGGATTGTCCAGATCCCTGCATTGATGTAGCTTCCCTCTGCCGGGATCATGTCCAGATAGATTTCCTGTGCCACCGCATAGGGCAGAGGCTCTCCCAGATAAACCAGTATTCTAGTCTGTTCCAATTCCAGCGTGTATTTTCCTCCCTGGATATTTGTGGACAATTCTGCTTTCTCACCTCCCGGGGCCTGCAGTCTTATCCGGAACACATCGCTGTAATTTTTCCATAGCTGTATGTTCAGGTTTCTCTCATAATTGCCCACAGCCAGTTCCACGCGGCCGTCCCTTGTTATATTGCCGGCAAAATGTCCTCTGGCGGCTCCTTCGTTGCCGCTGCCCACGCATATCACCGTCCTGCCGATCTCCGAAGCATTGTCCAGGAACCTCTCCAGCAGAGAACTTCCATCGTGGGAACCGTAGCTGTTGCCGAAGCTCAAATTGATGACAAGAGGCATATTTAACTGTCTGGCTTTCCGCAGCGCATAAGTAACGCCTCTCATAATCTCCGTGGTCCGGGGAAAACCTTCCTCCCTGGGAAGTCCCAGTTTCACGATGATCAGTTCCGCCTCCGGGGCTGCCCCGGTATAGAGACCGTCCGCACTTCTCCCGGCGGCAATCCCTGCCACTGCCGTTCCGTGGCCGGTCAGATCCCTGCTGGGGATCAGGCCGTACCGTTCCAGAACACTGCTGTTCAGTGCCCGGTTGATTTCCTCCTCCGTATATTCAGTCCCGATGGGAAATCCATCCGGTGTCCTCCCATATCCCGTATCGCCCGTTTCCTCCGGCGCTATCTGATTCTGTGGCAATGTCGGATTCCGCAGCGTCTCCTGCTCCCGTGATGCGGCCTGCTTTCCCGGAATCGTCTGATCCCATAGATACCGTATCCTCGTACTGCCATCTGCCTTGCGGAACACCTCCAGATCCCAGGTGATCCCGGAATCCAATACAGCCAAAAGAACGCCCCTTCCATTCAGAAAAGGCGTTCTTCTTGTCACCGGTGGAAAGCAGGATGCGCCGTCCGGATCTGTCTGCTGATAGTAAAACCGCTTAGGCTTCTCCACATACTCGATCTCCGGAGTCTCCGATACGGTATCTACCAGTGTCTCCGGTACCGTAAGGATCGCATATCCGGCAATCAGCTCTTCCACCACAATATTCTGTTCCCGCAGTCCGTCCAGACTGCCATGATATTTTACGATCAGCTCCCAGCTGCGACTCTCCGCACTGTAACCGACATTCAGACTTTCCGTCTGTTCCCGTTCTTCCTCCGGGGTCTCCAATGCAAGATTCAGGATGTTTTCCAGTTTCTGGTCCATGGGCACTCCCCATTACTTCCGCTTCTTACATCTTATGTCCCATGTGGGAAATCATTCCGGAAAAGTCAGGTCTTACGCCTCTTTCGGAATCTGTCCATCCACATGAAGGATATGGTTGATCAGCCAGTCTGTCAGGTAATTCAAAATATCCATGATCTGCTCATCCTGATTTTCTTCATCTTTCTCATGCTGATCAATAAATTCATCCAGTTTGTTGATAAATTCCTGATGCTGAATCTTCTGGGTAAAAATCTTTTTGTACTGGATGGATTCCATATACGCTTCTTCATCCGCAAAATGCTTTGCGGTATAGTCGCGCAGCTTCTGTAAAATTGCGTCAATGTGATCGTACTTATCCGGAGTAAATTCCTCTTGCAGCAGTTCGTATGCTTCACTGGCATAGTCAAACAACTGTTTATGCTCCTGATCGATCATGTCAATTCCAATATAGTATTCCGGTTTCATTTCAAACATAACTTCAGCCTTCTTTCGTATCTTTTTTGTATCTTTTCCTGTATCCTAAATATGCACTTTTCGTGCAGAACTTTCAAGTGCTTCCACGCTTTTTATACTTTTTTAAGAATTCCCGCTGCCAAAATCATTCGCCCCAGAATTCCTTCAGCGCCCGGACCGCATATTCCGTATCCTTCATACCTGCTGTCTCCACAGCGGAATGCATGGCCAGCTGAGGCAGTCCGATATCCACGCTGGACACTGATACATGTGCGGTGGAAATATTGCCGAGAGTGGAACCTCCCGCAATGTCGGAGCGGTTGGCATAAGTCTGGTAAGGTACCTTCGCCCGTTCGCAGTAATCCTTCATCTTTGCTGCCGAAATACCGTCAGTGGTGTATTTCTGGCTGCCATGATATTTAATGACGATTCCGCCGTTTAGATACGGGCGGTTGGCAGGATCTGCTTTTTCGGGATGGTTGGGATGTACCGCATGGGCATTATCCGCAGAGATCAGGAAGCTGTCTGCCACCCAGCGCAGATAGCTGCTGTGATCCGCCTGCAATCCTTCCGCGATCCGCTGTAAAATATCTTCCAGAAAAGTGGAATCTGCACCCTGTCTGGTACCGCTTCCTACTTCTTCATTATCAAATACTGCACAGAGATTGATATATTCTGCAGGTGTACTCTCCGTAAAAGCTTTTGTCAGGGCAAAAGCGCTCTGCAGATCATCCAGTCTGGGAGACAACACGAATTCTCCCTTTGCTCCTATCATTTTTCCTTCCTGTCTGGTGTACAGGAACAGGTCTTCTCCGAGAATCGTCTCAGCGTCCACGCCTGCCGCTTCTGCTGCCAGCGCTGTCAGTGTGAGCTTCTCTACTGTTTCCGGCTGTTCCTCCGCATTCTCCGATGCGGTCTGTGCATCGTGTGCAGTATGTGTATCATATTCGTCAAATGATACGTCCGCAAGCAAAGGCTGCAGATCCACCTGGGGATTGTACTCCACACCCTTGTTCATTTCCCGGTTCATATGGATGGCCACATTGGGGATCACGCAGAGATCTCTGTCGATATTCACCAGTCTGCCCTCGATACCGTTCCCGTTCTTCACAGCCAGTCTCCCGGCAATGGAGAGCGGCCTGTCCAACCAGGTGGACAAGATCATGCCGCCGTATTTTTCGGTGTTCAGACGCAGATAATGCTCCTCCACGGTCAATTCCGGCTTCTCTTTGATCTTAAAGCAGGGGGAATCACTGTGGGCTGCTGCCATATGAAAGCCCCTGATGCCGACCTCCTTTTCCGGAATCACAAACGCAATAACGGAAGAATCATTGCGCTCCGTATAATACCGTCCGCCCTTTTCCAGTTTCCATTCTTCCTTTTCCTGTAACTGCTGAAAGCCTGCTGCCTCCAGCATCCTTCCGATATTGGCCACTGCATGAAAACAGGTAGGACTTATTCTTATAAATTCTAGCATCTCCTGTGCTGTCTTCCGAAAATCATTCATTCTGTTCACTTCATCCTTTCCCGGGCCGTCTGTCTGCCTGCGCTGTTCGTGCCCGGAACCATTAGCGTTCCGCACGCATGGGATTATTGAGGAAATCCTCATAAGTCAGACGGATACCTTCTTCCAGCTCCGTCGTATAATGGTAGCCCAGGCTTTCCAGTTTGCTGACATCCAGAAGCTTTCTGGGAGTTCCATCCGGCTTGCTGGGATCCCATTTGATCTCCCCAGTATAACCTACTACCTTCGCTACCAGTTCCGTCAGTTCCCGGATGGTCAGTTCCTTGCCGGTTCCCAGATTCACTGTCTCATCGCCGCTGTAGGTATTCATCAGATACACGCAGGCATCTGCCAGATCATCCACATAGAGAAATTCCCGCAGTGGGGTTCCTGTTCCCCAGCAGACTACTTCCTTCGCGCCGGATACTTTTGCCTCATGGAAGCGGCGGATCAACGCTGGAAGTACATGGCTGTGGGTGGGATGATAATTGTCGTTGGGCCCGTACAGATTCGTGGGCATGACACTGATATAGTCGGTTCCGTACTGTCTGTTCAGGAACTCGCAGTATTTCAGTCCGGAGATTTTCGCCAGTGCATACGCCTCATTGGTTTTCTCCAGCTCAGAAGTCAACAGGCAGCTCTCCTTCATAGGCTGCGGTGCCATACGGGGATAGATACAGCTGCTGCCCAAAAACATCAGCTTCTTGCAGTTGTTCTGCCATGCCGCATGGATCACATTCATCTCCAGGATCATATTTTCATACATGAAATCCGCCAGTGCCTCACTGTTGGCCATAATGCCGCCTACCTTGGCTGCTGCCAGGAACACATAATCCGGCTTCTCCCTGGAAAAGAACTCCTCCACAGCATCCTGTCTGCACAGATCCAGCTCCTTATGACTGCGGGTGATGATATTGGTATATCCGTTTCTCTGGAGTGCTCTACAAATAGCACTTCCTACCATACCCTTGTGGCCGGCTACATATATTTTTGCGTCTTTTTCCATGATATTACAGTACTTCCTCTCTTTATTTCTCCTGTTATTCCGCGGTTTCCTTCAACACTACCGCTTCAGCCTTTGCCAGCTTCAGATCGTGCTCTGCCATCAGACGGCACAGTTCCTCGTAGCTGGTTCTCTGGGGATTCCATCCCAACACCGTGCGGGCCTTCGTCGGATCTCCCCACAGATTAACCACATCCGTGGGACGGTAAAAGGCCTCACTGACCTCCACCACCACCTTGCCGTTGGCCTTGTTGATTCCTTTTTCATGGATACCGCTACCCTGCCATTCCAGTTCGATTCCCACATAATGGAATGCCAGTGTGGTAAATTCTCTTACGGTATGCTGTACACCGGTGGCAATAACGAAGTCCTCCGGCTTGTCGTGCTGCAGCATCAGCCACATGCATTCCACATAGTCCTTCGCATAACCCCAGTCTCTCTTGGAATCCAGATTGCCCAGATAGAGTTTATCCTGGATACCACAGGCGATTCTGCCGGCTGCCAGTGTGATCTTACGGGTAACGAAAGTCTCTCCCCGGCGCTCGGATTCATGGTTGAACAGAATGCCGTTGACTGCGAACATATGATACGCTTCTCTGTATTCCTTCACGATCCAGAAGCCGTACTGTTTTGCCACCGCATAGGGGCTGTAGGGATGGAACGGGGTGTTCTCATTTTGAGGCACTTCTTCCACTCGGCCATAGAGTTCGGATGTGGATGCCTGATAAATACGGCAGGTCTCGGCCAGTCCCACCATACGCACAGCCTCCAGAATCCGCAGCACGCCCAGTGCATCTACATCTCCGGCATATTCCGGTGCCTCAAAGCTTACCTGTACATGGCTCTGCGCTCCCAGATTGTAGATCTCATCCGGTCTGACTTCTCCGATGATACGTACCAGACTGGTAGAATCCGTCATATCTCCACCGTGGAGAACGATCTTATCCTCCCGGATCAGATGGTCGATACGACCGGTATTGCTGATGGAAGATCTGCGGATCAGTCCATGCACTTCATATCCTTTTTCCAGCAGGAACTCTGCCAGATAAGAGCCGTCCTGTCCGGTAATTCCTGTAATTAATGCTTTTTTCATTCTTTGTCCTCGTCTTTCTCTTCAGCTGCTTACGGCTGAAATACAATAGCGTGGGCGCAGGCATCTGCCTTATCCTGTCCACAGAATACACCGGCGATCGCCAGTCCGAAGGGGATGGAAGTCCCCATTCCGCGGGAAGTGATCACGTTACCGTCCACTTCCACGGGGCCTGCAGTCACAGCCGCACCTTCCAGATGATCCTCGAAGCAGGGATAGGCGCATGCTCTCTTTCCCTTCAGGATTCCTCTGTGTCCGAAGATACTGGGAGCCGCACAGATTGCCGCAATGTATTTTCCCGATGCATAAAAAGCATCGATCTGCTGCATCAGGGGCTCACAGGCCTCCAGATTCTTCGTTCCCTGTCCGCCACCGGGCAATACCAGACAATCATATTCCTCAAAATTCACCTGGGACAATGTCATATCCGCAGTCACCGGAATCTTATGTGATCCCATCACCTGTTTTTCTTCCGTAATGGACACCATGTCAATGGTCAGTCCACATCTGCGGCAGATATCCACTACCGTCAGACCTTCTATTTCCTCAAACCCATTTGCCAGAAAAATCGCTATCTTACTCATGGTTTTCCCTCGCTTTCCGTTTTGTTTTCTGTCTCATTTGCAAGTCATATACTCTGACTTTGCACAGTTATGATTAGTATACACAATTTGGAAGCGTAATTCAATTCCCAGGGGCAGATATTTGCAGATTTCACTGTATTTTCAAGGAAAATCATGTTATACTAAAGAAGTGTTTTTAAGTCTTAATTACAGAAGCGAGGCATTAGTATTATGGAAATCGAGCGAAAGTTTACCCTGAAATCCTTACCCGACAATCTGGAAAGCTATCCTTCTCATCATATCGAGCAGGTATATCTGAATTATAATCCTGTGGTCAGAGCCAGAAAACAGGATGATGAATATTATCTCACTTACAAAGGCAGCGGCATGATGGCCAGAGATGAGAGCAATCTTCCGCTGAACGAGGCATCTTATTATCATTTACGGGAAAAAGCCGATGGCAGCGTAATCTCCAAAAGACGCTATCTGATCCCTCTGGAGCATCCCGGATTCAAAGAAGGCTTTCCCACTCCTCCGGCAGATTATTCCCTGACCATCGAGCTGGATGTTTTTGATGCCCCCTTCGCCCCTCTGATCATGGCAGAAGTGGAGTTTGGAAGTAAAGAAGCAGCAGAGGCTTTCGTCCCTCCCGCATGGTTTGACAAAGATGTCACCTACTGCAAGGAATACCACAATTCCTATCTGGCTCTGGAGCTGCATCACGCTCCGGAAAATTCCTAAAATGTAACTGCAGTCATTCAAAATGCACGGTAATTCCCCATCGGGAATCCCGTGCATTTTATTTTTTCTGTCTATACCACTGTAAAACAGCGGATACTTTCTTTCAACTGTCCCACTGCACCGGTCAGATCATCCACCGCATAGGAAATATCCTTCATCTCCTGCTGTAATCCCCGGTTGTTGTTCTTTACCACCGCCAGCTTTTCCGTACTGTCCTCCACGGTTGCTTCCATCTGTGAGTTAGCACTATTGACATTCTGCAGTACCGACAACAGTTCATCGATCTTCTGTCGGAATTCATTCATCATCTCATCCACATGATCCGCAGCCTCATGATAATTTGTGCCCGTATCCTCCAGAGCATCGTAATCTCTCATGACTCTGGTATTCATAAAATCCAAAAGTTTTGTAGCATTTTCGGAAAGTTCTTCCACGCTTTCCACTACCCGGTTACTTATCTCCTGGATATTATTGGCTGACTCTCTGGAGCTGTCTGCGAGCTTGCGGATCTCCTCCGCCACGACTGCGAATCCCCGGCCTGCTTCTCCTGCTCTGGCAGCCTCGATAGACGCATTCAGTGCCAGCAGATTCGTTGTTCCAGCAATTCCCAGGATTTCTTCCGTCAGTTCCGTGATCTTGTGGATCTGCCTGCTGTTGGCGATGGACTCCGTCATTGCCGTGTCGATCTCCTTCATCACCCGGGTTGCCTCCTGCTTACTCGCCACCGCCGTTGCCTTCATTTTTCCGGCCCTATCCTTGATATCCGCCGCATAATTGCGTCCATCCTGTGCCACCTCCAGCATGTTCTCCACCGTGGTATCCAGCACCCCGGTATCCTGTTGCACCCCTCCGATAGCCTCCGTGACAGACTGCATGCCACCAGCCATCACTCCCAGCTTCTGGGTGGTGTCCTCCGCGGTGGCATTTACCTTTTCCACATTGGAGATAATACCGGTCTGTTTTTCCTCCATATGTCCGCAGCTCTCGGTAATCGCCCTTATGATGGTCTGCATCTGCGCCACCAGATCATTGATGGCCATGGATAATCTGCCGACTTCATCCCCCGATTTCACCCGGATCCGTCTGGTGATGTCACCTCTGTTATTGCGAATGCCCTCCACCAGTTCATCCACCTGCCTCGTAGCATATTTCACCGGACCGATGACCCAGATCCGCAATCCCAGCATGATCACCACGACTACTGCAAGCAGTACCAGACTTGCCACCGCCACAATCATGGGCACTCTGGCCGCACGCTGCTCCATCTGTCCCTGTGCCTGTGCCATCTGCTCTCCGGTGATCTCCAGCATCTGATTCATATAACTTTCAATATGTTCATTGAACATCGGCAGATTCGATGTGGCGGACACATAGGCCTGCGTCTTATTCTCTGCACTGGTGACCAGCAGACTCTCCACGGTCTTTTTGTATTTTGCCAGTTCCGCAGAAGCACTGTCAAACGCCTCTCTCCGGGCATCCCCCTCAGACAGCAGTCCTTCGAACTCCGTCATCTGTTGTTCCATATCAGTGATCTCCTGCAGGATCTTATCCGACAAATTATCCATTGTCACACTGTTGGTGGTCATGACATGGGTCAGCACCTGCCCGTTAATGTAAGTAAACTGTCTGGAAAGCTCCGAGATTTTCTCCTGTTCAGCCACCTGACCGGCCACGATTTCATCGTTGGTTACAATGACCGATTGCAGTGTCTGCACCAGCACTCCCATACAGCTGAGTGCAGCAACTGCCAGCAGCAGTAAAAGCGTCACGATCTTGACTCCGATCCCGACTCCTTTTTTCTGCTTTCCTTCCCGCTTCTTCCGTTCTTTTCCCTTATTCATGCTCTTCTCCTCCGCCCAATACCATCAAAAGGGCCTGCAGCGCATATGCACCGGGCCCTTTTGATTAGATATGTAGAAATTAATTCTTGGCAATTAATTTTCCACCACGTTTGGATACAACATCGAAGATAACTGCTGCCAGAAGTACCAGACCCTTGACTACCTTCTGCATATTCTGATCGACACCCATCAAAGACATACCCAGGTTAATAACACCCATCAGTACAGCACCTACGATAACTCCGGGTACAGTTCCGGTTCCGCCGTATGCGGAAGCACCACCGATGAAGCAGGAACCGATGGCATCCATTTCATAGTTCTGTCCGTATGTCGGCTGTGCGGAAGTCATACGTGCAATGGTTACCATACCAGCTAACGCTGCCAAGAATCCCATGTTCATATAAGCCAGGAAATAAACCTTGTTGGTATTGATACCGGATAATTTGGTGGCCTTCTCATTACCGCCCACTGCGTAGAAATAACGTCCCACAGTAGTGTTGGAAGTGATGTAACCATATACCATGATAACAATCAGTACCCAGATCAATACGCTGGGAATACCTTTGTGCTGTGCCAGACGATAGCTGAATGCCAGGATCACTGCAGCGATCACTACGATTTTGCCGATCGTGGAACCCATGCTGGGAGCTTCGTATCCTTTTTTCACCTTGTCGGCTCTATTCTTCAGCTGTAACACTGCAAAGATCACTGCAGCGATCACACCGGCAAATACACAGGTCAGATTGATGGGACCATTACCGAAGAAATCGGGAATATAACAGTCAGCACCGCCACCGAACAGATTTACGAATGTAGTGCAGTCCTTAATGGATACGGTCATACCCTGCAGGACTACGTTGCTTAATCCTCGAAAAGCCAGCATGCCGGCCAATGTCACGATGAAAGGCGGGATTCTCACATAAGCGATCCAGAAACCCTGGAAAGCACCGATCAGTGTACCGATAGCAAACATGATCAGAATAGCCAGCCACATGTTCATTTTCATGTTGACCATGAGTACCGCTCCGATGGCACCGACGAAACATACAACAGATCCAACGGACAGATCGATGTTACCGCCGGTCAGGATACATAACAGCATACCGGTTGCCAGAATAAACACATATGCGTTCTGCGAGATCAGACTGCTGACATTCATGGGAAGCAGGATTGCTCCTCCGGTTCTCCATGCAAAAAATGCCGTAACCACGATCAGTACGAGGATCATGGTATATCTTTTTATAAAATCGAGGCCCTTTGTTTTATTCATGCCAATGCTCCTTTCTTACCGGCTGATAATATCTTGGACATGATAAGCTCCTGTGTTGCCTCACTGCCCGCCAGTTCTCCTACTATTTTTCCTTCGTTCATTACATAGATCCGGTCACACATGCCAAGGATCTCAGGCAGCTCCGAGGAGATCATGAGAACCGATTTTCCTTCTGCCACCAGTTGGTTAATGATGCAGTAGATTTCGTATTTTGCACCAACATCAATACCTCTCGTCGGCTCATCCAGGATCAGGATATCCGGATCTGTGAACATCCATTTTGCCAAAAGTACCTTCTGTTGATTACCGCCGCTTAAGTTTCCTACATTCTGCTCCACAGTTGGACATTTCGTATTCAGTTTGTTCTTGTAGTCTACCGCCACATTGTACTCTTTGTCTTTATCAATAACAGTATGTCTGCTGATGGCATCCAGATTTGCCAGAGTTGTATTAATCTTGATCGGGTTGCTCAGAATCAGTCCGTTGCCCTTTCGATCCTCCGTCACATATGCCAGATGATTTTTGATGGCTTCCTGTACAGTATTCAGCTGTACTTTTTTGCCGTTGATATACAGTTCGCCGCTGATATTGGAGCCATAGCTTTTTCCGAACAGGCTCATTGCCAGTTCCGTACGGCCCGCACCCATCAGTCCAGAGATACCTACTACTTCGCCTTTTCTGACATTGAGGTTAACGTTATCCACTACCTTACGGTCTGAGTACAGCGGATGATGTACCGTCCAGTCTTTTACTTCCATCAGGACCTCTCCGATCTTCGGCTCTCTCTTCGGGAATCGGTCAGCGATCTCTCTTCCTACCATTCCTTTGATGATCCGGCTCTCGGTAATATCATCTTTTCCCTTCACAAGCGTTTCGATGGTAGATCCGTCACGAATGACTGTGATCTTATCTGCCACATAAGAAATCTCATTCAGCTTATGAGAGATGATGATGGATGTCATTCCCTTTTTCTTGAGTTCCAGCATCAAATCTAACAGTGCTTTGGAATCTGTCTCGTTTAAAGATGCTGTAGGCTCATCCAGAATCAGCAATTTAGCGTTCTTTGCCAACGCCTTTGCAATCTCTACCAGCTGCTGCTTACCTACACCGATATCTTTTATCAATGTCTGGGGGCCTTCCTTCAGGCCTACGGTCTTTAACAGTTCCGCCGCCCTGGCATTGGTTTCATTCCAGTTGATTTTGTACTTATGTCCCCGTTCATTGCCAAGGAACATATTCTCCCCGATGGTCATATAGGGGATCAGCGCAAGTTCCTGATGAATAATAACGATACCTTTTTCCTCACTGTCCTTGATCTTGTCGAATTTGCAGATCTCACCATTATAGATGATATCGCCTTCATAAGATCCGTACGGATAAATACCGCTCAGTACATTCATAAGTGTGGACTTTCCTGCGCCGTTCTCGCCTACAAGGGCATGGATCTCTCCTTCTTCCACCTGCAGGTTTACATTGTCAAGTGCTTTTACACCGGGGAATGTTTTGGTTATATTTTTCATTTCCAGTAATATCTTTGCCAATGGTATCCCTCCCAAGTCTTGTTTCCACATTATCTAATCAAACATTTAAAATCTTATTCTTGCTTTACCCATGAATACAGCAGGCGGGAAACGCCCGCCTGCCGTAAGGATCCTTACAGATCCGTGTTATTATAAATTACTGTAAATCTGCCTCTGTATAGTAACCGGAATCGATGAGCAGTTCTTTGTAGTTGCTTGCATCAGCGAATACGGGCTCACACAGATAGGAAGGAATAACGCCGGTACCATTGTCGTAAGTTGTGGTATCGTTGACAGGTGCCTCGCCGCCCTTCATAACAGCGTCTACCATCTCTACAACCTTGGATGCCAGAGTACGGGTATCCTTGAAGATGGACATGGACTGCTTACCGGAGATCATGTTCTTAACGTTGGGCTTATCGCAGTCCTGACCGGTAATGATGGGCCACTCGCCGGTATAGTTAGCTTCCAGAGAGTTGGTAACACCAAGTGCGGTAGAGTCGTTGGAGCACAGCACTGCATCCAGCTTGGTTCCGTCTGCATAGTTTGCGGAAATGATAGCATCCATTCTGGACTGAGCGGTCTCAGTAGACCAGTTAGCGGTTGCAACGGTTTCGAAATCGGTCTGTCCGGATTTTACTACCAGCTTGCCTGCATCAATGTAGGGCTGCAGAACATCCATCGCACCACCGAAGAAGAATCTTGCATTGTTGTCGCCGGGGTCACCGGTTACTAACTCAATATTGAAAGGTCCTGCTGCGTTATCCAGATCCAGCTGGTCTCTGATGTATTCGCCCTGTTTGGTACCTACCATGTAGTTATCAAAGGTTGCATAATAGGTAACTGCATCGGAGTTCATGATCAGACGGTCATAAGCAATAACAGGAATGTCTTTTTCCTTAGCCTGCTCCAGAACAGTTCCGAGGGAATCACCATCGATAGATGCGATAACTAACATCTGGCATCCGGAGTTGATCATATTCTCGATCTGGGATACCTGTGTGGGAATATCGTTGGATGCGTACTGCAGATCAACTTCGTAGCCGGCTTCCTTCAGCTGGGCTTCCATGTTGGTACCATCCTGGTTCCATCTCTGCAGATCCTTGGTCGGCATTGCTACACCAATCTTACCGCCACCTGTTGTGGTAGTAGTGGAAGCATCTGTCTTTGCTTCTGCAGATGTTTCTGTCTTATTGTCCGTTGCCGGTGTGGTTGCCTGCTGTCCCCCATTGGATCCACATCCTGCAAGCATTGTAACAGCCATGGCTGTTGCCAGAAGTGTGCTTAATAATTTCTTCCTCATAAAAAGTAACCTCCCTTGTTTGGTTTGTTTTTGTTGCTAAATAGAGAATATCACAAATCCTATAGCATGATTTTATGACCTTCTGCACTTTTCCATCCTCTCTCCTGACAAAATCAAGGCTGTGCTAGCAATATCTTGTCTGCCAGCACAGCCTTGTCACCAAATTTTTCCTATTGTGTTTTTAGAATCTATCTCTTTTCCCCATTTTCAAAGTAAATCCAATATTATTTGGGCATTTCCGAGGGAATGTTCAGATAGACATCCTCTTTTAAGTGAAATCCGCTTCCGATGATCACATCATTCATATTGTTTTTATCCACACTGATCGGTTCCAGACCAATGTACGGAACTTCATATTTTCCATTCTCTATGGTTACCGTATCTCCTTCCGGCAACGGCTCTCCCTTTGCCAGAAGTACCGCACACTCCGCTGCCTTCTGCGACATTTTTTCCACCGGTTTGTAGACCGTCATGACCTGTGTCCCCTCGACAATGCGCTGGCACGCTTCCAGGTCGGCATCCTGCCCCACTACCATAATATCTCCTGCCAGTCTCTTTTCTTTCAGGGCATGTACCACTTTGCTTGCAAGATCATCATTGCCGCACATAATGGCATCCGCCTCCGAGACAATATCCATATGATCATAGATATACGTCCCCGCCAGTTCTGCTTTCCAGCCATCCGCATGCATAGAATCTAAGATCGTCACCTGATTGTCCTCCATGACCTTGCGAAAGCCCTTTTCCACCATAGCAACGTTGCTGTCCACGGCAGAGCCTCCCAGCATCAGCACATTTCCGCCGGCCAGACCGTTTTCCACCAGTGCCTCTCCCATCATGGTACCTACTCTTTCGTTGTCAAATGAGATATACAGGTCAATATCTGTATTCTGCAGCAGTCTGTCATAAGCAATGATCTTAATGCCGGCATCTTTCGCCCTCTGCACTTCCTCTGTTAATCCTTTGGAGTCAATGCATATCACAACGATCACGTCCATTCCTTTATCGATGAAGTAATTGATCTGCTTTTTCTGCTGCTCCAGATCACCGTTCGCATTCTGGACATTCACTTCCGCTCCCAACTCCTTTGCCGTTGAGACGAAAATGTCACGATCCCTCTGCCATCTTTCAATGACAAAAGAATCAAAGCTCATGCCGATCTGAATTTTATCATTTTCCGCGACTTCTCCCTGATCTTTTCCGGTTTCCAGATTTCCGCAGGCACAAAGCAATAACATCATCCCCAGAAGCCACGCAACACATATCCGTCTCTTTTTCTTATACACTGCCCTGTTCCTGTCCCTTTCCCCGGTTTTCCTTATACTCTGTCGGCGTCACACCCACATTTTTCTTAAAACTGCGGCTGAAATAGTTGGGATCCGAATATCCGGTTTTGACACAGATCTCCTTCATGGAGCACTCCGTCGTCTGCAGCAGTTCCTTTGCCTTGTCCATCCTTAAATTGGTCAGGTACTCGATAAAGTTTTCCCCGGTAGTTTCTTTGAATAGTTTACTGAAATAATACGGGCTGATATTTACCTCTCTGGATACATCATCCAGGGAAATATCTTTGTGATAGTTATTCTTAATATAATTCTTTGCTGTTTCGATAATACTGCCCGTCTTTTCTTCCCTTTTATTCAGAACGTTCCGGCAGGCTTCCTTCACTTTTTCCAGGAACCATGTTTTCATGGCCGCTGGTTCCGCCATTTGCATCACCTGCGGCAGATACTCCGCACGGGAATTGAGCTGATAGATCATACCGCCTTTTTCATAGGCAATGTGCTCTGACCACAGGACAAATTCCAGCACCTTAAGCCTCATATTCATCAGATCGGAACCGCTCTCCACCATCCAGTCAAAAAATGCCGATGCCGATGCGGAAGCATTGTCAATGTCACCGTCCTCGACTTCCGCAAAAAGTTTTTTCTCCAGCTTCACCGGATAATTTCCACCGTATTCGCATTTGATCGGCAGGTCATCCACATGTGCCACACTGCCGGTGGTCGCCACCAGTGCATTCAGCGCCTCCGTATAAGATTCCGAAGCCATCAGAAAATCTTTCGGTTCTCCGATGCCGATGCGGAAGCTGATATCCGTTCTCTTGCGCAGATATCTGGTGAGTTCTCTGGCTTTTTCAATGAGTTCGATACGCTCATTATAGTCCATCACATCTTTCTCATAAGGCACCAGCACTGCCAGTTTGTTTGCCATGACGGTACCCACAATACAGTCAAAATTTTCTTTCAGACAGTCCCTGACCTCCTGATAATGCTTCTGCATTCTGACACTGCTTCCCACCGCATTTGTCATGTGGTTTCCCTGCTGTTCATCTCCGCATATCACAGCAATCATGTAGGCATATTGCAGCGTGATTCCTAAAATTGACCGGTAATTCTCAATATCCTCGCGGAAATGCTCCTGTAATAAGATATTGTGGATCAGACCGCTTTCAATAATCGGTACGACTGTCTCCAGTTTTTCCTTGATCAACAACTCATTTTTGCGTTTCAGGCGCTCTGCATCGATTCGCTCCATTGCCTTCTGCAATGCTGCAATGATCCGGGTCTTCTCCATCGGCTTGGTAATGTACTCCATGACTCCAAGTTTGATAGCTTCTTTCGCATAATCAAATTTGTCATAAGCTGACATTACGATAAACACTGTATGATTATTGCTTCTCCGGATCTCTTTCATAGCATCGATGCCGTTGATTCCCGGCATCTGGATATCCATGACCGCAACGTCCGGGCGGAAGCTCTCTGCCAGTTCAATCACACTTCTGCCGGTCTTGGCATACTGCACCTCACAGGTATCCTTGAATTCTTTTTCGATGATGAATTTCAGGGAATCGATCACGATTCCTTCGTCATCCGCCAGCATGATCTTATACATCCGTCTTTTCCCTCTCTTTTATCGGAAGATACAGGATTACTTCCGTTCCTTGATTTTTCCCGTCACTTAAAATCGTCATTACATCTTCGTTTTGCGTGAAAAGTTTTAATCTTGCGATAATGTTCCCCATTGCAATACCATTGGAACCGCCGCCTGACTGCTCTTCGTGATAATTGCCGCCAAGTACTTTTTCTATCGTATCCCGGTCCATTCCGATGCCGTTATCCCGGATACTGATCCCCAGCGTATCTCCATCCACATGGTATACCTTCAGCCGGATCTTTCCCTCTCCGTTCATCTCTCTGATGCCGTGATTTACGGAATTTTCCACGATCGGCTGTAAGATCATGCTTGGCATGCAGCTGTCCAGCAGATCCTCTTCAATTTCTTTCCCATAATGGATATCCCCAGAAAAGCGGACATTCAGAATATAAATGTAATGATCCACCAGTTCCAGCTCTTCTCTGACCGTCACGATATCATTACTCTTTTTTACATTATAGCGGAAAAATTCCGCCACATTCTGTACATATTCATAGGTCCGGTCGGCGCCTTCCATCATGGCCAGCTGTGCTCCCGCATTTAACGTATTGAATAAGAAGTGGGGATTGATCTGCGCCTGCAGATACTTTAGCTGTGCATCCTTTAAGTGTGCTTCCATCAAAAGCTCTTTTTCCATTAAGGAACGCCGGATTTCCATGCTCTCGCGCAGGCTTTCCAGATACTGTCTGATACTGATCAGCATCTGGTTAAATGCTCCCGTTACCACGCCGATCTCATCCTCCGACTGTACTTGTAACAGTTCGGTATCAAAGTTTCCGCCTGCTACTTCGTCAGCGGTTACCGCCAGATCCTTTAACGGACTGATGATCTCCCCGGTAAGCTTTACTACTATAGATACGCTGACCACAATGACGATGGATAATGCAATCACACTGACCATTTCGAAATTACGGAAAGCAGCCGACAGACGGCTGTAGTTCTCGGAGTTGCTGCGGAACTGTTCGTTGTTCAGACTGTAAATATAGGTATTGATATATTCATACATCTGTGTCGCGTTCTCGTACCGGACGCGGTATTTCTCTACATTTCTCCCACGCTTTGCCTCAATCGTCTGACTTACGAGGTCCAGGTATTCTTCCGACATATGCCGGATACTGCGTTCCATTCTCTGAAAGGTGGCTCCCGTCACCTCATCGCTCATATCCTGCACCAGTTGGGAATATGTCTGTTCATTCCGGTAAAATTCCTCCAGGGAATCACTGGTCTTGGAATTCAGATAATCCGTCATACTGTCCTGCACCGCCATCAATGCATCAGATACTTCGTTCAGCCGCAGATTCCCCTGATAGACCTTATCGATCTCCGAAGACATGCTGTTGATTCCCAGAAGCAATATCACCGTCACTGCAAATACTACCAGATTCGCCAATACAAAAATGCTGCTCATCTTCGCCTGAAGAGACAGCTGTCGAAATTTTTTCCTCATGCGTACCTCACTCTGTCGCTTCCTGCGCTTGTAAATATTCACCCACGTTATTCTGATCAATAATTGTGACATCCGCCGTAAAATACTGGCTGGTATAGCCAAAACGATAGTACTCCTGCAAAGCATCCACGCAGAAAGCTCCCATCTGCTCCGTGTCTATCGAGATCGTTGCATTGACTACATTTCGCTCGATTGCTTTGAGTATCGTATCAGTATCATAATACCCTAAAATTGCGACCTCGCCCACGCAGTTGTAATCTACTACCGCCTGGTAGACACAGGTAGTACTCAGTTCGTTCAGGCAGATAATGATATCCGGCAGTTTTTCATTCATAAAAATATCCCGGATAGATTCCTCCACGGAAAAAGTATTCGTATCGTCCACTGTAATTAAGGAAAGTTCTATCTCCGGTCCCCGGATTTTCTCCTGTTCCAGTGCGTCCTGAATCCCGGAGCAGACAATATTTTGTGCCGAGTTCAGTGCATGGGCATTCACCAGTACCGCTACCGTCATGGGCGCGGTACTCTCACTGACAGAAGCCAGCTTCAATACCTGTCGTCCGTATTCCCTGCCCAGATTATAGCTTCCTACACCGACAAAGCTGCAGCGTGCACTGTGCGTATTGTCACCATACAGCGTCACCACAGGGATGCCCCGTTCTACTGCTTCGTCGATCATCTGTGACATCTCGTCGCTTTCATCCGATTCTACAAAAATACCGTCTACACCGGAGGACATGGCGATCCGCATAAGCTCTGCCCTCGTATACTCCTGAGACAGATGCTCGCCCAGCAGATCCACATATACATTCTCTTCCTGTCCGCGTTCAAAAGCTCCGCGGTATACGGACTGCCAGAAATCCGATTTGCGGTCTTCTGTGATCATCACATAATACCGGTCATATTTTTCTCTGTCTGTTACTTTATGAAATCCCCGCACATAGGAACGAAAGATTACTGTGCATATCGAAATGACTATGATAGCAAAAGCCATAAACCCAATGACGATCCATTGTCCCTTATTACGGCCTGCTCTGTCAGTAGTACGGCTCATGTTTCCCCTCTCTCTCGCAGAAATCCGATTGCAGACTCCGCCCAATATAGATAACCATACCATAATAACGTGGCTTTTTCCATAAGACCACAAAAAAATCCTCTTGTTTTGACAAAAATGCACTAAAAAATGCTACCTGCCATAGTTATCCCCATTTTCATGCATGCAAATATTTATGATTTGTCCACAAAAAATACGGAAAGGAAACTATCCCTTCCGTATTCTTACAATGTGCCTTACGCTACACGGCACACTTTACAGTCTTCCGTATAATTTTGCCATCTTATAAATCTTTTTCGCAAGCTTCGGATCCAAAGCATCCTTATCCATACGCCATTTCCAGTTGCATCCCAGAGTGGAGGGAGTGTTGATCCTGGCGCTGCTGTCCAGCTCCAGATAATCCTGCATGGGAATGATTGCGGTATCCGCACAGCTGGACAATGCTGCCCGGATGATCTCAAAGCAAAGCTTCCTGTCCTTCTTATGTCCCAGATATTTCTTTGCAAATTTCTTGTCCTTCTCCGGCATATTCTGTAAGAACCCCACCGTAGTATCGTTATCGTGGGTTCCGGTATAGACCACACAGTTCTTGTCATAATTGTGCGGCAGATATTCACTGTCACTCCCGGCATCAAAAGCAAACTGAAGAATCTTCATTCCGGGATACCCGGTCTTCTTCACCAGACGGATCACGCTGGGAGTCAGAAATCCCAGATCTTCCGCGATCACTTTCTTCCTGCCCAGTTTCTTCTTCATGACATCGAACAGTTCGTAACCGGGACCCTTTTCCCAATGGCCGTTCTCCGCCGTCGGATCTCCGTAAGGAACGAACCAGTATTCATCAAATCCCCGAAAATGATCGATACGAAGCACATCGTACAGCTGATAGCAATAAGCGATCCGCTGCATCCACCACTCGTAACCGGTCTTCTTATGATACTTCCAGTCGTAGAGCGGATTGCCCCATAACTGTCCGGTCTCGGAGAAACAATCGGGTGGACATCCCGCCACTCCGATGGGCCGGCCTTCCTTATCCAGCTGGAACAGCTTCGGGTTTGCCCAGGCATCGGCACTGTCAAATGCCACATAGATGGGAATATCCCCTACGATCTCAATGCCTTTCTTATTGGCATAGGCTTTCAGTTCTTTCCACTGTTTTGCAAACAGGTACTGTTGGAAGCAATAAAATGCGATTTCTTCCGCCAGCTTCTTACGGTATTTGCGAAGTGCCGCTGCTTTTCTGAGACGGATGTCCTCGTCCCATTCCATAAAGCAGACACCGCCAAAAGCATTTTTCACCGCCATATACAGAGCGTAGTCATCCAGCCAGTACGCATTTTCCGTAAGGAATTTCTGATAGTCTCCGGTCTCTGTAAGGCCCTGTTCCCTGGCATTGTCAAACGCAATTTTCAGAACTTTAAAACGGGACAGATAAATCTTCTCATAGTCCACATAATGCTCATTGTCTCCGAAATCATAGCTGTCACAGATCTCTTTTGTCAGATAGCCGTCTTCGATCAGAAGCTCCATGTCAATATAGTAGGGATTCCCCGCAAAGGTGGAAAAGGACTGGTACGGAGAATCGCCGTAGCCAGTAGGACCTAACGGCAGGATCTGCCAGAGATGGTTGCCTGATTTTTCCAGGAAGTCCACAAAACGGTAACTTTCCTTACCGAAGGTTCCGATACCATATGCCGAGGGAATACTGGATATCGGCAGCAGAATTCCCTGTTTTCTTACATTTTTCTTCATTGCTTTTGTATTCCTTTATATTTCTGTGCTTTCGTACATTACTTATCCGATGCTCTCTGATTAAAAAAATAACTATTCAGTCCTTGTCATGAGCTCTGAATAGTTATTTCGAGTGGAAGCAAGGGGGCTCGAACCCCTGACCTTTCGCGTGTGAGGCGAACGCTCATCCCGGCTGAGCTATGCTTCCATAATTACGCAATGCGGATAACAGGACTTGAACCTGCACGTCTGTTGACAATAGAACCTAAATCTATCGCGTCTGCCACTTCCGCCATATCCGCTTACTAACTGCCATATCCGACGATTAGCTTAAAACCTTGACAAACGGGAATGCTCTCTGCCAAAGGACCTTGAATAATTATACTCTTCCTTCCTTTTGCTTGTCAAGCATCCCCGCCGCATCTGTTTCTATTTTATTCTGTAATCTCTCTTGTCGTTACCGGTTCTCCAATGTGGCAGATGATCTTTTTATAGATCCTTACGAGGAAATGGGTACTTAAGAGCAGGCTGGCCAGTTCCGCGATGGGAAAGGCCCACCAGATCAATGTCACTTCACCGCTTAAGGACAAAAGCTTTGCCACCGGAAGCAGCACGCACATCTGTCTGGCCACGGACACGATCATACTGTAGACGCCGTTACCCAGTGCCTGGAATACGCTTCCCACCACGATACAGAAGCCAGCAAACACAAAGCTTAGGGAAATGGTCTCCAGCGCCGGAATACCGATGGCGATCAGGCTTTCCTCCGCATCAAACATACGCATGAGCTGTGCCGGAAAGATGTGCATTACAATGAGTCCCACACACATGATACCCACACCGTAAGCCACACTGTGTTTAATGGTCTTAATAACGCGGTCCTTATGTCCTGCGCCATAATTGTAAGCAATGATAGGCACCATGCCGTTATTCAGTCCAAAAACAGGCATAAACACAAAGCTCTGCAGCTTAAAGTAAATACCGAACACCGTCTGGGCGGAACCGAAAGATGCCAGGATCAGATTCATTCCGTAGGTCATCAGGGAACCGATAGCCTGTACCACGATGGAAGGGGCTCCTACCTTATAGATCTGTCCGATCAGATGTCCGTTGGGTCGGAATCCTTTCATGGAAATATCCAGTTCCTTATTGAATTTCAGGTTAAACCATAATGCCATGGATGCGGCAACGATCTGTCCGATCACGGTAGCCACTGCTGCACCGGCGATCCCCATGCGGGGCATGCCAAAATACCCGAAAATCAGGATCGGATCCAGAATAATGTTGATGATTGCACCGGTTGACTGTGTGATCATTGTATACATGGTCTTACCGGTAGCCTGTAACAGCCTCTCAAAAGTCGTCTGCAGAAAAATACCCATTCCCGCCACGCAACAGATAGTCAGATAGGTCACACCGTATTCCCGCACCTCCAGTACTTCCGTCTGGCTGGCAAAAAACGGTCTGCTGATCAGTGCACCGACCACCGCAAATCCAATATAGCTGGCAATTGCAATAAAAATACCGTTTCTGGCAATGATATTGGCTTTCTCAAAATCCTTTTCTCCCAGGGTTCTGGACAAAAAGGCATTGATACCTACCGCAGTTCCCACCGCCACAGCGATCATCAGACTCTGAATGGGGAATGCCAGAGATACAGCACGCAGGGCATATTCGTTGATCCTGGACACAAAGATACTGTCCACAATATTGTACAGTGCCTGTACCAGCATGGAGATCATCATGGGCAGTGACATGGAGATCAGTAATTTGTCTATGGGCATGACGCCCATCTTGTTTTCTTTAGTCTGCATAGTATTTCCTTTCCTTTATAAAAATGAAATAAAAAAAGCCCCGAAAGGGGTTTTCAAAATGTGAGGATGCTGTATAAAAGAAACAAGTGAGGCATGGGAGATCTCGACCAGGGGGTTCGAATCCCCAAATCAGGATATCACAACACCTAGTGAGGCATGGGGGATTCGAACCCCCGACAACTTGATTAAAAGTCAAGTGCTCTACCGACTGAGCTAATACCCCATAATAAAACAGGGCTAGCTGGATTCGAACCAGCGAATGCAGCAGTCAAAGTGCTGTGCCTTACCGCTTGGCGATAGCCCTATAAATATGACACCAAGCGTGCCATTACGACACTTCACTCATAACAAAGGTGGATAAAGGGATTCGAACCCTTGGCCTCCAGAGCCACAATCTGGCGCGCTAACCAACTGCGCTATACCCACCATGCGAGACAGTGATGACCAAAAGTCTTCCTTATCTCAAATGTGCTCGAAGGGATTCGAACCCCCGACCCACGGCTTAGAAGGCCGTTGCTCTATCCAGCTGAGCTACGAACACATATCTGTCTGTTAGCTACATCAGCGAACCGACGAAGCATATTGTAACTTATCCGACATCATTTGTCAACAGTTTTGTACTAATTTTTTGAAAAATAAATACAAAATCCAAGTTACACGTCGGGGTGACAGGATTCGAACCTGCGACCCCCTGGTCCCAAACCAGGTGCTCTAGCCAAGCTGAGCCACACCCCGAAGCTGCGTTATCGCGGATTTCCGCAACGCAGATGTTATTATAACCCAGAGATTTTCTATCTGTCAAGAGAGAAGTTTGAAGCATCACTGGCGAAGATAAGCAATCGTAAAATGCACCTTTCCCTCTCTGTCAATCTCCATGATCGCATAGGAAGGCTGGCGTCCCTCCTGTCTCGGATAGGACAGACTTCCCGGGTTCACGGCAATGATGTCATCATCAATATCGATCACCGGCCGATGGGTATGTCCGTACAGCACGATATCAACGCCCCGGTCAATGGCCTCTTTTTTGATGGTCTCATTTCCCATGGATACATAATAATTGTGTCCGTGGGTCACCCATACTTTGTAGGATCCGATATCCAGTGTGATCTCTCTGGGGAGATCCGAGAAAAAGTCATTGTTGCCCAGGACGATATAAACCGGGCATTCTGCCGCAGAAGAAAGTGCATACTCACTGCCCTCCGCATCTCCGCAGTGGATCACCATGTCCGGGTGGTGCATCTCCAGTACTTTGAAGTAATTCTCATTCTTTTTATGGGTATCACTTACGATCAGTATCTTCATATTTCTTCAGTTCCTCTTTCATCAGCTCCAATGCCTTACCTCTGTGACTGACCTGGTTCTTCTCTTCTTCTGTCAACTCCGCCGTACTCTTGCCGAATTCCGGTACGTAAAAAATAGGATCGTAACCGAATCCGTTGGTCCCCTTCTCTTCATATCCGATCCGCCCTTCGATGGTAGCTCTTGTGGTAAGTTCTCTGCCGTCCGGGAGCACTGCTGCAATGGCACAGACGAATCTGGCAGTACGCTTTTCCTCCGGCACTCCTTCCAGTCTCTGGATCAGATTTGCATTTTTTATGGAATACGGCGTATCCTCTCCCAGATATCTGGCAGAATAGATTCCAGGTTCCTTATTCAGGGCATCGATCTCCAGTCCGGAGTCATCCGCCATCACGATATCTTTCGTAAAAGCAGCCACCGCACGGGCCTTGATCAGTGCATTCTCTTCGTAGGTCTTACCGTTTTCTTCAATATCTGCTTTAATGCCCGCATCTTTCATGGATACGACTTCCAGACCGGTATCCTCCATGATCATGCGGATTTCTTTGATTTTTCCGGCATTGCCGGTCGCGAATACGATTCTTCCCTGCATATTAACTCCTTGCCGCATTTGTGTTCTTATATAGTCATCATTGCGTATTAGTATAAACCTCGGAAATAGCTTCTGCAATACCTTCCGCCAGCTTTTTTTGATAGCTTTCCTGTTCCAGCAGCTGTCTCTCGCTGCTGTTGGTCACATATCCGAGAGAAATTCTGGCTGCCGGGATCTTAAGCTGCCACAGAATGTCATCTTCCTCCGCCGGGAACAATCCAATGGCCCGGTTGCTGGAAGCCACCGTCACTTGTCTGGTCACGCAGTCGGCCCATTGTACATTTCCGAAATCCGGCAGATAATACTCATCATTGTATTCTGCCCGGATGCCGTAGGTACTCTCCTGTGCATCATCTGCTGACAGTCCGATCTCCAGATACAGATCTGCATCCACCCAGTCAGCGAAGCTACGCCTTACTTCCTGTGCGACCTCTGTATCTTCTGTACGGGTAAGATATATTTTTACCATGCTTCCTTCCAACAGCTGTGCCGTCTGTCTTGCCACCTCCAGAGCGATGTTCTTCTCCTCACATCCGGAATCGGCAACGCCTCTGTCCCTTCCGCCTCCCACGGGATCCAGCACTACGATCCGGTCGTAAGATTCTCTGGGATTGACAAAATCGATCTTCAGAGTTCCCTCTTCCAGAGTACTGTGATACTCCAGGATCTCCTTCATGGACAATCTGAGCAATACGCCCTCGTTCTGTGCTTCACAGATGCCGTTTCCCACCAGGCTGAAATCTCCGGTAAGCTGATGTTCCCGGTAAAAAGATTTTCTGCCGTTCTGCACATAGATCCAGAGTTCCCTTTCCATGTAATGATTTTCCACCACTACATTTTCCGCTTTCGTACCGGTTTCCAATGGTATACAGATCTCCCGTTCTGCCTTCCTGTCTTCCGCCATGGCCAGCTGCATTTCATGGGACCGTTCCGCCTGATTCTCTGTGACCAGACCGCCCTGTTCCTGACTTAACGCAGAGATCACCACCGTCTTATGCGCTGCCGTCCAGAGCATGATGCCCATAGACATACTTCCCAGCAGGAGCCAGAGGATCAATGTAATGCGTCTATTCTGTTGTTGATCCCTGATCTGCAGTAAATTTTTCATTTCTTCTAAACGTCTCTTCTCTTCGGAGGCTTCGGTCCCAGAAACTGATAATAATAAGTCTTCATCATTCCGTTGTAGATCTTGCGGTTCTTGTCCGCCTTCCTGCCGATATCCTTCTCTGCCTGCTCATAGGCAGTGATCAGATACATACTCCAGGAATCCAGTTCCCGGAATCGTTCTCCGATGGTACGGTACAACTGCGGCATCTGACTCTTATCCTGCAAACGCTCTCCATAGGGAGGATTGGTGATAATAAAGCCGTATTTCTTCGGGTGATGAAGATCTTCCACACCACGACGCTGGAAATGGATCAGCTTGTCCACACCCGCCATCCGTGCATTTTCTCTGGCGATCTTCACCATATCCTCGTCAATATCATAGCCCTGAATATCTGTCTCCACCGACAGATCGATCATCTCTTCCGCTTCGTCCATGGCATCATACCACACCTTTTTCCCTATGATATGGGGCCATTCTTCCGCCGTAAAACTGCGGTTCCTGCCGGGTGCCATATTGGCTGCCATCATGGCTGCCTCAATAGGGAAGGTGCCGCTTCCGCAGAAGGGATCCACCAGGATCCTGCCCGCATTCCAGGGAGTCAGTTCGATCAGTGCAGCAGCCAGATTCTCCGCAATGGGGGCTTTTGCCGTCAGCTTACGATATCCTCTCTTATGTAAGGACTCTCCGGTGCTGTCCAGTCCCACGGTCACTTCATCCTTCATCAGGAATACCCGGACAGGGAAATTTTCTCCATCTTCAGGGAACCAGCTGATCTCATACTGGGCCTTCAGCCGCTCCACCATTGCTTTTTTCATAATGGACTGAATATCCGAGGGGCTGAACAATTTGGACTTTACACTAGCTGCCTTGGCCACCCAGAATTTGCCGTCCTTCGGAATGTATTCTTCCCAGGGAAGATTTTTCGTGCCCTGAAACAGTTCTTCAAAAGTCTCCGCATGAAAACTTCCGATTTTGATAAGGATTCTTTCTGCCGTCCGCAGAAAAATATTTGCTCTGCACAAAGCATCCTCATCTCCGAAAAAGGTGACACGACCATCCGCCACTTCTGTAATATCATATCCCAGATCTGTAATCTCTCTTTTTAATACTGATTCCATACCGAAATGGCAGGGAGCAATCAATTCAAAACGTCTCATTCGTTCCTCCGGATCTTAGTCATCAATTATTGCACATATAAAGTTATTATATATGGATTCTGAAAATATGTAAATAGGGCTGCCTTGCGGCAGCCCCTGAAAAATTATGCACCCGATTAGCAGCTCTTGTTCTGCTCCCTGTTGTTGCTCTTATTCTTATTCTGATTCTGGCTGTTCTGCTTATTCTGGGAGTTCTTACTGTTCTCGCTCTCGTCATAAGAGTTGTTATACTTGTTCTGATTGTTCTGATTGTTCTGATTGTTCTGATTGTTCTGTTCATAATTGTTAGACATATTTGTGACCTCCTGATAGGAAATATCTTTTTAGTTACAGGAGTAGTATGTCTATTTCGCACAAAAATATGCCCAAAAAATATGGTACTTTAGGCCTAAATTTCTTCTTGCATTTTTATATCATTAGTACTATAATCATAATTGTAAATAGAAACCCCTTCATGATTCTATTTGCACCCTTATGTATTATTTATTTATACTCCCCTCATGAGAGCCACCAGCTTCCCCCTGGTGGCTCTTTACGTTGGAACTATTCAGAGTCAATAAATATAATCGGAGCAACCGTCAGATGCTCGCATCTGTAAGGTACTCCGATTATATTTATTTGACGAAGTAACCTCAATGAGCAAAAAGTAAGCCTCGCAGAGGCATTTTGCGAATTGAGGGACTATGAATAGCTGATTTATATAGTTGCTAGTTAAGCCAGTCCCGAAATAATTTCACCAGGAACAATACTACCACAATCGGAATCAGTACCGGTGCCAGAAAAGACAATACGGAAAATACCGCACCGAAGATCAATACTACCACCAGAATCCCAAGGATCAGCCACACCCAGCCCGGAAGCTTCGCCAGAACATTTCCCACCTTACTCTGGTGTGTTCCGTAGCCATCCTCTTCCTCTGTATAACTACGATGGACATTCTGTCCGGCAGCCTCCCGATACTCTCCGTTGCCGTAGACCGTGTTCCGGTATCCGGAACGGTTGTCTCCACCGTTGGTCTGAATGATTGTGCGGGCGATCAGTCTGGGATCTCCCAGGCTCTCTAAGACTTCCTCTTCTGTCCTGCCCTTGCGGATCTCTGTATTTATATAATCCTGGTAATAATTTACATTATCCATGACCAGACCGGGAGAAACACGCCCATTCAGCGCCATCCGCAGTCGGTCCACAAATTCCTGTTTGTTCATACTTTCACGACTTCCTCCATTTACATCATCATTTTAGCATGACATAAGTACCACGTAAATATACGGATCGGGAAGTATTTCTAAAACTTTTCTAAAATGCAAAACTATGAGAAACACGCTTTGCGAGTTTCTCAAGTTATCGCGGCAGTCGCCAAGGTCTCGTGCAAGCACGGACTTTGGCTCGTTGCTCGCGTAAATAAAAACCCCGGAGACATCATCTCCGGGGCCTTAGATGTACGTGACAGGATTCGAACCCACGACCTTCTGGTCCGTAGCCAGACGCTCTATCCAGCTGAGCTACACGTACATTTCATTTACAGGTTTTCGCCTGCAACAGTATGTATTGTAACTGCTGCGGGCGAAAATGTCAATAGAATTTTTCAATTTTTTCAAACAATTTTATCTTCTGCCTGCTTTTCCGTAGCCTGTACGACTTTTACGTCGTATTTTTCCAGGATGGCCTGCTTGAATTCTTCGTAATTGTCTTCATCATCATAGCAGGCATATTCGATCTCCAGCGGTTCCTCCGTCTTCATCAGGAGCATTCCCAAAAGTGACTTTGCATCCATTGCCATCTTCTGAATACGGATGTCGATTGCATCGTCGAATTCGTTGCAGGTATCTACAAAATGTTTGATATCATCCTCCGAGTGGAAGGTAATATATAACTTTTCTTTCATCCTCTGTTCTCCCATCTGTCCGCTTGTGGACACCCCATACATTTATCACTATTCAGAGCCAAAAGTAAAGTCTCAAAGAGACGATTTTGCGAATGAGACTCTGAATAGTAGCTGTCTTCTGCCTAGCGTGCTGCCAGCGCCTGTGCGATATCTTCACGCATATCCAGTACTGCCGCGCGGGAAGCATCTGCATAATTCTGCTCGCCAAACTGTGCGTATTTCTCCTGCTGGTATGCAGCAATGATGCCACGGGAAGAGTTGATAATGGCACCCAGTCCGTCCTCATTGAAAAAATGTACCAGATCTGCGCCTTTACCGCCCTGTGCACCGTAACCGGGCACCAGAATAAATGCCTTGGGCATTACCTTACGCAGTACCTTTCCCTGCTCAGGATAGGTTGCTCCTACGACAGCTCCTACATAGCTGTAGGAATCACCCATACAGTCAGCTCCCCAGGCTGCTACCTTTTCTCCTACCAGCTCATACAGAGGTCTGCCGTTCACCAGCTGATCCTGGAACTCGCCGCTGCTGGGATTGGAAGTCTTCACCAGTACGAAAATACCTTTTTTCTCTTCCCTACAGATCTTCACAAAAGGATTTACACCGTCGGATCCCAGATAAGGGTTCACGGTTACAAAATCTTCATCAAAACCGTAATAGCTCTTGCTGCCTACCTGTACTTTGCCCAGATGTCCTACCGCGTATGCTTCGGAAGTGGATCCGATATCGCCGCGCTTGATATCGCCGATGACGATCAGGCCTTTTTCCTTACAATAATCCACAGTCTTCTTAAATGCCACCATGCCGGGAATACCGAACTGCTCATACATTGCCACCTGAGGCTTCACAGCGGGTACTAAATCATAAATAGCATCCACAATCCCCTTATTGTACTGCCAGATGGCCTCTGCAGCACCTTCCAGTGTCTCACCGTATTCAGTGAATGCTGCTTTCTTAATATATTCCGGCACGAATTTCATCATAGGATCCAGTCCTACCACGATCGGTGCGTTGGTTTCTTTGATTCGAGTGATCAGTTTGTTGATCATATTTCCTCCGTTCTGCAATAGATCTGCCTTTGAATTTATATTATTACACAGCAAAGGCACCGCCTTCGGGCGATGCCTCCTGACCTGTTTCTATTCTACCCCAACTAATGTCAGTTGGTCAACGTACTTCTTGATATTTGAAGCATTTACATACTTTTTATGGCTGTCACCGTTTACCACCACCAGAGTCGGTGCCTGCATTACACCGTAACGTCTTGCCAGCTCCATATTCTCCTCCGCATCGATGGTCACGCAGGGTACATTTTTCAGATATTCCTTCACCAGCTTACAGTTGGGACAGGTCTTGGTGGTGAACAGATACTTGATGTTCTGCGGCTGCTCCACTTTTACATCCACCTCTTCTGCAAAATTGGACAAGGTCACCACGCTTCTGGTGGGACGCTTCAGGGAAGAATGTGCAATATCATACTCTGTTCTGTTGGCGTATTCCTGTAGCTTACCATCATTCCAGTTCTGTACCGGACGATAGTAACCGGTGATACGGCTGTAGACCTCGGTCTTCGCCCCACAGTGAGGACATACCTTCACTTCGCCCGCCAGATAACCATGCTCCTTACAGATGGAATAAGTCGGAGACAGGGTGTAATAGGGCAGCTTGTAATTGGAAGCTATGGTGCGTACCAGAGAAGCCGCTGCCTTCCAGTCGGGAAGCTTTTCTCCCAGGAATGCATGGAACACTGTGCCGGAGGTATACAGGGTCTGCAATTCATCCTGAATATCCAGTGCATCGAAAATATCCACGGTATAGTCCACCGGCAGATGGGAGGAATTCGTATAATAAGGGGTATCTCCGGGCTTTCCGGCCGTCTTGATGCCGGGCCAGCGCTTTCTGTCGTGCTTTGCCAGACGGTACGTGGTACTCTCCGCAGGGGTCGCCTCCAGATTGTAGAGGTCTCCGTACTGCTCCTGATAATCCGACAGACGCTCTCTCATATGGTTCAGTACTTCCTTGGTGAACTCCTGGGTCCTGGGATCGCTCATATCCGCTCTCAGCCAGTTGGCATTTAAGCCCACTTCATTCATACCGATCAGACCGATGGTAGAGAAATGATTCTCAAAGGTTCCCAGATACCGCTTGGTGTAGGGATACAGTCCCTCGTTCAGCAGCTTCGTAATGACACCGCGCTTGATCTTCAGGGATCTGGCTGCAATGTCCATCATGTGGTTCAGTCTTGCGTAAAACTCGTCCTTGTTGGCAGACAGATATGCGATTCTGGGCATATTGATGGTGACAACGCCCACGCTTCCGGTGCTCTCGCCGGAACCGAAGAATCCTCCGGTCTTCTTGCGCAGTTCCCGCAGATCCAGACGCAGTCGGCAGCACATACTGCGGACATCACTGGGCTGCATGTCAGAATTGATATAATTGGAAAAATACGGTGTACCATATTTTGCGGTCATCTCGAATAACAGTCTGTTGTTCTCGGTGTCGGACCAGTCAAAATCCTTTGTGATGGAATAAGTCGGGATCGGATACTGGAAACCACGGCCGTTGGAATCGCCCTCGATCATGGTCTCGATAAACGCCTTGTTGACCATGTCCATTTCCTTTTTACAATCCTTATATTTGAAATCCATCTCCACACCGCCTACCAGCGCCGGCAGCTCTGCCAGATCATCGGGCACCGTCCAGTCTAGCGTGATATTGGAAAAAGGAGCCTGCGTGCCCCAGCGGCTGGGGGTGTTGACACCGTAAATAAATGCTTCGATGCATTTTTTCACTTCGGGATAGCTTAAATTATCTACCTTTACAAATGGGGCAAGATAGGTATCAAAGGAAGAAAATGCCTGTGCTCCCGCCCATTCGTTCTGCATGATCCCCAGGAAATTTACCATCTGGTTGCATAGCACGGATAAGTGTCTCGCCGGAGCAGAAGTAATCTTGCCGGTGATGCCGCCCAGTCCTTCCTTGATCAGCTGCCTTAAGGACCATCCGGCACAGTAGCCGGTCAGCATGGACAGATCATGGATATGGATATCCGCATTCCGATGTGCCTCTGCAATCTCTTCATCATAGATTTCAGACAGCCAGTAGTTCGCCGTCACCGCACCCGAGTTGCTTAAGATCAGACCACCTACGGAATAGGTCACCGTGGAATTCTCTTTCACACGCCAGTCTTCCACCTTGACATAACTGTTGACCACATCCTTGTAGTCCAGAATGGTAGACTTCATGGCACGCATTTTCTCCCGCTGCTTGCGGTACAGAATATACGCTTTCGCCACCTCTTCATAGCCGGCCTGTCCCAGTACACGCTCCACACTGTCCTGAATGTCTTCCACGTGGATCTCGTCATTCTCCACCTTTTTCTGGAAATCCGCAGTTACCCGTAACGCAAGAAGATCAATAATGTCATTATTGTAGCTCATCTGCGTCGCAGTAAAAGCCTTCATAATGGCATCATTGATCTTCGTCAGTGTAAAGTCCGCTTTGGAACCATCTCGTTTGATTACCTGAAACATCTTATGTACCCCCTTACCTTCGTGTCCCCATGGGCTTTCGCCCGTAAAACCTATCACGATCTATTCTACAATACTTTGTAGGGGAAGTCAATCAAAGGATACTAGATATTGTGTATACATCAGTTCACCCGTCGATTGCGAGAGTGCTGCTTTACGCTCGCGTAAAAAGCAGTGCTCTTGCAAATCGACGAGGGGAGCGCCATCTCATGAGCAAAAGGCAGCTGCGTAGCAGCGGAAAGCCTCGAAGAGGCGATTTTGCGAATGGCGCGGAACGACCACGGGTACGAATGGCGCGGGGTGAACGGCCGCGAATGTGAACGGTACTCGCCTCTTACGCTCTCTTCCACACCCTGTGGTACAACACATACGCCACCATCGCGGTCACGCTCTCCGTGCAGACAAACGCCCACCATACACCGGTGACACCGATGAGGCGGCTTAAGACAAATGCCGCAGGGATGATCACCGCCACATACCGCATTACAGAGATCACCAGGGAAGCCATGCCCTGTCCCAGCGCTTCCAATGCGCCGGAGCTGGTCACCGACACAGCGGACAGAATAAAGCCCAGACTGATGATGTGCAGTGCTGTAATACCGATGGTAACAGTCTCCGGATTCTCGGTGAACAGTCCGATCAGTCCTCCGGGGATCAGCCAGCACAATGCCGTGCCGATAGCCATGATCCCGGCAGTCAGTTCCAGCGTCAACCGGTAGATCTGCTCCACACGATTCCGCTCTCCGGCACCGTAATTGTAACCAATCAGCGGCCGGATGCCCTGAATGATGCCATTGGAGGGCAGATAGATAAAGGTCTGCAGCTTGTAATAAACGCCCAGTACCAGCACATACGCACCCGAATAAGCCGCCAGAATACCGTTCAGTGCGGAAATCAGCAGAGACGGCAGTGCCATATTCAACGTAGCCGGAATGCCGATGCCGTAGGTCTTGCCACAGATCTCTCCTTCCGGTCGCAGATAAGTTCTGCGCAATTTTACCGGCAACGGATCCAACACATAATAGATGATATATACTAATAACGTGATCACCTGACCGATTCCGGTAGCCAGAGCCGCTCCGGCGATCTCCATCCGGGGAAACGGTCCGATACCGAAGATCAACAACGGATCCAACACAATATTCGTCACAAATCCGGCGATCATACTGACCATGGTGGCACGCATCCGACCCACCGCCTGAAAGATTTTCTCTAACGTGATACCTCCGGTGACAATGGTGGAAAACAGGAATACCACATTGGAATATTCCATGCCCAGTGCCCGCACGGTATCGCTCTTCGTAAACATCCCTAAGAACCAGTTCATGCCGCAGAGGAATAAGATCATAAGCAGTACGCCGTGCAATACTCCCAGCACCATGCCCTGGGTTGCCGTCTTATCCGCTTTTTCCTGATTCTGTGCCCCCAGATAGAAGGAGATCATGGCATTCACACCCACACCGAAGCCCACTGCCACCGCCGTCAACAAGTTCTGTGCCGGATAGACTAAAGACAATGCCGTCATGGCATCTTCACTGAGCTTCGCCACGAAATAACTGTCTACAATGTTATAGAGGGAATTAAATGCCATGGACAGCATCATGGGAAGTGCCATGGACATGACCAACGGGAATATCTTCTTTTCTTTCATATAAGTCTGGTTCATTTTTCCTCTCCTTAAACAACAAACGCCACACAACATTCCTGCTGTGTGGCGAAAATAAGATCGATATCTTGAAAAATCCACTCCCTCACGGGTTTTATGACCGGTTATTCATTTTGTTCCAGAGCGTATTATAGGGAAGAAATGCCTTTCTGTCAAGCCTGTACGCCCAGTATTTTTGCAAATAACTGTGCCCCTTCCTCCGCCTGATAGATATTGATACCGTCAATGTCTGTGCTGTGGTTGGCAAAGGCAGGGTACAAAAATCCCGCCTCCGGTTTTCCGGCCTCGTAGTCTCCGGTCACCGGACTGATCGTGCCGATGAGAAACTGATAGACTTCCTCGGACTCCCACTGGTTCTCTTTGTCTTTTCCCTTGGTGGGTACATCGTAGTTGCCGAAGAAAAGATAAACGGCATAAGGATATCCCGGCTGGTATCTCTCCCCAATATATTCATAGAGGGAGTACAATAATGCATCATTTTTCAGTTCGCACTGCCGTAATGCCTCCAATAACTGCATAATGCTGCCCGGTTTCCGGGCTCCCTGATCCAGTCGGTAATTTTTCAGATTCACATTGGTATTGGAATAGGGCACCGTCTTGGCAATATTCAGATTTTTCTCTTTTTCGCTTCCGGACAACTTCAGAAAATGAGTATTAAAAGTACCGTCAATAAACCCTTCTTCGTCCATATAGGCTCCTGCAATTCTGGAAAAACAGTTGCGGGACACGGTCATTCTTCTGGTCAGTTCCAGCATATCTTCTCTGTCTATGTGCATTCTTAACCTCTCACCTTTCCATCATGATAACCATTCAGAGCCATGCGAAACCGCATTCTGCGAATATATCCGATGTAGGATTTTTTCATATTGGACTTTCTTCACAGCAGTCTGCTCTTCGTATTAGCGCTTTGGCTATCCGTATATTCCAGCAAGGACAGCTTTCCATCTGTACAGTCGAGAATCGCAGTTGCGCAGTTGCCCATATGCACACGCCAGAAATCATCCACGGGAATATTCAGAACGGGATTCAGAATACTGCGGTTCACCCCGCCGTGGGCCACCACCAGCACAGTCTCATATGTACCTTCTAATGGCAGCAATACCTGATCTACGAATTCACCGCTTCTTTTATACAGCTGTGCAAAACTCTCTGCTCCCACGGGGGGAATGTAGCTGCCCGGATTAGTAAAAGGCTGGCTGGCAGCATCCTTGATGCTCCGGATGTCCACGCCTTCCCAGGGACCGAAATTCAGTTCTCTGAGTCTTTCGTCTGTGGTGAGGGTGATCTTCCGATCGCCTATGATAGTTTCTGCCGTGCGCTTCGCCCGGATCAGTGGTGAACAAAATGCAATTTCAAACGGAACCTCTTTTAACCGCTCCGCCGCCTCTCGTGCCTGTTCCAGTCCCTGGGCATTGAGTGCAATATCCGTCTGCCCCTGCAAAAGACCAGCCTGATTCCAGTCCGTCTCCCCGTGCCGTACCAAATAGATCTTCATATGTCTGTATCCTCATTCTTCTGTCGTAACTTACTTTTTCTGTCCGGTTTTATCGCTACACCGTTATCCACAGTGGTCTGTTTCAAAATACTACGATTTCCACCGTTCTGTCAACCTGCTCCCCGGACGTATACGCAAAAACAGTGGGTTCCGCTCCCGGTTCCCGCAGTCTTTTTCATAATTGCCTATATCGATTTTCTTATTTTTCGATCTCCGCCGTCATAATGGACTTTGCCTTTGATGTCAGTTCCGCACAGTACTCTCCCAGCCGCAGATACACCGGAATCTCTTCCTCCGTCCGATTTAAAAGCACCACCGTGATCCGCCCGTCCTTTTCAAACGCCGTCACCTCGATCTTATCTGTGTATCTGGTAACACCGATCCGCTGTGCTCCCGCCTTTAGGAAATGTGTAAAATGCCACATGGTACCCGCGGCTGCGGTATTCCTCAATGTAACGGCAGATATACTCTGCCCAGCGCTTCCGGTATTCCGGCTTTAATTTGCCGCCGTTGTTCCGCTCTCCATTGGTCTTCATGTAGACCGGCGGACTCCAGGGGGACAGGGGGATATCCAGCTTCCCGCCGTAAGCTTTCTCCGCCGCATCCAGCAGCGGCAGAATGTATTTTTCCACTCTTTCAAAAGAAAAGTGTTAAAATTTCTCATCCGCCTCTTCCCCGTCTGCTTCGTAATGCGCCAGGGAAAAATCGCAGCTGTCTATAGGAATCCGGACACGATAGGTCTCTGTTTTGGCATCTGTCGTTGCAGCGCCTGTTCCTGTTGCTTCATTTGTTCCGCTCCGTCCACATCCGGTCAGCCTGGATACTGCCATGGTTACCGCAAGTACGGTAGATAATAATTTACGCTTCATACACTCGTCCTCCCAATAGGTAAATATTGTTTTTTGTATTTATCATTATCACTGACGGCCGTCTGTTTTATTTGATAATTGAATTCTACCATTAGTTTCCATCAGGCAACAGACAGCAAATTTTCAAAAAGGGGGATTTTTTTCGAATGGAAAAAGGTGGATAATATTGCTCGCGTAACTTTCTAGTTAAAACTCTACTTCTCAAACTTATCATGCAGATACTCCGAGAGCTTGGTATTTTCGCTGTAGTCCACAGGACAGTCGATGATGCAGGGGACCTTCTGCTGAAAGGCATCCTCCAGGATCGGCAGCAGGTCTTCCGCCTTCTCCACGCGGTAGCCTTTGGCATGCATGCTTTCCGCATATTTCACAAAATCGGGATTCTGGAAATCCACAAAGCAGTTGTGTCCGAAGTGATCCATCTGCTTCCATTTGATCAGACCGTAGCTGGCATCGGAGAAGATCAGAGTCACAATGGGTGTCCCCTCTCTGAGGGCTGTCTCATACTCCTGGCTATTCATCATGAATCCGCCGTCTCCGGAGATCGCCAGTACCTTTTTCTCCGGGTAGATCAACTTGGCTGCCACAGCCCCCGGCACTGCGATGCCCATGGTGGCAAAACCGTTGGAGATGATGCAGGTATTGGGTTCGTAACAGTTGTACTCTCTGGCAATCCACATTTTATGAGCGCCCACATCCGAGATCACGATGTCATCCGCACCCATAAATTTCCGGACATCGTACAGTATTTTCTGTGGCTTCATGGGAAAAGAGGTGTCATCCGCATAGCTTTCATATTCCGCCACCATTTCTTCCCGCAGTTTGAGAAATTCTTCCGGCTCCTCTTTTGCGTCACTGCGGTACAGGATCTGCTGTAAAGAATAGGAAATGTCTCCGACAACTTCCACCTCTGGCTGGTACAGCATGTTGATATGCGCCGGCCTCTGGTCGATATGAATAATCTTATGTTTCCCCTCTCCGTTCCATTTGCCGGGAGCGAATTCCACAATATCATAACCGACGGCGATCACCAGATCTGCCATATCCAGCACCTTGTTCTGATAATCCTTCTGGGGGATGCCTATGGTCCAGAGGGAATATTTGTTGTTATAAGGAATGATGCCTTTGGCCATCATGGTATTGACCACCGGGATCTTCAGGACATCTGCGAAGCTGGTAAGAGCCTCCCCGGCGTGATTGCGCACCGCACTGTGTCCCACCAGGATCACCGGGTGCTTTGCCTTGAAGATCATGGCCGCCGCCTGATCGATACTGGAAAAGGATGCGTACTCCTTATCCCTCTCCGGCTTTTTCAAAGGCTGTGCGGCAATACCGGAGCTGACCGGAAGCTTCGCCACGTTCGTGGGAAGATCCACATGACAGGCTCCCGGCTTCTCACTTTCCGCATATTTAAAAGCGATCCTGACGATTTCATTGACGGAATTGGGGTTCACGATCTGTTTGCTCCGCTTAGTGATTGGTGCAAACAGCTCTACCAGATCCAGATACTGATGAGAAGTCAAATGCATCCGCTCCGTTCCCACCTGTCCGGTAATGGCAATCAGCGGTGCACCGTCGGAATTAGCATCTGCCGTGCCTGTGATCAGGTTCGTGGCGCCGGGGCCCAACGTTGAGAAACACACACCTGCTTTTCCCGTCAGTCTTCCGTACATATCAGCCATGAATGCCGCTCCCTGTTCATGCCGCACCACGATCACCCGGATGTCCGATTTTTCCAGTGCATTCATCATATCCAGATTTTCCTCCCCCGGAATCCCGAAGACATATTTCACGCCCTCGTTTTCCAGACATTTTACTAACACCTCTGCAACTGTATTTTGCTTCTTTTCCTGCTCACTCATAGGTTTCACCTCGTAATTTCCTGACTTTTTCTACAAAATAAAAGAGACAACGCTTTCCGTTTCCACGGACTTCGTTGTCTCTTTATTTGCTCATGTTAGCACACTCACAGATGATAGTCAATTATACTTTTTCTATCCAATATAAATCCCACAACAAATCCAAAGACATTCCGCACTCCGGGGCCTGCGAAAAAGATCTGCCAGCACAGGGCCATGGGGAAGTTCTGGACGGTCTTCTGCAGCCACAGGGCGATGATCTGGTTGCCGGGGTGCATGAAGAGGCAGGTGGCGATAAAGCTCATCACCGGGCACATCAGGCATACGATCATGGAAGAGATCGCTAAAGTAATGAAAACGGGCTTATCCTCCGGGGATACCATGCGGAATGCCAGCTTCCGGGACAGCTTTTCCACTGCGAAATACTCCAGAATGCAGGCAATGGGCCACATGATGGGAATTTCGTGGAACGCTAACAGGAAGATCTCGTTGGTCATTCCTCCTTTGTCCAGTGCAATGTTGTAGCAGACCATGGCGTATACCATAACGAATGCCATGATCAAGGTGAAAATAATGTTCTGTAATCTTGTTTTCGGCATGAATTAATGCCCTCCTTTTCTAAAAATGGGCGCAAAAAGACACATGTGTGTTGTTCGTTAATCAGTGAGCAGTGCGCACATGTGTCGTTTCCAATTCTTACCTAAAGTCTCTATGCTATTTTCGCAACGGTGAGATTTTATCACATAGGTTTCGGAAAAGTCAATATGAAATAATGTATTTTTTCTTCCGCGGCTTCCTTCTGCTGTTCCCGGGATCTTACGCCATTTTCCCTGCCGCTCTATCTTAGATACAGATGGGAGAAAAAATGTTGCAAGGTTTTTAAAAAAGAAAAACGCAAACGGGACTGTCCTTTCGAACAGTCCCTGAAGAGAAAAAGAGAAACCAAAATAGTTTTGGGTAAAAGCAAATTAATTCTGAACGTTGAATGCGCCCATGCCGGGATATACGGCTGCTGCACCCAGTTCTTCTTCGATACGGAGCAGCTGGTTGTATTTCGCCACACGCTCGGTTCTGCTGGGAGCACCGGTCTTGATCTGACAGGTGTTCAGTGCCACTGCCAGGTCTGCAATGGTGGTATCCTCGGTCTCACCGGAACGGTGGGAGGAAATAGCGGTATAACCGGCCTTGTGTGCCATCTTGATGGCCTCCAGAGTCTCGGATACGGATCCGATCTGGTTCAGCTTGATCAGAATGGAGTTACCACAGCCAAGGGAGATTCCCTTTGCCAGTCTCTCGGTATTGGTTACGAAGAGGTCGTCGCCGACTAACTGTACCTTGTCGCCCAGTTCTGCGGTCAGCTTCTTCCAGCCTTCCCAGTCTTCCTCATCCAGTGCATCTTCTATAGAAATGATGGGGTATTTCTCCACCAGTTTCTTCCAATGTGCGATCAGTTCTTCGGAGGTAAATACGGTGCCTGCCTTAGGCAGCTTGTACTCGCCCACCTTGCCGGTCTTCCACTCGCTGGAAGCAGCATCCATAGCGATCTTGAAATCCTTGCCGGGCTCATAACCGGCTTTCTTTACAGCCTCTAAGATGGTCTCGATAGCTTCTTCGTCAGACTTCAATGCCGGTGCAAAACCACCCTCATCACCTACGGAAGTAGCCAGTCCTCTGTCCTTTAAAATAGAAGCCAGTGCGTGGAATACTTCAGCGCACCATCTTAAGCATTCCTTGAAGGAAGGCGCACCTACGGGCATGATCATGAATTCCTGTACATCCAGGCCGGAGGACAGTGCATGACAGCCGCCGTTGATAATGTTCATCATGGGAACCGGAAGTCTGTTGCCGGAGATACCGCCCAGGAAACGATACAGGGGAATATCCAGGGAGATTGCTGCTGCTCTCGCGCTGGCAATGGATACTGCCAGGATCGCATTGGCTCCCAGTCTGGACTTATCCTTGGTTCCGTCTGCATCGATCATTGCCTTATCAATGGCATAAATATCGGATGCATCCATTCCCTGCAGAGTCTCATTGATTACAGTATTGATATTTTCTACAGCCTTCTGAACACCCTTGCCCAGATATCTGCTCTTATCGCCGTCTCTCAGTTCCAGTGCCTCGAACTCACCGGTAGATGCTCCACTGGGAGCCATGCCGCGTCCGATGGTACCGTCTACCAGAGTTACCTCTGCTTCTACGGTAGGATTGCCTCTGGAATCCAGAATCTCTCGTCCAATGACTTTTTCAATCTCTAAATAGTTCATCTTGTTCTTCTCCTTTATCCTCTATTCTAAACTTTTTATTCCCAAACCTTCTCTTTCGTGAATCCCCCATCCCTGTGTATAAGGGCTGAAAAACTCCTCCCGGAAGATGGCCTCCCGGCAGTCCGCGGATTCAGCAGCTCCGTTTTCTCTGAGGAGTTTCACATGATTCACTCATTAGTTAGTTGTACCTAACTCTTGGATTATTATATCCGGCTTTCTTCAAAATAGCAATAGGTGTTAATGAGAGGATTTCTCAATGGATATTTTCCTGCATAATTTGTACTTTTTAGTTAAAATTAATTCTAGGAGCATTTTTTCATTATTTTCCTCGATTTCTAAATTCATATTCCTTTAAAACTAAAATATAGTAAAATAGAATTTATCAAATCTTAAAAGAAAACATTTAAATAGGCTGCATCTGCGGCAGAATGCGAGGCATTATGAGGAGTTTCGGTGAAATTCTGGCATCCCTGCGGGAAGAACGGGGCATTTATCAGAAAGAACTGGCTGCCATACTGAAAGTATCCGTTGGCACCATTTCGAATTACGAGAACAATATTCACTTCCCGGATCAGGAAGCTTTAATACAATTAGCGGAATATTTCGATGTAACCATCGATTATCTGTTGGGTCGGACTCCTTATCGTTACAATCCGGAAGTTCTGAGACAGGAATGTGTCCCCGGCACCACCGTATCCGATGTGGTAGAGGTGATACAGCATTTTAATCCGAAAAACATGGCTTCTCTGCTGGATTTTGTGGATCTGCTGCAATTAAGAGAAAAAGCAGAATCTTCCTCGTGGGAAGACTCTGCCAATGATTGATCGATAAATTCTATTGTCTTTTTATCTGGTGGACAGGAACTGTTGCTCCCGGATGGCTGCCTGGTCATCCGGGTAATTTTGTAAATAAGCATTCATCAGTACTTCTGCCTGCTGATAATCTTCCAGATACTCATAAGCTACAATTTCATTAAAGCACAAGGTCTGCATCAGGCTGTTTCCTTCGATCTGTTTTCCCGCCTGAAATGCCGCCAGAGCATTCTGATACTCCTTTTTTGCCATTTCACACAGACCCAGTTCATTGTAGATTTCTGCATTCGGCCCCTGCTTGGAGAGATAATTGTTGTACACACTGGACGCATAGTTATAATCTCCGGTAGCCGCATAGGCTCTTCCCAGATAGAGATAGCTGTCCGCGCCTCCTTTATCCCGGGCTTCATCCAGCGCCAGATAAGCTTTCTGGTATTCTCCCAGATAATAATAGATCCGTCCGCTGTCATAAGCATCCAGTTGTTTGGCTGTGTCCAGTACATTTTGCAGATATTCCTGACCGACCTCACGGTAGCCGTGCGCTGCCAGGGCTTCATAGATTTCTATTAACCGGTCATAATTTTTCGGATCCATGGAGATTGCCTGATCAAAATCCGCTTTGGCACTCTCATAATCTCCCAGCTCCAGTTCTGCAGAACCTCTGAGAAAATAAGCGTCCTTTTCCTCCGGCTTCAGGCCCAGAATGGCATCGTATACCTTTTTGGCTTCCGCAGGCTGTCCGTTCTTGGTGTATGCCGCCGCCAGATAGTAATTCATATCATAGTCCACGTTCTGAACCCAGCCGTCACTGAGTTCCAGGGCCTGTGTAAAATATTCTACGGCCTGATCATACTCTGTCAGCCCCATGCTGGCGATTCCCCGGCCTCTTGCGATCAGACGGCTGTCCTCTTTCTGTGCTTCCGCTTCGTCAAAGGCATTCAATGCCCCCTGATAATCCAGAGTTTCCACCAACTGCATTCCTTCGGTGATCTTCGTGGTATCACTTCCGCAGCCTGTCAGCATGCCTGTCATCAGACAGCAGACTCCTGCTGCCACTATTTTCCTGTGTATTTTTCCCATGCTTTCCTCCACGGCCGTATCTGTATTACCGGTTCCTATTTGTCTAACTGAGAAGTACAATGAGGGCATCTTGTGGCATCGATAGCGATCTCGCTCTTACAGAACGGGCATTTTTTCGTCGTGGGCGCTGCAGGTGCTTCCTCTTTGTGATGCAGGGTGTCTCCCAGCTTATTGATGAATTTTACCAGACAGAAGATCACAAATGCTGTGATCAGGAAGTTGATAACTGCCGTGATAAAATTACCGTACATCAATACCGGTGCCGTATCGCCGCTTCCCAGCTTTACATATAAATTCGAAAAATCCGTGCCTCCGAAGATGGCCAGAATCGGTGTCAGGATATCTTGATTCAGAGAAGTAACGATAGCGGTGAATGCTCCGCCGACGATCACGCCGACTGCCATATCCATTACATTTCCCCTCAAAATAAACTTTTTAAATTCCTGAATGAATCCGCTTTTCTTGCTCATTTTTCTCTTCCTTCCTCTTATGGTATGAAGGTCGAACCGCGCTTTCCCATGGTCGAACCGCGCCATTCGCAAAGTCGCGCTGCCGCGCTTTCCGTCACTTCGTGACTACCTTTGCTCATGAATCGACGCTTAACTCACGGACATATTCGTTCGCAAAATCATGCAAGCATAATTTTGTCTCTCGTATATGTCCATGGTCGAACTGTTTTGTTCCATAATAGCATACCCCCCTTGAAACCTCAATAGGAAATGGGGTATACTCTTTTAGGAATCTAATGTAGAAGTAACCGCATTTTCCCAGAAAGGATCAATTCATGCAGCGGATCAATGAAGACATCAAAACCGGCAATTTCAAACAGATCTACCTGCTCTACGGAGAGGAACGTTATCTGAAGAACCAGTACACGACCCGTCTGCGTAAAGCGTTGTGTCAGGACGGCGACGAGATGAATACCCATTTCTATCAGGGAAAAGATTTCTCCTTGGGACAGGTCATCGATCTGGCAGAGACGCTGCCTTTTCTGGCAGAACGCCGTGTCATGTTTTTCAAAGACACCGGGCTCTTCAAATCCGGCGGGGAAAAGCTGGCGGAATACCTGGCAAACCCCAACGACACCACCTTTTTTGTGTTCACGGAAAGCGAAGTGGATAAACGGAGTAAACTGTATAAGACCGTGCAATCCAAGGGTTATGTGGCAGAATTCACGGTACAGGATGAGAATTCCCTAAAACGCTGGATTGCCGGTATCCTGGGCCGGGAAGGGAAAAAAATCTCCGAGAACACCGCACAGCTCCTTCTCTCCAAGACCGGCACGGATATGGAAAATATCCAGATGGAGCTGGAGAAGCTGATCTGCTATTGTCTGGACCGGGATATAGTCACCGCAGAGGATGTGGAAGCCGTCTGCACCACCCGCATCACCAACCACATCTTCGATATGGTCAATGCCATTGCGGAAAAGCAGCCGCAGAAAGCCTTGCAGCTCTATTACGATCTGCTGGCACTGAAGGAGCCGCCCATGCGGGTGCTGTTCCTGATCGCCAGGCAGTGTAACCTGCTGCTCCAGACCAAGGAATTAAAAAGCAGAGGCCATGACAATAAGACCATTGCCTCCAAGATTGGTGTACCGCCCTTTGCCGCCGGAAAATATGTGGCACAGGCATCCCATTTCAAGACTTCCGTGCTGAAAAATGCGGTAAAGCAGTGTGTAGAGACCGAGGAAGCCGTGAAATCCGGGCGGATGAATGATATGATGAGCGTGGAGATACTGATTTTGTCGGTATTGCCCTCGTAAGCTTGCGAAATGCATTGAGTGAGTTCTGCTCACGATATATAAAAGTCCATGGACAGTTTTCCTGCTCATGGACCTTTTATTTGCATTACTTTTATTCGCATTAATTTTATTATCGTGTTACATATCTAGCTTCAAAGTAATAGTCTTCTGCAATGATACCTGTGACGCCTTGAACTTTTTTGGATATACATCTTTGTATCTGTAAATACTCAGGATAATTCCCACCAGTGCGTAACACAGTAAAATATTATTTCTGCCAACAGATAAGAACGGCAGGAAGGTCGATGTCAGCGGGATCCATCCCAACATTCCCGCAAAGTTCAGAGAAATATTTAATAAAATGATCATTCCGCATCCGAATCCCATCACCATGCCTAGTTCATTTTTCTGTCGAGCCGCAGCTCCGAACATAAACAATACCAGTACTGCTAGGATCGCGGCTACAAAGATTCCGGCCAGCAGTCCGTAACTGTTCAGAATATAAGAGAAAATGTAATCCTGATTGAATTCCGGCAAACCTCCCACCACATCTTTTCCACTGTTGCCCCAAAGTAAAATATTTTCATTAAATTTATGAAGCATGGCCGTCATGTAATTGGCATCTCCGGAATGGGATAAATAGGAGCGGATCCTGGCTTCCTGATAGGCTTCCAACATGTGAAGTGCATACATTGCAGTCAATACCAGGACCGGCCCTGCCGTAAAAAGCAGCCACATGCCGATAATCGTCTTTTTCACAGGCAGTTGAAACCACCCCTTCCAGACAGCCACCGTAAGTTCTATCAGCATACTGACCATCATGATGACGGCTACACCAAGGCTGGGAATCCGGGACGTAATAAATACCGGAAGGATCATCCACAGGATCGCCCTGCACAGTGCGGATACACCACCGTCCCTGTATTTATATAGGATAGCGCCGTAAATCGGCACATAGAACATCATCAGGAAAGTAACCGCCACCCGGAGCCTTCCAAATCCGATCCAGTTGCCGATTCCGTTGACATCCAGACCACCGAAGCCTGCCACCCGCAGCCCTCCCAGAATCAGAATAGCTCCTCCGATGAACCTGGAGTACTTTGCAATTACGGTATAATCTAGGAAGTAGATCACACACATGAGGAGGAATCCAATAACAACGGCTGAGCCAAACCCCTCCGTAGTATAGCGGTACACTTCCTGTCTCCATGTTTCCAGCTCCTGATAACCGGGTTGTCTGAGAATGGATTGCTGTATCAGAATGCCCAGCAAGCTTAAAATTCCTACGATCACAAGTAACTTCCATGCAATCTTAGGCTTGTGGATCCTGTCCAGCGAGATCCCCACTTCTACCGGATCTCCCATGTCCGTAACCGCATTTTTCTCTGCTTCCTCATAGCTCATTCCATCGGAAAGATTGTCCTCAATCTGGCATTCTATATGGTCTCTTATCTCCTCGGCGATATAGGGTCTGGCTTTTTTACAACGGATCTGTGACAACAGTTTTTCCAAATATGTTTCCATCCTTATACCCCCATTGCCAGAACGCTGGTCACAGCAGACTGATATTCCATCCACTCCGCTTTTTTGGTTTCCAGTAATTTTCTGCCCTCTTTCGTAATACTGTAATACTTCCTCGTCTTGCCTGCATATTCCTGCTCATATACCGTAAGCAGGCCCTTCGCTTCCAGCCCATGCAACAGCGGATACAGCGTACCTGCTTTTAACTCGAACACGTTACAGGATTTTTTCCGCAGTGTATCGATCATCTCGTATCCGTACATATCCTTCTCCGCCAGTAATCTGAGCAGGAGCATCGTCATACTTCCCGACATCAGTGATTTGTCCACAGCCATTTTTTGTCCTCCTTATATAGATAGCCGATATATATCGTTATCTATAATATATATCGGCTATCTATATATGTCAATATTTATTTTTCAAAGCAATCACTAATCCATCTCGACTTCATCTACGATTTTGTTCATCCCTAATGCGGTAACCCCTCGGTCCCCATAAGTAACCTCCTAATATTCCGGTCAGAATAAATACCATAAAATAGAGTCCCGGAACACCTGCGACAAAAGCATAAAACGCTATCTGGAAGCTCCAGATGGGAATTAGCAGATTGAGCGCTGCCACACAGGCAACGCCAAAAGCAACATATTCCGCACCTTTTGCTTTGTCCCGTCTGGTCCTTGTCGCCAACAGGAATCCCCATGCCGTATAGAGCAGCATACGTACCACCGTCCGGACTCCGCCCATTTCGTCAAAAGAAGTTTTGTAATCCTCCTTTAGTGCCACCAGGACAATCAGGATCACAACAGACAAAATAATTTTGTAGTAATTTGAAAAAATTTTCTTCATAGCTGCTCCTTTCATTCTACATTCAGGAATGTATATCCTCCCATATCCGTATCCTTCCACGCCAGGGCGTCTTCCTTGTTCCTGTAATATACAGTCTTGACAACATTGGTCCCCAGTTTTTCTCGGTCCACCGGTTCTCTCACTTCACGCAAATGCTCATTAAGTCTCTCTGCCGTTACTTCCCCTTTTACCACATACGAAATTTCAGATACATTCCCCCAGTCAGGATCATCGATGTATCTTGTGCCTATCTGCTGATAAGTAGGTTCTCTATGCTTTATCATATATCCCAACAGCAGTCCTCCGACGATCACCAGTATTCCCACCAGGACAGCAGTTTTTACTATAAGGCTGTTCTTTTTCTTCGGGGGCTCTCCGTCCGTTTCCTCTGTCTCTCCTTTCTGCGGTTCTGGATTCGCTAATCTCTCCAATGTCTTTTCCGGATTCAGCAATTCATCACAGGATATGTCTTTGCTCCTCAATTGTACTTGCTAATGACATAATTATACAATTGAGCAATTGGAAAATCAATTGAGCGAACGGCAACCTTCCTCTTTGTTAATCATAACGAAGAATTTTTCGCTATTTGTTACAAATTTCAAAAAAAGCGTGCAAATCTCTCCACACGCTTTTCGTTCATCGTCTTATTTGTTCAAAAATTATTCCCACATTCCCGTCACAAAGCACATCAATGCTGCCCAGGTATATAAGGGATAAAAGAGTCCCTGGCCATCCACGCCGTCTTTTAAGATTTTCTGTGCTTCTTCTTTGGTCAGCAGCAGAAAACCATCAAAACATTCCGTTCCAACGACGTCTTCCTGACTTACCTTCGGCATCTCTTCACGGTTCAATATGATCTGCACCAGTGCATTGCTCTCATCCGTCATACCGGGGGTACTGAATACCAGCGGATTCACCAGACGGATGCTGTCGCTCTCTTCCAGTGTGATGCCGGTCTCTTCCCGAAGCTCCCGGGCTGCCGCATGGAATACGGGATTTTCTTCCGTTGCGTCCTCCGGGTCTAAAAGTCCTGCCGGAACGCTCAGCAGAAAATGTCCTGCCGGGTAACGATACTCACGGCTTAAGCAAAGTCTCGGTTCTTGTCCTCTGATCTTCAGGATCACAACGCAGCTGACTGCATCCGGCAGCATCTGTCTGAATTCTTCGTCGCTCTTTACCGCTGCCAGATTATCTTTGGCTCTTCTGGTAGCATCAAAATAATGTTTTCCCGGCTCATATTGCAGATCAAATACCTTGATAAATCTGCTGTCGTAGACGGTCTCTACCTGTTCCTTTTTTATGATCGGTCTGTTCTCCATAGTCATTTTCCTCTTTCTGTTCTTCTGTTCCGCACGTTGCACACTATCTGTCGTTTGCTTCTGTTGTGCGGCTGTTATTTTGCAATTTTTCCGCTTCCCCAGCCGCTCTTTCCAGTCTGCAAAGTACCTGTTCGTAACGTCGTCCCGCTTTTTTCCAGTGGATCAGCTTATGCCATCCTTCCACGTAATCCGGCCTGCGGTTCTGATACTGTAAATAATAGGCATGCTCCCACACATCTATGGGAAATATGGAGGTATACAATTTCAGATCCGGGACATCCTGATTCGCAGTAGTAAGGACCATCAGAGTACCGTCCTGGTCACTCACAAGCCATGCCCATCCAGAGCCAAATACCCCCGTGGCTGCCTGTGACATCTGTTCTTTCCATTGTCTCACCGATCCAAAATCCCGGACCAGCGCCTCCTCCAGAGCTCCACAGGGCTCCTGTCCTGCCGGGCTTCGCATACTGTCAAAATACAGCTGATGATTATATACACCGCCACCGTTATTGTGAATGCTTTTCCGGGCTTCCTCCGGCAGGGACGCAAGTATATTATCCTCCGAAGTGAGCAGTTCCGTCAAGGACATCTGCTGTAACTGCGGATAATCGGCAAGGGTGGCATTCAGCTTATCCACATAGGTCTGATAATGCTTGTCGTGATGAAAATGAAGTGTTTCCTCATCTAATACCGGAAGCAGGGCATCATATTCGTAGGGAAGAGGCTGCGCAACAAAAGGATAATGTTCTTCTAACATGAGACTCCAATCCGCCTGCGGGATACAGGCTTACGATCATACAATATTTACCATACGCCTAGTATATGCTGTCCCCACGGATTTTATTTTCAAATTTGTGCTTTTACAGCCGACCGCTCCTATGCTCTCTTTCTCTGCACGGCCGGATAGATCTCTCTGGCAACTTCCAGACTTTGTCCGGATCTAACTTTCTGCACATCCGCTGTCTCCTGGGCTAACAGCCATCCGCAGACTTCCTCTGCCAGTGGCTCTCCCTGTTCTCTCAGCCAGAAGCTGACATTCGCCAGCATCTGTAAATGATTCAGGATCGTATTACGGCAAAGTCTTCGGTCCGTAATGCGGGTCTTCCAGGGCTCCCCTTCTACGTACAGTTGTGCCGCCTCCCGCAGATAGGCCCGGATCAATGCGGTCTGTTCATGATTGCTCTTCTGCAGTTCCTCACTGATCTTCTTGGTCTCCCAATACAGTTCTTCGCTGCATCGGCCAGCGGGAACGATCCCTTCCATGTATTTTTGTATAAAATGCAGGCTTTCATTTACCTGTCTGCAATATTCTCTGATCAGTTCTTCTCTTTTTGACATAATAAAAAACCGCCCTTAAATTAAAATTTAAGGGCGGAACATTCTTCCGCGGTACCACCTTAATTCGCCCATCTCTCACGGGATCAGGCCTCTGCAACTACGGACAAACAAACGCTCATCGATAGTCAGGTACGATAACGGGTACTCCCGTTGCAGCCTGTCCGCATCTGCCGGATATCCTGTCCGAATACGAAGTCGGTGCAAAGCTCCGAGACCATGTTCAAAGAAGCCTTCCATATCCCTTCCCACCTGCCGGGACTCTCTGCGACGTATCTCTTCTCCTACTCTTCTCTTCACAGCCTTTATGTCTTTAACTGTTTGTATTTTATTCCTTTCGCGGACATTTGTCAACACTTTGTTTTTGTCACAAACACAAACAGTGGAGCAACTTTCGCGACTCCACTGTTCTTATCCATTTTTATATCTTACAGTTGTGCAATATCCACCAGCGTCAGTTCCTTGCAATCGTTCATATGCTCCATGCTGGTCACGAGAGCATTGGCGGTGTCCATTGCAGTGATGCAGTAGATACCGGTCTCGATAGCGGTACGGCGGATCAGGAAACCGTCTCTGGTCTTGTCGCGGCCCTGGGTCGGGGTATCGATGACAAGGTCGATCTTGTGTCCCAGGATCAGGTCCATAACGGTCGGGGATTCCTGAGAGATCTTGTTGACCTTTCTTGCTTTCACACCGGCTTCATTCAGAGCAGCTGCGGTACTTCTGGTAGCATAAATGGTGTATCCCAGCTTTTCGAAGCGTCTTCCGACTTCAATGGCTTCACCCTTATCCGCATCCTTCACGGTGATGATCATGTTCTTGTACTTGGGCAGTTCTACGCCTGCTCCCAGGAATGCCTTGTACAGAGCCTCATTGAAGGTCTTGGCGATACCCAGGCACTCACCGGTAGACTTCATCTCCGGTCCTAAGCTGATCTCGGCACCGCGGATCTTCTCGAAGGAGAACACGGGCATCTTGATGGCAAAATACTCTGCCTCAGGCTGTAAGCCGGGCTCGTAGCCAAGCTCACGGATGGTCTTGCCGATGATCACTTCGGTCGCCAGATCCACGATAGGAATACCGGTTACCTTACTGATATAAGGTACGGTACGGGAAGAGCGGGGGTTAACCTCAATGACATATACCTCGTCACCGATGGCAATGAACTGGATATTGATCAGTCCCTTGACATGCAGTGCCTTTGCCAGTCTTCTGGTGTACTCTGCGATCTTCTCTTTTACTACTTTATCAATAGTCGGAGCCGGATATACGGAGATACTGTCTCCGGAGTGGATACCGGTTCTCTCGATATGCTCCATGATACCGGGGATCAGGATATCGGTACCGTCGCATACGGCATCGACCTCGATCTCCTTACCCTGTAAATACTTATCTACCAGGATCGGGTGATCCTGTGCGATACGGTTGATGATCTCCATGAATTCTTCGATCTCTTCATCGGAGATAGCGATCTGCATGCCCTGTCCGCCCAATACATAGGAAGGACGCACCAGTACGGGATAGCCCAGTCTGTTAGCAACCGCCTTAGCTTCCTCTGCGGTGTATACAGTACCGCCGGCTGCACGGGGAATCCCGGTCTCTTCCAGAATCTTGTCGAACAGTTCTCTGTCCTCAGCGGCATCTACATCCTCCGCCTTGGTACCTAAGATAGGCACGCCCATCTTCATCAGGCTCTCAGTCAGCTTGATAGCGGTCTGTCCGCCGAACTGTACCACAGCACCATCGGGATGCTCAATATTTACGATAGATTCCACATCTTCCGGAGTCAAAGGCTCGAAATACAGCTTGTCCGCAATATCGAAGTCGGTACTTACGGTCTCCGGGTTATTATTGATGATAATGGTCTCATAGCCTGCCTTGGAGAATGCCCAGGTAGCATGTACGGAACAATAGTCAAACTCGATACCCTGTCCGATACGGATAGGACCGGAACCCAGTACCAGGACTTTCTTGCGTCCGGTGGTCTCCTTGGCTTCGCACTCGCCGCCGAATACGGAATAGTAATAAGGAGTAGAAGCTGCGAACTCTGCAGCACAGGTGTCTACCATCTTGTAGACAGCCTTAATGCTGTTGTCATAACGCATCTTCTTGATCTCTTCCTCGGTCTTGCCGGTCAGTCTTGCGATCACGTTATCCGGGAACTCGATTCTCTTGGCTTCCTTCAACAGATCAACCGTCAACGGCTGTGTCTCCAGCGCATGCTCCATCTCGGTCAGAATGGCAATCTTGTCGATGAACCACAGGTCGATCTTGGTAATGTCGTGGATCTGCTCGTAGCTGATGCCCTTACGGATAGCTTCCGCAATGACATAAATACGCTGGTCATCCACGATCTTCAGACGCTCTAACAGTTCCTCCACAGACAAAGCGCTGAAATCATAGCTGCGCAGGCAGTCCACATGCTGCTCCAGGGAACGGATAGCCTTCATCAGTGCTCCCTCAAAGTTATTGCAGATACTCATAACCTCACCGGTTGCTTTCATCTGGGTGGTCAGAGTACGTTTTGCAGTGATAAATTTATCAAAAGGCAGTCTGGGAATCTTCACGACACAGTAGTCCAGTGTCGGCTCGAAGCTGGCATAGGTCTTGTGGGTGATGGCGTTCTTGATCTCATCCAGGGTAAAGCCCAGTGCGATCTTCGCTGCTACCTTTGCGATAGGATAACCGGTCGCCTTACTTGCCAGTGCGGAAGAACGGCTGACACGGGGGTTAACCTCGATAACACAATATTCAAAGCTGGTGGGATGCAGTGCAAACTGTACGTTACATCCACCGGTGATCTGCAGTTCGTTGATGATCTTCAGAGCGGAAGTACGTAACATCTGGTACTCCTTGTCGCTCAGGGTCTGGGAAGGAGCTACTACGATACTGTCTCCGGTATGCACGCCGACGGGATCGATGTTCTCCATGTTACATACGGTGATGCAGTTGCCTGCGCTGTCACGCATTACCTCGTACTCGATCTCTTTCCAGCCTGCAATACAACGCTCTACCAGTACCTGACCCACACGGGACAGACGTAAACCGTTCTCCAGGATCTCTTCCAGTTCTACCTGATTGTGAGCGATACCGCCACCGGAACCTCCCAGGGTATAAGCGGGACGCAGTACGACCGGATAGCCGATGGTATTGGTGAATTCCACACCGTCTTCCACATTTTCAACGACCCTGGATGCTGCACAGGGCTCACCGATGCGCTCCATCAGGTCTTTGAACTCCTGACGTCCTTCGGCGTTACGAATGGTAGCTGCGGTAGTACCTAACAGCTTTACATTATGAGCAGCCAGGAAACCGGACTCCTCCAGCTCCATACCGAGGTTCAGACCAGCCTGTCCTCCCAGGGTGGGAAGGATGCTGTCGGGCTTTTCCTTTTCAATGATCTGCTCCAGAACCTTTACGTTCAGGGGCTCGATATATACCTTATCTGCGATATCTTTATCAGTCATGATGGTCGCAGGGTTGGAGTTCACCAGGATTACCTCTACTCCCTCTTCCTTCAGGGAACGGCAGGCCTGGGTACCTGCATAGTCGAATTCCGCTGCCTGTCCGATGACAATAGGACCGGAGCCGATTACCATTACTCGTTTTACATTAGGATTCTTGGGCATCTTAGTTCTCTCCTCTCATCATATGAATGAACCGGTCAAACAGGTAACCGGAGTCCTGGGGTCCCGGACATGCTTCCGGGTGGAACTGTACGGTGAAAATGTTCTTGCCGGTGTAGGACAGACCCTCGTTGGTACCGTCGTTGACATTGATAAATGCGGGAACCGCTACGGAAGGATCCAGCTTGTCGGTATCTACCACATATCCATGGTTCTGAGAAGAAATATATACTCTTCCGGTCATCAGATCCTTTACCGGATGGTTGCCTCCTCTGTGTCCATATTTCATTTTGTGGGTATCTGCGCCGGTAGCCAGAGCCATCAGCTGATGTCCCAGACAGATTGCGAAAATAGGGATCTCGGTATCATATAACTTTTTGATCTCGGCGATCACGCCGGTACATTCCTTGGGGTCTCCCGGTCCGTTGCTCAGCATGATGCCATCGGGATTATCATCAATGATCTCCTGTGCAGGAGTTCCAGCGGGGTATACGGTCACCTCACAGCCTCTCTCTGCCAGGGATCTGGCGATATTTCTCTTGGCTCCCAGGTCTAACAGCGCTACCTTTAGTCCCTGTCCGGACAGCTCCGTTACCAGTGCGGGCTTGGGCTCTCTGACACCCTTTTCATAAGCTTCTTTATCAAAACGCGCTGCACCGGAGAGCGGTCCGTTCTGTGCCAGCTCCGTGGTGGGCGCTACCACATATTTTTCCCTGCAGGTCACCTTTTCCACGACCTTGCCTGTGGTATACTCCTTCAGCTTCGGAAGCACTTCGTTCAGGTCATAGGCTTCGTTGGTGGTGATCATACCGTTCATGGTACCCTTCTCACGCAGGATCTTGGTCAGCGCGCGGGTATCGATTCCGGCGATACCGGGCACACCGTTCTCCTCTAAGTATTCCTGTATTGTACAGTCACAGCGGAAGTTGCTGGGAATACGTGAAAGCTCTCTGACGATGAATCCATCCGGCCAGGGTCTCTCTGACTCGCAGTCATCCCTACATATGCCATAGTTACCGATCAGGGGGTAAGTCATGCATACAGCCTGTCCTGCATAGGACGGATCCGTCAGGACCTCCAGATATCCGGCCATGGATGTGTTAAATACGATTTCACTGATGATCTCTTTGTCTGCACCGATGTGCGTTCCTTCGAACACCGTTCCATCTTCCAAAATCAAAAATGCCTTCATTCTTTCCTCACATTCTGCCGCTTTTTGCGACGTTTGTATTTCCAGTGTGTTTCTCTACTGCTTAATCGATTTATTATATCATAAAAAGAAATGCGTCGCAATAGACCCTGTCTGCGTAAAAACCTACAAAAAACAATTACGCAATCCCGATACTCCTTGGAGAATCTGACAAAGCTGTGTAAAAGCTTACATTTTCCATTGCTTTTTCCACCGGGTCTGATATAGAATAGATATATATTTTCTATTTTTCAATTATCACAAAACGCTGTTTTCCTACAGCAGATTGGACAGGCATCTATGGATCGTATCGAAAATGCTCAAATGAACTCCCTGGGAACCCGCAAACTCTATTATGAAGATGTGCATCAGACGGATTTCACCGCTGGGGTAATGGAATGTGTTCCCGACAAGGAAGAGGGATATTACAGGATCGTTCTGGACGCTTCCGCTTTTTTCCCGGAAGAGGGCGGTCAGTCCGCTGACAAAGGCACCTTAAACGGTCAGGAAGTACTGGATGTCAGCATCAAACAGGGCATCCTGTATCATAAAGCAGCCTGTGAACTTCCCGTCGGCACCCGGGTCACCGGTCATGTGGACTGGAACCGCCGGTTTGATTTCATGCAGCAGCACTCCGGAGAGCATATGATCTCCGGCTTACTGCACTCCCATTTCGGACTGGAAAACGTAGGCTTCCATTTAAGTGACCGAGAAGTGACACTGGATATGAACGGAGAAGTCTCTCTGGAACAGCTGCGTCTTATCGAACAGGAAGCCAACGCTTATGTCTGGAAAAATCTTCCGGTCAACATCAGCTGGCCCACCGCCGAAAAACTGGTGAACTTAAACTACCGCAGCAAACTGGCACTCACGGAAAATGTACGTATCGTCGAGATCCCCGGCGTGGATCTGTGTGCCTGCTGTGCTCCGCATGTAGATACCACCGGACAGATCGGTCTCATCAAAGTTGTAAATGTGCAGAGCCACAGAGGCGGTGTCCGCATCAATATTCTCTGCGGAAACCGTGCTCTGGCGGATTATACCGAAAAACAGGATTCCGTCTGGGCAATTTCTTCTCTGCTCTCAGCGAAACAGCCGGAAGTAGCAGGTGCTGTTGCTCGCGCAAAAGAGGATGCACGGCTGCAAAAAGAACGCGCCAATGCCCTGCAGGCGGAGCTTCTAAATGTACAGATGGACGCACTCCCCTCCCCGGAAGAAGTACACCACGTGCTTCTCTTCGTCGGTGAACTGGATGCCATCGCCCTACGTAACGCCGTGAATACCCTGACCGGAAAATATTCCGGTTACTGTGGTATCTTTGCCGGAGACGATACAAACGGTTATCGATTTATTGTAGGCAGTGCTTCCTGTAACTGTCAGGAACTGGCAGACCGCATGCGCCGGGAACTTTCTGCAAAAGGTGGCGGATCCGCTCCCATGATCCAGGGGAATGTTGCTGCCACGGCAGATACCCTGCAGGCAATGTGGGCGTCACTGTAATGACATGTGGTGTTTCAAAATCATGACATATTATGATGCCAAGGTCAAAAGGTCTAAGCCCACATGAGCTAGCTCATAAGTGGGTGAAAGACCTTAGGACCCGCCCCGATATGAGCATAAAAGTGGGATGATAATCCCACGATATGCGAATAGAGGGTAGGATTACTTGCATTTTTAATCGGAATGCACCAGACATTTGTCCCTAACGAAGCAGTTCGAACACCATCTGAATCAATTTTTATATAATAACCCCCGGGGCATGATGTTTCGTCATGTGCCCGGGGGCTTATCTTCTTTGCTATTTATTTTTCATTCCTGTCAATCTCAAATCCGATTACTGCTCTTTAATCGCTGCGTTTTTCTTCAGTGCTACGCTGACTGCCTTCGCAACGCCACCACCTACTACACAGCTCATAGGCATCTCCAGTGCTCCGTTGATACCACAGAATGCTACGGCGAACATAAACAGATTCGCTCCGGTTGCATTCATGCTCTGCAGATACTCGGTATGACCAAAGCAGATCATCAGAGTGGACATGAAGAACAGGGTGTTCATAAATGCTCCCAGCAGACCGGTCACGAAGTAAGTTACGGTCTTCGTCTTGTCGATCTTCCACAGTGCCTTGAAGATCACACCGGACAGCCATCCCATCAGAGTTCTGGTAGGGATGCATACCAGGAAAGTGAAAAACGGATTCATTGCTACCAAAGCTGCTCCAAAAGGATCTCCTGCAAAGCACTGGTAAAAGCTGGTAAGTCCAAATACCAGTCCCAGAACGGCTCCGCCTGCGGGTCCCAGGATCATTGCACCGATGACTACGGGAATGGTCATCAGGGAGATTGCTAACGGTCCGATGCGCAGATACCCAAGCGGGGTAAATGCCAGAATCAGCATGATCGCGATGAGTACGGCCAATTGTACCATCTCAAGTGTCTTGTTTTTTTTCATATGAAATTTCCTTTCCGCGCTTTTTGCGCCTTTGCTACTATTCCTCCATCTGGCGTCCTTTGGACTGCCGGAGGATATAATTACAAGTCATTCAAGAAAATAACATAAATGTATACAAAACACAAGTACATTTTTTAATACAATCAACGTACGGTGCGATACCACTTCAACGCCGATGTATAGGCTTCATATACTGTATTCATATCAATATTCTTTAATAGCATCAGGCGGGATACCTCCGCCCAGTTGGCTGTCTCATACTGCAGCATAAAATCGTACACCGGTGCCAGTACGCCGATGCGGTAGATCAGTGCATTGCTGATCTCGCCAGCCACATGGACCACCTTCAAAGCCTCTGCCATAGGTTTCTCAAGGATCACATCCAGCACAGAGAACAATCCCATCAGGAACAATTCATCCTTCTGCGCCTTCAGGCCAAACGCTTCCGCCAGATTCTCGGCAAATTTCGCACGAAGCAGAGATAATCTGGTGACCTCATTCGGCTTATCCGCATACAAAGCATTGGCTACTGCCGTGTTGATCCACTTTTTCAGTTCCCGTTGTCCCAGCATGGCAGCTGCATGACGGATAGACGTAATCTCCGAATTTACAGCCAGTGGCTGAACCATTTTCAGCAGATCGATCGTAAGTGCGGTATCACGGCTGATGATATCCGCCGCTGTCGTGAGTTCAAAATCCGGGCTGTTCACAATATTCAGCAGGTCAATATAATTGCCCTTCAAGGGTGCCACATCTGTCTGTCCCTTCGTAATGGGAACACGATAGAACTTACCCTCATAGAAACGATATCCGCCGGTCTCCTTCAGTCTCTCGAAGTCCTCCATGGTATCAATATTACCGGCACACAGATTGATATTCGGAAATAATTTTCCGAAATAAATCTTGGCTTTATCAATGGCTATTTTACGGTTATTCAGAAGGACATAATCCATCAGCTTCAGGACTTCTCTGTAATTTTCGAAATCACTGACCGCAAGCTTACGAATGGCAAGTTTATAGCCTTGCTGTTTCAATTCCTTCAGACGATTGACATACATTTCAATCGGCGGAATGGTATTATCGATCAAAAGTACGATTTTTTCATGAGGTGCATCGCACTGCTCCGGAATATCCGCAAAAATAGAAATATTGGTGATCGGTACAAAAATCTCTTTTCCCTGAGACAATGTATCGATTCCCATCTTTTGGATCAATTCCAATCCGGTGATCTGTGATGCCCCATCAAATTGTGCTGTCCCAAGCAGCAACGGATTCAACAGGTAATTTTCTCTCTGAGTAAAAAAGGAATAGGCACATACGGCCATATTTTCATCAAAAAGCGGTACTAATGTAAGCAGCATATTTTTACCTCCCAATTATCTATATTATACCGATTCCGACAAGACTTTACAAGTGGTACTATCAGCACAGAGATGTTGTAAATAGAGAGTTAGTTGAATACATTGACAAAATCCACGAACTCCCGGAGCATGCGATACACATGTCTCGATGTAAGGTCTCCGGATGTGAATTTTCTACGAAAAGTGATGAGTAGTTCTCGTCATGACGGGGCCGCCTACAGTCGACATCCATGTCGACAATCGGCTGACGCGGACATCGTGTCCGCTTTCCCCCTGCCTTTCAGCACTTTTCTAGAAAATATCAACATCCTCCGACAAACATCTTCGACATGGCACCGCATACGCCGGGAGTTCTGCGTTTTGGAAAGCTTTCAAAAAAACCAGTAGCCCCGGCTGGGTATAAGAATAAGCAGTGCCGTAAGCAGACGTCGGTACCATAGCGTCCCAAGGGACGCATTGCGGTCGTACTGTGACCGCTTATGTACCGCTACGCTCTGCGACAGGAGCGCATCGTACTAAAGTACGAGTGTGCCGCGTTTCTTATACCCTGCCAAGGGCTACGGGGATATTTCGCTAAATCTCAATTTTTAACAAAAGGCTCTGGTGCTATACCATCTTGAATCCCTTTGCTCTCAGGCAGATTTCCACTTCCTCAGGATCTGCGGTGTGCAGGATCATGACAGGTGTGGAAGAATCACGGTTGAAGGATAGGTAGGTATAGTCCACATTGACATTGCTGTCTAAGAGAGCTGTCAGCAGGGTATTCAGTGCACCAGGCTTATCCTCGATCTCCACAGCCAGAACATCCACAAAACGGCAGAGATAACCTTTCTCTGTCAGAACCTCTTTTGCCTTATCGGGATCGGATACCACCATGCGGTTGATGCCGTACTCCGCACCGTCGTTGGTAACAGAACCCCAGATATTGATGCCTGCTTCATACAACGCATTGGTCATAGTCTGCAGGGCTCCTTTTTTATTTTCAGCGTAAATGGATAATTGTTTTAACATTTCGATATTACCTCCTCATTACAATCTGACTGTTATGCAGTCTGTCGGAAACTTCCGACACTTTATTATGATAAAGCATTATTACAAAATAATCAACCCGGAGTTCGCATTTGAACATAAAATTAAAGTAACTATTCTGAACCCCATTTGCAAAACCGCCTCTGCGAGGTTTTTTAAAAATTGTGATAATATCGCACCTTTTAAAAGAGCATCAGTCATTTGACTAATGCTCTTTGCTAATTACTCTATTTTATAGGTGTCGGGTTCAAAAGTTCTCGACATCTATAATGTTCCATGGGAGAACAGTCCTACCGGTCCCTGAGGAGGATCCTTAGGATCCTTCGACTCCTCGGCAGCATCGCTTTTCTGCTCTGTGGATTCCTGTTCATGCTTCTCCTGTGCGGAAGTCTCTTCTTTTGCGGATTCTGCAGGCTGCTTTGCGGTATCCTGCGCCGGTGCAGTCTGCTCCTTTGCTTCCTGCAGGCTGTCTTCGAAAGTCAGGGGTTGGAAAGTTGAATCGGTGGAAGTCATGACCTGTTCCCCAATGGTCACATCCACGCTGTTGCCCTTTACTGCACTGCCCGCAGCATTTGTTTCTGTCACATCTTTCTTCTCTTCCTCTGGATCGGGCAGTCCTTTCTCCCGACGGAAGATCTCCATGAACTCCTTACCGGTAATGGTCTCGCGCTCGATCAGGAACGCTGCCAGCTTATCCATCAGATCTCTGTTCTCGCGGAGCATCTGCAATGCCTGATCGTAACTTTCTTTGATCATGGCAACGACTTCTTCGTCAATGGCTGCTGCCGTTTCATCACTACAGTTCAGCGCGGTTCTTCCCTCCAGATATTGGCTCTCTACGGTAGCCAGACCCACAAGACCGAAACGTTTGCTCATACCGTAGCGGGTGATCATGTTGCGGGCAATGGATGTAGCCTTCTCAATATCATTGGCTGCACCGGTGGTCACAGTGTCGAATACTACTTCCTCAGCGGCACGTCCACCCACCAGACCTACCAACATATCCCGAAGTTCTGCCTCGGTATTGAGGTATTTTTCCTCCTCCGGCACCTGCATCACATAGCCCAACGCACCCATGGTACGGGGGACAATGGTAATTTTCTGTACCGGCTCGGAGTTTTTCTGTAAAGCGCTGATCAGTGCATGTCCCACTTCATGATAGGATACGATGCGACGTTCCTCTTTGCTCATGATGCGGTCTTTCTTTTCCTTACCTACCAGCACCTGTTCCACAGCCGCGAACAGATCCTTTTGGCTTACAAATTCTCTGCCTTCCTTGACAGCATTGATAGCTGCCTCGTTGATCATATTGGCCAGATCGGAACCGACCGCTCCGCTGGTAGCCAGTGCAATCGCATCCAGATCTACGGTCTCGTCCATCTTCACATCCTTGGAATGTACTTTCAGGATTTCCACACGGCCCTTGAGATCCGGCTTGTCTACGATGATACGGCGGTCAAAACGTCCGGGACGTAAGAGCGCCTTGTCCAGGATCTCCGGACGATTCGTTGCCCCCAGGATCAGGATACCTTTGGAACTGTCGAAGCCATCCATTTCGGATAATAACTGATTCAGCGTCTGCTCTCTCTCTTCATTGCCTCCACCGTACTTGGAATCACGGCTTCGTCCGATGGCATCGATCTCATCAATAAATACGATACAGGGCGCGTTCTTGGTCGCTTCCTTGAACAGGTCACGAACACGGCTGGCGCCCACACCTACATACAGCTCAATAAAATCAGAACCCGTCAGAGAGAAGAACGGTACATGTGCTTCTCCTGCCACTGCCTTGGCCAGCAAAGTCTTACCGGTTCCGGGAGGGCCCACCAGCAATGCTCCCTTGGGCAGTTTTGCACCGATCTTGGAATATTTCTGTGGATTATGCAGGAAGTCCACGACTTCCACCAGAGATTCCTTTGCTTCGTCTTCACCGGCCACATCCTTGAATGTAACGCCGGTCTCCTTCTGTACATATACCTTGGCATTGCTCTTGCCCACGCCCATGGGTCCGCCGCTTCCGCCCATTCTGCGGAACAGAAAACCTGCCACGATCCAGATCAGTACCACCGGCAATACCACGGTTACCAGAATCTCCATCAGGAAATTGGAAGTATTGCTGGTCACGCGATTCCCCTGTACATCATGCTCCTGCAATCTGGCTGTCAGGGTATCCAGATCCTCCATCAGCATTGTATAATATACAGTCTGGGACTGTGTCACCTTCTGGGTAATTCCATAGAAGCTGACATAACTGCCCGGTGCCGGGGTGGCTGCAGCTTCCTGCTTCAGCTGTACCGTCACCATGCCGCTTTCCTTATTTACCTCCACCGCAGCAACCTTGTCCGCTTCCAGATCCTTCAGGAAATCGGTATAAGATACTTCCGTTCCGGTATTGGTGCCGAAGAACGCATTATACAGCATCAGTACAACGATCACTGTCATCAGTCCCGACAGGATCAGCATCAGGATGCTGGGGCGCTTCGGTGAACCATTGCCGTTGCCTCCGTTACTGTTATTGCCGTTCCCGCCATTGTTACCGCTGCCGGGAGCTCCGTTGCCATTGCCTCCGTTGCCGGGGCCATAGCCGTTATTATATGACTCAATTAATTTTCTCATGTCATCTCCATTTTCTATTTTATACGCTATTGCACTTCCGTTATTTCAACTGCACAGTTGAAATCTGAGCAATCATATCTATTATAGAGATAACCTGTGGATAAATCAATAGCTCAAATATGAAAAAACTCTGAACTATTCCCGGAAATAACGAATACCCGGAAACCATGTTTTTCTACAGTTTCCGGGCATTCGCCAGCAACAAACAACTCACAACAACCAATTATATACTAACGCCCTTCAAACATAACGTTGATCTCCGATTGATACAAAGTCCAGGTATTGATCAGGGTATTCATACCTTCGTTGGGTGTCTGGATCTGCAGTGCAGCGTATTTCTGTTTCCAGTAGGCTGCCAGATCGGTGTAGACTGCGTCCACTCTTTTCAGATCGCTGTATTTTACCCGGATCCGTCTGCCCTCTTCACGATTGCCCTCGCCCAGCATAATCACAAAACGGGCTTCTTCGCCGGACTGTAATTTGAAGTTCTTCTGTAAGCTGCCGCAGTGATTGCCACCAAGTTCTGTGGAACCTTCCAGAGTTCCTCTCTCCAGGCCTGCCGGATGATCTTCGGTACCATAAACTCCCAGGAATTCCTCTCTGACGCAGTCATAGCCGTCCGGTGTGAAGTTGGCGGTAAGATACTGATACCCTTTTTCTTCGTAGAACAAGACCTCCTCGATGATGCCGTCTTCATAGGAAGAACCGGCACAATACAGACTCATCTGAAAATTCTGGTTGTCTATCATAATGTGATGGAACGAAAATTCCATGTAAAAAAATAAGGAAAGATTTCTGACTGCATCGGTGGTATTTTTCACCTTTACATCCTACAACAGTACATTTTCCCCGCGGGGAATAACCATGGTCTGTGAGGATGCCAGTCCGTCATATTCGCTCTCGTAGACGGTGTAAGACAGTCCGTGGCGGCAACGGTATTTTGCCTTGGATAAATCCTTGGCTACCGGCTGCCAGGAGATGGAATGGTAATCCTTCTTTTCATTATCCCTGATATATACATAGAATCCCGGGCGGTCCATGGGTACCCCATTCCCACGGAACCGGCTGATCCTGTGATACTCCGGTGTTTTGTAAAACAGATAACCTCCCGCCGTATGGTTGATGAACGCCGCCATGTCCTCGACACCCAAATAGTTCGTCCAGGAACAGGGCAGAGCCACGTTGTCGATGACGTATTCTCTTTTTTCATTATCGAAATAGCCGTATTGCAAAACGCGTCCCTCCCGTATATAGTTTTTTGCTTTTTCAGAACTTTTTTGTTCTGTATTTATTGTAATTTCATTATAGAAAAGGAACGCTTTGTTTAAAATTGCTCATTATGTGATTATTTGCTTAAAATTGTTAGATATAATAATGATTTCCAAAAAAAATTTTACTTTCCAGTAGATTTTTGGGAAACACTAAACTATAATAGAACATCATGGGATTTTAGTTGCAAAGATCCGCAGAGAAAGGTGTCAGCAATGTACAAGATAGGTTTTGACAATGACAAATACCTCAGCATGCAGTCTGAGAAGATCAAGGAGCGTATCGCAAAATTCGGCGGTAAGCTGTATCTGGAGTTCGGCGGCAAGCTGTTCGACGATTATCATGCATCCCGCGTATTGCCCGGTTTCCATCCGGACAGTAAAATCAACATGCTGGCACAGCTGAAGGACGAGGCTGAGATCGTCATCGTCATCAATGCAGCAGACATTGAGAAAAACAAGGTTCGTTCCGACTTAGGCATCACCTATGATCTGGACGTGTTACGTCTGATCGATGCGTTCCGCGGCTACGGTCTGTATGTAGGCAGTGTGTGTCTGACCCGCTTTGCCGGACAGCCCAGTGCCATTGCTTATCAGAAAAAACTGGAGTCCCTAGGAATGAAGGTGTATCGTCATTATTCCATTCCCGGATATCCTTCCAATATTCCGTTCATCGTAAGTGATGAAGGTTACGGTAAGAACGATTATATTGAAACCACCCGTTCTCTGGTGGTGGTGACTGCTCCCGGACCCGGAAGCGGCAAGATGGCTACCTGTCTCTCCCAGCTATATCATGAATACAAGAGAGGCATCAAGGCCGGTTATGCCAAATATGAGACCTTTCCAATCTGGAATATTCCGTTAAAGCATCCGGTAAACCTGGCTTATGAAGCCGCTACCGCAGACTTGAACGATGTCAATATGATCGATCCCTTCCACCTGGAAGCTTATGGTGAGACCACGATCAATTACAATCGTGACGTGGAGATTTTCCCCGTAGTCAGCGCTATGTTTGAGAAGATCATGGGCAGCTGCCCTTACAAGTCTCCTACTGACATGGGTGTCAATATGGCAGGCTTCGGTATTGTTGATGACGAAGCTGTCCGCGACGCCGCCAAACAGGAAATCATCCGCCGCTACTACCACACTCTGTGCCAGAAGCGCCAGGGTACCGCCAGTGACGACCAGATCTTAAAGCTTGAGCTTCTGATGAAGCAGGCAGGTGTCACCATCGACGATCGTGCAGTAGTCAGCGCAGCCAATATTAAAGCAGAGACCACCGGGGAACCGGCAGCTGCGATCCAGCTTCCGGACGGCAGAGTCCTCACCGGACGGACCAGTACTCTGCTGGGTGCTTCTTCCGCATTATTATTAAATGCCCTGAAAGCTCTGGCAGGCATTCCGGACGAAGTACAGCTGATCTCACCTACCGCCATCGGTCCCATCCAGGATCTGAAGACGAACTATCTGGGGAACCGCAATCCCAGACTTCATACAGATGAGACGCTGATTGCCCTTTCCATCTGTGCAGCTTCGGATGATACCGCGAAGGCTGCTGTGGAGCAGTTGAAGAACCTGAAAGGTTCCGAAGTGCACTCCAGCGTGATCCTGTCCCAGATTGACATGAATACCTTCCGCAAATTAGGTGTGAATCTGACATGCGAACCTCATTACCAGAACCAGAAGCTTTATCACAACTAAACATTTTGTCATGCTACTATAAATTATGGCAGTTATTGAGCGAAGGCGCTCCCCAAGGGGAGTTCCTCGCTCTTTTTATATGCATAACTATTTACAGAACGAAGTAACCACCATGAGCAAAAAACATGCAGGCATGTTATTCAGAAAAACTCTGAAAGAGCGGTTTTGCGATGGAACTGAATAGTTACTATATCAAAAGGAGGAGAACATTATGGCAGTAAAGTATGTGTTTGTGACCGGAGGAGTCGTATCCGGCCTCGGAAAAGGAATTACCGCAGCTTCCCTGGGAAGACTGTTAAAGGCAAGAGGTTATAAGGTAACCATGCAGAAATTCGATCCTTATATCAATATTGATCCCGGCACCATGAACCCGATCCAGCATGGCGAGGTATTCGTCACAGAAGATGGTACAGAGACCGATCTGGATCTGGGACATTATGAGCGTTTCATCGATGAGAACCTGGATAAGAATTCCAATGTCACCACCGGTAAAGTATACTGGTCCGTATTACAGAAGGAGCGCCGCGGCGACTATGGCGGAGGTACCGTACAGGTCATCCCCCATATCACCAATGAGATCAAGAGCCGCTTTTACCGCAACTTTACAGATGATGAGACCCGCATCGCCATCATCGAGGTCGGCGGTACCGTAGGTGACATCGAGAGCCAGCCTTTTCTGGAGTCCATTCGTCAGTTCCAGCATGAGGTGGGCCATGATAACGCCATTCTGATCCATGTAACGCTGATTCCTTATCTGAGTGCTTCTCAGGAACTGAAGACCAAGCCTACCCAGGCCAGTGTTAAGGATCTGCAGGGCATGGGCATCCAGCCGGATATCATCGTCTGCAGAAGTGAGCATCCTCTGGATCAGTCCATCAAGGACAAGATTGCTCTGTTTTGTAACGTACCTCAGAGTCATGTATTGCAGAATCTGGATGTGGAATATCTGTATGAGGCTCCGTTAGCTATGGAAAAAGAGCATCTGGCACAGGTAGCCTGTGAATGTCTGCATCTGGATTGTCCGGAGCCGGATCTGACAGACTGGAAGAAGATGGTAGAGGATCTACGTCATCCAACCGATGAAGTGCAGGTGGCTCTGGTCGGAAAATATGTCTCTCTGCATGATGCCTATATCAGTGTCGTAGAGGCTTTGAAGCATGGCGGTATCACCAATCATGCGACCGTACACATCAAATGGATCGACTCTGAGACGGTAACGCCTGAAAATGTGGAAGAACTGTTAGGTGACTGCAACGGTGTCCTGGTACCCGGCGGCTTCGGTTCCCGGGGTATCGAAGGCAAGATCCTGGCGATCCAGTATGCAAGAACCCATGGGATTCCCTTCCTGGGACTGTGTCTGGGAATGCAGCTGACAATCGTGGAATATGCAAGAAATGTCATCGGGTATACGGATGCCCACAGTGTGGAACTGGATCCTAACACCACACATCCTGTGATCGCTCTGATGCCGGACCAGAACGGTGTTGAGGATATCGGCGGTACCTTAAGACTGGGTGCATACCCTTGTGTACTGGATAAGGATTCCCGTGCTTATCAGCTCTACGGACAGGAGAATATCTCCGAGAGACATCGTCATCGTTATGAGGTCAACAACGATTATCGTGCCGTCCTCACCGAACACGGTCTTCGTCTGTCCGGTCTGTCCCCTGACGGACGTATCGTGGAAATGTGCGAGCTTACCGAGCACCCCTTCTTCGTAGCCACCCAGGGACACCCCGAGCTCAAGTCCAGACCCAACAGACCCCATCCGTTATTTAAGGGATTCGTGGAAGCGGCTTTGGAGAATAAGCACCGGAAGTAAATTGAAATTTAGCGAAATATCCCCGTAGCCCTTGGCAGGGTATAAGAAACGCGGCACGCTCGTACTTTAGTACGATGC